>Ga0187853_10003186_pt1 | contig 12866 bp, 15 predicted proteins | sample June2016WEW_6_10_2_FD_132417 | JGI IMG/M metagenome (GOLD analysis project Ga0187853, IMG submission 132417) | Peatland microbial communities from SPRUCE experiment site at the Marcell Experimental Forest, Minnesota, USA - June2016WEW_6_100 | ecosystem: Environmental > Terrestrial > Soil >... | reverse complement strand
GGGAGTGGCTGTGGACTCTTTCGCGCTCTGCAGGCCGGTGGAGAGCCGCGGTTTGGCATAGCGCTGCTGGAGTTGGTTTTCCGCTGGTTGCGCGGTTGGTTGCTGCGCGGCTGCGAGCGACGGCAGGGCCGCGCAAAGCAGCAAAAACGCCGGCGGCAACACATATGAAATTGTTCTCATCTCGCCTTCTAAAGTCCTTCCCTGAATCCTGTTCTGGATCGCCTCTTCAAGGCAGATCCTTCGCTTCACCACCCCAGCTTCCATTACCCTGGGATTTCCATTTTGCGTCCCAGAACGAGCGCAGCGTACACATTGCGTAACACCTGGTCAATGACCGCGGTCACAATTCCTTGTTCCCCTCGGGTCCCATGCGATGATCACGGCTAAGCTGCTCCATCCAGGGCACCTGAAAACCCGAAAACGGAGCACCTTGAAGCAAGTTTTCCGACACCTCTCTTTCTCCCTTCTTGATTTCTGGTTGTTCGCCTGCCAGCCGCCAGCTTTTATCCGACCGGCAGCGACAGCACGGCGATCCGCCGCACCATGCCGCCAAACAGCCGCCGCGTAAGATGGCTCTCTGCCAACAGCAGCCAATAATAACGTGCGTGCTTCACCAGTCGTCCACCTGTCTTAATCAATCGCTGTTGCAGGCTGGTCAGCGACCAGTCCTCGATTCGCTTGGGCAGGGCCAGTCGCCGCCACAAATTGCCCAGATTGTAGGCCAGCAGGCTCAACGCCAGCCGCACCTGGTTGCTGCGAAACCGATGACAGCTCAGCCGTGTCATCTTCACCGCCTGCTTGCCTTCCCTGATCCACTGCTCCGCCTGTCCGCGTTGGTTGTAGAAGCGCACCACCGCACGGTTCCTGAGCTGCGTGTTGGTCACGATGAACCCCACCCTTGGGAACAGCTCTCCGGCATGGAACTCTACCTTGGCGACCACGCGGCGAGCAGTTTTCCAACTGGCCGCCTGGTACAGGAACCCCTTGTACCATATCAGTGGTTTATTACTCGGGCGGCCTACTGGCCGACTCAGCAGTTCCTCAATGTCCCGCATCAGGCTGTCATTGGCCGGAAGCCGAATCGCGTACTTCACCCCGCGCTCTTCCAGCGCCTCATAGATTTCCGGCTTGGCAAAGGCGGCATCGGCCCGAAACCACACTTCCTTGCCCACCTGCTGTTGCCGTTCGATCTCCGGCAACAAAAGTTCTTCCCAACCCTCGGCGCTATGTACGTTTTCCGGCCGCAGTTTCGCGGCTACGCAGTCACCCTCACCGTTGAACAGCAGCAGCGGGTGGTAGCAGGTGGACTCAAAATGCCCGTTGTCGGCACTCTGTTCCTGTTCGCCATAGACTGGAATCTCGGTACTGTCCATGTCCAGCACTGCCCGCCACGACCACGCCATGCCTTCCACCTTCGCGATCATGTTCCGGTTCATGGAGCACAAACCGTTCAGGTTGCGGTCTTCGGTCAGCACTTCGGTCTCGAACCAATGCAGGCGCGAAGGCAGAGCCGCGCCGCGATCCCAGATCTTTTTCGAGCCAATCAGGCGGAAGGTCGGGTCTTGGGAAAGCCGCTCGGCATCGTTGAGGTCTTCATAACCTGCCAAGCGACTGTAGATGGACTGGCGCAACAGGTCCGGCAGGGCTAGTTGTGTATTCTTGCCGTGACGAGCATCAGTTAGGTTGTCGGAGATAAGCTGGCTCAGCCCGAGACGTTCATCAAGCTCTCGAACTAGCAGCAAGCCAGCGTCGGAAGTGACTCGTGATCCTTGGAAATCAACCTTGAGGAAGGAGCTAAAAGAGAACTGAAATGGCCGATTCTGTGTCTCACCCACTGGGTGCAGGCCTCCGGTGGAACGTTCAGGTCTTCAGGGCCGCATAAATACAGGTTCTTTCGACATCATAAGCGGAATCAGTCAGAGTTCAAAAAGGAAATGCGGGGTCAGTGATCTATTCGTTCGATTTGACTCATGAAACAGTCTACCGGCAAAGTTGATCCATGAAAACCACAAGAATCGGAATTATCGGCGACTACAACCCTGAGTATCCACTCCACCTAGCCACCGACGACTCAATCCGGCACGCTGCTCAGGCTCTCGGGCAGCCCATCGAGTTTGAGTGGCTCGCAACTGATCTTCCGCACGACTACTGCGGCTACCGAGGTCTCTGGTGCAGCCCGGGAAGCCCATATCGCAGCCTAGAAGGCGCCCTCGAGGGCATTCGCTATGCTCGCGAGAACGGCGTACCGTTTCTCGGCACCTGCGGTGGCTTTCAACATGCTGTGCTGGAGTTCTCGCGTAACGTGATGGGTGTGGCCGATGCCGCGCACGCCGAGTATGACCCACAGGCTACCACGGCTGTCGTGCACCGGCTCACCTGCTCATTGGTAGGAAGGGACGGGGAGGTTCAGTTCAAAGGAGGATCTCGAGCGGCACACTACTATGGGGATGAGCGCAGAGTAGAGACCTACCGCTGCAGCTTCGGCATGAACCCGACTTACCAGGAGGCCATTGAAACTGCTGGACTGATCATTACTGGACGCGATGCGGACGGGGAGGCGAGAATCATCGAACTGCCCTCGCACCCTTTTATCTAGCAACACTGTTCGTGCCACAAGCGAAATCGTCGCTGGCTGCACCCCATCCGTTGATTGTGGCCTTCTGCAAAGCGGCGTTAAAAGTTGCGGTACCGCAGTAAACCTATGAGGCATTGGATCACTGTGGAGCTAGCAATTTGGACGTATCTCGCTTGAAGTTCTCGGCAGCACCTGCAAGACTGAGGATATGGGCCGCTTCGCCTCAACCGTTGAATTCTATGCTCGCTACCGGGAGCCGTATCCGCCAGAGTTCTTCAAGCAATGTGCTCAGCAGATCGCCTTGCGCGGCAACGAAACCTTGCTCGACGTTGGCTGCGGCCCAGGCCTGCTTGCCATCGGCTTCGCCCCTTTTGTCGGGCGCTGCACGGGGCTCGATCCAGAAGCTGACATGATCGCGGCAGCAAAGGCTGCGGCGGCGGAAACGGGCGTCGAGCTTTCCCTGATTCACGGTCGCATCGAGGAATTCCCCACCGTTCAAACCCACGATGTCGTTACCCTTGGCCGTACACTTCATTTGATAGAACGTACTGCAGCCTTGTCCGTATTGGAACGGATTGTTCCGGACTCCGGCCGCATTCTGATCTGCGGAGCCTCCACTGCTGAGACAGCGGAAGCCGGTTGGGTAAAGTCCTATAAGAAAGTGTGCCGCGCCTGGACGTCAAGGCCGGATGAGAGGCGAGGGAGCGATGGAACGGAATGGTTCGCGGACTCGTGCTTCAGAGGACTGGGCAAAACGTCGGTCACCGTATGGCATCAGGTCACTATTGCTGACTTGGTCGGGCGGGCGCTGTCCAAGTCGAGTACATCGTCTCAAATTCTAGCCAAAGGACAGGCGAGATTTGAGGCGGAGATCGCGGCCGCGCTCGAACCCTTCATGCAGGATGGAGTCTTACAAGAGCAGATTGTTGCCCGAGCTTCGATCTTCGGTCGCCGATGATTCACATTGTGGGTTTCGCAGCCCACGGAGCCTGCGAAGCGCTCGAACCGGCGCCGGCGATAGGGCTCTAGCCTGGGGTCCGCCTTGCGACCATGCATCGCGTCAAGGGACTTGAGTTCGAGCACGTTATCATCGTCGCGGCAAATCAAGGAATTCTCCCATTGGACGCCGCGGTAGTCGATGCCGAGGACGCAGTGGCTAAGCGAAATGCCGATACCGGCGAGCGGTCACTCCTTTATGTGGCAGTGACCCGCGCCCGTCGGTCCGCAACGATCACTGGCTACGGTCAGATGAGTCAATATGTGGCAACGGCGGCCCAAGACGCTGCCGACAATCGCGTTCCGGAGAGCAGCCGTAAAACCTCGCGTATTGCGAGATCCCCAGGCACTGCATAGTGCAGTAAACGATGAAGGTCTTCAGAACATGACCGGTGCGCTCGGGCCTAGTCAGCAGGCCTGGTACCCGACGTGCTAGGTTTGGATTATATGGCGAATGATGGCTGACTTCGCAACCTTCGGTGGTCTGGGAATTCTACCGCGTCGCTCCGTTAAAGATGACCTTTCGAAAGTGACGTCGCAGCTCACGCTCTCTATCGTCACTGGCATTCATCAAAATCTCAGAAGCAAAACCAGCGCAGAAATCGGCAGCTTGTAATGAATCGTTCGAGTCTGATGTCGATTCCGAAATCCTCGGAGTCGGAAAGTTGCGCGCCAATACATCGCAGGAAAGGATCATCTCGTTCAGCATTGCTGCACTCTTAGGGTGCTCATTATCGAACACCCGTTCAATCTTGCCAAATTCGGATACCAATCTGCGCCGGTGGGGCGAAAGGAATAGTTCGTTCGTGCTTGCCGCTCTACCAAGGTCGTCAATATCAAAAGCCACATGAGCACGTGCGGCGAACACGGTTGCATCATTGAACTTTTCACCGATTTTTCCATAAACGATTTCAGGGGTGTATGCAGGTTGGTCGGGAATGCGCCTCAGGATTGGAGCAAAGATCAGGTCTGGTATCAGATCGGGAATGCGCATGATCGGAGCGTGGTCAATCATGCACAATGCGGCTTCCCGTAGTATGGCGGCGAAAGTGACATCATGACCCAAGTCTGCACCGTCCTGCATAAACCGATACGCTATTGCATTGATGTAGAAACTATTTTCAATTACGGCAACGGTCGCTTCTGCTGTTCCATCTTGTACTCGCTTCCACAGCTTCTTGTCCGCTTGGACTTTGTGCCGCAGTGCTAGGTATTTCTGATACTTGAGTTCTCCACCGCCGAGTGCTGTGCGTAGATCCCGCGCCCAGTCAACATTCGAACTCTCCGGAAATTGGGCGAGGATGTAGCAACGGTCGTCAATGTGCTGCCCCGGCGTCTTTGTCGAGTCTCCGTAGGTCTTCATTGCGAATGAAAGTAACCCCTCCAACTACCGCACAAAAGATGGAGCCAATGCCTGCATGTAGTTGCTTAGCTTTTCATCAGACCAATCTGCAATTTCGCTGACGTGAAAGTGTCCCGACGATGTCCCGATCACCACACCCGAATGTGGCTCGTCAAATCGAAACCGAATCCACGTGGAAGGTTGGCTATCGTCGAACACAACGGTAAAATCAGGAAAAACAGTGGCAGCGAGTCTTCGAATGCGTTCTCGTTGCGCCCTTGGATCGTCTTTCAGCGCTTTCTCCTTCTGAGAAGGATCCTGGCGCAACCTTCCAGCCAAGCGCACAGATCGCAGAAAATCACGATCCACCTTCTCCGCGTTGCCCTCTCTGTCCAGTCCGTACCATTGCCGGTTATCAAGCCGAATATGCAGCGAATGTTTCCGGTATCCCATTATCTCGACCATACCGAGATACAGGTTTCCTCCGTTGTCATTGCTGAAGACTACAGCCGGGGTGGCAAACAACCCTTCGAAATCACATAGCGCCAACTCCGGCACGAGCTCAGCAAAGAGCCTTTGGGTTTCTTTCTTAACTTTCGCCTCTACCAGTGCGCGGACATGTCCAATCGTCATCGCGGAAATCGGCGAAATCCCCGCCTCCCAGCGCCCAACAGAAGTTTGGGTCGTGCCCATGGCTGTCGCTAGTTGGGCTTGCGTCAGGCCGAGGAATTCCCGGAACAACTTCATCTCTTGCGGTTCGCTCAAATTCAGCATGACTTAATTATTACATAACGTAATTACATCACGCAATTTCTCGGTGTAATAAACACTCTACTTGTCTGACATTATCTATAATTTATTCAATAAATACTTGACAATGTCAGAGACGGCGGCGATGATAGCGCCCGGGAGTTGATTATGCCAGACGGTGATCGGTTCGAGTGGCGACTGAGAGGCAAAAAGTGGCGAATTGTTTTTCGCCTCCTTTCGAGCAGAGCCGATAAGCAACTCGCAGCGGAAGAGGCCGTGAAGGGCGTCGCCGCGTACCTTCGGGATCACGCTGACATTCCATGCAACGGACTGATAAATGCAGTCCATGAAAGCTTGTCCGCCCCTCAGCTGCCGATTCTGCCGCCAGAATCTGGACTTGGTGCTACTGGATTGATGCTGCAGCTCGATTCAATCGTCAGGGCCAGTCAGTACTCCGAAGCCGCCCAACTTGCCCACCGGTCAGCATGGAAAGTCTTCATGCGGCTCGATGACAAACGGCATCATTTGAGCCAGGAAATTGTGGCGGCAGAGTTTGCGGGCGAACTGAGCTGCGAGATTGCCGAACGTCGCTGCATCGGTGTAATGCGGGACCAGATTATGGAAAGGACCCATCGCAGTCTGGAAGAGCAGGTTTCTAACGAGCTGTCGCTGCAGGACTGCATTCGCAAGATAGGCCAGCAGTTTGGGAAGCAGTTGATGGCCGGTCAAGGGCCTAAACGAATACACGCCCCCAAGCGATTGCATGCTGGCAAGGAGTTCACCGCGGACGATTTGCATAAGCCATTGGCAATCAATATGGACCTACGATGAATTATGAGACGCAATACACGTTCAACTTTTCGCAGCCCGGCCATATCCACTGGACTTGGAACCGTCGCGAGCGACAAATCGAAGTCCCTGAAGAACCCGTCACCTTTATGATCAATGACGACGCAATTGCAAGGGAGTTTTCAATGGCGGTCGATCCTGTGCTCGCCGATGCGCTGGATATCGCTGTTGACGCCCACATGGCTGATCGATTGGCGTTGCGTGAGCAGTTTGTAGATAACGAACACGTCCGTTGCCATCGCCGTCTCCGGATCACTGCAGCCGTACGTAATCCCGAATTGTGGAATGATGCTTTAATTCAAAATGGTTTGGTGGAAACGCTCAGCTTCCTCACCCAGGATTCTTGGGAATTCAAGTTCGTCAAACGGGACTTCGGCAGAAAGTCGGATGCGCAGCAGCATCTGTTCGGGCCTTGTCAATTGAGAGATCCTGACGTAGGACTGTTCAGTGGTGGCCTTGATTCATTCGCGGGTACCTGCATCCAGTTCGCAGAAGAATCGAGACGCCACTTCGTTTGCGTTTCTGCGTCTCCGACCAACATTCATTTGGGCTTTCAGAGAAGGCAATTCCGCCATTTGCTCGAACAATTCGGACAGCAGGGCACGCATGTCTCGGTGCAATACTGTATGCGCGGTGCAGCAAAGACTCTTCAAGAACCATCGCGCCGGACGCGCGGCTTTGTTTTTCTTCTGCTAGGTGCCGTCGTCGCCTTGAGCGCTGGTTCAGATCGGCTCCACGTATATGAGAACGGCATCGGAGCTATCAACCTTCCATACGATTTATCACAGGTCGGGACGGACACCACGCGTGCGATGCATCCCCGGAGCTTGCGCAATGTAGCACTCCTAGTTTCCCAGGTTGTAGGTCGTCCCTTTGCAATAGAAAACCGCTCGATGTTTGTGACGAAAGTCGAGATGTGTCGCCATCCGGCGGTAGCTCGGGCGGCCGCTGGAATTGCTCATACTTTCTCATGTGACGGTCCAAGACATTCGGGAGAACATTGCGGATTTTGTACCTCCTGTCTACTGAGACGCCATGCACTAGAACAGGCGAATCTGGCTGAGTTCGATCATCGTCTGTATCTGAACGATTGTGTCAGTCCGGAGTGGCATCCAAAGCGACGCCAAATACGAGGCTTGCTGGCAATGACTTGGCAAGCATCACGCCTGCGCCGGTGTCTTTCATCAACTGCCGAGTGGCGTAACGTCATGCTGGAATTTCCTGAGTTGCAACTGGCTGTTGTCGAACTAACGTCGGAGCGGAATCGCCCTGATGTACCAGAGGAGATCATCCGACTATACCGGAAGCATGTTGCCGATTGGTTCAACTTCTCAGCATTGCAGCATCTGCCGATGCAAGTTGCTGCGTAGCGCGCAGTGGTAGGAGGAGAAGCATGGAAGAAATTCTGCAACAGCTCGATCCCCGAATGCTGGGTGCACGCCTTCAGGACGCGAGGAAAGCAGCGAACCTAACCCAGCAGCAGGTCGCAGACGAACTCACGGTGGCCCGGACTACTATCGTCGCCATTGAGAAAGGCGAGCGCCGCATTGCTGCAGGCGAACTAATCAGTCTCGCGCAGCTTTACCGACGACCGGTTTCCGATTTTGTTAGCCGTAAAGTAATCACAGAGAGCTTCGTTCCGCAATTTCGAAGCGCACAAGACTACGATGAGTCGATTGAGCAGGTTGGCTCGGACTTACAAACGCGAGCCGAGGACTTCGCCGAACTGGAACGTGTCACTGACATGTTGGCGCCACGCTTTTACCCGCAGCCTTATGAGATGAGTGGCGCGAGTCCGGAGCAGGTTGGGGAGGACATAGCCAACGCCGAAAGAGCACGCCTCGGGATGGGAGATGGCCCAGCTCCCGATCTTCGCGACAGATTGGCAAGTCAAGTGGGAATACGAATCTTCTACTTTCCTATGCCCGCAAAGATCGCAGGAGTGTTCGCATACAACGAGAACCTGGGGGCGTGCGTTGGAATCAACCTAAACCACCCCTGTGACCGTCGGAACTGGTCCCTCGCTCACGAGTTTGGCCATTTCCTGATGACGCGATATCAGTCCGAGGTTACTGTTCTGTTCACTAAGAAGCGGCGCAATGCGAAGGAACGGCTTACCGACAGCTTTGCCGAGTGTTTTCTGATGCCAGCCAGCGGTCTCAACCGAAGAATAACGGAACTGCATCGGTCACTTCCTTCCGGTATTACTCTGGCTCACATCTGCGATCTGGCGAACATTTACCAGGTCTCGGTGCAGGCTCTCATTCTGAGGCTAGAGAACCTTAAGCGCCTACCGTACGGAACTTGGGACAAACTAAAAGCAGAAGGATTCAAAGTACGCAAAGCCCAGGAAATCTTGGGCATCGATGCCGCGTCGGCGGTGACTGAAACCATGCCACGCCAATACGTGACGATGGCGGTGTACGCATTCAAGAAGGGTCTGATTAGCGAGGGCGAGCTTGCGCGTTATCTTCGAGTCGACCGGCTAACGGCACGAGAGCAGGTGGAAAAGCATTCCGAGCGAATTCATGCAGAAGAAGAGGAATTCACTCATTACACCTCCGACCTCGGTCGCCGGTTGACCGGGAGCTAGTTCCAAGTGCTCACCCAATCATCGGCTGTTATCGATGCCAGCACGCTTATAAATCTTGCCGCAGCAGAAGTGTTCGCCGAGATGCTGCAGGCAATTGCTGATAGGTGTTTTCTGTGCCGCGTCGTGAAGACCGAGTGCCTATTCATAAGATCCGCAGACGGCTCACAACTTGATTCTGTGGAGCCGGTACGATGGATTGAGGCTGGCATTATGTTCGAATGCGAATTGGCTCCAGACGAGGAAGAGCGCTTCGTCACCTATGCTGCCGCAATTGATGACGGCGAAGCAATGTGCCTCGCAGTGGCGGAAGCAAGAGCATATGTGCTCGTGACGGATGATCGAAAGGCAAAACATTTGGCAAAAGAGATCGGGGTGCGAACGCTCAGCACTGCAGCCATTGTTCGCGAATGGGCGCACGCGAAGTCTGATGAAGCGATAGTTGGAGTCATCAATTCCATTGAAAAAAGGGCGCGGTTTCGCCCGCCGGACGATGATTCTGACTACGAATGGTGGATGGCACAGCATGGACAGGCTCGCTAGCTGAGTATAAAGACTTACAAACTGCGAAACGGCCCGTCGGGCGGCGTTCGCCATGCTCCAGCTGCCGATATTGAGAGCATCCGTCAGCTTGTCCAGGGGTATGCTTGAACTGGTTCGAGACCGGATTGAATACGCCTACCGTGGCGTGATCGCCGAATATGTTACGTTCAACCTCGCCGGGCACTCGAACCCAAGGATCGCGCAGATGTGAGCCTGATCGAGCTGGTGAAGCAGCGGAACGACAAGTCCCAACTCATCAAGCACCTTAGCGCGATCAAAACCTATGATGAAGCGGACCTGATCGCTTCGTATGAAAAAGACCCGCGGTTTTTGAGGTTCTGCATTATCGATTCAACTATGCGTTTCCTGTTTTACGCGTACCACATGGCGGTCAAATACGGGTTGAGTCGGTAAAAAAGGGGCTGCCCGGAGACCCACCGGCCAGCCTTTGGAAGCCGGCCTGTGCCCGCCATGCGCTTTAGGATTCGCCGACGCACGGGCCTGGCGACGCTGTCAAGTCCCTCGTATACAGGAGGAACGAGGCCTGCGCCAGCCCGGGCGGCCATACCCACTGTGAAGTGATTGCTCGGCCATCCACGATCAAAGAACAGGTTACCCCCCCGCATCACCTGAGGGCGCTCTGCTGCTGGAACATTCATCGTTCCGAGCATCTGTGCGAAAGCTTCAGTTTGCTTTACTCTGTCTTCCATTTCCACCTCGCTGGTTCTGCCTTGCTATTCTGTGAAGGCTAGCAGAACCTTGAACCGGACGTACTGCTCCGAAGTGAGGCTCAGGCAAGACGCCGCTGGGCTCGCTGGCCTCGTCGCTGCGCGTTTTCATCCTCGACTATTTCCGCGACTCCGCGACAGAGGACGGACACCGAAGCGCCGGAGACGGACAGGGCATGTTCCTGTCCGAGCAACAGGAACGTAAGCAGATGCGTGCTATGAAGACGGTCGCCTGTTTTGCACTTTGATTGATCGCGTCCGCTGTTTCTGAGATTGTTGCTGTGGGCTCCCCCCGTTGCATTGTGGTCGGATCAAACAGCTCGTCATGCATGAGGCCGACGAACAGGTACTCCGAGTCTGGCAGACCTGAAATCCTGCTGCCCGTTCTTTGCGGCAGCAAAAAGCCGGTCGGAGCTTTCTCATCGATTTGAGCCACCGCAAAAACGCTGCCCTCAGCGGGGCCGACCCGCACCAGGGGGCGACGGAAATTCAATCTCCATCAGATTGCACGAGTCCGTTTGCAGCCAAACGACTGACGCCCAAAACCCGGTAGATTACGATGGCCCCGATGCCGAGTAGCGCCAGGCATAGGGCGGGTACGATCATCGGCGCGGAGGCGCTGCCCGTCATTTTGTTGACCCACGGCATGACGTTCTGCGCCGCAAACCCGCCCAGGGGGGAGCCGGTGGCGATAAAGGCAAGTGCGGCGGCACCCGCCGATCCTTTCAGGAACGATTTCGGCAGCAGTCTCGGCGGCATGGCCCAAAAACAAGGAAGCATCAGATACAGGGTCGGCGCTCCCAGCGCCAACGCCGCAAAGCGGATCACGTTCGGCACCGGCGAGATGCTGATCAGGAACAGCACGATGCCGACTACCGCTGCGGCGATCGCGGCCAACAGCGCCTTGCGCACATCCGTCAGCCGACGCGGCAGCCAGAGCAGCACCAACGACGTCAGCCCCCATGGCACCATATTCAGCAGCCCATTCGTGCCACTGCTGACCCCGAAGCCTTTCACCAGCGTCGGCAGCCAGTAGGCGACGCCGTAGATAGACGCCGCGGTGGTGCCCCAGCCCAGGCTCAATAGTCCGACCGTCACAATGGAAGAGGCCGACCAGGGCGCGTCCCCCGCAACCTTGCGCGGCGGGGGATCGCGTTGCAGTGCCGCAGTGATCGCGTCCCGCTCCGCATCCGTCAGGAACCGCGCCGTTTCTGGCGTGCTGGGCAGAAAGGCCAAAATCACAAAGGTCATCAGCACGGCAGGAACACCGGTGGTGAGGAACACCCACTGCCAACCCTGTAAGCCCAACAGACCGTTCAGCTCGAGCGACCCACCGCCGATGGCCGAGCCCAGCATGTTGCCCATGCTGCTGCCCAATGTCATAAGGCCTATAATCCCGGTCCGCTGTTTTTGTGGGAACCATAGCGACAGGTAACAGATGATACCGGGGTAAAGGCCGGCCTCGGCTGCGCCGAGCACGAAGCGACAAATCTGGAAGAACCTCACCCCAGGCGTGAAGGCTAGAAAGACCGTGGCGAGGCCCCAGGTAAACATGATGCGCGCGATCCAGACTCGGGCGCCGAAGTGGTTCATGGCCACGTTGCTCGGTACTTCGAAGCACATGTAGCCGATGAAGAACAGCGAGGACGCAAAGCCGTACGAAGCCTCGCTCATGTGCAAACCGGGAAGCATCGTCAGCTTTGCGAAGCCAACATTCGCACGGTCTATATAGGCGATAAGGTAGGAGATCGTCACCAGTGGGACCAGCCGCCATGCCACACGCCGCAGCAGTGTTTCTTCCAACGTCAATTGCACTTTGTCATTAATTAATGTATTCACCGCTCCCCACTCTCCCCGTGTACCGGTGAAAACGGTATGCCATTTCACCCGGTTGATGACCATCACTCCATCGCTTTCGAAGGCAGTGCGGTCAAGGAACAGACTAGAGATATGGATTTTTCTGAAGCCATTAGACTATTTCCTCAAGTCGGTCAATTTTCCTCAAGTCGATCGATTGAGTCTGCACCTACTCGAACTCTCTTGCTCCCGCAAGGCTGGGAACTTTGGGATCATATTTCCAGCCCGGTATCAGGTACTGCATGGCCATAGCATCATCGCGCGCACCTTGCCCGACCTTGCAGTAGAGCTGGTGAGCCTTCTCGATTTCCGCCATGTCAATCTCTACACCAAGCCCAGGTTTTTGTGACACCTCTATCATGCCCTTCACGATCTTGAACGGCTCTTTCGTCAAATGTTCCTGGTCTTCCTGCCAAATCCAGTGAGTATCTATCGCAGTGATGTCACCCGGAGCAGCAGCAGCTACATGTGTGAACATTGCGAGCGAGATATCGAAGTGGTTGTTCGAGTGCGATCCCCAAGTAAGTCCCCACTCATGACACATCTGGGCTACGCGCACGGAGCCCTGCATTGTCCAGAAATGTGGATCGGCCAGCGGGATGTCCACGGCATGCAGTTGTATCGAATGCCCTAACT
>Ga0187853_10003184_pt1 | contig 12877 bp, 10 predicted proteins | sample June2016WEW_6_10_2_FD_132417 | JGI IMG/M metagenome (GOLD analysis project Ga0187853, IMG submission 132417) | Peatland microbial communities from SPRUCE experiment site at the Marcell Experimental Forest, Minnesota, USA - June2016WEW_6_100 | ecosystem: Environmental > Terrestrial > Soil >... | reverse complement strand
GGAAATCCGGAGCGCATTTTCCAGGAGCTCTCGCGGGTTCGGCGCTCGCTGCAGATGGTGATGATCACGGGCCGGAACCAGCGCCTCGAGAAACGGCTGCGCAGACGGCTGGGAAGCTTACCTCAGGTTCGGGTGCTGGGCTGGGTGGACAACATGCAGGAGTGGATGGTGGCCTCCGACCTCCTCATCAGCAAACCCGGCGGCGGCACACTCACAGAAGGGTTCGCTTGCGGCCTCCCCATCCTGGCGTTCGATCCGCTGCCGGGAAATGAGGAGCGTTCCTGCCAGTGGATTGAGAAATGGGGAGCGGGAATCTGGATCAAGAGACCCGAGGATCTGGCGCCGGCCATCGCATCCCTGCTTGCGGATCCCCCGAAGCTCGTCGCGCTTCGCAACCGGGCCCGCGAATTGGCGCGTCCCCACGCCGCACGCGACGGGGCGCTGGCTGTCTTGAACTTGCTGGCCTAACAAGTTCCCCCACGCTGTCATTCTGAGCGAAGCGAAGAACCCCCGCAGTGCTCTTCTCTTCTGACCCGAGCGAACTGCCGAGGTCCTTCGCTCCGCTCAGGATGACAGTGAATGGGCGCGCCGACGAGTTTCTCCGCAGCCGCTAGGCCAGCACCAGATGGGGATGATAGACGGCACCGGAGACGTGGCGCGCGACGGCAATCAGACGCCGGTCCATGTTGAGGATTTTTAGGAGTGCAGCGACCGGCGCGCGGCTCACCGCCTCGCCCCGACCCGGCCGCAGGGCCTGGGCTAACTCAAACGTGCATCCATGCCGCACCGCAACTTCCTCGCGGCCGTGCACCACCAGTTCGGGGCAATCCGGCAGCAGCGCTTCGAGCCGAATGAGGCAGCTTTCGAGCGCCCCCTGTTGCACCGCTTCCTGCAGCCGTTCCAAAGTGACGGCGCGGCTCTCGGTGAATTCCGCCACCGCGGTGCGCCGCAGACAGGCCAAGTGCCCGCCGCAGCTCAGCTCCTGGCCCAGGTCGTAGGCGAGTGAACGGACGTACGTCCCGCCGGAGCACTCCACCGCAAACTGCACCATGTCACCCTCCACGCCCTGGAGCTCCAGCGCGTAGATCTCCACCTCCGCCGCCGCCAAGTTGACGGGTTTCTGCTGCCGTGCCAGTTCATAGGCGCGCACGCCCCCCACTCGCTTGGCGGAATAGGGCGGCGGAGTCTGCAGCAGGCGGCCGGTGTATTCCCGAAAGAGCTTTTCCAGGACGCGCGAATCAAGCGAGACCGGAGCGACTTCCGAAGAGGGCTTCCCCGTAGCGTCGTAGGTATCGGTGGAGAAGCCGAAACGGATCTTCCCCTCATAAGCCTTCCGGGATTTCAAGTAGTACTGCGCGAAGCGCGTGGCCTTACCCACGGACACCGGCAGCACTCCCGTGGCGAAGGGATCGAGTGTCCCAAAGTGACCGACCTGCCGGGTGCCCAGGGTTTTCCGCACGCGCGCCACGACATCGTGGGAAGTGATTCCCGCAGGCTTGTCGAGAATGAGCACGCCGGTAATTTCGGATTTTGTGGGCAGGGGTTCAGTCATGGGCAACGGGGGAAAGGAGTCTCACTCCGCAGGCGCGCTGTCTTTGTGGATTTTCTGGAGAAGCATTTCAATCTTCTCACCCTCATCGACGCCGTGGTCGAGAACAAAGGTCAGTTCCGGAACGCGCCGCAGTGTCAGCCGGTGGCCGATTTCGTGGCGAATGAACCCTGCCGCCGAGGACAATCCCGCGATCGTTCCCTGCTGCTCCTCCGGACTTCCCAACACCGAGACCAGCACCCGGGCGTGGTGAAGGTCCGGACTCAACTCCACGCGGGTTACGGTGGCAAAACCGATGCGGGGATCCTTCAGCTCCCGCACCATCATTTCCGCCAGTTCCACACGAATCTGCTGGGCCAGCCGCTCTGGCCGGCGTCCCGTCATGCTCATACGTAACCAAAGTGTAAAGGGTAAATGGTAAAGGGTAGGAGATTCCCGGTACGTTTGCCTTTACCCTTTGTCCTTTACCCTTTACACTTCTCGTCTTACCCTGCCAATCCAAAATCGCAAATGCAGAAGCTAAGATCCAAAATCAAAAGAACTCGAGCGTGTGCTCAGTCACGTCGTCGCCCAGGATATTCTCCGCTTCCGCCAAGACCTGGCGAAAGACCGATTCCAGCAGAGTTTGGCTATCGGAAATGGAGACCACGCCCAGAGTGGCGCGCTGCCACACGTCCTGATGGTCAAGCTCCGCAACGGCCACGTTAAACCGGGCGCGGAAGCGGTCCCGCATCTTGCGCAGGACCGCACGCTTTTCTTTGAGTGAATGCGCGTAGGGGAGCTGAATTTCCAGGGTCAACACACCGACCGGCATCGCGTCAGCCCTCCGCCGGCGAGTTATCTCAGACCAGGGCGGGCTCGGCCACCCGCTCCTTCACGTAGGCTTCAATGACGTCGCCGACCTTGACGTCACCGTAGTTTTCGAGCGAAATTCCGCATTCCATCCCGGATTTCACGTCCGCCACGTCGTCTTTGAAACGCCGCAGGGACCGGACCTTGCCCTCGTACACCACCACGTTGTCGCGCAGCAGGCGAACTTGGGCTTCGCGCGTAATCTTGCCGTCCTGGATATAGCACCCCGCCACGGTTCCGACTTTGGTGATCCGGAAAATGTCGCGAACGTCCGCCCGCCCCAGCGAAGTTTCCTTGTAGGTGATGGCCAGTAGGCCCACCATGGCTTTCTTGATTTCGTCCGTGAGGTTATAGATGATGGTGTGCAGGCGGATGTCGACGTTCTCAAGCTGCGCCAGGTCCGTGGCTTTGCGCTCGGGCCGCACGTTGAAACCAATAACGACGGCGTTGGAAGCCGAAGCCAGCAGGACGTCCGACTCCGTAATGGCGCCCGCGCCCGCATGGATGACCTTGATCTTCACCCTCTCCGTGCTCAACTTGACCAGGGTGTCAGAAACAACTTCCACCGAACCCTGCACGTCCCCCTTGATGATCAGCGGCAGTTCCTTGACATCACCCGCGGCCATTTGCGCATGCAACTGCTCGAGCGTCAGGCGGGCGCTCTTGGCGAGAGCCGCCTCGCGTAGTTTCCCCTGCCGATGCAGGGCGATCTGCCGCGCCTTGAGCGTATCCTCAATCACCTGGAGGCGATCACCAGCCTGGGGCACATCTTCCAGGCCCAGGACTTCTGCGGGGGTAGATGGAGGAGCCGCAATTATCGGCCGGCCGTGGTCGTCAAACATGGCACGAACCTTGCCGTATATGGCGCCGACAATAAAGGAGTCTCCGATTTGCAGCGTTCCGTTCTGGATCAGCACCGTGGCGACCGGGCCCCGCCCGCGGTCGAGTTTGGCTTCCAGGACCGTCCCCGAGGCCAGCCGCTTGGGGTTCGCCTTCAGAGCCTGCAGGTCGGCGACCAGCAGAATCATTTCCAGCAGCAAGTCGAGATTCTTGTGCTGCTTGGCCGAAACCTCCACGGTCACTGTCTGCCCACCCCATTCTTCCGGCATCAGGTTATGGTCGGACAACTGGCGCTTGACGCGTTCCGGCTGGGCTTCCGGCTTATCAACTTTGTTAATGGCCACCACAATCGGAACTTTCGCGGCCCGCGCGTGGTTGATGGCTTCCAGCGTTTGCGGCATGACGCCGTCATCCGCCGCCACCACCAGTACGACCACGTCCGTCACCCGGGCGCCGCGCGCCCGCATCAAGGTGAAAGCTTCGTGACCGGGCGTATCAATAAAGGTCACCTTCCGACCCTGGCCCACCACCTGGTAGGCGCCGATGCTCTGCGTAATGCCGCCCGCTTCGTGCGCCGCCACATTGGTTTCCCGCAGGGCGTCGAGGAGCGAGGTCTTGCCGTGATCGACGTGGCCCATCACCGTCACCACGGGGGCGCGAGGCCGCAGGTCCTCCACACGGTCCGTTTCCTCGACTTCCTGCAGGACTTCTTCCTCGTAGGTGACAATCGTCGCCTCCGCTCCAAAGGTGCGGGCGATGTCCGTGGCCGTCTGGCCGTCGAGCGTTTGGTTGATGGTAGCGAAAATCCCCTTATCCAGAAGCCTCTTGATTACGTCTTTAGCGCGCGTCTCGAGCTTTTCAGAGAGCTCCTTGATCGCGATTCCCTCGCTGATAGTGATCTTCCGCGTGATCGGGATCTCTTCCGGAACCACCGGACGAGGCGGACCTAGGGCCCCCCCCCCGGGACGCCGGAAGGGCGGAGCGACAGGTCTGCCTGCCGGTGGCCGAACCCCAGGAAAACCTCCCGCGGCGCCGGCGGCAACCCCCGGGCGCGTCGAGGTCGGATGCATGGGCCTGGGCTCACCGGGACGCCGCGAAGGCTGAACTCGTGCCGGAGCGGGTTTCGGTTTCACCGCCTGAGGGTAAATCGGCTGGTGGGCGTTAGGATCGGCGTGCCGGAGCGGCCGCATGGGGCGCATCCCCTTCGGATGACCCCCCGGCGGCGGGGGAATCTCAGGGGCTCTCCCCGGAACAGCCGCCTCAGTCCCTGCACTGGCGCGTGCGGCCGGGAGAGTGGGAGCTTCAGGGCCACCTCTGGGCAATACCACTGGGACGGACCGGCCCACGGCTGGTCGGCCACCGGGCGGCACGGGCCCAGGCGGCACAAGGTGCGCTCCAGCCAACGAGGAAGCGCCCGTGGCAGCCGGCGCTGTGACCGGCCCGGCGGCAGGAGGCGGGGCAGCCGCAGGCTTTGGTGGGGGCGGAGGCACCACCACCGCCTTGCGTGCTGCCGCTTTGATTTCGGCAATCGAGCGCGTAAGCGGAGGAAGGTCGAGTCTGATCTCGTGCAATTTCTTCAGGTCGAAGACCGGTTGCGGAGCTTCGACTACGGGGGCAGGGGGCACAGCAGCAGCAGGACGCTCAGCAGGCTTCTCGGCAGGTTCACCCCCGGTGCGAAAATGCGCCCGGATTTTGTCGGCGAGATCGTCATCGAGCGCACTAGAATGGGACCTCTTGTCCGGAATACCGATCTCGACCAAGTACTCCAGGACCAAATTACTCTTAACTTCCAGTTCACGCGCCAGTTCGTTGATCCTTATCTTCCCCATGCTAAGTTCTTTTTCTCCCTTGCATTGGCCCAAACCCTGGGCTATGGAAATCTGCCGGCCGGTTCTAGCAAAGCCCTGGCAGCCTTATTTCATGCCCCGCCACCTCCCTCCCCGGATGTCGCAGGCTCATCCTTACTCTCCCCTTCACCCTCGCCCTCGGGCGTTTTGGTTTGGATGGTCTCGCTCGAATCGGCCAATTGGGATGATTCCTCCGGGGCCGGCGTGCTCTCGACCGCCGTCTCCGGCCCAGTTGCCTCTTCCCCTCCCGTGGCTTCCTCGGGGGCGGATGCCTCCTCGGCCACCAGGCTTCCTGCTGCCGCTTCCGCGTCGGGGGTTGGGGCGACTGCGGGGGTCGCGGCTTCCTCCAGATCTTGACCAGCCGCCTCAACTTCCGGTCCCGCCTCCGCTGCAGCCTCTCCCGCCTCATCGCGCTCAAAGTAATCCGTCACCACGCGACGGATCCGATCCACGGTCTTCTCGCCCACGCCCTGAATCTGCATCAGGTCTTCCGGAGTCATCTGCGACAATTGCTCCACGCTCTCGATACCGTGCTCGCGCAGTTTCGCCAGTGTCTTATCGCCCAATCCTTTCAGCTCGGATATGGGAGCCCCGCGCAGGGCCATGGCGGCCATCTGCGATTCAATCTCCTGCCGCTTCTCTTCCTCGCTCTTGATGTCAATGTGCCAGGCCAGAAGCTTGGCCGCCAGCCGCACATTCTGGCCTTTCTTGCCGATGGCCAGGGACAGTTGGGTATCATCCACGATCACTTCCAGGTGCTTCTCCGCCATGTCGAGGACGGAAACGTGGTTGATCTTCGCGGGGCTGAGGGCATTGGCCGCGAAAATCAGCGCGTCGTCGTTGTATTCAATAATGTCAATCTTCTCCCCACGCAGCTCGCGGATGATCGACTGCACGCGCATTCCTTTCATGCCGACGCACGCGCCGACGCAATCCACGTCCGCATCCTTGGAGTAGACCGCGACTTTGGTGCGCTCCCCGGCCTCTCGCGCGATGGCTTTGATGACCACCGTACTATCGTAGACCTCGGGAACCTACATCTCGAAGAGCTTCCGAACCAGCAACCCGTCCGCGCGCGAGACGACCACCTGGGGCCCACGGGCGGCGCGATCAACCTCCTTGATGACCGCGCGAACCCGATCACCGATCTGGTAGGTCTCCAGACGCGACTGCTCCTTGCGCGGCATGCGCGCTTCCGTGCGGCCCAGGTCCATGATGACGTCCGGCCCTTCCATGCGCTTCACCGTGCAGTTCACCAGTTCGCCCACGCGCTGGTTGTATTCAGCATAGACCTGATCGCGCTCGGCCTCCCGCACCTTCTGGAAAATCACCTGCTTGGCGGATTGGGCCGCAATGCGGCCGAGCACGTCCGTGGGTTTGAGGATCCTTACCTCACCCTCGACCGCCGCCTCCGGGTCGTACTTGCGGGCATCCTCCAGGCTGATCTCGTGATCGGAATCCTGGACATCCTCGACCACCTTCTTCACGGCGTGGACTTCCACCAGGCCGGTATCTTTATTGAAGTGCGACTGGAGGTCTTCGGAAGTCTTGTAGTACTTCCGCGTAGCTACAAGAATAGCGTCTTCCACCGCCGAGATGATAATCTGCGCATCGATACCTTTCTCGGTGCTCAACTGGTAAATGGTCTGGTATAAAAGACTTGTCGTCACAAGCTTTTCCTCTCGGTGAAGCTCCCTGCCTGAGGGCCACAGCAATCGCTCGAGCGATCACCTCTGGCCGTAGCGGGGCGATAACTGCCCCCGAAACGCCGGTCCGGGAAGGCGCCTGGGAGGCAGTCAGAGTTCGACCACCAACTGAGCTTTCCGTATGTTCGCGAGATCGAGTTCTTCGAAGCCGCCTTCGCCCAGGTCCATACGCACCCGGCCGTTCTCAAAACCTGCCAGGCGCCCCTCAAAAACCTTCTGATCCTTTACCGCTTCCCGCACCACCACGCGCGCCCGCCGTCCGACAAAGTAGGTAAAGTCGCTCCCCTTCGTGAGCTTCCGGTCCAGCCCCGGAGATGAAACCTCGAGCACGTACTTGCCCGGGAAGGGATCCTCCACATCCAGGAGCGCACTCAGTTGTTCGCTCACCAACTGACAGTCGGCGTGCGAAACTCCGCTAGCCTTGTCGATGAAAACTCGCAGGAGGGCATTCGAGCCGCTCCCTTTCAACTCCACATCCACAAGGGCCAAACCTTCGGAGGTCGCAACCCGGTCCGCCATCGTCCGGATTTTTTCCAGGTCAATCATCCAACCCGCCGAGCGTGCGCGCCCCCACTCTGGCGAATCCGCGTTGAGGCGGACCCGACCCAGTGTGGCCTAACAAAAAAGTGGGCTTTCGCCCACTGTGTGCGTTCGCCAGATAGAGTATAGCCCCTGCTTGCCAGGAATTGCAAGGAATTCGCGGCCGGGGGTAGTGGGGTCTTTCCCGCGAGAGCGGGAATCCATCTTGGAGCCACCGTCGGGTGGCGTCTACATTGTCATTTATGTGTGCGCCCCACGAACACGCGCAACATCTCTGTCCACGCATCCTAACCATGGCCCGTTCTTGGGGTCCGCGGTTCTTCTTCAGGAAAAGCTGCAGATCTCGAAGGCGGAGGTCTACGCTTGCTGCATCCCACGAAGCGGGATGCGCCGGTCAGGCTTGACCACGTCGAGCTGGTAGCCACGACGAGCGTTCTTCTCGTCGTGGGCTTCTGGAAGGATTTCGGCCTTGAAGGACATTCGACCTCGACGAACCCACGGCAAATCGCAAAACGGATTTGCCGTGGCTACCAGCTACCAGCCTTTGCGATGGGTGCGATCTGGCGAGCGCCCCGCACCTTTTGGCCCCGATGAGTGGGGGCCCCCCTCTCCCGCCACGGTGGGGTTTGAGGCTCTAACACGAACGGGTGCAGGGGTTAGCTGGCGCGCCTGGGGAGACTCGAACTCCCGGCCTACAGATTCGAAGTCTGCCGCTCTATCCAACTGAGCTACAGGCGCATATTTGTTTTCAATCATTTAGACCGCCCTACTTGCAACTCCAGTTGCAACTTGGGAAAACTTGGGAAAGATAAGATTCCCAAGTTCCTCAACTGCTTCACGCTTTGCAGTCTCATTAGTTTCAGCATAGACCAAACTCATGTTTGGATTGCTGTGACCCAGCATACTCGCCTGTGTCTTCAATGAGACTCCGTGGTTGTGCATGGCTGATTCCGCTGACCGCCTGAAGCTTCGCCATGTGAAATGCGGAATCCCAAGCTGGTCCGCCACCATGGTAAAAGCTTCCCGTGTTGTCCGGACCAAAGCATTTTCTCCGGTGCCATTGGGACCCAAGAACAAAAATGGGACTTCATGGCTCAAACTCTTGACCGCTTCCACAACTTCAGGGAGAAGCGGAAGCTCCCGTTTACTCTTCTTAGTTTTTACATCACCCAGCTTACCTCGGTAAAGGCGACGCCGGATGGTCAGAATCCCATTATTCAAGTCAAAATCCTCATCCTTCAATGCGAACAGTTCTGACTCCCTAAGCCCTGCTGTGGCGGCTATCATGACCATGGTGCGGCAGGGTTCGGAGAGAAGACCAATGACCCTACTGACCTGCTCAGGCAGCAGGACGGTAGCCCTCTTGACCTCCGTACCCTCAGGCAAGCGGAGGGTGGAAGCAGGATTCTGTTTGAGGTAGTGCCAATCAACAGCCGCTTGGAAAAGGCAATTCAGAGTTGCCCGGAGGTGCTTCAAAACCGAAATGCTATACTTTCCCGAAAACAGGTTGATGAACCTCTGGACATCGGATGGAGTGATATCAGCCGCCCGATAGTCCTGGAAGTAGGGGAGTATCCACCGCTTTGCCGTGGACAGATAGAACTGGCGTGTGGACTCCCTGTAGGTGGGAAGCAAATCTTTCTCCCATTTCTCGTAAAACTCCTGGAAGCTGACCGACTCAACAGGAGTGTGCAGCCCCTCGTTCAGGGGCCTCAGCCAGCCTTGCAGGGTTTGGCGTGCAGCACTCTTGGACATCCCGGCACAGGGGCCGATGACCTTTGAGCGCAGCACGGTTGTGACTTTCCCGTTGTCAAGCACTGGTTCCTTGTATCTGGCTACCCAAACCCGTGGCCTCTTGCCACGGGCAAAAATGTGCCCTGTCTGGAATCTTCTTCTCAACAGCCCTCCATTCCAGATTCGGAGGGCCTTTCCCGAGTTGATTGTAGCAGGGTCCAATCTCATGTCAACATCCAAGCCCAACTACTGTCCCACGGCCCCTACACCTTGGCGTTTTGCGCCTGGGGTCAACGCTAAGCCAGAGGGTCCCGTGGGGCAACGTCGTGCGATTTGCGCCTTACCTCAAAGTCCGGCGTTGCCAGAACCCTGCACCGATTCAGGTATTCGTCCAAGTCAGCGACGAGGAACCGCAGGGCGGATGTGGCGTCGCCGTCCGACAGGTACGCCAGACGCCCTTCGTGTACCAATTTCCGCAATCTCCAGGGGGAGACGCCGATGTACCTGGTCGCCTCCTTGGTCCTCATGACTTTGTTTTCCATCAATTCCTCCCATTCATCTCTCTAATACTCACTCCTGCACAAAACCTCACCCATGGTTTCGGTAGTCAGTTTTCTGCTCCTCGACAGGCCCGCCTTCCCTGACATCCCGGCCAGCCGCCTTTGGCCATGATTTGGCCGTGGGCCATGGTCAAGTTCTCGCCGACCCGCCAGCTCTGCCGCGGCCAGGACCACCCGCGAGCCGTGCGCATAGTCACCCGGTCGCCTTTTGTCAGCGTTGACTTGCATGGTGACAATGCGGATTCCAATGAGGGTGCCTACTGATTCCGCCATTGACGCTCTCGGCTTGGCCGAGCCGGGCTCTTGGGCATTCCCGCCTGCTTCTGCCGACGTGCGTTGCGCGGGCTTCAAGGCACTGCGGGAGTACGCTGCCGAGACCGCTCAAGCGGCAAGTGAAAACCGCTACTTGGAAGATTGCGCGAACGGCTCAGCAGGCTGAAATCGCTCGACGGTCAGCGGAATGGGTTAGGAGCGCGGCGACTGCCTATTGAGGGTGACTGATGAGACCGGACAGGGGTAAGGCCCGTTAAATGGTCCGCTTGACATTCCCCCGGCGACCGCGGACGCCAGGATTACGGCGACCACCGGTGCGGCAATCCAGCCCGTCCGTCCTGGGGACTTGAAATCACTATCACTCATTTTCATTACCTCCAATCATTGGGGCGTCTTTCGCACGCCCCCAGCTGGTATCCATCCAGCAAGATCACGACGGGGAGAAGAGCCGTGGCCGAAATTAAGGGCTATTGCGCTCTCTCCCGTCTGGATTTTTCCGCTGCCGTCGCCACGTAGTTTCTGTAGTAGTCAGTATGGTGCGCACAGTAAAAAGCCGTCTCGCCGTCCGTGTCGATGGCACTGACGATTTCCGGGTTTCCGCAGTCCCGGCAGGTTGCCGCACGAAAATGCTGCGTACAATAGACGAAGGGCGGGATGATGCGGCTGGGAAGAACGATGGGAACCACGTGCGTGGGCGAGTTTTGGCAGTCCCGCTCTCCGTCTTCCCCCCGGTGCTCACAAAGCAGGGGCCAGAGGTCGGACGGCCTGCCCGTGTCCAGCCAAGTCTCGCCGTCTTCCGCCAAGATGCACTCCGTCTCCAGGTGGTGTTTGCAGAAGACGGCACCAGGCTTCCCGTCGTCTTCCGCCATCTCGTTACAGCCATTGACTGCACATTTTCTAATCATGTCTATCTCCAGTAGCCCTGGGGTTGTTGCCTGCGGTGGTTGGCCGTCAGGTTGCTGCCAGGGGCTAGGGGGGTCTCTTGCGAAACCCCCGTGGTTGACATTACCTGCCGCTTTAGCCAGCAGGATCGTTCGCTTCGTGCCTGCACCCAGCGTGGTCAAGCACGTCGTGGTTGCTCGTCTAAGTGCTGTCCGCCGGTCGGCCAGTCCACCCCTTCCAAGCTATAATACCGACAAGTCGCCCAGAACTCCTGGTCCGGATGAAAATAAATTTGTGATCGCCCCAAAGGAGAGAGAGCCGACGCGCCGGGTTAGTCAGCCCGCCGGAGGGGGCAAAACGCGGTTCTCAGCCGGGAAATCCGTTTCTTGAGCTCCGCCGCCTGGGGTGCGCCTGCCTAAGCAAGAAGGAGTGCGGCCAGGCGAAGCTCAAGACGTCCCGTGCCACGTACCTGGGCTTTGAGGCGCTCCAGGAGAACGCTGCCCAGATGGCAGCAAGCGGCAAGCGAGATCCGTCGCTGGAGTGCCGCGAGAATGGCCCGGCGAATGGGGATCCTGCGATCGTCAGCGGAATGGGTGAGGGGCGCGGCGACTGCCGATTGCGGGTGACTGATGAGACCGGGCAGGGGTAAGGACCGTAATATGGTCCGCTTGACATTGCCCTGTGGTCGCCGCACGGTCATAGGCTTGAGCCCGGGTAATCTCCATACCTCTAACTGCGCCACCAATGGTTTTCCCTGGATGTCGCAGGGGCCTCGGACACCAGCCTCGACTTCCTGTTCGTCAGCTTGGTCTTGGCTTCCCCTTCTTGCTTTTCTTGAGCGTATCCGAGAGCCTCTGGCGCATCAGCTTGATGTATTCCGCCGACACGTCCAGGAGCACACTGTCCTGCTCCAGTTCCCTCGCCGCTATCCCCGTCGTGCCCGTCCCTGCGAACGGGTCCAGGACCAAGGATGGCTTCGTAGTCCCGCGCTGACCACGGCAGAGGCACCCCGGTGTCCATCCTAGGGTTCGCAGGTCCGCATGGAACTCCTTGCCCTGCTCCCTCGCGGCCTGGTAAAGGAGCGCCAGCTTGTTCGCCGCGGTCCCCGTCCCGTAGGCGCTCTCCGTCTTCCCGTCGTGGTCGGTAGTATCGAGTTTCCTGAGCACCCGCTTCCAGGGCGTCCCGCAGAAGCGGCAGCATCCCTCTTCCGGGGTCGCCGACCTGATGCAGCGCTTGGCAAGCTCAATGGGGAAGGTGGCGAAGTGAGCGCCCTTGAACGGCGTGGGGGGCAGGAGCCATAGGTTGGGCAGGGCGGGACGCAGGGCTTCCATGCTCATGGCTATCGACATCCCTATCTCGTAGAGCGTGGGCCTGTCCTCGGCCCTGGTCTCCACGCTCCATACGTTCCTCGGGTTCCGGGTAGGCATCGCTTCCGTGGGGTTGGCTGTCTGCCCCTCTGCAAGCAGTAGGTCCCCATACTTGCGTCCCTTCTTCTTCACGGGAGCGTGGGGGCGGCGCATCCCCTTCTGGTAGCACACGGACGGCTCCTTGGCGGCCTCGGAGTCCCAGTAGTATTTCTCGGACTTAGTGAGCATAAGGATGGCCTCCCAAGCCTTGGTGCACCTGTCCGTCACGCTCTCGGGCATGGGGGCGGTCTTCTGCCAGGCGATGATGTCCCTGACTATCCAGCCGTCGTCCTGGGCTGCTATGGTGACCCTCCAGGGAATGAGGCACAGGGACTTGGGAGGGATTCCGGCGGCGGCTTTCCTCTCGCGTTTGCTCTCCAGGGTTTCCTTCTTCGTCGCAATGTCGTATCCCTCGTGCTTCCCCGTGATGTTGGTGTTCCCCCTCTTGTTCGCGTAGTAGGTGTCAGCCAGGTTCCAGAACACCGTCCCGTCGTCCCTGAGCACCCTCCTGATTTCACGCAGGCACTGGACGGTATGCTCCACATACATCTGGACGGCGGGCTCCCAACCAAAATCCCCACGCCATCCGTCGTCCCATACGGTCTCCTGCTTACCAGCATATTTCCTCAACCTCCAGTATGGGGGGCTGGTCACCACGGTCTGGACGCTCTTGTCAGCCAACGGGATG
>Ga0187853_10003164_pt1 | contig 12944 bp, 12 predicted proteins | sample June2016WEW_6_10_2_FD_132417 | JGI IMG/M metagenome (GOLD analysis project Ga0187853, IMG submission 132417) | Peatland microbial communities from SPRUCE experiment site at the Marcell Experimental Forest, Minnesota, USA - June2016WEW_6_100 | ecosystem: Environmental > Terrestrial > Soil >... | reverse complement strand
TTATTTTTATTTTCCGTGAACGCTTTTCTAAAGGGTTATTTAATATCTCATTTGTGATTTAGACATACGACGGCCACCTGATGCATGGTGAGATCGGCCATAACCAGCGAGATTTGCGGCAACTGCAGCGCCAGGGCTAAATGGAATAAGAGCTGTACTTAACAAATGTGAATTTTCTAATCCGCGATGTATATTATTTCCTACGTGTTTAATAGCATTTTTTATACCTTTAAAGAAACCTGATCCATAAAAGTTATTTGATCGTTCCCATTGTTCAACATGGCCTGATTCTTTAGCTCTAATAATATCTGCTGGAGATAACACCGAGTCTTGTAAAAATGTAGAACCGTTATTAATTGTCATTAAACCATCAGAAATAACTAATACAAACATATCATATGTTACAGCATCAACTGTATTTAAATTTTTATATGTAACTTGAACTTGTAATTGTTTAGAAGTTGTTAATGATGGCGCGTCTGCTTCATTAGACAACATAAGAGATCGGCCAACATCAATAACCATAACAGATCCAGTATATTTATGCCATTGTTGCCAACTCATATTTAATCCACTATTTTTTGACATTTGGTATAATTGCATTTCTGAAGCACCAGCAAAAATACCTGTTTGATTATCAAAAGTAACATTTAATGATTGAATATTAGCAAATGTATCTGTTGTGGCGAATGTTTGCTGAATATCAGTTCTGCGTAAAAATACGTAAATTCTACGCGGGATTGTGTTTAATTGAATATTTTGACAAGTCATAGTGTTAACTGCACCAGCCGCGACACTTCCACCATTTGTAATATATGGAGTCAAACTATTATATGAATAATTTATAACTGCTGGTAATTCTTCAATTCTAGATGGAGTTATAAAATTTAAATGTAAAGCAGGGGGAACTGTTAAATTACAAACGAGAGAAGTAATAGTTCCTGCGTTTCCATCTCCGTTAGAATGAGACCAAACGCGGGACAAATTAATTAAATTAATTTGAATTTGAAGAGTTTGAACACCGATGAATGCTTTATGGTCATCATTTGAGTTTAAAAATGGGGATAAAATTAAAGGTTCGTAAGTTGTAAATCTAACAGTTGCAGTTGTGGCAGTATTAGTAAGAACTGTATAATCCCAACCACCGCGAGTTTGCCATCCTTGAGATGTTTGGCCTATTGCTTGTAAAGGATCATTAGCAACACCCCATCCATTAACGTAGTTATCATCGTAATTTTGGTAAAAATCGGGCATTGATGGAAAAACGGATAAATCAGTTTTATAATCTTGATCCCAAATATTAGTTCTAAATAATGCATTAACAACTTGATAGTTATTTTGACTTACTGAAGCATTATTAATTGTTGCATTAATTGTATTTGTACATTGGGCTAATGGCATGAAACGTGGAGCATCATAAAGGCCTGGTGATAATAATAAATCATTAGCACCTGCTGTACCAGTAAATGCCAAATCAAATGTAGTCTCTACCCAAATCTCGCGTGAAACAGCGGTCTTTTGGTTTGGTGGTTGGGCATTAAACACGATATTTGCGTTTGAGAAATTATTAGTTGTTAATCTAACAAATGTATTTTGTGTTCCTGATTTAATAACGCCGAATTTAGATTCGCCATTCCAACCAAGGCGGCGATCTTCAACAAGTACTGGATCAATTTTTGATATGGCCTCTGACATTTTATTTTTTTGAAAATTCTTATATTAATTAAATAAAAAAATTATTTAATTAATCAATAATCGATAATTATAATAATGTAAAATGAGATTCTTTAAAATTTTTGTATAAACTTTTTTTTACAAATAATAATTTTAAAGATGTTTGAGAACCAGCAGCAGTTAAAAATTGATGGGCGTTATTATAAATATCTCGCCAGACTATATTTATATCAATTGTATTTTGTTTATTGCCTAATAAATCAATAAGCCTATATTGTGATGTTGGCGTATATAACAGATTTCCACGCCAACCTGCCGCATCATTGGATGCAATATATGGTATAAAATCTGTTATATTACTTTCTATAGGTATACCTGTACCGGCCGTTTGAACTGAATTTTGATCTCCAATATTATTTGTTCCAGATGTATAATCAGTTCTAATATTCATTGTGTATGATTGAAACGCAATACTAGACGGGCCCTTCCATCTGTTAAGAGCTACGTATTCTTGCGACATTTTATAATATCCAGCTGGGATGGATATATCATAAGTTGATGTATTTTGTCCATTGCCTAAACTTTGAACTCTAAGCATATAATCTTTATGAGTTGTTAATCCTTCGCCATAAAAATAATATAAAAAGTTGTCAAAGAAATAATATAATATTGAATTCATATATAATTGAGGCACTGTTGGATCTGTTATATCTGTTTCCCATGATGTAGGAAAGAATATAGAAATTAAACCATTAGCTTTTGGATCATAATATAAATATGGAGGATCGCCAGGTACACTAGCTGCTGCACATGCAGTAACAATTGCTGTATTTATCATATTTATAAAATCTTGATATGAATAAATAGGATTTTTATATAATTCTGAATTTTCAAAAAACGAAGGAGTAAAAATTACTGGAACTGGATAGTCTACCCCATCATAACTAACTGTTATCCAATATGTAGTGTCGCTTTCAAATAAAAATATAGGTAAACTAGAAGTGTCTAAGAAAAATCTAACACAAGATAAATAATAATCTTCTGGTTTATCAATAATATAATTTGTTAACGTTTGATTAAAATTAGCTGGTATCGCGCCTTGAGTATTATTAACAATACTCAAATTATAATATATATTATCATCTTTTGTTTCAATTTTTATAGTAGTTGTTGGCTTCGACATTTTATTAATTGCTTATTTTTATTTTATTTATATATATATTTAGAAATTATATTTTTAATAATATAATTATACAATAAAAAATGAGTTCAGCAGTACGTGACCGTTTACGCATGATTCAATTAAGACAAGCAGAACAAGCCCGGGGAGGTGCCGCTTATGGGGGAGCCCTTGTTGGCGGTGCTTTTCGCCTTCCAGCATCACTTAAAAAATTAGGCCGAGATGTGGCCCATCAAACATTACGTAATGTTGCACCTGGCCATGCATCATATATCGAAGAACAGGCCAATATTCGTAAGCGTTTAAATAAACAAAATAAAGCAATCCCAACAAGAAATGCCGCTTTATATGCCGAACAAGCAATGCATGAAGCGGCTACAAATCAAGCAATCGCCGATGAACAATTACAAAATGCTATGATGCAAGCTGAATTATACACTGCTCAAAATACATATCCAGACACATATTATACCGAAACTGACCCAAACAGCGATTTAATAGATTTAACTGGGTTTGGTCGCCGTAGACATCGCCGAGGTGGCGCCCTTGTTGGCGGTGCTTTAGTTGGTGGTGTTCGTAATAATTGGACTAAATTTTTAAAAGAACATTTATCAACCGAGATTGCATTTGTTAAACAAGATTTACCACCTGGTACTTCTGGAATTGCAATTAGAAATGCAGCAATTAGAATTTTATCTGATAGATACCATAGCAGACCCGAAAGGTTACCATCTGAAGTAGCAGGTACAAATCCTAATTCTAAATATAAACAACGTAAGGCTAAACATTTAGCTAGGCAATATGCCAATTACAACGAATATTATGAGAATCCTATTGAATTAGAATATAGGCCACCAGCTCGCAAATTAACTGTGCCAGACTATACATTAGAACTTTTAAAAGCAGTTGATAAAATACCAATAGAAGATAGGTCATATGCAATTAATGATGCAGTTTTAACAATACAAAGAGAAGCAGAAATACAGGCATCATTAGGTGCTGGTCGCCGTCGCCGACACAACAGATTTTAATGTGAGTAAAAAAGGTATAAACGCATAAAAAACAGGGCTAAAATACTTGGCCAATTTTTTTGTAGCTATGGCCAAGTATTTTGTAGTAATTATATCAATAATGGGGCAATAATTATGTAATATAGCTATCATTACGTATTCAAAATTATTTTTTGTATAATATATAAAAATTATTCTAAAAAATGTTGTCATTTTCCGAATCTCCACGTGCCTTGGCGCTCATAAAACAAGATAATAATAATAAAAATAATAGAAATTTAGATATTGTTTATTACCATGATCAAAAATCACAAGATTTAAAACCAAGGGTGAATCGTACTGATTATTTAAATTATGAAGATTTTAAGAATCCAAACAATAGATATGATTTATCAAAATATGCAATGTCAAGATTGCCCCGGGATATTGAACGCGGCCGTGTAAACCCAAATAATTATTATGATGATGAAGAAGACGTATACGAATATAAAAATACATTTGACAGAATAAATAATAATATTGAAGATAGAATTAACAAAAGTATTAAAATAAATAGTGGCACTTTTCAAATGTTGCCTAGATGTGAAAAAAACCAGCGTGAATGTGTATTAGTTAGCGGGCCGTCTGGTAGTGGAAAATCAACATGGGCGAGTTGTTATATTGAAATGTACCATCAAATATTTCCAAAAAATAGAATTATTATAATTAGTAAAAAAACAGATGAGCCTGAATTCGACAAATTAAAATATGTTAAATTTATAAATATTGATGAAGAATGGTTAGAAGGAGAAGCATTAGACACTGATGATTTTGAAGATTCATTAGTGCTTTTTGATGATATTGAAAATGTACATCCTAAACCACTTCGAGATGAAGTATACAGATTAAAAGATTTGTTAATCGAAACTGGCCGTAGTAAAAATATATATATTATTCTTTGTAATCATTTATCAATGAATGGACATGAAACAAAAAAAGATTTAAACGAATCTGACACTGTAGTAATTTTTCCGTCGAATTCAAGCCATTATCATTTAGACCGTTTATTGCGCGTTTATTGTGGTATTGATAAAAAACAAGTAGAATATATATTAAAAGCGCCTAGTCGTTGGTGTGTAATAAAAAAACATGTCCCCCGATATTGTATTACGGAGAACGAAATATTTTTATTACAATAGGCCGATAAATCAATGCCTTAATCCCCACAACTTATTAACATCCATTATGGCATTACTTAGTTTATCTTTTTATTGTCATCTTCATCAGAATCAATTTCTTTTTTAAATTCATCAATAAGTTTTGATCTATCATTCATTGATTTTAATAATATATTATCAATTTCTTTTTTTTCATTTGCTATTAATAATCTATTATTCATTCGTTTTTTAACTTCTCCATGATGTTTATAATCTATATGATTATAAATACGAGTTTTTAAATATTCTTCTTCAATATCAATATCTAATGAATATTGATATTTTAAAACTCTTTCTACTTGATCTTTAGTGCCGGCTACTGATTGTCCATCACACATAACAATAATATAATATCCAAAATTAAATGGATCATACCTGATATGAACTATTTTTTTATTAAAATCACCTTTTGACATATTTATAATATTCATATCTATATTTAATTTATGTTTTAATTGTTGTTGAACATCATTTATATATCCATCATATGTTCTATTATTATCCATTTTTACCATAATATAATTATTTGGTAAAAATTCTATATGTTTAACTTTTTCATTATTCATTTCAACTAATGGAATATAAACATGGTTATATTCTTTATTATTTTTATATTCTTGATATCCAATCGCGCCATAAATACCAAGCGCGGCTAAAATTGATCCGATAACTATCAAACACATTTCTTTTTTTATTTATTTATTTAAAAATATTTATTCTTATATAATATAATACAAAATTTATTTTTAAATAAATAAATAAAAAAAGAAAAACAAAAGATGGAAAAAAATGATATTAAAACTAGAGATGATTATTATAAATCACTCAATCATGAACTTAATATTGATATTATAAATTGTGAAATAAAATTATTAAAAGAATTAATTAATACTGAATTAGATAAATTATATGGAACAACTAATTATGAGTTTTACCAAATTCCATATGCTGTTAGATTAGACAGTTTTAATGTAATTATGCCATTATTAACAGAGCGATATAAGGCCGCCTCATTTAGATTTGTAGAATTAGTAGATAAAAATAATAATATTAGCGGCCCACGATATATGCTAATTAATGATAAAAAATAATAATAATAATATAAAAAACAAAAGAAACAAAAAAATGATGGATAAACAAATAATATATATAATCCAATGTATTTTTATAACCATTGGTGGATCTGATGTTGTAGTTAAAATATTAGAAATATTAAATAAAAAAATAAAAATAGGGGCGCATTATGCGTTTCCTTTTTTTATTTTTTTATTTTCCGAGAACGCTTTTTTAAAGGGTTTAGTTATTTTGTGTTACATTTACACTAAAACTAATTGTTTTTGTAACATTCCATGTACTGCCAGTGCTGAGTAAAATATAGGGTAAACAGATAGCATGCGTGGTTCCGGCATATGTAAATGTTGCAGATGTTGAATATCCAGAGGCTGATGAAAACGTAGCAACTGGTATAGTTAATAAAGAAGCCGCGATATTTGATAATGTATATGTTAATGTTCCACCGGCGCCATCTGTTACTTGTCCAGTTGCTAATCCTATTTGTACTGATGAATCAGCCCCTAACGGCGCTGAAGATGAATATATAGTTGTTGTTATTGTATAATCTCTACCATTTATAATTTGAAAACAAGGTATGCCTTGATCAGCGGCGGCTGTTGGAACTGCGGATGCATTAAAACTTGAAATTAAATATTGTGTATTAATGCTAGCATTTGTTAAATCTGTAATTATTGATGCCTGAGAATAATTAGTTTGTAACGGATAATTCCATTCGCAATCACCAACACCATCTGTTATACCAGTTGTTGATAAAACTTGATAATTCGCAGCCGGTGCCCCTAATGGTAATGTATAACCTATATTTTCATCAAATGGGCCAGTTCCAATTTGTAAAGTACTACCACTAAGTGTAACTGGATAACCAGAAATTGCCGAAAGTCCAACTCCAGTTGTATTATTACCATATACTGTATTTCCTACAGAATCTGCCATTTGAAATCTAGGATGAGAGCTAGTTAATGCGTAAGCATCTAATGAAAATAAAGAAGCCTTCAAACCACCCGTTCCATCTGCATAATTAACTGTAAATTCGGCCCCATGTGAACCACTACCACTAAACGGTAATCCATTAATAGTTTCCAAATCTATATTTATTGTCTTAACTTCTGTAAAACTCATTTTAAACTTTTTATGTTTTTATTATATAATATATGATAAAAAAAACTTTAAATAATAAAGAATGAGTGCGACTAATGCTGATATTATAATAGAACAGGGCTTTATTCCAGTAAAATTAACATATTTTAGCGATGGTAAGGCGTCTATTTATAATAAGTCTATTGTTAAATTATGCCCAGATGTATTAATGGGCCAGATTTTATATGAATTTAGATGTAAAATCACTAATAAAAATAAAATAATAAGAAGCGCCGATACGACTTTAAAAGGCGAAGAAGGCCTATTTTTAATGATTTCAAAAACGGCCGTTTTACCATTATCTAATTCTTCATTAAAAAATAATTATGATAAATATAAAGAAACAGATAAATTTTTATATTTAGAAATTCATAAAGAATCAATTTTCGGCGCCCCATCAAACGCGCCTCTATTAAAACATGCCTTATTATCTGATCAAGACCCCGGATGGTTTTGGTGTAGTTTCATACACGGGTGGATTTCCCAAGTTTCATTCATACGATACATCATTAATAAATGCGAAAGCACAACTTAGAATATTAAATAGCCTTTTATATAAAGAAGATGAAAAAAAAGCTAAACGCAACCTTAGAATAAACTAATTAATTAAAAAAAATAATTATATAATAATATATAAAAAATAATAAATGGAACAGCGAATTAAAATATTAGAAGAAGAATATAAAAAATTAGGCTCAGTAATAAATGAAATGGTATTAAGAGATTTAAAAAAAATATTTTCATATTTAATGGAACATACCGAACAAATACATAAATTATCAGATATAATTAAAAAAATGGAAAATTCTGATGATGATGATTCAGAATTATTAAAAAATTATGAGTACGACGAAACATTAGATTAAATTAACGTTTTCTACATCAATCCCGCGTGATAATGCGCGGTATATATCATATGACATTATATATGGCATATCCCATTCATAAATACTATATTCTTGTTTTATAGTTAATCCTTGGCCCTTGGTTATTGTCATTGCATAATTGGCCTTGAAATGCTTTAATTTATTAATATCAATTATTAATTTAATTTCAGTTGTTTCTGATTCATCCCAGCCATCGCGCAATATTACAGTTGAACCTTCGATGCCTATTATATGGTAAATTTCACCATTTTTATATTCTAATCGGTTTTGTTCACTAATTATTGGCATCCCAACATACCATGGTCTATTATCAACTATAATATAATTATTTTTTTCATTTTGAATCCATTTATTATTTATTTCATCTACTTTTTTATTTGATAAACATAATGACCTTCTACATTCTTTTTTTCCGAATATTAATATTTTAGATTTAAAATCACTCCATCTTAAAGTATCTCTAAATTTTAAGCATTTATCGCCAGCATATATAGCATTCCATATTTCTTGTAATAATGTTATATATGATTTATTTTTATCTGTGCTTTTTGCATTTGCTAATCGCCAGTTATGAGTTAATATTAATTGATTATAATTTACTAATTCTCTAATTAATGAGCTATTTTTTGGTATATCTGGGCAGTCTACACCTGGGCCCTGGCACCAATCGCCCATTAAAACTACTTTAAATTCATATTTATTTTGATATTCTTTTAATAATCTTAAATGATCTGGATTTGTAGTTGCGTATTCATCCAAATATAAAATCTGACAATTAGTTAATAAATGAACTTTCGATTCAACATGGGCATTATCGACTAGGCCCAAAAGTGAATGGATAGTTAATGGCTTTATTTTCTGATCAGTAACGCCTAATTTTAATAAATCATTATATAATTTCGATTTTATAATGTGTTTATTTGCACAAATTATATAATTTTTATTATTTTTTATTGCGTCCATAACACATTCAATAGCTAAATAAGATTTACCACAACCGCCCATCGCATCAATAACGCATCCCTCATTATTAATTTTTGTTATTATTTCTTGGCGATTATCTATATATTTATTCATTGTTAAATTATTGACTTCTCTAATTTCAATTTTAGCGGGCACTGGATCCTGTATTACATAATCACAAGAAAATATTTTATCTTCAACTATTTTTAAACCGCCTATTTCATCGCTTATAATATTAGAAATCTCATTTTCATTAATTATTATCGTATCGCAATTTATAGCCATAACTTTATTAATAGTTGTGAGTTTAAGCGCATATTCGGCGATTTCGAATTGTGATAATTTTAAAATCATTGATTGAATAAAATTAAAGTTTTCATATGTCATAGATGTTGAAATATATTTATAATACATAATGCCCTCATAATCCTTTAAATCTTGAATATTTAAAAATTTACATTGTTTATTTATATTATTATCTATAATTTCATCATAAATTGCGCGACCTATTAAATCATGATTATTGTTAGCAAAATATAATAATTCATTATAATCGCGCGAATATATAAGCTTAAATATTGATTCTGTATCACTAATGCGCATTGTGCCTATTGTTTCTCTTATAATTTTATTTGCTTGTGATAATCCAAATTTATCTATTAATCTATCAGTTATAATATTTAAATTTACTCGCTTTGATTTTGGCTCTAAAATTCGCGAAATATCAGATAATTTAATATAATTTAATTCTAACGCGCGTTTTATCATTTTCCCTGGGTATAATTCATTCTGTCCATTCATAAATAATGTATTTCTAAAACTCAACAATTTTGAAATTTCATAATAATTAAATTCTTTAATTTCATCATCACCGTTATATTTTATTAAATCATCATAAATAGTTAATGTTGGAAATTCAAAACTCCTAAAAATTGATAAATACGCCTTATTTAAATCATATTGTTTATAATTACTTGTATTTTTACTATATTCACGTTTTAGACATCCTTTAGGCGCCTGATATGTAGATTTTTTAATTGATTCATAAACTGATGGAGATAATTTATCTGGAGGTGATAATCTCGCAATATATGATAAAGTTATAACATTTGGGCTATGAATACCAGGTCTAAATTTTGGTTTACAACATGGATTAGAAGCTAATAATCCATCAATATAAACTGTATAAGAATCTGGATATAAAGTTTTATCGAGTTCAAGAAATTCAGCGCCAACGGCCAATCCTAATTCATAATTATGAATATATTTAATCTTCTTATTATTAAAGATAAAAGATGTTACATGCATACTTTGTGGATTTGTGTTTAATACTGGGTATACTCTATTTCTTTGTAAAGCTGATTTATGAAAATTATTTATTTCTTGCCCAACATATATAATTTCATATTCAGAATGATCCGTGCCTGATTCATCCATTGTTATATATTCTTCTAGGTTATCATAATATATATATTTAGAATTGTCGAATCGTTGCAATGCTGGATGGATAGCTGTTGAATGATCATTAATCATTACTCTATCTTTAAATCTATATATATGATTATTACTACAAACTACAGATAAGCCTATTGGCGAATATGCGTTTTTTTCACTTCTAAATTTTTCGTCAATAAAAGGTAATCTGTTATTATCATAAAGTGCTCTTGCATCATAAGCTTTAAAGTATTCAAAACCTAATTCTTTAGCTAATTCACATAATTCAGAAATTTTAAATCCACCAATTATTGGTCTCAATGGCCATTTAAAATATATACAATTATCAACTTGTTCAGTTGCCCATTCAATAGTTAATTCTCTATTTTTACCACCGTGTAATTTTCTTATTTTATTATTTTTAGTCATTATCAAACAAAAAGCTAATAAATCAGGCCCACAACTATCGGCAGATAATGAATAATCTATTAATTGATCATATTTTAAATCGGCCCCTTTAGCTACTAAATCTGATAAAGTTTTATATCGCGTTAATTGATTAACATTATGAATAGTAACAATTGGATATTGATGAACAAAAAGTATATATGGCCTTAAAGTCAAGCGTTTATATATATTTTCTATTTCTGCTTCATATCTATATAATTTCGTTTTAAATTCATAATAAATAAAATTAACACCTCTAAATAATGGCGGCTCTTTAACTTCTTCTGGTAAAGTGGCCGCGAATCCGCTTAAAATATAATCAATTTCACTTTGTCCTATTTCTGAATAATATTGAGTGCTATTATTTAACATACCAGGACTAGGCAATTTTGGCGTTGCTTCATTTAAAAATTCATCTAATGGTTCAAAGTCTAATTTCCAATGTGCTTTTGAAATCTTATTATATTTATGTTTAGTCATAATTTGTATTTCTTCATTAAATTTATATACTCCATATTTGTTAGGTTGTGTATAATTCATCTCAAAAAGCATAAATTCTGCAATAACGGATACATCATCATTATAATAATCAATTCTGTATTTATCGGCAAACGCGGCTAATTCTTTATTATATTTATATAAATTAGGATCATTTATATATAATTCATAATCAGAATTTAAACGTGGAGTTTGATATAAAACATTATAGACATAATAAACATAACCTTTAGCGCCTTTATGTATTTTTGATTGTGGTAATCTATACGCATTATTTAATATTTTGTATAATTCTTCGTCAGAATTGCTATAACCTATTGATTTATGTAATAATATAAAATTGTTATATGCTTTTTGAAATTGATTTACTAAATATTTAAATTTAATAATATTATCGTTATCTAGCTTAAAAACATCTAGTGTTGCGATATGGGGATCTGGAAATCCATGATTATTCAACAAAGGATTATTAAATTTATATTCCTTTTCTTCTCTTGTTGTTTTATCATCTAGGCCTCTAAAAATATGATTATTGCTTAAATAATCAACATAATATTTTTCAAGTTTATTATTATTATCAATTGCAATTTGTATCTGTGGTAATACATAAACAGGCGGGGCTGGTGGCGCATTTGGCGCTTGGTGATTTTTTATATAATTGTTAACTATATTGATATATGCGGTTGTAATCTCAACTATGCGTTTATCAGTTAAGCGTTTATACGCTGGGAATAAAATATTCATTGCTCTTATTAAATTGTCTCTAGTGTTACTAGTGATTAATCGGCCTAAGTCTTCTATTGCTTGAAAGTCCATTTCTTATTTTATTATTTTATGAGTTATATATTATATAAAAAAAATATATTTAATTAAATAATTAATTAAATTCTACATGATTCTAGAAAATTTAAAGCGCGTAGAATTTCTTTATGATCTTTTATACATCGACACCCAGTATTACCAAAAACACGGCATGGCTCAGATTCTATTAAATCATTAGCACATTTTATAATATCTCCAGAGCCGTTATTCATATATTTTAAGCATTGATAAACGTATTTTTCATTGCTAAATTCTAATATATTATTATTAATTTCTTGTTCTTTACGATGATCGCGACAAAAACATATAATATCTTCAAAATTATTAACTGCTACTATAGCAAATATTGAAGCATAGTCAAAATTAGAAAATCTATATATATCTTCTATTGTTCTTATATGTGTTTTAAATGAAATATGGCTAAAATTTAGCTTATATTCTTCGTGTATAGTTTGTGTAGTCATTTTTAATTTCAAGTTTTTTTTATCTCTTATATATTATAGAAAAAAAATATATTTAATTAAATAATAAATAAAAAATAAGAGCATGGCGCGTAAAAAATGGAATCAGGGGCGGGCAAATCTGCGCAAAGGTGTATAAAAAATCGCGTAAATCTTGAACG
>Ga0187853_10003163_pt1 | contig 12945 bp, 14 predicted proteins | sample June2016WEW_6_10_2_FD_132417 | JGI IMG/M metagenome (GOLD analysis project Ga0187853, IMG submission 132417) | Peatland microbial communities from SPRUCE experiment site at the Marcell Experimental Forest, Minnesota, USA - June2016WEW_6_100 | ecosystem: Environmental > Terrestrial > Soil >... | reverse complement strand
CGTGGCCGACGCCACCTTCGTGCTCGCCGACGAGCCCACGGGCGACCTCGACCGACGGAGCGCAGGCGAGATCATGGACCTTCTGGGACGCCTCGTGCAGGAGCACGGCAAGACGCTCCTGATGGTGACGCACGACCCCAGGGCGGCCGAGCGCGCGCACGTCGTCCTGCACCTCGACAAGGGCGTGCTCGTGGAGGGGGGCGCCGGCGGTGGGGGTGAGGCATGAGGTTCTTCCGCCTGATCTGGGCGAACCTTCTGCGCAAGAAGATCCGCACGACCCTGACGATCGGCTCGTTCATGGTGGCGCTGTTCCTCTACGGCTTGCTGGTGGCGATCCGGGCGGCGTTCGGCGGGAACGCCGACGTGGCCGGCGTGGACCGGCTCAACGTCATCAACAAGACGTCGCTGATCATGCCGCTGCCGTATTCGTACAAGGAACGGCTGGCGGCGATGCCGGGCATTACCGGCGTCACCTTCGCCACCTGGTTCGGCGGCATCTACCAGGACGAAAAGAACTTCTTTCCGCAGTTCGCGGTCGAGCCCGAGACGTGGCTCAAGGTCTATGCGGAGTTTATCGTGCCTGATGCGCAGCGGAAGGCGTTCCTCGCAGATCGCCAGGGCTGCCTGATCGGCCGCAAGCTCGCGAAGCGCTTCGGTTTCAAAGTGGGCGACCGCATCCCGCTCCGGGGCACGATCTGGACCGGGACGTGGGAGTTCAACGTGGCCGGGATCTACGACGGCAACCGGCCGGAGGTCGACACGACGCCGTTGCTCTTCCGGTACGACTACCTGGAGGAGCGGCGCAACTGGGGCAAGGGCACGGTCGGCTGGTACGTGGTCAAGCTCGCGAGCCCGGACGACGCCGTGAAGATCACCAAGAACATCGACGACGCCTTCGCAAACTCGCCCTACGAGACGCTCACGCAGACCGAGAAGGCGTTCGCGGCGTCGTTCGCGAAGCAGATGGGGAACATCGAGTTCCTCGTCATTGTGATCGGATCGGTCGTGTTCTTCACCCTGCTGCTCGTCGCCGGAAACACCATGGCGATCGCGGTGCGGGAGCGCACGCCCGAGCTGGCCGTGCTCAAGACGGTCGGCTTCACGGACCTCGGCGTGCTCGGGCTCGTGATGGCCGAGACGCTCATCATCGCCGGCCAGGGCGGCGTGTTCGGCCTCCTGCTCGCCAAGTTCTTCACGCTGGGCGGGGATCCCACCGGCGGCTTCCTCGGCAACTTCTATCTGGGCTGGGGCTCGCTCGGCCTCGGCTTCGCGCTGGCGCTCGCTGTGGGCATCGTGTCGGGGATCCTGCCTGCGGTCTCAGCGATGCGCCTCAAGGTGGTCGATGCGCTGAGGAGGGTGTGAGGATGGCGATCCCGCTCGTCTACAACGTGCGCAGCGTCCGCCAGCGCTGGACGTCGTCGGTCGTCGCGGTGCTCGGGATCGCCGGCACCGTCGGGGTGTTCGTCGCGATGCTGGCGATGGCGCGAGGTTTCAAAGCGACACTGGTCTCGTCGGGATCGCCGCGCAACGCGATCGTCCGGAGGGCGGGCGCCGACTCTGAGATGGTCAGCGCGGTCAGCCTGGATCAGCTCCACGTGATCGAGGGCGCGCCCGGCGTCGCGCGGAAGGGCGGCGCACCGCTGGTGAGCGGCGAAGTCGTCGTGATCGCCGGCTTCGACCTCAAGTCGACCGGCACGGTGGCCAACGCCCAGGTGCGCGGCGTTTCCGGAAAGGCGATCGAGATCCGCGACAACGTGCGGGTCATCCAGGGCCGTTTCTTCAACCCCGGACTCGCGGAGTTGGTCGTGGGCCGGAACGCCGTGAAGACGTACGCCGGATTCGACCTCGGCTCGACGGTCAAGTTCGGCGGTGGGACGTGGACCGTCGTGGGGATCTTCGATGCCGGCGGCAGCGCGTTCGACTCCGAGATCTGGTGCGACGCGAACGTCCTGGGCCAGGTCTACAAGCGCCCGCAGAACGTCTTCCAATCCGTCACCGCCCGCCTGGAATCGCCCGCGGAGTTGACCGCGTTCAAGGACGCGCTCACCTCGGACCCCCGCCTGTCGGTGCAGGTTGACCGCGAGACCGACTACTACGAGAGGCAATCACGGGGGCTCACCACGATGATCCGCGTGCTCGGCTACCTGGTGGCGTTCGTGATGGGGATCGGGGCGGTTTTCGGGGCGCTCAACACGATGTACTCGGCCGTCGCCGAGCGAGCCCGCGAGATCGCCACGATGCGGGCGCTCGGTTTCGGGCGGTCGAGCGTCGTCCTGTCGTTCGTCTTCGAGGCTCTGTTCATCGCCCTGCTCGGGGGTGTCGTGGGGTGCGTGGCGGTGCTGCCGATGAACGGCTTCACGACGGGCACGATGAACTGGCAGACGTTCTCGCACGTCGCGTTCGCGTTCAAGGTCACGCCCGGTTTGCTCGGCCTGGGGATAGGCTTCGCCCTCCTCATGGGCGTGGTCGGCGGCGTGCCTCCGGCCGTGCGCGCGGTGCGCCGGCCGATCGCCTTCGCACTCCGCGAACTGTAGCGGCGGTTCTCAGAAGCGCTTCCCGATGCCGATCCAGACGTTCGGGCCGGTGAAGTCCGTGTCCGCGATCACCGTGGGGGCAGGCGCCAGGTCGCCGCTCGCGGGAACCGTGTGCGTCATCCGGGCCCAGACGTAGGCGGCGCCCAACTCCACGTACCACCGGCTCTGAGAGGACAGCGGCACGTCGATCCCGGCGCCGGCCGAGAAGGTGGGGAACCAGCTGTCGTTGTTCACCAGCAGTCCCTGGTTGATGTAGTCGTTGCTGAGGGAGAGCGTGGTCTTGTCCTTCTCGTACCCGTAGCCGCCGCCGAGGTAGAGGAACGGGATCACCCGGGTGCACGAGGGACACGGGAGGTAGTGCGCGACGACGTAGAGGTCCGCGTAGGTGTCGTACCTCTGCTCGAAGGCGAGGCGGGCCGGACCCGCCTCGGTCGGCACGGTGGCACTGCCCTTGATCGACCCCTGGCTGTAGTCGACCTGGAGACCGACCTTCCAGTGCGGGGAGACCCTCTTGAAGAGCTGCGCCCCGAGGATCAGGTTGGCGACGTCGCTCCAGTCGTCGAAGCGCGTCCCGAACATCTGGTTGATCTGCTGGATCTGGGCGTTGGTCGCGGTCTGCTTCGGCCAGCTCTGCTGGAGGTAGAGGGTGAAGTAGTAGGGGTGCCCGTCGTCCGCGGCTCGAGCCGGGACGGCGTAGCCCGCGATCGACCCGGCGAGGACGAACGCCCACAGCAGCGGTTTCAGGGACCCGGTCCTTCTGAACGACACGGCTCGCGCGGACACGATCCACCTCCCAGTTGAGATTCACGGTGTGGTCACGCCACCATGGTAGGACCCGGGGCAGCGCGAGACAAACCCGGACCGTTGAGGCTCGCGCGAAGTTGCCGGGGTTGACTTGGGCTGGTAGCATGACGCGGGCCGTGTGGCGGCCCCCGTATGACCCACCAAACCCTGCTCATCCTCGACTTCGGCGGCCAGTACACCCAGCTGATTGCGCGGCGCGTGCGCGAGCTGGGCGTCTTCAGCGAAGTCCGGCGTGGCGATGTCGCGGCGAGCGACGCGAAGGTGCTCGCCCCGATCGGGATCGTCCTTTCCGGAGGCCCGGCCTCGATCTACGAGGACGGCGCGATCCGCCCCGACCCTGGGGTGTTCGGGCTGGACGTGCCGGTTCTTGGCCTCTGCTACGGCCAGCAAGCGATGGCGCATCTCCTGGGCGGTCAGGTGGAGCCGGCCGGCAGCCGCGAGTACGGCGCCGCACAGCTCGAGGCCGACCTCACGTGCCGTTTGTTCGTCGGAACCAAGAAAGTGCAACGGGTGTGGATGTCCCATGGCGACCGCGTTGCGCGGCTGCCCGAGGGCTTTGCCGCAGTCGGCCAGACCTCGAACGCCCCGGTGGCGGCGATGGCCGATGAGGGCAGACGGTTCTACGGGATCCAGTTCCACCCCGAGGTTCGCCACACCGAGATGGGCAGCCGGATCCTGGAGAATTTCCTCTCCGTCTGCGAGGCGCGCCGGGACTGGACTGCGGCCTCGATTCGGCGCGACGCCGTCGAGCGAATCCGGCGGCAGGTGCCGGACGGACGGATCATCGTGGCGCTCTCCGGGGGCGTGGACTCGTCGGTTACCGCCCTCTTGTGTCGTGAAGCGGTAGGGGAGCGCACGGCGCCGATCTTCGTGGACACCGGGTTGTTGCGCCTCGACGAGGGCGACAAGGTACAGGCCCGCTTTGCGACCTTCGGCCTGGCAATCGATCGCGTCAACGCGGCCGATCGCTTCTTTGCCGGCCTGGCGGGGATCGAGGACCCGGAGGAGAAGCGCCGCCGCATCGGACACGAGTTCATCGCGGTGTTCGAGGAGGAGGCGAAGCGCTTCCCGGATGCGAGGTTCCTCGCGCAGGGCACGCTCTACCCCGACGTGATCGAGTCCACGTCGGTGCGCGGGCCTTCGGCGACGATCAAGACGCACCACAACGTCGGTGGTCTCCCGGAGCGGCTCGGCCTTGCCCTCGTGGAGCCGCTGCGCTGGCTGTTCAAGGACGAGGTGCGGCGCCTGGGAGAGGAGCTCGGGCTCCCGGAGGAGTTCGTCTGGCGCCATCCGTTCCCGGGGCCCGGTCTGGGCGTGCGGATTCTGGGCGAGGTGACCCGCGAGCGAGTGTCGCTCCTTCAAAGGGCCGACGCGATCTTCATGGACGAGATCCGCGCAGCGGGCCTGTATCGTGGGATCGCACAGGCCCTCACCGTGCTTCTACCGGTTCGAAGCGTGGGCGTCATGGGGGACCAGCGAACCTACGAGAACGTCGCGGCGCTCCGCGCGGTGACCACCGAGGACTTCATGACTGCCGACTGGTACCGCTTCCCGGACGACGTGCTCGACCGGGTGGCTCGCCGTATCGTCAACGAGGTGCGAGGCATCAACCGGGTTGTGTACGACGTCACGTCCAAACCACCCGGCACGATCGAGTGGGAGTGAGAGATGCAGTTCACAGTTGACAGTCAACAGTCGACAGTAAAGACCGAAGTGCCCAGACGCGAGAGGCGACAAGCGTGCGACCGGGCTCCTGCCTCCGGTCTTGACTGTCAACTGTCAACTGTCGACTGTTGACTTGTTCCATAGCCGCCGGTTCAGCCATACCCGGCGGAGCAGCTCGGTACGCCATGCCGAGCCCCCTGCCTCAAGCAGGGCACACCGTGGGAGGTGAGAAATGGCGAAGCGGAAAGTGGTGATCATGGGAGCCGCGGGACGGGACTTCCACAACTTCAACTGCCTCTTCCGGGACAACCCGGAGGTGGAAGTGGTGGCGTTCACTGCCACCCAGATCCCCGACATCGAGGGCCGGGTCTACCCTCCTTCGCTGGCGGGCAAGCTGTACCCGAGGGGAATCCCGATCTACCCGGAGAGTGACCTCGAGAGGCTGGTGAAGGAGAACAACATCGACGACGTGTGGTTCTCCTACTCCGACGTGCCGCACCAGTACGTGATGGACAAGGGCAGCCACGTGATCGCGTGGGGGGCCAACTTCGGCGTCTGCTCCGTGCAGCGCACCATGATCAAGTCCACCAAGCCGGTCGTCGCGATCTGCGCCGTTCGCACCGGCGTCGGCAAGTCGCAGACGACCCGCTACGTGTCGAACCTGCTCAAGGCGATGGGGAAGAAGGTCGTCGCGATCCGCCACCCGATGCCGTACGGCGACCTCGCCAAGCAGGCGTGTCAGCGTTTCGAGACGTACGCCGACCTCGACAAGCACGAGTGCACGATCGAGGAGCGCGAGGAGTACGAGCCGCACATCGACAACGGCTTCATCGTCTACGCCGGCGTGGACTACGAGATGATCCTCCGCGAGGCGGAGAAGGAAGCCGACGTGATCCTGTGGGACGGCGGCAACAACGACACATCGTTCTACAAGGCCGACCTCCTCATCACGCTGGTTGACCCGCACCGTCCGGGGCACGAGTTGACGTACTTCCCGGGCGAGTCGAACTTCCTGATGGCCGACCTGCTCATCGTCAACAAGGTGCAGACCGCCGACCCCGTGAAGGTCGAGGAAGTGATCGAGAACTGCAGGAAGTACAACCCCAAGGCGCGCACGATCAAGTGCGCCTCGAAGATCACGGTCGACAAGCCCGAGCTGATCAAGGGCAAGCGCGCCCTGGTCGTCGAGGACGGCCCGACGCTGACCCACGGCGGGATGACCTACGGCGCGGGCTGGTTCGCCGCGAAGAGCGCGGGCGCCTCCGAGATCGTGGATGCCAAGCCGTACGCCGTCGGCACCATTGCCGCGACCTTCAAGAAGTACCCCAACTCGGGCCAGATACTGCCGGCGATGGGGTACTCGGACCAGCAGATCGCGGACCTCGAGGCGACGATCAACGCGACGCCGTGCGACGTCGTCGTCGAGGGTACGCCGATCGACCTCACCCGGGTCCTCAAGACCAACAAGCCGATCGCGGAGGTGACGTACGAGCTCGAGGAGCTCGAGCCCGGCGTCATCGAGGAGATGGTGAAGAAGATCTTGAGGTGACCTTGGTTCGCTTGCGGGCGGCGTCAGCCCACTTCCCGCGGGCGACCGGTTTTGTAGTCACCAGATTTGCAAGGGAGTCCAAGGTTGAACCGGAGGGCGGGGCGAACCCCCGCCCTCTGTGTTCCCTTTGCGAGGTGGTCCTATGCGAGGACCGTGGAGGGCGAGCCCTGGCGGGCGACTTCCGGTCCTGATACGGTTAAGCATGTCCCACACCCCAGTCGAAGTGACCGTCCGGCCTGCGCGCCCAGAGGATCTGCCGTCGGTTCTGAAAGCCGTGGGCCGATTGGGTGATTTCGGGCCGCCCTCGTGGCGGACCGCGGCGGAGCTTGTGGAAGGCGAGGCGAGGGCGGTCCGCCGGTTCTTCTCCGCGCCTCCCGCCGGGGCGGTCATGCTCGTCGCCGAGGGCGTCGACGGCGAGCCCCTCGGCTTCGTCTACCTCGAGCGAACGAGCGACTACTTCACGGAGGAGGCGCACGGGCACGTGAGCATCATCGCGGTGGCGGCGCATGCGGAAGGTCGCGGAGTGGCCGGCGCGTTGATGAAGGCGGCGGAGACGTGGGCCCGCGAGGCGGGGTTCGGGCGGCTCACCCTAACGGTTTTCGAGGGAAACCATCATGCGCGCGCCGTCTACGAGCGGGTGGGGTATCGCACCGAGACGCTTCGGTACGTCAAGCTTCTGCGATAAATTGGCGCGATCCGGGAGCCGGCGGTGCGCTCCATGAAAAACAGCATCGGACCCCCGCACGAGTCGCTCAGCGGGTCGCCGCCTCTTTTCGAGGCCGAGGCGGGGAGGGTACAGCGCTCCTGCTACTCTCGACGGAGTGGGAGGATCTTGCCATGGAACCCGTGGGGCAACCCGAGGCACATGAGTACGCGCCGTACTTCGATCGCTACGTGGCACTCGTGCGTGGCGGTGACATCCTGAGTACGCTCGAGAAGCAGGGAGGGGTTGTGCGGCAGGCGCTTCACGCGCTCCCGGAGGCTCGGGCCGGGTTCCGGTACGCCCCGGAGAAGTGGAGCGTCCGAGAAGTGGTCGGGCACTGCACGGACTGCGAGCGCGTATTCGCATACCGGGCGCTGGCATTCGCCCGAGGGGAGAAGGCGCCGCTCCCTGCCTTCGATGAGAACGAGTACGCCCGCGCCTCGGGCCACGACTCGATTCCGCTTGCCGGACTGGTGGAGGAGTTCGGCGCCGTCCGCTCCGCGACGCTGCGTCTCCTCAGGCACCTCCCGGCGCGGGCCTGGTCGCGGGTCGGCGTGGCGAGCGGCAAGCCGGTTTCGGTCCGCGCGCTGGCGTTCATCATGGCCGGACACGTCGCGCACCACATGGCGATCCTCCACGATCGGTACGGCGTACCCCCCGGAACGTGAGGTCGCGCTCCGGCCGAGCCCTGTGCGGCCGGGAGCGAGCCTTCCTCATCTCCCGCGGGGCAAGGGCGGTGCTAGGCTGCACGCCATGAAGAATCTCGCCGTTGCGTTCGTGCTGGCTGCCGCTTTGGTGAGCGGGCAAGCCGCTGCGCAGGGACTGGTGGAGTGGCAGGAACAGGTCGTCTCCGGCGTATGCACGTTGCGGTTTGCCTTGCCGGAGGGCTGGAAGGCCGAGACGCACACCCCCGCACCAGGTGCAGTTCAGATCCGGCTCGTACCCAAGGCGGGGCCCCCGGCCGAGGTGCTGATATCCGGTTTCGCGCCCAAGGAGGACTCCTCGCTCAAGAGCACCGGCGACATCAGGAAGAGTGCCAAGGCGATGGGGGAGGCGATGCTGTCCGGGGCCGTGGAGAAGAAGATCGAGCTGCAAAAGGTGGGCGGAACCGACGGCTCCGGGTTCTTCTACATCTTGACGGACAAGCGCCCGGAGCTCCCCGCCGGCGAATTCCGTGTGACGACGCAGGGTGTCATGGCCGTTGGCCCGCTGCGTCTGGGCGTCACCGTGCTGGCCAACGAGAAGAACTCTGCGGCCGCGGCGATGACGTTCAGCCTTCTCCGGACCGCCGAGTGCGCGACGCCGAAGCACTGAAAACCAAGCCCAAGAAGGGTCCGGCAACGTCGATTCGCAGGTAGCAGCGGCCCAGCTTGGCACGACGGGGGAGGGACTAGCCCTCCGCGCCGATCACCGTCTGGGCCGCCGGCAACACCTCGAAGGTCATCCCTGGGGGCTCGATGTGGGAGGGGTTGCCGTCGAAGTGGCAGGGGAGCGGAACCCCCGTTCGCAACTCGAGCCGAGTGAACCGGATTTCGTGGGAGCCGGCTTTCTTGGCGAGCGTCCCCCGTACGGCGGCCACCAGGCGTGGGAGCCGTGCCGGCACCCCCGTGCCTTCGACCAGGCACGCGTCCAGCTGGCCGTCGTCGGGCAACGCCGCAGGCGTCAGCCGGAAGCCGCCGCCCGTGGTCACTCCGTTGTGGATCGCGAGGATCGTCATCGCCCCGTTGTAGACGAAGGAGCCGTTCGTGAGGGTGATCTCCGGGCAGCGGTAGCGGAAAAGCGTGCCGGCGGCGGCCGCGAGGTACGCAGCGATGCCGCGCACGACCTTGATCGAGGCCGCGTTCACGTTGATGGCGCCGAGCAGGCCGATGCCTATCGCGTTGAGCACGATGCGGTCGCCGGCGAGGATGAGGTCCACTCGCCTGGTGCGGCCGGCCGCTATCGCCTTCGCTGCGTCCTCGAGCTGCAGGGGCAGGCCCAGGGTACGGGCTGCGTCGTTTCCGGTTCCGAGGGGAAGGATGCCGAGAGCGGCTCCGCCGGCGTCGTACAGTCCCTGGAGCGTCTCACAGATGGTCCCGTCGCCGCCGGCGGCCACCACGACGGTCTCTCCCATGCGCACGGCTTCAGCGGCGAGCCGAGTCGCGTGGTCGGGGGCCTCGGTGAACACCAGCGGTGGGTCGAAGCCTACGCTGCGTAGGCGTCGGTGGAGCTGTTGCCAATGCCTGCCGACGCTGCCGCCGGCCGCTGCGGGGTTCACGATGAGGAGCACCACGAGAGTATACGGGAGGTCGTGCCGGCAGCGAAACTGCGAGCGAGACCGTCTCGCGACGCGCTATCATCCAATCGTGACGCCCGAGTTCGACGTCGTCGTGATCGGGTGCGGGCCGGCCGGGAACACTGCGGCGTACCGCCTCGCATCGGCCGGCGTGCGTGTCCTGATGGTGGACAAGGAGGCGTTGCCCCGCCACAAGGTGTGCGGAGGCGGTCTTTCGGCAAAGGCTCTGAGGGAGTCACCGTTCTCGCTATCGCCGGTTATCGAGCGCCAGGCCGGCGTGGCCTTCATCGCGTGCGACGGAGGTCACCCCGTACGGTGCGAGCGGCCCGGGATAGGGGCGATGGTTCAGCGCGCCGTTCTCGACGGCTTCATGGCAAGGAGAGCGGTGACGGCCGGCGCAGTGCTCCGCGAGCGCGAATCGTTCGAAAGCTTCGAGTCTCGCGGTGGGCTGATCAAGGTCCGGACGTCGAGCGGCGCGGTGACGGCGCGCGTGCTCGTAGGAGCCGACGGCGTCTACAGCAGGGTCCGGATGCAACTGCTGCCACGCGCAGCCCCGCACCTTGTGCCGGCCATCGAGGCCTTGCTGTGGCCTGCACCAGGCGTGCTCGACCTGGTGGGCGACGCATGCATCTTCGACCTCGGCGCGATCCCGGCGGGCTACGGGTGGGTGTTCCCGAAGCGCGATCACCTGAACGTCGGCCTGTACAGGTACGCAAAGCGTCGCGACAACCTCGACGTGCGGGGGCTCCTCGAGGCGTTCATCGCTCGCTACCGGATCCTGCGGGGGTACGAGCGGATCGCAGTCAAGGCGCTCTGCATTCCCGTCATGCCCGTGGCGCGCCGCCTCGCCTCGCACGGCGTGCTGCTGGTTGGCGACGCGGCGGGGGTTGGAGACCCGATGTTCGGTGAGGGAATCTACTCCGCCATCAGGAGCGGCAACCTTGCGGCGGAGGCGATCGTCTCGACGCTCGAGGGGAAGTGCACGCTGAGCTCGTACGATAGGCGGATGCGTGGCCTCAGATTCGACCTCGCAGCGGCGCGGCTCGCGGCACGGCTGTTCTACACGTCGCCGCGTCTCGGCTTCCGGTTCGGCGTGCGCAACAGGCTCGTGAGCAACCTCTTCATGGGGGTGCTCAGCGGAACGGTGTCGCCGGCGAAGGCGCTGGCGGGAATGGCCGGCCTGACGCCGTACTGGCTGCTGGCGCGTCCTTCGCCGCCCGTGGCCTCGCCGATCTTCGACCAATGAGACGAGGTCAAAGGTCAAAGGGAAAAGGGAAGAGGGAAGGCTCGATTCGGAAGCGGGTTCTCTTCGGCCCCTCCGCTCCCGCGCTCCTCGGCTCCTCTGCTGCTGTTCCTTGTTTTCCCTTTGACCTTTGACGTTTTCCGTCTTCCTCGCCTTTAGGGGACGAGCGTCCTCCCGCCGTCGACCGTGATGACCTGGCCGGTGACGGTGTCGACGCCCTCGATGAGAAAACGCACCACGCGCGCGATCTCCGCCGCGCTTCCCTCTCTCCGGAGAAGCGTTCTGGCGAGAAGGCGGTCGCGGGTCGCCTGGTCGTACCCTTCCGGGAAGATCGCGATCCCCGGGGCCACTGCGTTGACGCGCACCTCGGGGGCGAGCTCGACCGCCAGGGCGCGTGTCGCCGCGATCAAAGCGGCCTTGGATACCGAGTACGCCAGGTGCTCGCGCAACGGGAAACTGCCGTAGATATCCGCGATGTTGACGACGGCGCCGCGGCGCTCCCGCAGCATCGGAGCGCACGCCCGCGTGAGGAAGATCGGCGCTTCCATGTTGGTGCGGAGGACGGCGGCCATCTGCGCGGGCGTGAGCTCAGGAAGCGGGGTACGCGGGAAGACGGCGGCGCTGTTGACGAGGGCGTCAAGGCCGCCCAGCTCGGACTGCACGCGCTCCGCGACCGAGGGCCAGGACTCGGCGGCGTCGAGATCGGTCTCGATCGCCACTGTACGGAAGCCATTCTGTCCGAGCGTTGCGACGAGCTCGCTCGCCGCGGCGGCCGAGCTCCGGTAGGTGAACGCCACGGCCCAGCCGGCCCCGGCGAGCTCGGTGACGATGGCACGACCGACTCGCACCGCGCCGCCCGTGACCAGGGCAACCTTGCCGGCGCTCACGGGCGGAGCTCCACGTCCAGGCGCCGCGGCGGGCGCTCGTCGCCGGCCACGGCCGCGAGGGCGAGATCGTGCAGGGTGAGTGACAGCCCGGGAGGGCAAAGCTCGGGAGCGAGGTCGGCGAGCGGCACGGCGACGAACGACGCGCGCTCGATCAGGGGAGAGGGAAGCTCGAGCGCGCCGAAGCGGCCCTTAACACCGTCGACGAGAACGAGGTCGAGGTCCGCAGTCCGCGGCCCGAACGGGCGTGCCGGATCCCGCCGCCGGCCGATGAGCGCCTCGATCTCCCGCAACGCGTCGTGCACCGCCGCGGGACACTCGGCGGTCTCGATCTCGACGGCCAGGTTCCAGAAATCGGCCTGATCGGTGTCGCCGACCGGGACGGTCCGGTACACGGGTGAGACCCCCAGCACCGTGAAGCGGCGGGCGAGCTTCGCGACCGCGCTTCCAAGGTTCGACCTCGGGTCGATGTTTGAGCCGAGCGCGACGAAGGCGCGCATCAGGTGGACGAGCCCTCGCGCCGGCGCTCGATCGCGATTCCAACGCTCTCGGCGTAGCGCACGGCGCCAGGTTTGGAGAGGCGGACCTTCACTGAGTCCGCTCGGGGGAATTCCGCGAGAAGCACCGAGGCGATCCGCTCCGCGAGCGCCTCGACGAGCTGGAAGGACGATCCCTCAACCAGCTGTTGCACCCGCTTGGCGACCGCCTTGTAGTCGACGGCGAGCGCGGCGTCGTCGCCGGCTCCCGCAGGGCGGCAATCGGCCTCCATCTCGATGTCGATTCGCACCTTCTGCTTGACCTGCCGCTCCCACGGCTGGACGCCGATGACACAGTAGAGCTCGAGGCCTTGCACGTAGACGCGGTCCTCCACTTGGGCCTCCTCGACAGAGTTTAGCAGCGACGTCAGGAGTAGGATCGGGTCCCGGAAGCGGGGAATGCGAACGGGCTGGCAGTGGCTCGCCGCCGAGGTGGAATGGCACGATGGGCACCGCGCCTTCGAGCGGCCGGTGCGGCTGCGCCTGGGCGACCGGGTGCTGGAGCTGACCATCGACAAGGCCTGGGTGGAAGGGCCTGCGTCGGGCGGCAGTGAGCTGATTCGCGTATTCCTGGTTCGGGACGCCGGGACCCGCCGTTTTCGTATCTCGGCCTGTGACGGCGGGCACGTCGCCGTGGAGGTGGAGGAGTCCAAGTAGAACGGGAGCGTCTGGTACCATGGCCGCGCGATGGAGAACCTGGTGCTCCGGCTGCCGGAGATCGTCATTCAGCTCCTGGCCTTCGCGCTCTCGCT
>Ga0187853_10003154_pt1 | contig 12972 bp, 10 predicted proteins | sample June2016WEW_6_10_2_FD_132417 | JGI IMG/M metagenome (GOLD analysis project Ga0187853, IMG submission 132417) | Peatland microbial communities from SPRUCE experiment site at the Marcell Experimental Forest, Minnesota, USA - June2016WEW_6_100 | ecosystem: Environmental > Terrestrial > Soil >... | reverse complement strand
GTGAACGCCGGCCGAGTAATACACCAGGTCGGTGGGGGTCCAATACTGATTGGTTCTACGGTTTGGCGAAGCCAAAAAGCCGCCGTTGTCGCCAGTTCGTTCCAGACTTCCCAACCTGGGCCGGCCTGGGCGCCCCAATACAAGTCCCCGCCGTTGATCGGATGCGCGGCATCCAGATTCACCGTCGGATCGTGCAAAATGCCGTTGGTGAAAAAGTTCGTGGTGGTTCCATCGGTGATGCCGATGGACCTGTTGGCCTGGAGATTGTAGCCGAAGGCTGCGTTGATATAGCCGTAAACGGTCAGCGGGGCGACCACGTAGAGCTTTGGGTCGGCCGCGAGAACCGCGTCCAACATTTGCGCGCCCGTGGCGGCGCCGTTGAACCGATAACCCCACACGAGGGTCTTGTCGGCGATGGGGGTGGGAACGGAACTGTTGGTCAAGGATTGCGGGGTGCTCCACTCGATGACCAGCGCGGCGCGGTTGCTGCCGGAGCCGCCCCAGACCTGAATGTCATCCAGCGAAATTGCCCATAACTTGGACACGAGAAATGAGCTGGCCAGCGCCAGCGCCAAACCGAGGTTTTTCATGAACTGATCTTTCAATTGCGTCCCGTGAATAGAATTCACGAAACGGTTTTTGGTTTGAGAGACCAGCGCGGAGATCGAGGATTTTAGAAAAAAAACCTCCACACTCCGGCAAAACGGGGAATGAAGGCATTCACTGGATCCCGGCGAAAACGGTTCGCCGGGCTGGCCTCATCCTTCTCTTTGCGGAGAAGTTAGCCCGCCTCACCCGGGGCGAGCCGCAATGAGCATTCTTCAGCCGATATCCTGACTCCGGGCGTCGAACCTCGCTCCCGCCTTCCCGCTGGATGCAGTGGCTTCCTGGAGCTTGTAGCCCGTCACAGTGGCGCAACCGTCCCCGATTTTCACGGGGTTCCCTGGCACTGGAGAATGTTCTGGCCGGTCAACGGACCAGCGTTGTCAAAGAGCGACCACAGTAAAGCACATCGCCTTCGACAAGGCAAGGGGAATTTAGAAAGCCCGAGGAGCAATGAGCGTGCCGTTGGTGGGACCCCGCGCCCGCTCCAAAGGCTTCGCCAGTTCGAGGGCCGGTTCGCATGTCGCGAAGCGTTTGGAGTGCGCGGCATTCCCGCGCTTTGGCGGCGCCCTCCGACAAGAAAATCGGAATTAATTTTTGCCCGGGCCACTGGCCGAGAGCAGCGGTTTGAGATGAGCCACCGAGCGCTCTGCCTGCTCGACGGTGCCGCACTCGACGGAAAAGACGATGTCCCGCTTCGCCTTCCGGCAGATGCCGATCACGCGCGCCCAATCAATGACGCCGTCCCCGCAGGCGCAGCCGACGGCCGTGCCGGTGACCTTGCCGCGTTCGGCGGAGGATTGCGCCACGGAGATGTCCTTGGCATGGAGATGGACCAGGCGGTCAAGGACTCGCTCGAGCCACTGGTAGGGGTCGTGGCCGCAAAGATAGCTGTTGCCGGTATCGAAGTTGATGCCGATAACCGGGCTTTTCACCAGCTTGTAAATGCGGTCCAGGCCGTCGGGATGCTTGCTGTATTGCTGATGCGGTTCGAGGCCGATGAGGATGTGCCGGGGTTCGGCCACCTTCGAGGCCTCCATCAAGGTGTAGCGCATGAGGGTATGGTCCTCCGCCTCGGTGCTCCAGTCCGGCTTGGGTCCCTCGTCGGTATTGATTACCGGCGCGCCGCACTCGGCCGCAAACCGAATCGCCTGCTTGAGGTACTCGACGCCGATCTCCGGCTTGCACAGCGGCGTGTGGGCCGAAAGCCCCGAGGGCTTCACCCCGGCCTTTGCGCACGTCCGTTTGATGCGCAACGGGTCGTCCAGCATCGAAACGCTGTGAAAATAACCGGCCTCGCTCAACAGCTCGCGCCCCAAATGCACCATCGGTTCAACGTACTCGTAGCCCAGTTCGGCCGCCTTTTCGACGCCCCATTCGAAGGGCTTGTCGTGGTGCCGGATGTATTCGAGATTAACGCCTAAGCCAATTTTGCCCATAGTTGTATCGTGGTTGAAGTTGTCGGTTTCAAGGTTTGGTTTGCCGCCAGGCTTCCACGCGCCCGCGAAGCGTTTCGGAAGGTTTGGCCTCCGGGTAAACGAGAACCAGGTAGTTCAGCTCGAACGTGTCGCCCCGGTGATAAATCAGCGGTTCCTTATCCAGCCCTTGGGTTGCCGACAGGTAAGCGAAGGGCGTGAGCATGCTGAAATAGACGGCGTCGCCGCGCACGTTGGCCGGATGACCCGCCAGGGCGATCGTGGCCGGATGGCCCGGCGCGTCGAAAGAAACTGCCGCCCAGGGCGCCGGTGACAGGTCCTGCCGGTTGTTGGCCAGGTCCAAGGTCGGGCCCGCCGGCGAATTGGGTGTGCCAGCCAGCCGATGCGCGGCCAGCCCATCGAGGTCCTGCCGGAAACGGAGGCCCAGGCCGTGATAAGTGGCGCCGCCCAGCGTCACGGTGTTGGTCTTGCCGCCAACCTCGAACTTTGATTTCCATTCCAGGGCGACCTCCTGCCGCGCGGGATTTACCGTCAACACCAACGCCCGGCGCTCGACCAGCAGCGCCACCGGCGCCGTGTCTGGCAGGAAAGCATCCTGTGGGGCTACCCAGTGCAACACCTGCTCGAATTTCCCCTGCGCCTGGCCGTCCGTTCCCGCCTCGGCACAAACGGGCCTCGAAGTCCAAATCACCTTCTGCACGCCGTTCCCGGAGACCTCCTCCCAGAAGTTAATCCCGTTTACGCGGATGCCATACATCAGCGCATGATGGTGCAGATGATCGAAGGGCGCATCGCGCAGAATGTTCTCACCGCCCAGCGGGCTGAGTTCCTTCACGTACGGCTTGAACTTCTGCGGGGCGAACGAATAAACGAACAACTTCTGCTGCCCATAGAGCAGGCTCCAAGCGGTCGGCTCTTCAGTCGTGCCGAGGCTGAGTGTGGCCGCCGCGGCGGCCGGCGCCGCAGCCAGGCAGAGGACCAGGCCCAGGGCCAAAGTATGAAGTATGAAGTATGAAGTATGAATTGCGGCGCAAAGCCCGCCGCGCGGCGGCAGCGGTTGCGCGGCGGAAATCGGGTCGCTGCGATTGAGGCTCAGTTCCTGGATGGAATAATCATGGTGGCTCTTCATAACGGCTACCGATGTTTTTATACGAATCCCGCCCGCATGTCCAGTCCGGCGAGCAGCCAGACCCCAAAGCAGAAAGGCCGCGGCCAAACCAGCCTGGACCCTGGACGTCCTGCCCGCACCCGGGCAGTCGCGAGGGATGAAGGACGAACCGCGGACCCGGAAATCATGCTCCGACCCCCTCCGCAAGATCCGCATCGAGCGGGCCGGCGCCGCTTCGCTCAGGAAACCACGAACAACGTGGGCGAGGTGGAGTCATCCATGTTGTCCATCAGCACGTTTGTGGTCGGCATGGTTCTCGACCACGCCGACGATCAGGAGATTTACGTCGAGCAGAGCCTCATTCATCATCGAGCGCCTCGGCCACCTGCTCCGAGGTGATTGTGCCGCCGCTGACCTTCACGGTAGGAAAGGGCTTCCACGAACGGGTCCCCGCCGCTGAGGCTAAACGCAGCAACCGCTGCAAGAGCTCCTGCTGCTCAGGGGCAGACAGTCTCCGGAACTGTTCCAATAACGCCTCTGCTGTCGCACTCATAAGAAAAATATAGCCCTCAGGCTCCGAGACCGCAACGGTGGGCATCAGCCCTCTCTTCATCCCGCCGGGGTAGAATCCGGCAGGCCGCAGGGCTAATTCATGAAAGGGGGTGGGAATCCCGATTCGGAATCCAGATTCCACTTCCCGCGGAACGTCAGGAAGCCGATAGGAGGCAGTCCCCGCCCTGGGCTTTGCGGCTTCGTGAGCTGGCCTTGGCTTCCGTCAGGGCCCAACCGAGCTTTCCGGGACCACCCCCTCCGCTCCGCAAAGAGCGGCCCAAGGGCGACCCCGGGGGAAGCGGCGCTGGGCTCTGCGCTCCATTTCACGCCGTAGCGATGACATACTCCATCCCCCGCTGGTTGCACCAAATCTCCGCCGCCTTCCGCTTCCGCTGCACATCGTTCGAGTCAATCCGGCTCGGGTCCTTCACCTCGACGAGCTGTTTCTTCCCGTCGTCGTACTCCACGAGGAAGTCCGGCACATAGCGCCGCTGGTGCCTCTGACCGTCGATCCAGGGAATGGTGATTCCGTGCCGTTTCATCCATTTCTTCACCACAGGATCGGCGTCCAGCTTCACCATCATCCGGCGCTCAAGGTCGCTCTGGAACTTCTCGAAGTTCCAAGGGCTCTTCTTCGGATTCCAGAAATCGCCGTGCTTGCTAATCGCCATATTCGATAATCCCCGCGATGAGCCCAGGCACTGCCCCGACCTTGTTCTTCACCTGCCGCAACATCTTCCACGCAAAATCCACGTCCGCGCGGTCTGCGAGGCCAAGAGAGTTCTCCTTGAGGAACTTTTTCCGCACGTGCTGAACGAGTGCCCCGTAAACCCTATCCTTGAAGCCCGCCGCATATCCCGCTTCGACCGTCAAAGCCTCGGCGATCTCCAACATCCCACTCTTCACCGCATCCCGAATTGCATCGTCAGTAACGACGGCGGCAGCGGCCGCAGGCCCCGACGGGTCAGGGGCCGAGAGAATCGTCTTCCAGCCCTTGCCGCCAAGCTCCTGCCCCGTGACGCCAGAGATTCCTACCTTGGTGATCTCCGTCACCGTTGGGTCATAAGTGACCCCGTTCATGACTTCCTGCCAGTTCTCGACCGGTTGCGGCGGCGGTGCCACGTCGCCAACGTCGAACTCACCGTCGTCCAGGATACTTGGATCGGTCGGTGGCAGGTCGATGACCAAGTCGGGGTTTGCCCACGCCTGCTTTGGCGGCGGAGATGGCAAATCCTCCGTTTCGTCGAAAAGATCATCCAGGAGAACGTTCTCGCGCTTCCGCGCGTTGAAAATGTCCCAGAGCCACTGGTGCTCCAGCTTCGGGTGATCCACCACCGCGCAAATCTGCGGCTCGTTCGGATCAATCCCTTTCACGCGCACTCGGCGCAAGCCACGCCCGATTACTTGCTGGCCATAAACCCGCGAACCGAACTTCCGCAGCAGCAGAATCACACCCACCTCCGGCACGTCCCAGCCTTCCCGCAGCATGAGCACACTCACCACCGCCTTGTAAGGCGTCCCCGCCTTCTGCTGCCGTCCAAGCTCCTGCGCCTTCTTCCTGTCGGCTTCCTCGCTGTCCTCCGTGACCAGCAAGGTCCGCACCTTGAAATAGGTGTTCAGCGTCTGCGAGGCCTTCTCTGCGTCGGCTTTGCACACGGCCACCACGAACAGGATCGGCTGATACCGCTTCTTCGCCCGGCGCTCCTGCTCATCCAGACGTTTCAACGCAATCGCCACCTGCTGGCGCATGGGCTCGTCGTCAGTCACCCACTGCGTCGCGCTCAGCCCCAACCGGTCCACCTCATCCCAATTGATCTCCTCCACCTTCCGCTTCTCGCCTGTCTGCGCGTCGGTGTAGGTGAGTTGCACCGTCTTGATGTCAGGCTGGTAAACCACCGGCGTCTTAATGATCCCGTCCGCCAGTGCGTCCGTCACCCCGTATTCGTAGATCATCTCACTATCCGGCGTCCGCCCGTCCGCACGGTCCGGTGTGGCCGTCGTGTCCACCCGCAACACCATGTTCTCCCGCATCCTGAGCAAGGTTGCCTCGTATTCCGGTGCTGGCGAGTTGTGCGCTTCGTCGTTGAAAAGCGCAAAGTCGGGGCCGTTCATCAAGGCTGACAGGTTGCTCTGCCCGGTCTTGTTGCTCTGATAAAATTGATGGATGTTTCCTAGCACCACGCTCGCGCTGAACAGGCTCGACCACCCGCCGTCCTTTCCGCTCCCCAGCGTCGTCAGGTCGAAGTTCCCCATCCCCGACGAAACCGCCTGCTCCGGCAGCAGATCACGGTCGCGGAAAACCTTCCCACCTTGGAAATCGTCTTCCAACCGGTCGCGCACAATCAGGTTCGGACAGAGCAGGACGAACTTCTGCACCCCGTGCGCGATCCGCAGCCAAGCCACGAGCGCGGCGATCACCGCCGTCTTGCCGCCGCCCGTCACCACGTTGAGCAGCAGGCCGTCCGCCCCGATCTCCGCCTTGCCCAGAACCTCGTGCGCATACACCACCCGCAGGAACGCCTCCCACTGGTGGGGCCACAGCGTCCCCGTGCGCGGAAGCTGGTCGTCGTCCTCCGAGGTCAGAAACCCGACGTAAGCGTAAGACTCCGGCTTCAGGCGAGGCATCCCGTCCCGACGCCAGTCGCGGAAGGCGTCTTCATGTCGCGCGAATTGGTTGAACATGCGCGGCCCTCTAACTCACCGCAATTTCGCCCGACCACAAGCCCTCTCCGCCCATGTCGTCCTGCACCTTGCAGGCCACCCGCACCTTCCCGGTGCGCGGAAACTCATACTCCGCCTGCACCTGCGGCTCGGACTTCCCGCCCCGCACGAAGGAGTACCCCGGCGTGCTGAAGAACCGCTTCCCGTAGTCGAAATCCCACTGCACGTTAATGATCTTCGCCCCGGAGTTCAGCACCACCGTCTCGCTTACGTCGAAGCGGTATGTCCGCGCGGAAACCCGCTTGTAGCCGACCTCCACACGGGGCGGTTGGACGAAGGTCAGGAAATTCTCGTAATCGGCGTGATCGGTTGAGAGGGCCGCCACATGCTCCCGGAAGCGTGGCGAATCAATCCGCACCTGCTCCAGCCGTATGAAGTTCAGTTCTGTCTGCTCCAGCCGCCGTAACCGGTCCCCCGCCTCTAGCGCGTCCGGGCGAAACGCCCACGCCAGCATGATGCCATCGCGCAGGTTGTCTTGCTTGTAGCGGAGCGTCTTGCGGACGGCGTTGGCGTAGCCCTGCACATCCTGCGCCGTTACCGCCTTCTTCGGGTTCGCATCGCCGACCCAGACGGGCACGGCCCCCTTCATGCCGTGGATGCCGGACTGCTGCTCCTCAACTGTCGCACCGAAACACTTGAGAACGAATCCCCGAAACTGATGCTGTGGCATGTCGGCTAGCCGCCGCGCTTCGTAAACGCCCCAATGTTCGACGGTGAAATCGGGCACTCTGAACAGCTTGCCGGTCTGCTCTTCGACCTGCCGTGTCAAGCGGTCAGCCGTGATGGCCACGGCCACGCGCGACTGGTCGCAGGCGATCCAGCGACGGCCAAGCCGTTGAGCCGTGGCTACTGTCGTGCCTCCGCCCGCAAAGAAGTCGGCGACCGTGTCGTTTCCATTAGTCGATACTCCAACTATCCGTTCGAGCAGAGCCAACGGTTTCTGGGTCGGATAGCCGATGCGTTCGGAGGACATCGGAGGCAGTGCGGGAATGTCCCACCAATCTTCCGGAACCTTGCCCAAGGGGTTGGGCAGATATGTTCGGCCCGTTGCCTTGTTGGTTACCCCCTTTCCTGACGTCTGGAAGCCTCCGGTCCCCTCGTAAGGCACTCGTATCGCATCAGCACCGAATGTCCACTTTGTGCCGCGTGAATACCAAAGCAGCGTGTCGTGCTTCTTGGGAAACTCCACGTTACTTCGTCCTCCCTGTCGGTAGCACCAAATGATCTCGTTTCGGAGATTCTCGTGTCCGAATATCTTGTCCATCTCCACCTTGATGTAGTGGCTCGCGTGCCAATCGCAGTGGACATAGATGCTCCCAGTCCTCTTGAGGAGCCGCTTCATTTCGTAGAGCCGGGCGTTGAGCCAGATGAGATATCCGGGCATCCCGCCTTCCCAGATGTCGGAGAACGACCGCAGCTCGTTCTGGTCGCCAAAGATCACGTTGTACGTCCGCCCGGAAAAGAATGGCGGGTCAATGTAGATGAGGTCAATACTCTCGCTGGGAAGCTGGCGCATCACATGGAGGTTGTCGCCCCAGAACAGCCGATTCGGCTCCAGCGCGGGATGGCCGAACTGGACGCGCTCCACCACTTGGAACGGCAGAAGCACCGCAGGAAAGAGCTTGCGGAATCCCTTACGCCGGTCCCACCCCAGGGGCTCCTTCTCCACCGGCACGGAGCCGAACCGCACGGGCGGCTTCCAGAACGCCTCCTGCTCTGGAAGCGCATCGTCCCGTTCTTCCGCCTCCGGGTTCAAATCCGGCGGCTGCACAAAATCCCCGACCGCCGGCCCCGCCAGCGGTTCGGACTCTTCATGCTTTGGTTTCTTAGCCATAGGAAACTCTCCCGCTCTCAGCCTGGACGCGGTATCAGGCGTCATGGGGCGAGCGTATCGCTGGCTTTGGCGCTTGGCAACATGATTTTGCGGCGGGCAAGAGGAGCGGGTTTATTGACCCGAAAACAGGCGTAAGCCGCCGGAAATCAACAGTGAGATTTTCATCCCTCGTGGAGACGCCCCGGGGGCATGAGGTCTGACAGGAATTTCCTTTTTGACGCCCCGCCGGTTTGCTGACGCTGCGCGGGTGACGGAGAATTGCTTCCGGCTCATTCTGTTCCCATGCTGCCGGACGGGGACGAGGGCGTTAACCGCCAAATCTTGCGGGTTTTTGCCGGCTTCGGCGCAGCACGGGGGCGCGGGCGCGTGGCCATGCCTGAGGACCGACTCAGCGGCTGAAGGTTGCGCGGCAAGCCGGCTCTGGGCCGGCCTGGCCGGGGAGACGCCGCCGTCGGGTAAACGTAAAAAAGAGCCAATACAGCCAATACAGCCAATGGAGTATTTGCCTTCCCGCCTCAAATTGTGCCAAACATCCTGCCTATGAATGCGGCACCACCCGCAGGATTCAAAAAAAAGGAACATCGATGCAAGATTTTGCTTGCAGATATTGCACGTTTGGTGCATTTTAATGCAGGAGATGCAAGAATTAGCTCAGGAATTGATGAACCGGCACGGGCCTTGCTGACAATGACGCAGCCGTGGCAAATCGATACCGCCTATGCAAGCCCTGGTCGGTTCAAGAGGTTCGCCGGAAAGCACCCGCGCGAGTATGAATCCCTTTTCGCTAATCTTGAAAAGATTTTACGGCTGCTTCGAGCCGGTAATAAGATCGGCGGCTTTGGGGTTGGGTTTTTTAGGTCAGAAGGCGGGGAGGTTTACAGAATCGGTCAAACTGGCGTGGAAAGCGCAAAAGAAAGCAGATTATACGTCTATCCTGACGAACCGCGCCATGTAATGTACATTTTGAACATTGGCGACAAAGACAGCCAACGCGACGACATTAACGGATCCAAAAACATAGTAGGAACCATCAAGAAAGAAATGGGGCAATGATGAAAACCGCGAAATTCACGAATGTTGCGGAGGCGGCGGCGCATCTGGCGGAAGACCCCAGCGTGGCACAACTGGTCAAGAACGAGATAGTGCGAAACGAACTGGTCTCGGCCCTTATTGGAATGCGTCTTGCGAAGGGGTTTAAACAGGAAAAAATTGCCGAGGCAATGGGGTGTGACCCAAGCACTATTTCGCGGATTGAGTCCGGCAATGATCGACAACTCAAGTGGACCGACGTTGAGGGTTATGTAAGCGCCCTAAAAGTTCAAATGAACATTTTATTTGACGATCCATCCCTGCCGACCGCTGACAGGATAAAGCAGTGCGTTTTTAAGATTCACGAGCATTTGGAGAGCTTGGCATCTTTGGCAAACGAGGTCGAGGACGACCCCGCTATTGTTAGGGAAATAGACCGCTTTTATAAGCAGGTTCTCTTTAACTTCTTGGCGCGATTCCAAGCAAATTACCAAAAGCTCCCGTGCGCAGTTAGGATTCCCCATCAAACGAAGTTGGTCTCTGTAGGCACCGACAGGCGAGACCGGCCAGATCATTACTCGCCCAAGGTCCCAGAAGCCGCTTAAGGATGCGGCCCAACTACACAAGAGGGGGCTCTCTTTGATGGGGTGACTTCCTCGACTGGCGAAGGTCCGACTCCCGTTTCTACGCCCCACCGGCCCCCCCCTGCCTCAAGGCCATGGCCGTCGTGTTGGCGGAAAACATCCTCCCCACTCGCAATCAAGGTGAAAAGGTGAAATTGAAAAGAATTCCGCAACCCGTCCCTGCGAAAGGACCCCCTCCTGGCCCTCGATCCGGTTGGGCCATTGCACTGGCTGGAGATCAGAAACGTCGCCCCGCCTTTTTTCATTGCCATTGAAGATTTCTGCTGCTATCTGGTCCAACCAACAAACAGTTTCCGAACATGCAAAGACAATTCAGCCGACGCCAATTTTTAAAAACCACCTCTGCCGCCGCCCTCACCGCCCCGCTGTTGCTCTGCTCGGCCCGGGCGGCCGGGGAAAAGGGGCCCAACGACCGCATCACGCTGGGCTTTATCGGCATCGGCACCCAGGGAGGCTACCTGCTGCAGAATTTCCTGACCCACCCCAACACCCAAGTCCTGGCGGTGTGCGACGTGGACACGACGCGCCGCGAGTACCATTGCAAGGAGGTCGACGCGTTTTATGCCGCCAAAGGCAATACCGAATACAAGGGCTGCGCCGCCTACAAGGAGTTTCCCGAGTTGCTCGCCCGGACGGACATTGACGCCGTGGTGGTTGCGCCACCCGACCACTGGCATGCGTACGTCGCCATTGCCGCCTGCAATGCCGGCAAGGACGTCTATTGCGAAAAGCCGCTTTCCCTGACCATTCACGAGGCGCGCGCCATGGTCCAGGCCGCCCGCAAGAACGAGCGGGTTTTCCAGACCGGCTCGATGCAGCGCTCCTCGAGCGAGTTTCGCAAGGCCTGCGAACTGGTCCGCAACGGCCGAATCGGCAAGGTCCAAAGGGTCATCGTGGACGTCGGCGGGCCCTCCGTCCCCTGCGACCTGCCCGAGGAAGCCATGGAACCGGGCCTGAACTGGGACCTGTGGCTCGGTCCAGCCCCGTTGCGGGGCTACAACTCGATCCTCAGCCCGCGCGGCGTGCATCATCACTTCCCCGACTGGCGCAACTATCGCGAATACTCGGGCGGCATGATGACCGATTGGGGCGCCCATCATTTCGACATCGCCCAGTGGGGCCTGGGCATGGACGAAAGCGGGCCGGTCGAGATCATCCCGCCGGAAGATCCGAAAGCCACGCGCGGCGTGCGCTACCGCTATGCCAACGGCGTCGAAGTCCTGCACGGCGACAGCGGCGGCGTTCTGTTCATCGGCACCGAGGGCAAAATCCTTGTCAACCGCGGCAAGTTCCAGGCTACGCCCCAAGCGATCGGCGACGAACCGCTCGGGGACAACGCCATCCGCCTCTACAAGAGCTCGAATCACCCCGGCGACTTCCTGAGCTGCGTGCGCACGCGCAAACGGCCGATTTGCGATGTCGAAATCGGGTGCCGTTCCGTGACCGTCTGCCACCTGGGCAACCTCGCTTACTGGCACCATCGCCGCCTCCAATGGGACCCCGCCACAGAACAATTCATCGGCGACCCGGAAGCCAACCAGTGGCTCGACCGGCCCAAACGCGGGATCTGGAAGGTGTAGGGCGCATCTCAGGTTCCTCCGAATGGGCATGTGTCCTGAAGTATTGGGGATGATTGAGAATTGAGAATTGAAAATTGGTCAATGGTGATTAATATCCGGGATCGATGCTGCCCGGGTTCATTTACCAATAACCAATTCTCAATCAGATCCTTCCGAAAAAGACGCTCTTCGAGAGATCTGGGATCACGAAGGTATGCATCGATCTTTTTTGCTCTTGCCTCCCGGCCGTGGGGGTGTAGTCTGCCTCCAGAACGCACCGATAATTCTCGCTATCCAACAATCGAAGAGCATTTGCTATGAAAAACACAAACCCAATTATTACGATGGCCGCAGGTTGCCTGGTCCTGGCCGGTGTGAGCGGAGCGCCGGGGCAGGATTGGCCGCAATGGCGCGGCGCCAATCGCGATGCCAAGGCCGCCGGTTTCACGCCGCCCAAGACCTGGCCCAAGGAACTGACACAGAAATGGAAGATCACCGTCGGGTCGGGAGACGCAACACCCGCCCTGGCAGGCGACAAGATTTATGTCTTCACCCGCCAGGAGGGCGACGAGGTCATTAGCTGCCTGGATGCCGCCAACGGCAAGGAAGTGTGGTCGGACAAATACGCCGTGGCGGCCATCGGCGGACCGGACTCCGCCGTGCATGGCGGCCCGCGCAGTTCGCCCGCGGTAGCCGATGGCAAAGTCGTCACGCTTGGGGTTTGCGGCACTGTCTCCTGCCTGGATGCCGCCAGCGGCGCGGTGAAGTGGCGGAAGAACGATTTTGCCGGGGCCTGGCCTCGATTTCACACCGCAACCTCGCCCATCGTCGCCGACGGTCTCTGCATCGTCCAGCTTGGCAAAGAAAGCCAAGGCGCCGTGGTGGCCTACGATCTGGCCGGCGGCGAACAGAAATGGAAATGGACCGATGAAGGCCCCGGCTACGCCTCGCCGGTGCTCATGACCGTCGCCGGCACAAAGATGGTCGTCACCCTGACGGCCAAGAGCGTGGCGGGCCTGGGCTTGGCGGACGGCAAGCTGTTGTGGCAGGCGCCCTTTGCGCCACAGGGCATGAATTACAATGCCGCCACCCCGATTATCGATGGGCAAACCGTCTTCTACTGCGGCTCCGGGCGCGGCACCAAGGCCGTGAAGATCGAAAAGGAGGGGGATTCGTTCACCGCCAAAGAACTCTGGAGCAACCCGGACAACGCCGTTCAGTTCGACTCCCCGGTGCTCAAGAGCGGCCTCATCTTCGGCCTGTCCCAACGCGGCAACTTTTTCTGCCTCAATGCCCAGACCGGCAAGACCGCCTGGACCGACTCCACCGGCGGGCGCGGCCAGTTCGGCTCCGTGGTCGACGCCGGCTCGGTCCTGCTCGGGTTGACCTCCAAGTCCACACTGGTGGCCTTTGAACCCAGCGACAAGGAATATACGGAACTGGCCAGCATTAAGGTCGCCGACAAGCAGACCTACGCCTACCCCGT
>Ga0187853_10003149_pt1 | contig 12984 bp, 20 predicted proteins | sample June2016WEW_6_10_2_FD_132417 | JGI IMG/M metagenome (GOLD analysis project Ga0187853, IMG submission 132417) | Peatland microbial communities from SPRUCE experiment site at the Marcell Experimental Forest, Minnesota, USA - June2016WEW_6_100 | ecosystem: Environmental > Terrestrial > Soil >... | reverse complement strand
CCCCCCAAGAAGCAGTCCGGCCGCAAGCGCCCACGACAGCGCAATGGACGCCGGACGAGTCAACGTTCTTGGAACGGTCATGGTTGCCTTCCTCGTTTCAGAGACCCCGGGATCGGCCGATGCGTCGCGGCGCCGCCGCCCAGCACCAAGTGCGTCGCACCTTCAGGATGGCTCGCGCAGCAGTTTCTTCAAATCGAGCCCGGAATGAGGCGGGGCGCCTGATGGCAGAACCGCGCCGGCCGACACGACGAACTTGAATGCGTCGTCAACGCTGATCCCGAGGGGCCGGACACGAGCGCCCGGAACGATGAGCAGGTAGCCGGACGGCGGTACGGAGAAGGTCGTGGGCACGAACACCGTGAGACACGCCTCGCCCACGACCTCGGAGTAGAGCGGCGTCTGCTCGTTCGTGACGAACCCGATGGCCCAGGAGCCTTCGCTCGGGTAGGGGACGAGCACCGCCCGCGAGAACATGCGCCGGTCACCGGCGAGCATCGCCTGTACGATCTGGCTGCCAGCGTTGTACACGCGCCGCGTGAGCGGAAACCGCGACAGCGCCCTATTCCAGGCCTCCACGAGGCGCCGCCCCACGGCGTGGTGCACTGCCCACCCGACGGCCAGCACCAGGACCGCGAGGATCGCGATCCCGAGGCCGGGCACCCGGAGCCCGATGAACTCCTGGAGCGGCCGGCCGAAAATCGCGTCGACGGTGCGGAGTGCCCAGGACAGCACGAAGATGGTGACGCCGACGGGCGTCAGCACGACGAGGCCGACCACGATGTACCGCCGGAACCGGCGCACGGTCTGGCTCACGACTGTGAAGCTAACCGCCGGGGCGTGGGCCAGCCACGGCTTCGGATCCGCGTTTCGAGATTGCGCCCTTTGCTTCGCGATTGATAAGCCGCGCTATCGGGACTACCTGGCAACGAAGAGACGTCAATAGCCGCGACGATCCAGCAGCCCACGTTACGTCGTGCGCCTTCCGTGAACAGACCCACTGCCGTCCTGTTGACCACTCAAGCGGAACCCCCCAAAGTGAGCTACCTTACATCGTCCCATCAGGCCGGGCACGTACTACTCCTTCCTCTCTAGCCCGGCCTACTAAGGCACGATGAACACCTACAAGACGCAGCAGCACCACCTCGTCCATCGAGGACACTCCTTTCATTTTGTCTCGTATGAGGGGCAACCCGCCGACGAGAAGCGCCACCAGCCGGAGATGCTGCCCAGCTGGTATCTGATGCTCGCTGGCAAACGATGGATGGTGAGCCCGCAAGTCGGCGAGACCGCGCAGGTGGAGCTGGATCGCCAGTTCGGGGAGTGGCTCGATGGGCACGTGCTCAGCAGCGCACCGGCGGTGCAGAGCCAGCAGCCACCCTCGGCCGGCGCAGCAACGCTTACCGGCCCGGCGGAAGCCCTGCTGGCGGCTATTCCCTCGGCGGGCGCGCGCGGTACTGGAGGCATAATGTGACTGGCAGCCGGGGGCCGCTGGAGGTGTACGCGGCCTTTGCGAGCAACATTGATACCCCAGCCGTCGGTCGCATTATCCAAGCGGTCGCCACCGGCATGACTCAGGGGGCGACGCGACTCCATCTCCTATTCCAGTCGGAAGGTGGGTCTGTCGGCGATGGCGTATGTCTCTACAACTTCTTCAAGTCCTTACCAGTTCCTCTCACGATTTACAACGTCGGGTCGGTAGCGTCGGCAGCCACAGTAGCCTATCTCGGCGCGAAAACACGCAAGGCGTCCGCACAGGCAACCTTCATGGTGCACCGTACCGTCCTCACCAGCAGCCAATCGCCCACAGCCGGACAAGTTCATGCCATCGCCGAGAGTATGGCGATTGACGACCGGCGCACCGAGGCCATTCTCCGCGCGCATCTAAGGCTCACCGATGCGCAATGGACTCAACTCGACGGCCGGGATCTTGTGTTCGCTGCGCAGGAAGCCGTGGAATGTGGTTTCGCGGACGAGATCGGCGAGTTCTCGCCGCCCGCCGGAACAAGGGTGTTCAGTATTTAGGAATGGGCTGGCATGAACGCACGAAGGAGAAAGATCTGGCGGCCTCGACCCGTACCACGGCCCATGTTCCCGGTTTGAGGTGTTACCACGTACCCGGTCTGTACCTTTCGGGAGGAACTCGCCATGCCGACGTACGACTACAAGTGCAAGAAGTGCGGGAAGCGGTTCTCGGTGGTGCAGCGGATCAGCGAGCACACCAGCCGGGCGCCGGCCTGCCCGAAGTGCAAGTCCCGCAGCACGTGGCAGCTGCCTTCCGTCTTCTACGCCCAGACGGCACAGAAGAGCTGACGACGCGGCGCCGGCTCGGTGTTTAGGCCTTGCTGTGTACCCCATCTCCTGAGGCGGTTTGGGCTAGCACGTGAGCCCTGCAACACCCGGTAAAGCTGACAAGCACCGGCACTTAGTTCGCCAGTCTGGAGACGGGGACAGCGACGGGTCGCCGACTGACCCGTAATCAATCGTGCCTACCCGCTCGCCGGTGGCGAAGGCAGACAAAGAGCGGCTCCGCTCATCACGAAGCCGCCCAAGAAGTTCCCGCAGTGCGCCGCCCGTGAATCGAACACGGAACCTACTGATTAAGAGCCGGTCCAAGGGCGGCATCGTTTCCCGGCAAAATGTTGTCCAACCGCGAGTTCGTGTCGTCCGCTGCCGGACTTGCAGCCACGAAATGTCGTTCTTTGACACCCGAAACTAGCTCAGAAACTGACTCATAGGCGGGTGAAGCACCGCGCCATTCAGACTTGCCACGGCCGTCGGCGTCAGGTGCTAACTCCTCAAGCCATCGCCCATCTGGCCAGAGCTATTGGCGCCCCGGCAGTACGCAGCCCAGGCGCGGATGCGTCCTGCGTTATGCCGGTAGTTTCGTCTGGAAGCGCGGGGTGAGCGGCGCCCCACAATCCCATCCCCCCTGCGACCTTGATACGCTCGCAGTCCTCCCAGGCCTAGTGGAGCCTCACGGCGAGCACCGCGCGGCCCTGGCCGGGGCGACCCCACTACCGGGCAACGTGATGGTCCACCCGACCGAGTTCGATGGTGTAAACGGGAGCGTGTAGCCGCGCTGAGAACTCAGCGTCAGATCCTGGGCGGATGTCCAAACGAGCGTCGATGTCTGGCCGCTAGTGACATCCGTACCGGTCATGAAGACGGAATCGGGGATCTGAAGACATGCGGACGACCCCGCTGCCACAGACCCAAGGTGAAGCTGGCCCCCTAGAAGCTGCGGTATGGATGGCTGAAAGTCGGGATACGCCCCGACCTCCAACGACACGTTCGCGGAGTCCGTCACGAGCACCGTGGCCGAGGCAGCGGTGAATCGCTCGGTCATTGCGTTGCTCTCTGGGTCAGCCGCGGAAGAACAGGCCGCCGCCGCGAGCGCCAGGACTGCGATTGCGGTTCTCATTGCTGGGCCCTCCTACAATGTGTCCCATCCCCCCCAACAATCACGCGCTTTCCATAGCGCCCCTAGCAGAGCGCCCCGGCGCCCAGTTCGGGAGCCTACGACTTTGCCCGCTGAGCCTATTGCTGGATGCATATAGGTGCCGACGGCGATACCGTTATGCTCATCTGCGCTCCGCTCCCATGGTTCAGAGAATCAGTTACCCACACACTGAGCGTGCCTGATGACGACCAAGACATGGTGACATCGGACGTCTGCGCACCCCCTGGGGTCCAGCTGTAGGCGTAAGGTGGCACTCCTCCGGTGACCCCCGCTGACCATGTGCAGGTGGCGTTGCGCCGTACTGTGCTCGGCCCCGAGATTGTTACGGTTGGGGGACCTGGTGGAGGTGGCGGCGGAGGGGGGGGGGTGAGGTAGAACACATCCACCTCGCCGCCAGGATTCTGAGTAAAGACTGGGTTCACATGCTGCCCGCAATCAGTCACAGCGTTGTAAGGCGACCAGCTCAGCCAGTTCAGCACGAGGCCGTGTGCGTGTATCCCAATCGACCAGAATGCCGTCGAATCTGTGGGCGGATAGTCAGAACAACTGGTCATGGTGCCCTCGGCTTCCAGCACTTCAACGGCCTGCCAGTACTCCGGCCACGGCTGATAGTTCCCATTGAAGAGCCACAGCTCGCTGGGACCATATTGCCAACTGCTGGAGTTCACTGAACAGAAGTAGGCGTATCCGCCGCCATAACGGCCGTCAGAGCTGTCAGTGATGCCGATCACGGTGTCGCCAGGGATTACTGTGACGGCCCCTGTGGTGGCGTACGTGTGTAGGCTGACATTCCAGCAGGCTGCCGACCAAGTGGAGTCTGTGCCACCGGCACGTGATCTCCCGAACTGGAGCACGGGCTGCAAGAGCCACGATGCTGAATCCTGAATTCCGTTGAAGAGATAGATCTGCTGGCCATTGATGGAGGTCGGCTTTGGGGGCACCACCCAGCGTGCAGTGTCCGCGGTGATCGCGTGTCCTGCGGGTCTATCCCACAACGTGTACGCAATCCAGCCTGTTCCAAGAAGCTGAGGTATCCCACTCCCGCCGAGCAACGGATTCGCGGGAATGAACGGCCCGTCGCCCGGCATCTGCGAATACGGGCCGAGATCCTGAACCAGATTACCTGCCGCGTCGCGCTCCTGCATGTGGCCCGCCCAAAGGCTGAGGATGTGGCCTTTAGGAATCACGTGGCCCTCCGACGCCAGTCGCCACCCCATCGGCGTACTCACGTATGTCCCCTGAGAATCTGCGCTCGCGGTGGCCGCAAATTGAGCGAGTGCCGAGTGTGAGGTCGGTGGGGGTGAAGAGATGTCGCTGCACCCGGCCGCGGCCAGGGCGATGAAGAGCGCCTGTTGGATAAGCACGCGCTTGTGCAACACAGGAATACCCTTCTCTCTCGGAGCACCACGTGGGCCGACACGTGCGATCGACAAAACGGTGTGGAGGGGTCTGTCCAGAGAGAGGCTGCGGCAGGCCAATCCGCGATAAGCGAACTGTAGGGCCTGGCGTAAGCGACGGTCAATATCTATGACATCCCCTAATTGCGACACGAACGCACCAATTTGGCGTCGCAGGCACCCGCCGGAGCAACTGCCTTGAGGGTGCCCGGGTCCAACCAAACACGGTCGCTCGACAGCGCCGAAGGCGGGGGGAACCGAGCGGTCGTCACCGGGCCGGAACGCTTGCCGACGGCCCCCTGATCAGTGCAGGCGACCGCTCGGCGACTCATACCCCTACTGATCTTGAAGCTCCCGCGGCGACCGCCACAGTAGCTCAGATCCGGAATGTTGGCCCAACGCCCGAAACCAGCGATAGCTTAACGGCTTCGGTCTAGGTTTCTTGCAGCGCATGGAGGCGCTTCAGATCTCCAGTGCCAAGGGGGCTCCAATGGCTCGCCAGACCGGGAGCAGTGATGGCCAGAGCCAAATGGGATGGCATGGTGTGCCGGTGGTCAGCTGGTTGCTGTGTGCCGGCCTTGTCGCGGCGTGTGGCGAGGGGACCAGCCCAAAGGCGGCGACGTGGACCACCCTGGCCGCGGGCAACGCAGTCACCTGCGGCTTGGCTGTCAATGGTGTTGGGTATTGCTGGGGCGAGAATGCCGCCGGCCAGCTGGGCGACAGCTCGACCACACAGCGCACCGTCCCAGTGGCCGTGGCGGGCGGGTTGACGTTCGGCACGTTGATAGTGGGCGGCGGTAACACCTGCGGCCTGACGGGAGGCGGGGCGGCGTACTGTTGGGGCGCGGGCGGCTACAGCGGCCTGGGCGTCGCCGATACCGCCAATGGACACCCCAATCGCTCCACGCCAGGAGCTGTCTCGGGCGGGCTCACGTTCGCCAGCTTGACCGTAGGCGGTGCCCATACGTGCGGCGTCACGAGCGCCGGAGCTGCGTACTGTTGGGGCTATGATGACTACGGCCAGCTTGGCGACAGCTCGCTCTACGCAGTGCGTTACACGCCAGTGCCGGTGACGGGAGGGCTGACGTTCGCCAGCCTGACCGCGGGCTTCATGCACACGTGCGGCGTGACGAGCAGCGGGGCCGCGTACTGTTGGGGCCTTGCCGAGGTTGGCGCCTTGGGCGACGGCCAGAGCAACCCGACCTGTTACGGCTTCATGGCCTTCCCGGACGAACCGTGCAGTAAGTCGCCAGTGACTGTGGCAGGCGGGTTGACATTCACGAGCCTCACGGCGGGTTTTGGCCATACCTGCGGTCTGACGCCCGGCGGAGCCGCATACTGCTGGGGCGACAACACCAGCGGCCAGCTCGGCGACGGTTCGATGACGCGGCGCTTCACCCCGGTGGCCGTGGCGGGCGGGCTGACGTTCGCGAGCCTCACGGCGGGTCAGCTGCACACCTGCGGCCTGACGAGCGGAGGCGCCGCGTACTGCTGGGGCGACAACATTCACGGTGAGCTCGGCGACGGCTCGACCACCCAGTGCCTCACGCCAGTCGCCGTTACGGGCGGGTTGACGTTCGCGAGCCTCATGGCGGGCTGGACGCACACCTGCGGCCTGACGAGCGGGGGCGTGGCGTACTGCTGGGGCGACAACACCTACGGTGAGCTGGGCGACGGCTCGACCACCCAGCGCCTTGTACCTGTGGCGGTAGGAAAGCTCTGAAATGGGCCCTGCGCGACAAACGACGAGCTCGGTGCGCCCGGCACAGCGAGGGGTTGCCGACTGACCCCGAATCAGTGGCCCCGATCCTCCGAGGCCGAATGGGCTTAAGTCGGGGGTAACGTCACCCCCATTCGTGGTGCTAGAGTGATACTATGACCTTAATCACCTCCACCGAGCGCCGGACTGCAGTCAGTCGCGGTCGGTGGTTGACGTGGGCCACGCTGATGTACAACAGCCTCGAAGCTGTGCTCTCGATTGGCGCCGGCGTCGCGGCCGGGAGCGTGGCCCTTGTCGGTTTTGGCGTCGACAGCGTCATCGAGCTTGCCGCCAGCAGCGCTGGGCTCTGGCGCCTTCATGCTGATATCGACCCACTTCCCCGGGCCCAGACCGAGCGGCAGACCGTTCGATTCATCGGCCTCTCCTTCCTCGCGCTTGCGGTGTATGTGACCTACTATGCTGGTCGCACCTTGCTTTCTCGCCGCGCGCCGGAAGAGAGCGTGCTCGGCATGGTTATCGCGATTGCCTCCCTGATCGTCATGCCGGTGCTCGCCCGCGCCAAGCGGCGTGTCGCGTTTAGGCTGGCAAGCGGGGCGCTCGCGGCGGAGGCCAAGCAGACACAGATCTGCGCCTATCTCTCTGCGATTCTCTTAGCGGGGCTCGCGTTCAACGCAGCGGTAGGCTGGTGGTGGGCCGACCCTGTGGCGGCGCTTGCGATGGCACCGCTCGTTGCCTGGGAAGGCATTCAAGCTCTCCGTGGCCGCACCGTCTGCTGCGACGACACGGTTTGAGGGAGTTCGGAACACCAGGTAAAGCTGGCAAGGCACCGGCACTTAGTTCGCCAGTCAGGCGACGGAGACAGCGGCAGGTTGCCAGTTGACCCGTAGTCAATCGCGCCCGATAGTTAGAGCTGGTACGTCACCAGCACTTAGCAGATACGCACCGTGAGCCCCGGCGTCGAAGGGGCGCAGAGGGCTCCCATGAGCCAGTATCAGTGGGAGCATCAGAAGGGGGCTCACCTCACCGGATACCCTGAGAAGCCCTGATACTGCTCCTGTATTACGAGCGGCCGGCGCGGGCTCATTTCCACCAGGAGCGGGAGTCCCTTGAGCGGGCTGCGCTCCAGGAGCACTATACCGCGCTCCCGCGCGACCGTGGCTGAATTCTGCACCGCGAGAAGGAACCTAAGATTATACGCGATTATACGGTTACGGACTGCGCCGCCGTGCACACGACCCGTCCTCCGGTCGCCTCCGCGGTGCCTCGACGTTATGAAGCTGTCCCAGTCGCGGCGGTTCAGGGTTGAAGCCCGCCGGGTGAACCCCAAGCACTCAGGGACTACGCCGCCGTAGCAACGCCTTGCCGACTGACCGAATCGGTGAGCACGGGCAAACCCGATCCTCCGAAGCTGACACTGCTACGACGAGGCTGGCAAGTTGAGGCGCGCTTGCTTCAGGATCGTCAACATAGCGTCCATGAATCCGCAGAAGCGCAGCGCGTCCTCGCGCGTCAGCTTATCGTTCAGGGCGTGATGGGCGGGATTGCGGAAGGCTGCAAAGAGTCCCTTGCAGATGCTATAGAAGCCCTCCTGCTCGTCAGCATGTTCGCTCACGATGAGAATCGCTTTGCTGGGATGTAGCACTCTCGCAACAAGGTCGGCTGGATTCACCTTGCTCTTGATGCCAGCCAGCTTCTTGAGTCGATCATCCAGCACAGTCGTGGCCTCGCGAAAGACACGGTCGAAGCTGCCGCGCGCGGTCAGCAGGTCCGCGCAGCGGCGCTTGAGTTCCTCGTCGCTCAGGAGGTAGTCGATCGCTGCCCGTAGCGGGGAGACGGGTCGGGACACCCTTGCTTCTTTCCGCTTGGCGTCACGGCTCGGCGGGGTCGTCGGGGACGCAAAGAGGCTCGGCAGACCGGCCCTGACTTGTTCCTGAACGTGGGCATCCAAGCGTCGTTGAAACACTCCCGTGCCGATCCCGTATTCCTTGGCCCACAGTATCTGCGCGGCCTCGGAGGCGATACCCTGTCTTGCTGCGCGTTTGCTGATCTGCTCGCGTACATACTTGAGGGGCTTGCCGGTCTTCTCGACCAGCTTCCTCAGCAGCGAGGCGTCAAGTTGCGTCTTGCTCACGATGCACCTGCCCCTTCGTCGTCCGCCGCACGTGCTTCATGATCCTACTGATTCGCGTCGTGTCCACGGCGACAACTCGACGCAGGTCATCTCTCTTCATGCCGGCGCGAGCACATTCAAGAATCAACAGGTCTTGGAGTACGCCGAGAATTGCGTGCAGCTCCTGCTGGACCGGCTCACCTGCAGACGTATTTCGAGGCATCGCTAGACCTCTCCTTTCGTTCTGCTTCGCTTCAACTGCTTGACGATTCTAGAAACGCGGTTCAAGTCACACTGAACAATCTCACGAATGTTGCGCTGTGGAACGCCCGCCAGCCCGAGCTCGACTATGATCTGCCTCTCCAAGAGCTCTACAATGTCGTCGTTTGTTGTCTTCCTGGCGGCCACGTTTCTCACTCCTTGGGTGCGCAGAACGTGATTTGCTTGACCTTGCGGCTGGGAACGAGTTGACGCACTCGGCTATGATGTACACCCAGCGCGTTGCCGACCTCATCTGAAGTCGAGCCCAGTTTCAGCAGCAAGAGAATCAGAAGCCGCTTCACAGCGTCTAGCTCCTGCAGTGCCCGGTCAGTCATTGCCCTACCTCCTCTGATTGCCTTGTCCGTACTGGACCTCTCTTCCCCTTCGCCCGCTTTCTTGCGCGGACGAATACGTTGGAAACGGTGGCCGCAGTGGTGCCTAAGACCTGAGCGATTTCCCCAAGTGTGGCCCCCGTCGACTCAAGAAGCAGAATCAGCTCTGCTTGTGTCAGCTCCAACCTAAGCTGAGCGGCCAGGAGTCGATTCGTGACTACCTGCTGCGTCAGCAGACGCGAAAGCACAGCATCCTTCTCGTCGTCCGTCATCCTGTACCCCCCTGGTTACGTCGCCGATGGGTCGCCGCTGCCATCCGCCTTTTCACGAAGTCCGCTCACGGCTGATCGTCTTCGCGGTTGCCGCGTAGCTCTTGCCCAGCATCCCCGCAATTTCCTTGATGCCGAGACCTGCCCTTTGAAGCAGAACCTCGGCCTTCTTGCCGCCTTCTTTGTCCCGCAGATCTTCGAGGAGCAACAGAACGATCGCCTTCATGTACGGAAGCGTCTCATCTCGCCCGGACTCCATCTCGCCTCCTGAATGGAAGTGCCAGGCTGGGAAGATCGCCGGCGTGCGCGATAATGTCAAGTAGCACCGAATGAGACCCGAAAATATGTCATCTACTAACGCGTTTAGCATAAATGAGTTGAACAGACAGAATCAAAAGCGCACGTCATTATATGCTCGTCGATGGACCTGTGTAACGATCCTCCTCGTTCCCAGCCCAGCACTTCCATTCGGGAGGCGAGATGGAGTGCGGGCACGATGAAGCGCGCCGGTTTCCCGGCGTTGCCTCAGCTGTAGAGGGCGCCGAGAGATTACGGGATGATGAAGGAGTGTCGGTTCAGGGGGCACAGGGTCGTCTGCACGAAGACAGCTTCATCTTCTCCAACATGCTCAAAGCAGAACTGAAGATGCGACCGGGGGGCTACGGTGTGTTCCTAGAGGCTGGGCTGCTCGACCGCACAGCTTGAGGGAGCTGGGACCACCAGCTAAGTGCTGGGCAAGACACCGGCGCTTGTGTCAGTTTGGAGACGGGAACAGCTCACCGGACCGCAACGACCTGTCAGCTAACGCTCCCGAGCGGCGGAAACAGTGCCTGAGCGCTGTGGAGCGCTGAGCACAGGCTGGGGGGTCTTCTGAGCTGTCGCCAGCAGAGCCGGCATAGCGACCTGCCACATGCGGCCCAGTGCTCGGAGCTTCCTAACCCAGATTTCTCCCTCCTCACGCTTGGCCCACTCCCGCACGATGGCATCCGGCTCCCCCAAGGCTTCAGCTCCCAGCAACGGCTGTAGCAGGAACGTCGTCAAACGTCTGGTCGCCTCGTCGTCCGTCGCCGCTCCGATAATCGGCCGGTCATCGGACGGCGGAGTCGCGTCCAGGTAGGCATCCAGTGCCAGCGCCACCTTCATGAACTCCCAGGCCGCGAACGGAATGACCACCTCGCGGTCCTCGTGCATACCTGGCAGAGGATCGAGGCGACCCACAAAGCCACCGACCGGCACCGTGTCCGGTTGCCGCTCGTCCGTGAACCACTGGATGTTGATCAGGTAGTGATCCGCTAGCGTCTTGATCGTCCGAAGCCGGGGGCTCGACCGCCGACCGGAGTAGAGGTCGCGCAGAGTCGCGTACGCGATCCCGGTCTCCTCGCTCGCCTGCCGGATATTGCCGTCGTGAGCCAAGTCGATGAGTCGGCGGACGCGCCGCGTCACCAGCGCCAGTGCTCTGTGTGACTTCTTCGGTCTACCTGGACCGCGCTGAGCCATGGACTTGACTCCCCCGGTTATACAAGCCAACTTGACCATGTGATGCACTTTATATTTAGTGCATTAGCGTCTGACGTATGTATAGCTGCTCCAAGCCTGGTCGGGCAAGAGCGAAGTCGATCTTCTTCTGATGTTGACAAGGGTGTGGATTGGGAGTGGACGCCGTTCGGCAGGCCGTCGCAGTCATCCGAGCCGAGGCCAGCGAGCTACGGCAAGGCTTTGGCGATGAGTCGCGCGCCCGCGCTCTAGAGTGGGCCGCTGAGCATGTTGAGCGCGCGCTCACTCAGGCAGAGGGTGAGGTGCTGAGCCTCGCTGAGGCGGCCAGGCGCTCAGGCTACAGTGAGGAACACCTGGCCCGACTCATACGCATGGGGCGCATTCCTGATCGGCGCCCGCCGGGCTCCAGGGGGCGCCTGTACATCCGAGCATCCGACCTTCCCCGCCGACCCCCGAAGGCTCATACTGAGGGCGCGGACGTACACGAACTCGCCAGCCGCCTCCTTGGAGGCAGGGAGGGCCCTTGTGGCCACCCGTAAACGCTGGTCGAGTTCAGTGGGCGCCCCACATGGCACCCGCGTTCGTGTGTATGAGCGTAAACCCGGCGGCACTTTATACTGCGCCGTCTGGCTTCCCGGCCGCGGAGTATCCCGCCGGTCGCTCGGTCATACGGACCGGAAGCGCGCCCTGCAGCAGGCCGGTGAGCTGGCCCTGCTCAGGGCGACGGGCGAAACGGATGAGCGGAAGCCCGTCACGTTGGGAGCGCTGTGCGAGCGGTACCTAGCTGAGGTGAGTTACGCTCGCGACGGCTCTTTGAAAACCGAGCGGTACCGGAGGGACTGCGCCCGGCGAGGTAAGTATCTGCTCAGCTTCTTCGGGGCGGATACTGAGGTGCGATTGCTCACACCGGACCGAATGCAGGGATACGTGCAAGCACGACGAGGTGGTGAGGTGAGCGGACGGCCCGTGCGTACCCGGAGCGTCCAATGCGATCTCGTGTTCCTCAAGACCTTGCTCAAGTGGGCGAGTGGCATCTTTGAGAACGGTGAGCCGCTCCTAGATCGCAATCCGCTCACTACCTACTCACCCCCACGTGAGCGGGACCCGAAACGGCCGATGATTGACACGACGACCGTTGCGAAGCTCGTGACCGTAGCTGACAAGGTCCATCCCCAGCTCAAGCTGCTCATCGTGCTCATGGAGACCACAGGGCGGCGGCTAAGCAGTGTGCTGGGCCTGCGATGGGACGACTTCGATTTCGAGGGTCAGACCATCCATTGGCGCCCGGAGCTGGACAAGCGGCGCCGGTCATGGTTGGTCCCTATGCCAAGCCGCGCAGCGGAAGCGTTGCTCAGGTTTCGGGCGGCGAGTCCGCAGATCGGTTCAGCCCTAGTCTTCCCCGCCCCGCGCCGAATCGGTGAGCCGGTTTCCGTTTCGGTCGCCGAGCACTGGCTGCGGCGTGCTTACGTTCTAGCGGGCCTTACGAAGCTAAGAGGGGGGCTATGGCACCCGTTCCGCCGCAAGTGGGCCACGGAGCGCAAGCCGTACCCGTTGCGCGATGTGGCGGCGGCTGGAGGCTGGAGCGACGTGCAGACGCTGCTCATCTGCTACCAGCAGCCTGACGCCGAGACGTTGAAGGCCGTGATCGAGGGCCCGAAACTGGCTCACCAACTGACACAGGTCATTTAGGCAGACAAAGAGCGACCTCGCGTAACGCGAAGTCGCTCTCGAAGTTCCCGCAGTGCGCCGCCCGTGAATCGAACACGGAACCTACTGATTAAGAGTCAGTTGCTCTGCCAGTTGAGCTAGCGGCGCGTCGCGCGAAAAGTCGCCACCTCCTCCCGATTGCGCAACGGGCGCGCCCCGCACACCCCGACCGTCCCCGACGCCCACGCACCGCCCCTTGCGACATCGGGTCTGCATGTAGATAATACATTCAAT
>Ga0187853_10003148_pt1 | contig 12985 bp, 9 predicted proteins | sample June2016WEW_6_10_2_FD_132417 | JGI IMG/M metagenome (GOLD analysis project Ga0187853, IMG submission 132417) | Peatland microbial communities from SPRUCE experiment site at the Marcell Experimental Forest, Minnesota, USA - June2016WEW_6_100 | ecosystem: Environmental > Terrestrial > Soil >... | reverse complement strand
GTTTGACCTCCTTTGCCGTACACGGTGAGCGGATGTCCAATGGCCGCCTGAACGCAGAAACGATTGAGCACGGTGCCAAAGACCTCGTCGTAGTCAAAGCGATTGATGAGGGCTTCGCCCATGGCCACTTCATCGGTCATGGTTCCGTACACCACGCCCTGGTTGAGGTCAGTGGCGCGCAGTCCCCACGCCTTGCAGGCGAACATGATGTTGTGACTATCGTGCACTTTCGAGAGATGGTAAAAGGAGCCGGGCTGCTTGGGATACGGTACGGTGTCTCGTCGCCCATTGTGCTCGATGGTGATGTAGCCTTCTTCAATATCGATATTGGGAGTGCCATATTCACCCATGGTGCCGAGCTTGATGAGGTGACAATCGGGCTGAAACTCTCTTAGCGCGAATAGCAGATTGAGTGTCCCTACGACATTGTTCACCTGAGTGAAAACCGCATGTTTGCGGTCGATCATGGAATAGGGAGCGGCGCGTTGTTCGGCAAAATGGATCACTGCATCTGGTTCGAAGTCCTGGATGACTGAGCACAGAAAGTCATACTCCGTCACATCGCCCACAAAGAGCTCGATGGTCTCCCCAGTGAGATCCTGCCAAACGCTGAGGCGATCCGAAAGCGGGCGGATCGGCGTCAGGGTCTGTACCCCAAGTTCGTGGTCCCATTGCCGACGCGCAAAATTATCGACAATCGCAACCGAATGTCCTTTCCTTGAAAGATATAAAGCGGTCGCCCAACCGCAGTAACCATCGCCTCCCAGCACCGCAACCCTCATGTGGCCTCCTCGCCGGATGTTCCCAAACCGAATGTTCCCAAAAATGATTACCGATCTCTCGTTTGCCTACTGAACTCAGTGCGCTTCGGACAACAGCGCAACGGTTTTCGCCACGCCAATCGCCTCGGGCAGTTCGTCTCTGGAAATAGCCACCGGACGATTCGTCAGAACGACCTTGCCGCCGCTCGCCGCAACCAAGTTGAGGTGCTCAGCGCCAACCATGGATTCTAGTCGAGCAACCACACTCTGGTTTGCGACGATGTAGGAACGTTCCGGCTTAAGCCAGAGATTCGTGAATTGCGAATCGTCTATGAACACATCGGGTACACCGGGAGCGTAGGCGCCGTATTCCAGATTATTGAAGCGGCCGTTGCGCAGCAGCGCAGTGCGGTTTAAATAGAAAAAAATGGAAGAGAACGTGTAATAGTGGTGATCCACAATCAGCGTCCCCTCCGGGGATTTCAAGATTGCCTCCGCCAGCGGCCGCGACGACAGATAAGGATCGAAGACGGCCATGGCGAGTCGAGCGGCATGGAAGAACAGTATCATCATCAGCGCGGCGCCCAGAAATGCAAGCTGGCCGTTCCATCTCCAGGTTACGAACGCACCCATGCAGAAGGCAATGGCAGCCACCAGAAGAGGTACCCGCAGATAGGCAAAGGACCCCAGAGTGAGATCCTGCATGTGCCCCAAGGAGAGCGTATAAGCGCCGGGATGGTGAGTGAGCGCTTGCGAAATGTCTCCCGGTGCGGGGAGGTGGCGAGTGAGAAAGAATAGAGCCAGCGTCACCAGCCCAACACAGGCTGCAATCAGCGAGAGCGCGCGGGTACCGCGCCGTATCCAATCACTCTCGATCGCCATCGCTGAACCCAAAAGGAGCGCGAGCGCGGGATAGCAAGGCATCGAATAATATTCCTGCGTGGTGGAGAAGGTGAAGAAGATGAGTACGAAGCCCGCCCAGCAGAGCGCCAGAAGCCGGGTTCGGCCGGCGCGATCGTCCGCTTTGAAGGAGAGTTTAGCCACGGCGGGAAAATACATACTCCAGGGAAACAGCCACACCAGGTGCAGCAGCCAGAAGTAGAGGCGCGGCACGGTGTTGTAGTCTCGCGGATAGCGCAGATTCAGAAAACGGAGCAATTGCTCATTGATGAAGAAGAACCAAAGAAAGCCGTGATATTCCCCCGGGCCACTGTGCAGGGTGAAGGCAAAATAAGGTGGATTGCGCAAGGTGGCCAGAATGTGCCAGGGTGCGGCGATGAGCAAGACGATCAGCAATCCGCTGAAGGGATGCAACCGGCGCCAAGCGCCGGCAGAAAAGAGCTGGCGGGTGATCCCAAGATAGATGGCAGCTGCCGCGAGCGGAAACAGGATTCCGATCAAGCTCTTAAGCAAGAGTCCCAATCCGAGGTTCACGGCCAGCACGAAAGCCCAAAAGCGCGGATGAGGTTCCTCTTCGTCCAAAGCGCGAAGAAACGCCCACAGGGCGAGGGCGACCGTGAAGGTCAGCATGACATCAGGGATCAAAACTCGTGTGAACAAGAACAGCCCAATACATGTGGCCATGCACAGACCCGCATAGAATCCCGCTCGCTTACCGAATGCCCAAGCGCCAAACGCCATCGTCAACCAACAGAGAGCGATGGCCGACAGGGCTATTGGGATCCGCGCTGCCCAGTCGTGCGCACCGAAAATCATGTAGCTGGCCGCAATGGCCCAGTACACCAGGGGAGCCTTTTCCATATACAGGACACCATCCAGCCGCGCAGTTACCCAGTCGCCCGAACTCACCATGTTACGCGCGATCTGTGCCTGCACCGCGTCCACGTCATCCATAAGCGACGGAGGAGAAATAATGCATCCCAAGTAGATAGCCGCCGAGACCAGGAGAACGCCTAGGTATAGGTACCAGTCTTTTGCTGTATCCAAACGCTCGTCTCCCGGGAGGCCGCTGCCTGAATCCCCCAATTCTTCATCCACAGAAAGAGCACCATCAGGCCCCATAAGTGGTATCCAACATTGACTTGTCTGTCCAGGTGTTGGCGAATATAAGTCGCGATCACCTCCTGCCGGAATAGTCTTGCGTGATCGGAGGAACCGTCCAGCAAAACCTCCATCATCAGCGGGCGCAGACAGCCACGAAGCCAATCGTGCGCCGGGATATCGAATCCGATCTTCTTCCGTCGAAGAACCGAAGGTGGGAGCTTATCCCGCATCAACTCCTTCAGAAGAACCTTCTGCCTGGAACCGCGAATCTTCAGAGACGCGGGCAAAGAGGCAGCGAATTCAACGATCCGGTGATCGAGGAACGGCGGCCGCACTTCGAGCGAATGCGCCATGCTCATGCGATCCGCCTTGTTCAGAATATCGTCGGGGAGAAAATATCTTTGATCGAACCACAAATACGGCTCCAGATCGTCGTTGCCCGCGGACCGATCGCGCAGTTCGCCCAGAACACGGTTGAGAGCTGGTGGGAGTTCCGTGCGCAGCAGGGCCTGCTTTTGTACGTCACTGAAGGTTCCGTTCCAGTAGACGTGCGCGCGCTCGGGAGTCATCAGGGAGCCTTCGAGAAATCGTTTCAGTTGGTATTCGAAACTGATTTTCTCGTCTGAAACCGGCCAAGCCCGTACAGCGCCGAGTGCGAATTGGAGAGCCTTCTGCGGCAATCGCCGGGCAAGCGCGGCCAGACGATTGGCGCGATGAGTGAGATAGCCGCCAAACAACTCGTCCGCACCTTCGCCGCTGAGGCTAACCGTGGTCTTGGTCTTACTCAGCTTGGAAAGGAACCAGACCGGAAGGGCTCCAGCGTCGGCGGAGGGTTCATCCGAGTAATACGCGAAGGCTTCGATCGCACCTCGCAGGTCGGCCTCGGGATTCAGATCCAGTTCCTGGTGCTCGGTCTGGTAGCGTTCGGCCACCTCGTGAATGTATGCGGTTTCGTCGAAGCTCCTCCCCTGAAATGAAATGGAGAAAGTCTTGAGCGGCGCGCCGGATTCGATCGCCGCGTAGTGCAAAATCGTAGAAGAATCGATGCCTCCGCTTAGCCACATGCCCAGAGGGACATCGGAAAGCAGGTGCTCGCGGATCGACTGCCGCAGAAGACCGTCCAATTCCTCGCGAGCAGACTCCAGCGTCCAATGGCGGGCGACAGCGATCGGCAAGTGCCAGTAGGAATCGGAAGAAACCTTACCATCGCGCCACTCCAGCCACTGCCCTGGAGGAAGTTTCTCGATGCCCTCCACCAGGGTCCAGGGACAGGGCACATAGTTCAACGACAAGTAACAATCGAGGCCGTCCAAGCTCAATCGCCGCTCGATCTCGGGATGGATCAGAATCGCTTTTAATTCGGAGCCGAAGAAAAGGTCTTCTCCACGCCGCGCGAAATAAAGGGGCTTGATTCCCATGCGGTCGCGTGCCAGCACGAGCCGCTTGGTCGATTTCGTCCAGAGCGCGATGGCAAACATGCCGCGCAAACGTGCAAAACAAGCGGTATCCCATTCGAGGAACGCTCGGAGGACAGTTTCCGTGTCGCAGTGTGAGTTAAAGCGATGGCCGAGATCTTCCAGTTCGCGTCGCAGTTCCTGGTGGTTGTAGACTTCGCCGTTGAACACGATGGCTACATCGCCATCTTCCGACAGAATCGGTTGATCGCCGAGACCGAGATCTATGATTTTGAGCCGCGTTGCGCCCAGGGAACAAAAGCTGGACTCGAACACACCTTGCTGGTCCGGTCCACGATGAATCAGTGTGGCAGTAGCGTTCCGAATGCGATCGGAATCAGGTACCCAACGTTTGTGGGTGAAACCAACGATGCCACACAAGTGCGTGCACCTCTATCGCTTTCTCGAAATCAGCGTGCGAATTCTACCGCAAATCGGCTCGCGGAGCGTGAGTGACTCCGCGGAACGAAGATACGGCGCAAGCTGTTAGCCATTAGGCAGAATAGCAATCCTACCGGCCTTTGTGAGGATGCACAACCCAGAAGGCATTCCGCCCGCATCACCGTTGGCTGATGATCACCAAGGCGACGCCGATACAAACCAGAAGCACGCCGGCCCACCTTCTCGGTGTGACCTGTTCGCCGAGAAAGAATTTTCCTCCCAAGGCGCCGGCCCCATAGCTCAGAGCTGTAACCGGAACCACTAATCTGACGTTTTGCCTCGATAGCACGGCGAGCAGGGAAAAAAACGCAGTTCCCATAAGGGTCAGACCGGCCCACATCCACGAAACTCGTAACGCGCGGCTGAGCACGCGCAGCAGTGCCGCGGGGCGAAAATCTTTCACCTCGCCCACGCCCTTCATGGCGCGGGAGACACATAACTCGCCTCCGGTGCCGGCGCCAATGATCAGAAGATAGAAGACAAAAACGAGCATTTAGCGGAACTCCGTGGTGCGCGGAGGTGTGTGTCCAACCACCAGGACACCGAGGCAAATGAGCAGCACTCCCATCCAACGCCAGGGCGTGATCACTTCGCGCAGCAGGAAGTGAGCCAGCAGAGCAGACATGCCGTAGGCCACCGACGAGGCTGGTTGGACATAGCTGTAATCCGCCCACGAGAGCACCAGCACGTTCGCCACAAAAAAAATAATCAGGGACGCAATGCCCAGCCAGATCGTGCCTGACCTGAGAACGTGAGAAAGGAGGTCAAGCGCTTCCGCCGGCGTTCCGATGCTCACCGCGCCGATACGCTTCATCCCCTTGCCAAGCAGCACATTGCCCAGAGGACCAAAGATCACCATCAATAAGATCAGCAGACAGGTCTTGAAGTGCAGGCCGGCAGAGGACTTCATGGGTGACAAGAACCTTTCGTCCGGTTGAAATCGAATCCGAATCCGAATCCATCGTCCGGCGCCAGGCGATTCGTCCACCGCATGATCAAGGTATCTCCCTGGGGAATTTTAAGGTGCGAAACACCAATCATAAATTCCTGTTGCGGAGCCCGTTTGGAGCGCAACCGGGCTCACTCATAGCGTAAACTTTCCACCGGGTCCATTTTGGCAGCGCGCGCGGCGGGCACCGTTCCGAACAGAATGCCTACGACGGCGGAGACGAAGATGGCCACCATCGCGGAAAGTCCCGAGATGGGGATGCGGTAATCGGTAAGGAAGCGAACCGAGAAGGGCAGCGCCAATCCGACCACGACTCCGCCTAAACCTCCGATGAGAGAAATCAGAACTGCCTCCGATAGAAACTGGAGCCGAATCTCGGCGTTCGTGGCACCAATCGCTTTCCGAATGCCAATTTCATGAATTCGGGAAGTGACCGTCGCCAACATGATGTTCATGATGCCGATGCCGCCCACCAGCAAGGTCACGGCCGCAATCAGAAGCAACACTAAGGTTAAGGCATTGGCGGTGTGGTCGGCCACGCTGAGCAAGGCAGTGAGATTCTGGACGACATAATTCGATTCTGGCCGATGGCGAGAGCGGATCACGTCGCGGATTTGTCCGGTCACCGGAATCACCATCGAAGAATCAGCCGCCGAGAAGTAGAGCTGCTGGACATACGGCGTGTTGGTAAAATACCGGCTCACGCTGTAGGGAATTACCATGGAGTTATCGGTGACTTCCGACTGCCCGAAAGTATCGACGCCCTCCCGGAACGTTCCAACGATGGTGAAAGGCAGTCCGCTTAGCTTGACGACTTTGCCGACTGCATTCTCCGCGGGTCCGTAGAGTTGTTCAGCGAGTTTCTGCTGGATGACGCCGACTTTGTTGCGAGCCCGTTCGTCCTGCGCGTCGAAGAATCTTCCCGAGACAATGACCAGATTGCGCACGGTGCGGTATTCGGGAAGGACCCCAAGTACGCGAACATCACGCTCCTTGCCATCTCCAATGGGAATCCGGTTATCCATCGGAACTACAGGAGAAGCTGTCACGACTCCGGATACGCGTTGCAGAACGGCATACATGTCGTCAATCGTCAAGCGGTCGGGCGTAGTGCCCTCGCCTCCACCCTCGTACTCGGCATCGATCATGTTAGCGCCGATCGCTTGAATCTGGTTTAAGACGTATTGCTTACCGGTCATTCCGATAGTGACCACCAGGATGAGGGAAGCTGTACCAATGACCATTCCCAATGCGGTGAGAGAAAAGCGTATCTTATTACTGCAGAAGGTGTCATAGGCGAAACTAAAAATTTCCCCAAAAACCAGTTTGGGTGGACGGCTCGCCGTCGCCGTAGTAATCGCCATACTGGTCAGATGCTACGCGATGTCTGGAAGAGGCGCAATTTGCCAATGCGCGATTGACAGATTTGACAATGCGCTGGATCTGCGGGACAAGACTGTCTGCGCCACACAAGCTAATACTGTGTGCTGTAGATGACGCTGTTGAAATTCTCGTTGTAGTTGAAGCCGACGCACCAGATCTGGTGGTGGCCTCCGGAGATCGCATGTTCCGCACAGGAACCCATCTCGGAGTTGGTGGTGACGTCGACCGACCAGGTATTGCCACCGTCAGTCGAGAAATACATGCCGCCCACGTCGGTATAGACATTGCCGCCGCCGGCCCAGCCTGTCTTCCTATTCAAGAACAAGATAGAACGGATCGGCCACGGCCCATCTATTGTCCGGCCGCTCCAGGTCTCGCCGCCGTTGGTGGTCACGTGCAGCCAGCCTTCGACGTTGGGAGAAATTTCGCCGCCGCCGACCCATCCATCTTTGTCGTTGAGGAAGAAGACGGGCCCATCGAAGACGGAATCGACCGAATTGCCGCAGGTCCATTCAGAGCCGCCTGTAAGGCTTGTGCAGAAGTTGATGCCGGACGCGCGCGCGTGGAGGTTGTTGAGCAACGAGAATTGCGGGCCGAACCAGCCGCCATCGGCATTAGCGACCGCGCTATCCCAATCGGAAAGGCCAGCGCCGCCATCGCTCGTGTACTCGGCGAGCGTCGCAGAATCGTCGCCAGCCGGGCCTAATGTCAGGATCAAGCCATCCTGTCTCTTAACGAAGCGGACTTGTTGCAACCACTCGGGACCGGGACTCATGTCACTGCTCCAGGCGCTGCCGCCATCTTCCGTCCAGCGGAAAACGCCGTAAGCACCGCCCGAGCCATCGAAGAAGCCGGAGATGATGACCTTCTTCGCTGTGATAGCGTCGACCCCGTAGAAGTAATCGCTCCCAGCATCGCTCAGAACCTGTTGCGCCCAGTTAGTTCCGCCGTCGGTCGTCTTCCAAACCTCACCCTGTTCACCCACGGCATAGCCAATCTGTGAGGTGGGGAAAGCAATGTCGTGAATAATCACTCCGGGCAAAGTGGCGAGTAACTGCCAGGTATTGCCCGGGACCGCGAGGCCGGTAGCGGAGGGCTGGGCAATCGTCCCGCGCTGCGCCTCCGGACGCTCGGCGGAAAGTTGGATTCGAGGCGAGTCGACGGGTACCGTTCCCGAAACGTGAAGAGCCGGTTTCGCAGCGTCTTGAGAGAACGAGAGCGAACCAATTAGCAGTAGTTGGACGAAGCAAGCAGGCCAGCGGCGCATAAAGTACCTCCTGAACTTACTGGACTGGAGATGTTAGCACAGGCGCCGCATTAACACGGAGATGACGGGAAGATTGAGCAGAACGGGGGGTGCCGGATCGGTGCCCGGTTTTCTTGAGTCCGAGCAGCACTTGTCCGCCAGACACGATCGACATCAAAGTGTCAGCTTGAAAACCGGCGTAGGGGTTCCCCCATGCGTTGCGCCTGTAAGATTGTAGAGCACGATCTCCTGACCACTGCTAATCGGCGGGGCTGCAACATAGAAGTTCTTCGACTTCCTGTTCAACAACTGCCGCGCCAATTTTGTGCGCTAGCGCCCGATGGCCTGTTTATTCCACATCGATAGTAGAATTCTTGCTGCTATGAAGGAAATTGCCGAGCGTTCTCGTTCTATGAGGTAGGAGTCAATGCATGACATCTGGGTCTTCGTGACAAAGCTCAGGGAGTTGGGTTCACTCACTCGGAATGGCCAACCCATAAGCTTCTATAGGGATTTGATGTAGAACAGCACGGAGTAACTGCTGGACCGCGATCGGCAAGATACTCCACGATGATGATCCGCAAGTACAGGCTCTGGTTACACAAATGAACGCAACGCAAACAAGCTAGTATTGCGACGATACTGAACGACATCACTACCGCGCGGTACAAATTGGCACAAAAATCGCACGCTCGCGATCTAACGGCGGTTGAGGTAGAAGGCCAACAACTGCGTTTCGAGTCGTTGGTCTTAGGCTGATGAGCGCATTCATGACGCTTCTGCTCTTCTATCGGCTGTCACTTTTGATTGGGGAATGACGATGAACCGACTTCTGATACTTGTTCTAATCACATTTACGTTGGTGATCAGCGCGCGAGCGGTGGACTGCCCGCTGCCTGCCGCCTGCCAGCCGGGCGATACCGTGAAGGTCACCAGCGGGTCTTTGGACAAAGCTAACTCTATTTTTACCGTAACGCTCGGACCGTCCAAAGGTACGGGTGTGACCGTCAACACGCCGGTGAAGGTCGATGATCCCGATCCAAAGGTCCTTGCCTTCGTAATCCCGCTCGATGCGCCGGATGGAACCTACTCTGTGCAGATCAAGAAGAAGCCAAGAACCGAGCAGGCTAGCACGACACCACCCGCCTCACCGCCGATCGATGATCTCGCGCCCAGCCAAATCATGGTGCAGCGCCCGACGATCACGGCGGTGTCTCCTAAGGCTGCATTCCTCGGCAAGGAGGGCAAGACAAATGTGGTGGCCGTTCTGGGTGGTGGCTTCAGAGAGAACTCTGGGTTTCACAACACAAAGCTAAATTTCACAAAGCTACCCACACCCATGGAGTGCCCCACCAGCCCTCCGCAGGCGAAATGCTATGAGCTGGCAGTCAACAACGACCGTCAAATCACTCTGACATTCTATAGCCTTGATCCCCAGCAAGGGTACTATTCCGGTCCGATGGATTTCGTCATCACCGTTGATGGAGTAGATTCCAACAGCGCAACCCTGGCTTTGATTAATAGCAATCAAGACATGCCGATGACGGTTGCCTTCGCCGGTCTTGCCCTCATTCTCGTCATCGTCTACTTGCTGATAATGAGCGGGAGGGCCGCACTCAAGCAGACTTTTGGCAGCGGAAAGACATATCTCCTTAGCGCGCTCTTCCTCGATGTACAGACGGAGACATATAGCCTTTCCAAATGCCAATTCTATGCTTGGACAGCAGCGTCTGTGCTGGGCTATATCTTCCTCGCTGTCTCGAGGAGTTATGTGCAAGGCAGCGCAACGTTTCCAGACATCCCGTCGGGATTGCCTGGAATCTTGCTCGCCAGTGCGGGAACCGCTGTGTTGTCCACCGGTATTGCGAGCGCCAAGGGCGATAAGGGCGCCGGTGATCCCGGGCCGAACCTATCCGATTTCATCGCCTCGGGGGGTGTCGTTGCCGCAGACCGGCTGCAGTTCGTGGTCTGGACGGTGATTGGCATCGGCACCTTCCTGGCCATCGTTTTCAACAGCGATCCGAGAAGCATTAGCGACCTGCCGGCCATTCCTCCCGGTTTCCTGCAGTTGATGGGGATCAGCGCGGGCGGATATATCGCCGGAAAATTGGTGCGCAAGGCAGGTCCTTCGCTCGATGCGATCGCCGTGTCGGGTAACTTGGGCGTGCCAGGTACCGTGGACAAGCTGACGTTCCAATTGACGGGAAGCGCCATGTCTCAGTCCGCACTTTTCAGCATCAGCGGAGAGCAGATCTTCCCTGACACCATTCGAGGAAAGGACGGCAGCACCACGCTGCCGGAGATAGTACAAGTGGATCCAACGGTCGGCGATCCGACCTTCGCTCGCATTTTACGGTTTTATGTCGAGAACCCACCGCAACGTTGGGTGGGGGCGAATAACTTCACTATCACCAATCCCGACGCGCAGAAAGCCATGAAGCCGTACCAGGTTTTCAAGGTAGACGACATCAAAATCACCGCCGCGAACAACACTCTGACCATCACGGGCGATTGTTTCGACGATAAGTTGAAGGTCCAATACACCCCGCCTGGCGGGCCGGCGGCTGACGCTGCCAGTCCGACAGTTGAAGCGAAACGCTATACCGCTACGGTAGCTGGCCTGCAACTGGGGCAGAACGTGACGGTGACTGTGGCGGACAACGCAGGTGTGAAGATCAGTAAAACAGTGACAGCCGGATAGATGGGGTGGGTCAAGCGATGAACTGCTCAGTGAAGTTTGGGGTGGCGAGGCATCAAATTACAAACGTGAAATCTATGACGCGGCTTTAAACAATTTCGCGAGACTATCGATGTCCGCGGCACTCGCGTCGCCGATTACGAAATAGCGAAGGCCGCCTTGGGTCCATGTTTCCATGTTGAACGGCAGTTGCTTCGGCGAGAGAGAAGTCTCGTCCAACCTCGCTGACAATGACCGTTCCTGGAACACGAACACTGAAATGTGATGCTTCCGCACATCGTAGATCAGATGCGCGCCCGGCGTTTGGTCGAGATAGGTCATTCGGCCTCCAAGCAGAGAGAACTCGGAGTTCTGGAGTTCCGGCAGATTGAACGCGAAGGGGATTTTTCCCTGGAACCAGGGCTTCACTGTGTGCCGATCCGTGGAGATCACATCCACCGGCGATGAACTGGCCAGGGTCGTCACGTGCAAGTCGGCAATCTCACTGTAAACGTGATCTCGTGAGGCTTGGTCTCTGCCGGACCGGTTTCCCATGTAGGTTGAAGTTGTCGCCCCGACCACGAGAATCACGGCCGTTGCCGACGCTAACATCCATCCCAGACGGAAACTGCGCTGCGGTTTGGGTGTAATGCTCAGCTCTATCCGTCTCCGGAAATCAGTAGTGGGAACGAAACGTTTTCCAGCGACTTGAATCGCGCGCTTCATCTGTACGCGCGTAAGGGCATCCGCCGAGCAAGAGGGGCATCCCCGCACGTGTGCGTCGAAGGTTCGCATCTCCTGCTCTGGGAGCTCACCGTCGAGGTAGGTGTCGAGTTTTGCTTTCCATGACTCACAAACCATAATTCACCGTTTGATTCATCCTTTTTTAAACTGTGGCCGTAGGCCATTGCGTAACGCTTTTCTGGCACGCGATAAACGCGACATCACCGTGCCCATCGGGATGGCGAGCGTGACCGCGATTTCCTGATACGACATTTCTTCGACTTCACAGAGCAACAGAACCTCGCGATAGGCGACAGGCAGTTGCTCCAGAGCCTGCTGCACAAGCTGCCCGTCCGAACGCTGCAGCAGGATGCTCTCTGGCGTTTCCTTGACCGCGGGCAAGATTTCCTCTTCGCCTTCAAGATCGAGCGGCACGGTCGCGGTTGCCTTCAGCCCGGTGCGGGAGGTCAGGAACGTATTCCGCAGGATCTTGTAGATCCAGGCGCGAAAATTCGTGTCCGGCTGGAACGAGGGAAACCCCTTGAGCGCCTTGACGTATGTCTCCTGCACAAGATCTTCGGCCTCTTGCCGGTCCTGCGTCAGCCAGCAGGCAAAGTTATAGAGCCGCTCGAAGTGCGGCATGGCTAGCTGCTCAAACGCCGCTGATGGCAAGCTCTCCTCCGACACGCACACAAGGGTAAACCAGCGGACAGCCGTTTTATTCCCCTAGCCGACTAAAAATTTCACGTGGAATAAAACTGACGGCGGTCGGTTCTGCACAACGAGTCACAGAGCGGACCGGAGTCGCCAGGGGCAATACCAGATTCGCGGGTTGCGGCGGAGTTGGTTTCGTCAAGCCAGTCCGTCGCAGCCCGCAATTCATTCCATCTTAGAAGAGGCACGGCGGTGGTAAATCCTTTCGATCTCAAGACGGTATTCCTAGCCAAGCACGCGCAACATGTGGTGCTGATTCACTTCCCCATTGCGTTGTTTCTCGCTGCAGTGGCGTTCGACTACATAGCGCAGTGGAGGAAGAACCCGACGCTGGCTGCCGCAGCGTATTTCAATTTGCTGCTAGCCGCGATTTCGACGGTACCGGTGGTGACGTCCGGGCTTGCGGCGTGGCAGTGGGCGCTCGAGGGGCAAAAGCTAAAGGGGACTCTGCTCATGCACCTGAGCTTGGGATGCATATCGAGTGGGTTGATCTGGCTGGTGTTTTGCATCCACCAGCGGGTGCAGCAGTTCCCGGAAAAATCATTGCCAAACTATCGTCTACCGATCGAGGCGCTCGCGGTCTTGATTGTCGGGCTGACGGGTCATCTCGGCGGATTTCTCACTGGTGTAAAC
>Ga0187853_10003145_pt1 | contig 12996 bp, 9 predicted proteins | sample June2016WEW_6_10_2_FD_132417 | JGI IMG/M metagenome (GOLD analysis project Ga0187853, IMG submission 132417) | Peatland microbial communities from SPRUCE experiment site at the Marcell Experimental Forest, Minnesota, USA - June2016WEW_6_100 | ecosystem: Environmental > Terrestrial > Soil >... | reverse complement strand
GCCGCAAGGCTGCCGCCGCGAACTCCTCGCCGGTCGCGCCGTAAGCCTCTCGGGCCGCCAGCTCGCCGGCCAGCTTGGCTGTGCCGTACGGGTTCGGCGGGTTCGGGAGATCGGTCGGGCCGTAAGCCAAACCGTCGGTCCGAAGTCCGTCGAAGACCTCGTTTGTCGACACCACGATGAGCGCGGCCCCGGATCGGGCGCAGGCCTCGGCCATCTCGCCGGTGGCTACGCCGTTACGGCGCATCGCCAGGGCGGGATCCTCGGCGCAGCCGTCCACGTCGGTCCAGGCTGCCGTGTGGACCACCACGTCGGGTCGCCAGGCGGAGACCAACCGCCGGGCCGACAGGGGGTCGTCGAGATCGTGATCGGGCAGGTCCCAGGCCAGCACCTGCGTGGCCAGTGGCGAATCCGCCAGCGCCCTGATGACGGCGCTGCCCAGCCGTCCGCCGGAGCCGGTTACGGCGACGCGCATCAGTCAGAGGGCTCGTTCACGTGGCTGCGCGCGAGTTGGCCAGGCGAGCGTCGTACTGGCGACGGTAGTAGTCGTCCCACTCGCCGGACTTGATGGGACGCCACCATTCCTGGTTCTCCCGATACCATCCGACGGTCGCTGCCAGACCGTCATCGAAGCTCATCCTGTTCGTCCAGCCCAGGGCCGCGAGCTTGGAGCCGTCCATGGCGTAGCGGCGATCGTGGCCCGGCCGATCCTCGACCAGGCGAACCAGCGACCACGGCTTGCCGAGTCGGTCCAGCAGACCAGCCACGACTTCCCGGTTGGTGCGCTCGTTGTTGCTGGAGACGTTGTAGGTCTCGCCCGCCGCGCCGTGCTCGAGGACGTGGCCGATGGCCCCGGCATGGTCCGACACGTACAGCCAGTCCCGTCGCTGCAAGCCATCGCCGTAGAGGGGTAGCTGGAGGTCGTCGATGGCGTTGGTGATGAAGAGGGGGATCAGCTTCTCGGGGTGCTGGTACGGCCCGTAGGTGTTGGCGCCGCGAGTCACCACCACGTCGAGGCCGTACGTTACGAAGTAGGAGTGGCAGAGCAGCTCGCCCGCGGCCTTGGCAGCGGAGTAGGGGGAGCGTGGCTCGAGCCGATCGCCCTCGCGGCTTGCGCCCGTTTCGATGGATCCGTAGACCTCGTCCGTGGAAACCTGGAGAAACCTTGGCGTGACCGGTCGCTCCCCCCTCGCGGCTCGCCCTTGCTCCACGCGGCACGCCTCCAGCAGGACGTGGACGCCCATCACGTCGGTGCGGAGGAACGCTTCCGGATCGACGATCGATCGATCGACATGGGACTCCGCCGCGAAGTTGACGACCGCATCTGCCTCGGCCACGAGCGGCGCCACGGCCCCCGCGTCGGCGATGTCGCCGACGACGAAACGAAAGCGGGCGGCCTGTTCGGGGTCTGCCTCAACCGAGGCCAGGTTGGCCCGGTTGCCCGCGTAGGTCAGCTTGTCGATGACGGTGATGTGGCTGCCGTCGCGCCGAGCCAGTGTGTCCCGGACGAAACATGAGCCGATGAAACCCGCTCCTCCGGTCACCAGCAGGTTGCCGAACCGAGGGTGGCTCGCGTCGTTCACCCGGCCGGCCTGGGTGGCGGGCCGGCGAGCCGGCCGGCGCGGGATTCCCGCTCGGCCAGCTCGGCCGCTCGGATGAGCGATGTCACCGTTCCGGCATCGGTCCACAAGCCGTCGAACTTCCGGGTGAAGAGGCGGTCGGGCAGGTAATGGTTGAGCAGGTCCGTGATCTCCAGCTCACCGCGGCGCGACGGCACGAGGTGATCCACGATCGCAAACGCATCCGGCCTCAGGAAGTACACCCCTATCGGGATCAGGTTGCTCTTCGGCACCGCGGGCTTCTCTTCGAATCCCAGAACGTGGCCGGCCGCGTCGAGCTCGGCGACGCCGAACCGTTCCGGGTCGGCGACCTCGTACAGAAGCGTTCCGGCTCCCCAGGGCCCCGTCTCGAATTCGCGGGCGGTGTCGGCCAGCTGCGGCCCCAGGAGCACGTTGTCGCCCAGGACGCAGCAAAAAGCCTCTTGACCGACGAAGTCGCGAGCCAGGCCAATCGCATAGGCGATGCCCAGGGCGCCGCGCTGGTAGCGGTATGTCAGGCTGAGACCGAAGTGCTCGCCGTCCGCGAGAAGCTCAACCACGTCGCCGACGCTCTTGCCGCCCACGACGATCATGACCTCCCGAATGCCCATCCCGGCGAGGGTCGCGATCGGGAAATAGATCATCGGCCGGTCGTATATCGGCAGGAGGTGTTTGTTGGTTACGATGGTGAGCGGGAAGAGGCGGGTGGCGGTGCCTCCCGCCAGAATCAGACCCTTCACTCTGGCTCCGTGGACGTCGACGCCGTGAGCGTATCAGGTTTGATGTTGCCTCTGCCCGAGGCCGCCGATGGCTCAGGACGAGGAGGCGACTGCCGTCGGTCCGCTCGATGGCGAACTCGAGCTGACCGGGCCGCAAGTGCTGACCGGGCCTCCGGAGCTCCCCGGGCTGCCTGAGCTCCCCGGGCTGCCTGAGCTGCCCGAACCGGCGGAGCTCCCCGGGCAGCTCGAGGGCAGGGGCGGCCCGAACCCTCCCTGGAAGTCCGTGATGACCAGCAGGAACACGGCGTCGGTCAGGTGCGCCGACGGCGTGATGGTTGCGCTCTGGACGACCGCATTGGGATCGCTGGAGACAGCGGAGATCACCCCGATGAGAAGGCCCGGCGGATAGGGAGAGGTGTCGTTGGTCCCGGGTAGCGACTCGCCGGCCGTGACGACGGGCTTGCCCTTGAGCGTCTTGGCCACGTCCGCGGTCACGTCCACGCTCGACATCACGAGCTGGCCGCCGATTGACCCCTGGACGGTGCCGGTGGCGCCCGAGGTGGTCTCCTTGCCGACGACATTGGCCGATGGATCGTTGATGAGCAGGATGGTCGAGACGGTGGCGTCGACGGATTCGATCCGGCCCACGAGAGCCCCACCTGCGTCGATCACGACCTGTCCTGCGACCATGCCGTCGTTGCTGCCCTTGTTGACGATCAGCGTTCGCGTGCCGAGCGTCGAGATGTCCCGAACGATGACTCGAACCGGCGTCGTTTCGTACTGGATGCCGGTCGACATGGAAGTGATCTTCGTCCAGTCGTCGTTCAGCTTGGCAATGGCCGGCATCCTGTCCAGTTCTTCCTGGAGGAGCTGGTTCTGCTGCGTGAGCTGTTCGTTCTGGGTTCGCAACCGGTCTATCTGAACAAGGGCCGACCAGTACGAGCCCGCCGTGTCGGCCACGCTGTTGAGGAGAGTCTCGGCTGGCCTGGCGGCCCAGTTCACGGCCGACTCGAAGTCGTGAGCGGTTTGGGTGCCTGACATGCCCATAAGGCCCACGCTGATGATCAGCAGCATGCCGAAGGCGGTCCACTCACGACGGATGGTCCGCCGAGTGGCCGTGATCGCGTTCATGCGGCCACCGTGGCCACGGTCTTGCTCAGCGCGACGGGCGGGCGTACGTGTCCGCCACCAGCACTTCTTCCATCAGATCGAGCTCCTCGAGCACCACGCCGGTGCCCCGAACGACGCACGTCAGCGGATCATTGGCAATGTGAACCGGCATCTGAGTGGCTTCGGCGATGCGCCGGTCCAGGCCCGCAACCAGGGCTCCACCTCCGGCCAGGACGATTCCCTGGTCCATGATATCGGCCACAAGTTCCGGCGGCGTCTCTTCGATCGTGTCCTTGACGGTGTCGACGATCAGCGCGAGCGACCCATCGATTGCCTCGCGGATCTGCTCACCTCCGACTTCGACGCTACGCGGCAGGCCGGTCAGGAGGTCGCGGCCGCGCAGCGTAACGCGCTGTGCGTCCCATTCGCCGGGGCTGGCCGACCCGATGGCGATCTTGATGTCCTCGGCCGTCCGTTCGCCCAGCAACAGGTTGTACTCGCGGCGGGCGTAGGCCACGATGTCGGCATCCATCTCGTCGCCCCCGATGCGGATGCTTCGGGAGATGACGATGCCGCCCAGGCTGATGACCGCGACCTCGGTCGTGCCGCCGCCGATGTCGACGATCAAGCTGCCCGTCGGCTCGTTGACCGGCAGCCCTGCACCGATCGCGGCCGCCATCGGCTCCTCGATCAGACCGGCCCAGCGGGCGCCGGCGTTCATGGCCGCGTCGCGCACGGCGCGCTTTTCTACCTCGGTCACGCCGGACGGAATGCCCAGCAGCATGCGGGGTCGCGGCACCATGCCGACTCGGTCGTGCACCTTGCGGACGAAGTAGGCAATCATCTGCTGCGTCACGTCGAAGTCGCTGATGACGCCGTCGCGCAGGGGTCGAACGGCGATGATGCTCGCCGGCGTGCGACCGACCATGCGCTTGGCCTCGGCGCCGACGGCCAGGACCCGCCTGGTCTTCGCGTCCAGGGCGACGACGCTTGGCTCGCTGATGACGATGCCGCGGTCGCGGACGTGAACCAGGGTGTTCGCCGTGCCCAGGTCGATCCCGATGTCTCGGGAGAAGAGACCGAACAAGGTGTGCAGGCCGAACATGATTCGAGGCTGTTCCTTCCTGGCATCGCACTGGCTCGCCCGGTGATCGTGACGGAATGGCCAGCCCTGAGGACCCGGGTGATCGAGTGGCCCAGGACCGTCGGATTGTGACGGTGCGCCCGGGTCCACATGACGGGACGTCTACTCGACCCGACTCGATCCTGGAAGCTCGAGTAGTATACGCGCCCAACCGGGTCGAGGCTCTCCTCTCGGTCGAGCAGGCTCGGCAGGCTGCGGCAGTTTACCTCCGCCGCGCAAGTAGCGACGGACGCCGTATCGACGGGTCCCGCACCTGCTGGTCTGGGAAGGCCCCGGCGCCGGCCGGCTCAGGCGCTCCGATCGAACGCCACGCCGCGGTCCCGCAACGACACGAAACCATCTCCGGCCACGATCAAGTGATCCAGCAACTGGATGTCGAGCAGGCGGCCCGCGGCAAGCGCCTCTGCCGTCAACCTGAGGTCGTCCGGGCTGGGCGTCGAATCGCCGGACGGGTGATTGTGAACCAGGATCACGCCGGTGGCATTCAACCGGACGGCATCGCGGAACAGCTCGCCGATGCGAACCAGGCTGGACGAAACGTTTCCCTGGTAGACGGTCACCTGCCGCAGGACGGCGTTGCGAGTGTTGAGCAGCACGACACGGAGCTCCTCGCGCTCCAGGTAGCCCATCTGGGGCACCAGTCGCTCCCCCACGTCGCGCGGCGCTCGAACCGTCCAGCGGCCCTGCGGCCAGTCCGTCACGACTCGACGGCCGAGCTCGAATGCGGCGCTCAACTGGGCCGCCCGGACCGGCCCTACCCCCGGGACCGTCTCCAGCTCGACGTCCGTGGCGCGGGCCAGCCCCACCAGCCCTTCATGCCGGCGCAGTGCGTCGATCGCCGCGTCGACCGCCGTATGGCCGTGCGTACCGGATCCCCACAGGATCCCGATCAGCTCTGCCGCGGTCAACGCTCCCGCGCCGTGGAGAGCCAGCCGCTCCCTGGGCCGTTCGGGCTGAGCGCCGGATCCGATCGGCCCCGCCAGCTGCTCGGCTCCGCCACGCGCAACCTGCTCTTCCTCGACGGGCTCGGCCCGGACGTTTGGCCGACTCACTGGGTCCCATCCTCCCGTGGCGGCAAGCGAAGGGGATCCACCCGCTCCCAGAGCCAAACGATGGGAGCCCGCCGATTCCTCCCGCCATCGGGCTCCGGGAGCGACAGGAGCCTACGCAACCCGGCTTAGCAGCGGCCCAACCGCCGCTTACCGACGGCCGTCCCACGCAGGCAGATGCTGGCCGGGCCGGCGTTCTCCCAAACGAGCGGCACCGTCGCCGGCCGCTCGCAAGGAAGGAAACGGGCTTGATCGCGCCGTTGCAGCCGGCAAGTGGAATGCCGGGGCCTGGATAGATCGACGGCCCGCAAGTCAGTTCCCGCGCGGTCAGCCGTAAGCGCTCAGGCCGTCACTCTCCCGTTTCAGTCCGGTGGTCGGGCACGGGGCCGTGGAGTCTACGGAGGAGCTCGCCTCAGCCCTCGACGGCGGGCGTGCTGTTGCCGATCAGCCCCCGACGGCGGGCGTGCTGTTGCCGATCGTGCCACCGGCCGGCCGCGCCGGCACTGCCTGACCGATGCCCTCGGGCCTTGGGACGCCGACCATACTGCTCGTGACGGGCCGGTCGGCCGTGATCGGACGCTCGAAGTCATTGCCACACCAGGCGCACAGAGTCCAATCGAGGCCGACCAGCCGATCGCAGTTGGGGCAGACTCGATTCAGCCGGGTCCGGCACCACGGACATATGATCCACGCCTCGTTCACCCGTCGATCGCAACCTCGACACGTCCTCACGGCCTCGACCTCGGCGAGCAGTGCCTCTTCGGTCAGGTTCCGCTCGTAGACCTCGCCCAGGCGCTCCGCCGGTCTGATTACCCGGTAGACGATCACACCGAGGAAGAAGAAGAACGGCGTGGGCAGGAGGATTAGAGCGGCGGCGACATACGGCATGACCGGGTTCTCGGTTCGTTCGTGCATGTCGCGGAAGGCCCAGAAGGCGGCCGCAAGCCAGACGACGAACAGGTAGAGCACGATCGAATCGAGGATGAGCTGGACGATCCCACTCGACACGAACGAGTTGAATGCGTTCCCCAGCTGGCCGGTCAGATCTGTTGACATCGGGTTCGGCTCTCTCGGTCCGCCCTTTCAAGGGGTTCTCCGTCGCCTGGGAGAGGCGTTGGGCAGTGTAGCAGGGTGCTACCGGCAGCCGGCCTGCGACGGCCCGCGTGAGACGGCGCTCGAGTGCCGGTGGTGACGATTCGGCCGACGGTCGGGTTCTCGCAGCCAGCCCTCTCACGGCCGATTGCGCCGCAAACGGCTCGGCGCCGCCATGGTTACTGGCGCCGTCCAGGGCCCTCCTCGGCCGCCGAGGCTGTCTGTGTCTCCGACAGGGCCGCTGCCGTCTCCACGGTGAAGGCGGCGCTGCGCCATGCCGAGGCCACTCCGGCGATGGCCAGGGTGACCAACCAGGTCACGCCGAGCGCTGCCGTCGCCAGCATGAACACGGCGGGCCTGAAGTCCCGAGTGGCGCTGAGTGGGCCCAGTCCGAGCGTTATCAAGAGCGGCTGCTCGGTTCGGGCGGCGACCCGGATCCAGTCGAAGACCGTGGCTGTTGCCGCCATCGCCAGCCCAATCGCGGCGACGCTCGCACCGAAGAAGACGACAACGGTGGAGACCGTGGATATGGGCCGCCGGACGACCTGGACGAGCGCACCGACTATCGATCGCGGGACGCCGGGATCGAGCAGAACGAGTCGCCTGACCGCAACGGCCGCGACCACTTCCGATGCCAGCCACACCAGGCCGATCACGACGAACGCATCTGCGGAGCTCTCGACCACGCGAACCGGCAGTGGCGTAGCCAGGTTCGTCGGCGTCGTGAGCTGGACATAGGCCGCGTCGTAGATACGCGAGCTGGCCCAGACGATGGCCAGGACCAGCGGTACCACGCATACCGCCCGGATGGCCGCGAGGTCGAGAACGATCCGCAGGTCCGGCAGCGATCGCGATCGACGCAAGGCCTGCCCTGCCGGGTCGATCGCGGCTTCGATCAGCCAGATGTCGATGAGCGACCCGACCAGAAACGCGAGCAGCAGCCATACCGCGGACAGCGCCGAGAAGATCGCCACCATCTCGAAGAGCCAGAACGTTGGGCGGCCGTCGATGCCGAACGCATCGACACCCGTGGCGCCGGCGATGCCGATCACGGATGGCAGCACCGAGATCGGCACGAGAAGCAGCACGATCCCGCCACGCAGCAAGAACCCGGCCAGCGCGACAATAATCGTGTCTCGGTCCGCGATCCCGAATCCCAGGGCGCACCGCATCCGGCTTGCCCGACCCGCCCCGGCCGGATCGTCGCGCTGAGCGCCCGCGAGCCGCTCCGCTCGCTCGACCACCCCGGCTACGACCCCGAAGGAGCCGGCGTGCCCAGCACCGCCTCGAGCTGTGTCAGCAGCTGTCCGACGATGTTCATCTCCTGCTGGTAAGTCGCCAGATCACCGTTGTGGAGGGCTGCCTGCGCAGCCTGGTAGTGGGCGTTGGCCTCCGATATCAACTGCTGGGCGGTGCCGCTCAGCGAGACGCTGGGCAGAGCCGTGGGCGTCCCAGACTGCGAAGGGCTGGCCGCCGGCGGGCTCGGAGTGGCCGATGTTCCGGGCGATGGCGAACCTCCGGGCCCGGTCGTCCCCTGGCCGGCGTAGATCTGGGTCAGGGCGTCCTGCAGGGTGTTGCCCCAGACGATCTGGGTCTGGGTCCCGATGATCACCTTCTGGAAGACCGGCAAACCGTTGCTCGACGCTTTCAGGTAGACCGGCTCGACATACATCAGCGAGTTCTGCAGCGGTATGACAAGCAGGTTGCCGAGAATTACGTTGCTTCCGACCTGGCCCCAGAGGGTGATTTGCTGGCTTATATCCTTGTTCTGGGCTATGAGGGCCTCGATTTGCTGTGGCCCGAACACGTTCGACTGCCGCGGGAAGTCGAAGACGCTTACCTGCCCGTAGGCGGCCGGGTCGTTGTGGGCCGCCACCCAGGCAATCATGTTCTGGCGGCCTTGCGGCACCATCGGCTGCAGCAGGACGAATTCCGGGTTTGTCTGGCCCGGGACGCGCATCTGCACGTAGTAGGCCTGCAGGCCGAGCTGCTGGGTCCCGGTGCTGCCGCCGGTGTCGGCGCTCGGGGGGAGCTGCCAGACGTCGTTGCCCTGGTAGAAGACGCTCGGGTCGGTGACGTGGTACTTCGCGAACTGATACGTCTGCGCGTTGAAGATGTCTTCGGGGTAGCGCAGGTGTCCGGGGTTCGTGGCGTCGCCCCTGATGTCAACCGGCATGTCCGACATGGGTTTGAAGAGGCTGGGGAAGACACCCTGCCAGGCCTGGATGATCGGGTCGTTGGGATCGGCCACGTAGAACGACATCGTGCCGTCGTAGGCGTCCATGACGATCTTCACGCTGTTTCGGACGTAGTTGAAAGGATCGCCCGCGAGCCCGCTGACCGACGGGTCTGTGCCCGGGTCGTAGAGGTTCGAGTCGGGGAACGCGGCGCTGGTCGTGTAGGCATCCAGGACGTAGTCGAGGCGGCCGCTCGACGTCACGACCAGGTACGGATCCTTGTCGAAGCGCAGGAACGGAGCCAGGGCTTCGGCGCGCTCCTGGATGGAGCGGTTGTAGAGGAGCTGGCTGCTACCCGTGATCTGGCTGCTGATGAGCATGTTCAGGTCGCCGAACTTGGCTGCGAAGAGAAGGCGGGCCAGCGGCGTGTCGAGCTTGATGCCGGTGGTCCCGGTCCAGGTCGTGTACTGGTCGCCGCCGGTGCCGGTCGCCGACGGATAGTCGAACTCCTGGCTGGCGGCGTCGACGATCACGTAGTTGCTCGAGGTCGTGCCGAAGTAGATGCGCGGCTGCGTGACCGTGGGCGCGCCTGCGGTTGAGACCGGTGGGAAGTTGCTGATCAACAGGTTCGGCTGCCCGCTCTGCCCAACCTCGTTGACCGGGACCATCACCAGGCCGTAGCCGTGGGTGTAGGTGATGTGCTGGTTGACCCAGCTCTGATCGCCCTGTGTCAGCTGGGCCAGCTGTGTCGGGTCGAGCTCGCGGCCGGCCAGCATGACCTGCCGGACACACGGAGGCGCGGAAGGAGCGCAGCTCTGGGCGTCGGTGAAGACGTATCGATCCGTGGCGACTTCCGGGAAGGTGTAGTACTGGCGAAGCACCTGCAGCCCGTCGAGGGTCGCCGAGAGCGGCGAGATGTCCCACAACCGAACGTTCTGGATCGTCGAGGACTCCGCCTGCACCGCCGCCGGCGTTATGTCGCTCTCCGGCGTGTACTGGGTAGTCGACCAGCCGGTCAAATCGAAGGCCAGGCGCGTCTCCGTGATGTTGTCCGTGATGTACGGCGATTCCTGGGCTTGCTGGTTGGGTACCACCGAGAACCGCTGTACCAGCTGCGGATAGCCCACATCGAGGATGAGAAAGGCGCCGGCCCAGAAGATGAGAGTGAGAGCCAGCGGCGTGCGCCAGCGGGTGTACGAGAAGGCGACGACGAAGCAGCCGATGAAGGCCGTCAAGACCGTCATCACGTTGATGGCCAGCATCTTGGCGTTGTAGTCGGAGTAGCTGACGCCCTGGAAGATACCGCTGGTGTTGCTGTAGACGAGCTCGTAGCGGTCCAGCTGGTAACCCACGGCCGCCGACCAGAGCCACAGCGCCGCCAGCAGGCCGAGATGGACGCGAGCTGCGGTCGGCATCGAGGCGCCCGAGACGACCGCGATCAAGTAGCGAATCCCGACCAGCACCAGCGCAATCAGCAGCAGAGAGTTTGCAGCCGACTGGATGAGCCGGTAGAAAGGCAGCTCGAACATGAAGAAGCCGATGTCCTTGCCGAAGATCGGGTCGGTCTGGCCGAACGGAACCCGGTGCAGGAAGAGCTGAATCGTGTTCCAGCCCCCCAACGCCAGCCCGCCCATGGCAAGCCCAACGAGCAGGGCGAAGGCGAGCAGGCTCCAGAAGACGGGACGCCCGATGTCCGGCACCGCGACGGCTTCGCCTTTGACGGTTCGGCTCGGCGGTGTCCCGAACGGTCCGCTTCCGAACGTTCCGCCGCCGAAATATCTGTCGACGTTGAAGCGATCGAGCAAGTCGTCCAGTGAGAACCGTCGCAGCTGGCCCTTCGGAATGAACCTCCCGGCCAGCCAGAGGTTGACCCACAGCACCAGGAAGGAGATCACCCCGCCGGCGACGAAGATGAGGATCTGCGATCCGACCCTCGTCCAGAAGACGTTGCTGTAGCCGATGCTCTGGAACCAGATCGCGTCGGTAGCCAGCCCGACGAACAGCATGAAGAGGGGCAGCAGAACGAACAGCGCCAGGACGACCAGGCCCAGGACGATCCAGCGGCGGCCGAGGTGGAACTCGGGGAACTCACCAGGCGGGCCGCCCGGGTATCGGCGGAAGCGCCCGCCGCGGGCGCCCCGCCTGAAGATCGGGCTCGGCTCCGGGCGGTCCTCGTCTCGATCGGTGTCGTCCGAACCGGAACCGTCTGACCTCATGGCTTCGTCCTCCCGTGATCCCCCGTTCGATGGACCCTCGTCGGCGCCCTCGTCCGGCCCGGTCTTCGGCTGCCCGTCGGCGCCCTCGTCCGGCCCGGGCTTGGGCTGCCCGTCGGCGGCCGCTCTCGCGGCCTCGCGGCGGTGGAGCTCCTCCATGAAGTCGTCGAACATGTTTGGCACGCGCCGAGTCTAGCGGCCCGGCGGGAATCGAGATACCGGCAAAGGGCAGTTTCGGTTGGTGGCCGGCTGACCGGTCGGTCTCGGCACTCGGTTCGTGCCGCTCGGCCTGGCCCGCTCGGTCTGTCAGGCGGTCTCGGCACTCGGTTCGTGCCGCTCGGCCTGGCCCGCTCGGTCTGTCAGGCGGGGTCGGCCGCGACCCCGGGGTGTCAGTACGAAAGCCTCAGCAAGGCGTCACGGAAGGCGCCGAGCACGGTCCGGGCCAGCTCCGAGTCGCGCATCGCCAGCAGTTGCGCCGGCTCGAACCGGAAGCCGGCCAGCACCGCAAGTGGCGCGTCCCAGGGCGCGTCCTCGTCCTCCGGCGGCCGGCCGAGGCGCAACCTGAGCTGCTGGCGGCCGTCCTCCTCCATCACCAGCCCAGACAGCGTGCCCGACAGCGCCGGGCCGAGTCGAAGCAGCGGGGATCCCGGCGGCGTGCCGTAAGCCGGGGCGAGGTCGTTGAAGGTCAGCAGCGCACCTTCGCGCTCGCACCACAGGAGCGCCACCCACCAGCCATCGGCCAGCGTCTGCGGCTGGGACATACCCACCCGCCGGGCATCGCCCGGCCCCAGCTCGATCTCGCGCAGGAACGCCGGTCCGGGCGATGGGAGGCGCGGCCTGGGGTCGGTCATCTGATCCACGATGGCCGGGCTGCGGGCGCCCCGGTTGCCGGTTCGGGCCGGGTGCGCCGGCCGCGGCGGCAGGACTGGGCGTGCGCCGGCTGCGGAGGCAGGATTGAGCCGGGTGCGCCGCACGCAGGGGCGAGATCAAACGTCCGCCGCACGCTGAAAGCGCTCACTCCCACTCGATCGTGGCCGGTGGCTTGGAGCTGATGTCGTACACGACCCTGTTCACGCCGGGCACTTCGTTGACGATGCGAGAGCTGATCCTGCCGAGCAAGTCGTAGGGGAGCTTCGCCCAGTCGGCGGTCATGGCGTCTTCGGAGGTGACCGCCCGGATGGCGACGACATTCGCATAGGTTCGACCGTCGCCCATCACCCCAACAGAACGAAGCGGGGTGAGAATGGCGAACGATTGCCAGATGCTGCGATGCAAGCCGGCGGACTTGATCTCGTCGACGACGATCGAGTCGGCCTCGCGGAGAGTCTCGAGTCGCTCGGGGGTGACCTCGCCGATGATTCGGATTGCCAGGCCCGGGCCCGGGAACGGCTGCCGGAAGACCATCGAATCGGGCAGCCCCAGCGCCGTCCCGACGGCCCGAACTTCGTCTTTGAACAGGTACCGCAGCGGCTCGATGAGCTGGAAGCGGAGGTCGTCGGGGAGGCCGCCAACGTTGTGGTGCGTCTTGATCTTCGCGGCCGTCTTCTCCCTGGCCGAGGTCGCCGATTCGATGACGTCCGGGTAGAGCGTTCCCTGGGTCAGGAAGTCGATCCGGCCGAGCCTGGCCGCCTCCTCCTCGAAGACGCGAATGAACTCGGCGCCTATGATGCGGCGCTTCCGTTCGGGGTCGACCACACCCTTGAGCTTGCGGAGGAACCGCTCGCGCGCGTCGACGACCACGACCTTGACGCCCAGTTGCTCGAAGGCCGTCTGCAGCAGCGCCGTCTCGTTCTTGCGCATCAGCCCGTGGTCGACGTGGACGCACGTCAATCGATCGCCGATCGCCCGGTGGACGAGGGTCGCAGCCACGGCCGAGTCCACTCCGCCCGAAAGGGCG
>Ga0187853_10003136_pt1 | contig 13022 bp, 13 predicted proteins | sample June2016WEW_6_10_2_FD_132417 | JGI IMG/M metagenome (GOLD analysis project Ga0187853, IMG submission 132417) | Peatland microbial communities from SPRUCE experiment site at the Marcell Experimental Forest, Minnesota, USA - June2016WEW_6_100 | ecosystem: Environmental > Terrestrial > Soil >... | reverse complement strand
TAGGTAATCGGGTACTCGCATTGAATCCGACTCGACGACATCAATGGAATAGTGCCTTGCCAAGGGGATGGTAATATGGTTCCAAACTGGATTGAACAGTCGATGAAAACCAACGAATCCAACGGAGACCATGGGTTTGCCAGCTTGGACTGGAAGACCTATCATCATCGCGAATACTTCTTCCTTTCGAGCGTAAAAATAGCATCAGATCCTTTCAGCTCGCAACTCAGATCGTAACATGTCCAGTAGTTATCATCCAATCGAGTCACGTTCCAGTTGGTCATCCGATCTGCTATGGTCCATGGTTGAGTCTTTGCGATATACGCACTCAATCCCGTAAGGGCTCCTTTCTCGTCCATCCCATACACCGTAGGATCGATCAGCTTCTTCACATCAGGGGCAATCTTGAGATTCTCGTATCTCAGGCGATCTTCATGAGGGATGTGTTCAAGCGTTTCCAGCTCTATGTCATGCCATCGAAGACCAAGGGCGGTCAGCCGATCATACAGATCATCATCTTCTTTTCCGTAGTGAATCAACCGCTCGTTGTAACCATTCACAGCCCACAGATACTTTGGTTCGATGAGGAGAGTCCCTGCTAAGTTTCGCTTGTCATCGACCTCCAAAGGAACGGTTCTCCAATTGACAGCATAGAAGCCTCTGGGATCTATTGGATGTCTTCGGAAAAAGTCTCTTCGCACGAGATTGTCGTTGTCAACCCTGAACACCAGTCCGGCATTGCTAGCCATCCGAAGCTCAAGGTTGTGACAGCGCGAGTTGCACCAGTATTTCTCGCCAATCACCCTGAGTATTTTCAGCCTAGGATCTCGAATTTCCCTCAGCGCCTCTCGAAGAGGTTCATCCGAACCCCAATCTACAATCAAGATCATGTCGACTTCGACGAGCCCTAGCCAAGTTGCCAACGACTGTCGTAAGGAAGACAGTCGATTCATCGATCCTGTTGTAAGGACAACTTTCAGCTCTCCAATCATTGGTGATTATCCTATTGGATTCACATGTCAGGCAAAGCACAAACTAAACTTAGTCGTTGGAATAGCCTACCGAGCGCCCCACCAGCGTGGCTGTGAACCTTTGGTTGAGATCGGCGTTATTGTGAACCGATATGGTAAGGAACTGACCTGGCTGAAGGATATCTATCTTGAGTGGAATGGGAGTGCCGTCAGGGTAAGCGAACGCTATAGCAGGTACACTCCTGGCTGAAAGAAATTGAGAATTCTTACCAACCTTGAGGTCAACGATGTCGAAGTTCCCTGCCACCATGGGTGGAATGATCAGCGCTGTCGGCCGAAAATACACCTGACACTGAACAGTGATGTTGGCCGATTCTCCTGCCTTTACCTCCAGTGTGCCGCAGTCGAGGATGAAGTTGCCTGTCGATACCGGCTCGGAAGGCTTATTCAAATCGGCCATCGCTTTGGTAGTGAGATGCAAGGCCGCCTTGAAGGGAAACGAAGCAACACTCACCAGGTCGATGGCCATGAGACGAAGATGATCTCGAAGCCGCTCTCGACGGATTTCCGGCTCAGAGTCTGCGACCGGCTCGAAATCGTCGGTCTCTTCGTAACAGCAACAGATGTTTTCCTTTGAGCAACGCTTTTGCGCTTCCTTCTTCGCCTTGCGCGCTTCCTGCCAAGTCATGTAGATTCCTGTGAGACGATAGGCTACCTTTTCAATCCACTTGTACTTCGGATTGGGATCTGAATTGGACTGGCCAAACCACACTCCCATCACAGGCTTGACCTGGCAAAGAAGAAATCCTTCGAGGGTTCGAGCCTCTTTCGATTCGTTTTTCATGGTTACGGCGATGGTATGCAAAGGCGACATTGGCATCCGGTAGAGCTGAAACACTCCGTAGCCCGGCGGTAGCTCGGGTTCATCCTCCAGCGGCTCCTGCAAAAAATTGATCAACGGCAAATCTACACCATCCGCCCGAAGGTGAACGAGACCTAACGTATAGCCTTCCACATATGGAATGAGCAAGTACATAAGCGTCACCATCTCACGTGGACGAATGTCGGGTATGGTCGCAAGACTCACTGCCACAGTGGCCTCTTTGCCCGGCTCGACTCGCGTCGAAGGAAGTTGAAGGCTAACTGTCCTGGCCTTGGCTGTTTTGTCTTTGATCGAAATCATCAGTTACTCCTTGAAGGCTGAGCTATTGTACAGAATTAACCATCGAAGACTAGTTCGATGTGGTGAGCCCTGGGATCCAGTTGGCTGCAAAACAGATCGTCAGGTGGAAGATGGCAGGTCCGCTCGATTGGCCAAGCATCTGAAAGCCAGGTCCGAAAGAGACGTAGTTGGCAACATTGAATAGAGCAAGCCCCTGAGCCGTGAAGGGCTTGTCTCTGGAAAACTGTACCGAGAAGTAGCCCGCCAGACCTAAGTCGACAATTGTGTGCCAGACAACCCCGTAGCCACCCGCGAAGGCCAGGCCGCCTACCATATCGCCCGTCGAGGGCACATACTGGAACACCTGGATAGCCAACGCTGGAGCCAGACAGAAATTCCTCTTACAGGCCCCGTACTTTGAATCGTAGGCGGATGCTGCGGGAGCTGCGGCCACAGGCACTACTGGAGCAGGCTGAGCTGCCACAGAGGGCGCTACAGGAACCACGGGGGGCGCTACAGGCACAAGGACTGGAGCAGAGGTTGGTACAACGACCGGTACGGGGGATGACGCGGTCGGAACGACTGGAGTTGCCGGAACAAGAACGGGCGCAGGAGCAACTGTGTTTCCCTCGGCATGAGCAAACTTGGGAAGAAGCCAGGCAATCATGAAAAGCAAAGCTAGACCGAGAAGAAGCAAGAGCCTGCCGGGTATGATGTAACCGGCTTGCTTGTTACTCGATGACGGAGTGGCTTCTGAATCGGTGTGACCGGTTGGTTTGCTACTCGGAGGTGGTGTGGCTTCTGGATCTTTGGGGACGAGCTTGAGAGGTGGATGAGGAACGACTTCTCCGGCGGGCGTCGCCAACTTGAAGAGAGCCAAGAAGGCTCGGATCTTGGGAACGGCCAAAGGAGCGGCTGCGCAAGCGGCGGCCACGTAGCCGAGCGCGTGCGCAACGTGAGTCAGCCAGTGGACATTCCAGTGATTGAGCCAGTTGGCGACAAAGGCAACATCGGGAGCGAATACCCCCAGGCCGCCTAAGACAAGGAGCAAGGTGTTGAGATTCAACTTGATGGGAAGCGAGGAATCGAGGGTCAGCTTTATGAGCATCGGAGAACGTCCTTTCGCCGCCGAAACGGCGGTCTCATGAGTCTACCGTCTTCCCAAAGATCTTCTTTTCGAGAAGCTCTGTGGCTCGCTTTCGGTACTTGATATCGCCGAGTCTTATCACGTCGGTGAGTGCGAGCAGCTCGTACAACGCAACGTCCTTTCGCGCCGCCTCGGGACCGGTGGGATAGATGGGGAGCAATGTCTCCCCGCGCACAGGACCTTTCGGATCTGGCCACACAATAGGTATGGCGGTCTTAAGCGGTGTGGGTCGAAGCCCCTCAAACTCTCCGATGAGAGAAGGCAGATGATAGGCGGTAGGCCATCCGGTATCGAGATTGCCTCTGACCGAATAGAAGATTCGGGGCACGGCGAAGACGAGCAGATCGTGAAAGTGCTTCTTCGAGACAATCTCGGCGTCGCGCGCTGGGACGACGAGCTGCGCAGACCGACAGCGTTTCAAAGCATCGTGAACCTCACTGACCGAGATCTCCAAGGTTGAGGACAAGCTGGAGTAGGTCCAAGAGGAGTCGCCGAGCGCGAAGAGCTTGCACACCACGAGCACGTCTTGGGCCTTGAGCGTGGGAGCTTTGAGCATCGTGACGGTGAAGATATTCGCAATTCGCGAATTTGGCAATGCAGAAAAATAGTGTGTCTTATACGTCACAATTGAAACGAAATTTGCTCTCCCAAAATCCGATCATATTCGCGAATTGCGAATGCTGGGCAATGAAATCCTCGGGGAAAAAGACAATTTTCACTGGGATTTTTGCACTTGCCGAATTGGAGCTTCGCATCTCTTGACACTGGTAGGATTTCTATGTGGCCCACGAGTGGGCTTGAATTAGGAATCGAGGCCGTGGCCTCGGAAACTCAGACCATAGGAGATCTGCACATGTTGAGACTCAGCAGCGGAAGTGTCATGTCACGATTCGGGGGTTACCGGGAAGGTGCTCGCGGGTTGCTTCGTCGGGCCGACAGCGTCCTGTCGAAGGAACTCAAGACCGTCCGGGCCTCGGAAATCGCATTCTCGTCCTTCACCTTTGGCGTGCTGCAAGGCAAGTTCAAGGCGTCGGGCGGCCTGACGGCGTTCGGCCTTCCGGTGGATCTTCTGGCCGGTGCGGGATTCCACATCCTCGGCCTCTTCGGGTTCGCGAAGCCATACGCTCATCACCTGCACGCCTTCGGAGATGGCGCTTTGGCGTCGTTCTTCACCACGACGGGCTACCGGGTGGGCGAGCGCTGGGCATCCTCTGGCAGCATCGTCAAGGGAATGTCCGGAATGTTCGGAGACGCCAAGGCCCCGGCGGGCGGCGGATCCATCGCGGACAAGGAGCTTGCGTCATTGGTTCGTGCCGAGTAGCTCGCGCTGCTCAGCTCAAACCTAACCGAACAACTCCCTAGTTAGAAGCAAGACACTCAACCAGACCACAAACTGGCTAATAACCAGAGAACAAAAGGACACACAATGGTAAAGGACATGTACGGCGACCTGCTCGATGGCGATGACTCTCTCGGATTCGAGACGACGGAGATCCTCGGCGACCTTCTGGACGGCGAAGTGGACGGCGATGAAGCCGGTGCTTTCGTCGGCGACGACTCCGGGGACGACATCCTCGGCGCAGTCCTCGCGGCACGCAAGCAGCGTGGCAATGCCAAGAAGCAGGCCATGGCTCGTGACTTGCTCCGCCGCCGCGTGGCATCCGGATCGCTTCTGCGCTCTGTCTCGCCCCGCAGCTCGCGCGAGTACGCACTCGGCCTCGGCAGCACCCCGGTTGCGGGCACCTCGTCCGCGAACATCAACGTCCAGCCCCAGGTGATCTTCCGCCCGGAGCGCCTCGTTGTTCCCTCGAACATCGCGGTGGACTTCCTCATCACGGACATCAAGGTCGGCAAGAACAGCCAGCTCGTTTCGACGGGCGCGCTCCCAGCCGTCATGTTCACCGAGAACGCGTTCGGCGTCCGTCTCAAGATGGACACCGCTCAGATCTCGATGTTCGTGACGATCTCCGTGACGAACCAGAACCCCTCCGCCCGCAACTTCCAGGGCGGACTCGTCGGTCCCGCCGTCGAGTAGTTCATCCGGCAACTTCATCGAGGGGAGAGGACAACCTCCGCCTCCCCTTGATGAGGCAGCCACTTCTTCAACAACAACCATAGGAGAAACACAAGATGAACTCTCTCTTCGATTCCGCAGGACTCGCCATCGTTGCTTACGCCGAGGTTGCCGCTGACGGTACTTCGGTTGTTAACACAACGCACACCGCTGCCATGAACAGCGGCGTTACCACCACCAAAACAGCCACAGGCACCTATCAGGTGATCTTGCCAGCTGACAAGACTCAGGAACAAAGTCGCGACCTGATCTTCGTTCAGCCCAATGGCACGACACCGATGTTTGCCTCGGTTGACGAAACGGATCCTCCAGCGCCTGCGCTGCCCGGATCGGTCAAGACAGTCTATCTGTCTTCGTTGGCAACAATTGCGGATGGTGCTTTCACCATTCTCATTCTGCGCACCATCATTCCGCCTCCGGCTGGTGCCCCGGCCTAGTCCCAATAGGCAGCGTGTAGATTGCGCCGCCTTCATCAGACAATCGAATAGCCCCAGAGCCGTGGCATTGGGTGGGTTTGTCCGGCTCTGGGGTACCTCCTACGAGGTATTGCTCCTTCAGAAAAATCCCCCAAAGTTTTGCTGGTTGATGCGACTGTCGCTCCCAGTCCAAAGGAGTCGCATGGTGACGAGAGTCAACGACCCGAGGGACAGTGACCCGCGCTAACAGTCGCGTTGATCGCTACAGGTCGAACGACCTAAGTTCGCACTTTCAACCCTCGGGACTGTCGGTCCCACAGCTGAAGGAACTCACCATGGGACAATTCGTCAGGGGAAAGTACGATTCGACTCCAACCGAAACTCAGCTGCGCCGTGTCCAGAAAGACTGGGAGGACATCGCGGGCGAGTCGATTCAGATCGAGTACATCAAAGGCTCTATCATCGGCCTTTGCAGCGAGCTTGGCGTTCTCCGCCTGGAGCACAAGTACAAAGCTTCCAAAGCACGTGCCGGTTACAGCCAAAACCTGGGCTCCTGGTACTTCGAGCTGGAGTTGAAATACTAGAAAGTTCGTCCACTGATAGCTACCCAAAACGAACAAGGAATCCACCATGGGAATGCCGAACATTGTCTTTCGCTGCCAGATGTTCCGGGGCGATTGGGATCAGATCTGGTCGCAGCTGCGCATGCTCTTCATGATGGAGGGTCTCTGTCGCGTAAACCAGACGCACCTTCAGCAATTCGAGGCATTCAAACAGCGCGGTCTCGTACCGAACAACTATCCCAGCGTCTACCGCTCCGGTCTCCACTACGAAACCGAGAAAGGTACTGAAATCTGGCCGGACATCCCTTCATTGCTCATGGGCACCATGGGCAAGGGCATCTATCCTGGTCACTGGGGCGACTGTGAAGATCTCGCGTGCTATCGGGTCGCCGAGCTTCGCGAGCTGCCGTTTCACTACGAACGTCCCTTCCCCGGTAAACGCGGCAAAACTCAGGTGGCAGATCCACGCTACCCTCAACCGGAACAACCCGGCGCGACCGTGCCCTTGTCAGGTCAAGCCGACTGGTCCGGTTGGAAAAAAGTCAAAGGTGGAATCAAAGCCAAACCCTTCGCGAAGTGGCGTCGCGGTCCCCAGGGCAACTACCACTACCATGCACTGACGTATCTGCCCGACGGTCGCCTTGAAGATCCCTCGCTCGTGCTCGGCATGGGCAAGGAAAAGGCATTCCACGAAGCCGATATGGCAAACAAGCTCAGGGATGGATTAGCGCCTGTCATTCTCCAGTACGCCAAACCACCCGAGGTCATGGTTGTGGATCCAGAAAAACCCTCGGGCTACAACGGCGGCATTGCAGTCAAGCTCGACAAACAAGTGCTCGACCTCATGGCCAAACGTGGTGAAACGCTCGAAGGCGTGCTTCGCCATGGCGATGCCGAAATGGGCGCATATATGACCAACACGATTCTGCTTGGAGATGGCGAATTCGACGTGGATGCGGTCATCGGCTGGTCGCGCGAAGAACGCAGATTCCTCACCAAGGACGAACAAGGCGAAGTCGCTCGGCTTCTCGGCTATGCCAGACACTAGGAGGTTTTCATGTCGGACGTAATCAACCCCGGACAAGTCAGCGTCGAAGCCGAGGTCTACGGCAATCCGGATCCGAACAGCACGGCTGCCCTGCACACCCCCGAGCAGCTCGATAACCTGACCGCAGCAGCCGATCAAGGCCATCCACCTGCAATCGATGTGTCAGCAGCTGCTGCCGCCACAGTATTTCCAACTCCAACTGAAATTGCTGTAACCCAAGTACCAAACGGACAAGTAGTTGTCACTCCAGTTCCGTCTGGTCAGGTAATACCGCCCGTTTCTCCTCCTCAAATTTCAGATCAAGTCATCGGGCAGGGCGTTTGGGTCTATGTAGATCCGGCGAATCCGGCAGCTGGCAAGAAATTCATTCCTCCAAGTGAATTCTTGGTCGTTGGTCCCGATCAAAGTATCCAAACCAACGCCTCGGAGGCCACAACTGTACGTTGCACGATCACCGCTGTCTATGATGCCGACAACCTGTGGCAGCCTGCTACCTATCTGACGACACGATTCTTGCTCGTCGTTAGTCCTCCGGCTTTGACTTCGTACCCCATCTCGATTCTCGGTCGCCAGATCGTCTTCACCGATGACACAATCACCACTCAGATTGCCGGTGCCGTTCGAGCGATCACGGGTTACAACACCAACTACCTTGTTGTCAACAGCAGCAATCCTGACGATCCGAGTGTCCCATCGTTAGTTGTCGAAGTCACCCCACCTCCTCCACCACCTGGTGTGTTTGCTTTTCCCCAGGTGGGAGATACGTTTCTGCTTGATGTTCAGCGACAAGGTGCTCAGGACATCTCGCGTACCAATCCGTCGACAACAGACATTATCATCTTTCCACCTCCATCCCAATTTCAACCAAATCCAGATCAGGCGCTCAAAAGTCAAGGAACCGTTGAAGTGATGAAAGCTCAGCAACCAGGAAAACCTATTATCACTTCAGGCACCCCAGCCCCAACAGCGATCAACGTCAACGTGGCTGATCAAGCAACGACAGTGGGCCTTCCCGTCAACGTCTTCGTCTAGTCCAAGGAGAAACTCAACCATGTCCATCAGCATTGTCAATGTAGTTGTTCCATCGTCTGGAGATGGTCCTATTGCGAATATCGCGAATCTCGTTGGGAAAAAGACCGTCGAGTTGTCAGGGACATTTCGAGGTAAATACATTCTACTCGGAACTCAGAATGGACTGAACTTCGTTCCGGTGGCGATCTTCGATTCAAACGGCGTCGAAGCCATAAAGCAAACGCTGGAATTGGCATTGTCGGCAGTGCGTTTGCGTTGCGAAGCGACGAATCCGTCCAACGTGACAATGAACGTGTCGGGTGTCTTGTCGGTAGGTGGAAATCAGTTCACGACGATTGCAACAATCCCCGCCGGAGCTACAGGACGCCAGCCGATCATCGACCTAGACGCCGTTTTCCCGCCTACCGGAGTCGAACAGGACATCTGTTTTCTGTGCGAAGGCAGCTTCGGAGGCGCCCTTATCGTCGAAGGAAGTCTCGACGGTACCAACTTCAATCCCATTGGAAGCGGCTTCACTGGTGGCAGTCAACTGCCTTCTCTGCTTGGAAACACAGAGCCCTTGGAGTTCTCACCGCTCACAACCACCGACTTGATCAGGTACCTTCGCGTCACTCTGACGGGGGTGGCCACTTCGCAAGTTGTCGTGACGTTCGGTGGATCCAATCCGGCTACCGGAGGAGGTTCGACCGTACCTATCCCCTACCTGGTTTCCGACAATTCGGCAACGGCATACCAGGGAGCTGGAACGGGATATGGTGTCTTCTTGGGCGCCAATGTTCTGATAGCTGGTAGCGGCAACGCGGCCTCGAACGTCAACAACAGTGGAATAGTCGTAGTCGGAAGTGGCAACTCGATAGATCACGACTCCCTGTCGTCGGTGATCATGGGTCAAGGAAACACGATAAAGACTCAATCGGCACGCTCTACGGTACTGGGCACCTCGTCTGTGGTGGGGGATTCGTCGCCCGATACGATCTGTATCGATGGCAACATCGGCGACAATGCTCAGAGTTCAATCCTCCTCGGACGCAGCACCATCGGAGCCTTTGCCGGAGCACGGGCCGCCGCAAACCTCGCCATGGGCACGACTTCCGCGATTGACGATGGATCGGTAAACGTCATTCTCCTCGGAAATGCCAACCACGTTTTCGGAACGACAGCCAACGATGCTGCCGTCGTCATAGGCACCAGTATCGTTGTGAAGGCCGGAAGTCCGGCTACTATCGCCATGGGTAACGGAGCTGCGGTGGGCGTCAACTCTCCCAATGCCTTCGTTGTCGCCGGAAACCTCGGCGACAATGCCTCCAATTGCGTCATCATCGGAGCGAGCACCATAGGCTCTACCGGTGGATCGCGAGCCACAGGCAACACCGTGGTCGGAACCAGCTCGACCATCGGCGATGGTTCGGTGGATGTGATCCTCATCGGCAACGGAAGCACCATTACTGGACCGTCGGACGCAACCATCCTCATCGGCAAAGCCTCTTCCATTGGCACTGGAAGTCCTTCTTCGATAGCCCTTGGAATCCAGGCCACCATTGGCACCTATTCACACGATACCCTCTGTATCGGAGGAGCACTCGGAGATAATGCTCCCTCATCCATCCTGATAGGCCGAAGTCAGATTGGAGTCGGAGGCGGAACCCGAGCCCCAAGTAATATTCTGGTCGGAACCAGTTCGACCATAAGTGACAACTCGGCGGATGTCATTGTCATTGGCAACGGAAGCTCATCTACCGCCTCTGATGCTACTATCGTCATAGGTAAAACTTCGAGCATTGCGACTGGAAGTCCTTCCGCGATAGCGCTCGGAATTCAAGCTCAAATCGGACAAGGATCGTACAGTTCCTTCTGTGTCGGGGGAGTCTTGGGCGACAATGCACACTACTCCATTCTAATCGGCGATAGTGGTAGCACCATAGGCACCCTTGGAGGAAATAATGCCCCTTCAAACATACTCATAGGAACCAGCGGTTCGAGCATTTCAGACGCGGCTTTGAATAACATCCTAATAGGCACCGGAAGCTCGATAACTTTATCCGATTTCACAGTCGCCATAGGGGCAAACGTTACCATCTCTGGGGGAGTCTCATCGGCTGCAAGTACCAATGCCGTAGCTATCGGAAAATCATCCACAATAGGTTCAAGCTCCCAATCTGCCGTCTGCATTCTCGGAACGACTGGGAACACCAGTCCAGGAAGCTTGAACGTAAACGGAACAATCGGAAACGGCAATCCCGATGTCGTAAACATACTAGGACAGATTGGCGACAATTGTAATGGATCGATTGCCATCGGTTCAGGCAACTCAATTGGACCAACTGGTATGTTCTCAACAATCGTTGGACAGAGCAACTCAATAGGCGATCTGACCCACGGGGCCACCGGCTACATCTTTGGCGACAACAACTCCATCGCAAATGCCGTGTTGGAAGGAATCATCATAGGTCTCCAGTCCTCCGTAACTGGCACTTGTGGCATAGCCATAGGATCCTATGTTACTGCCATAGCTAATCAATGTGTCATCGGTAACGGTCTGCCGCATGCCGTGGACGCCTCCATTCACGATTTTACTGTCAACGGCAATTTCGGCGGTGTTTCTCTCTACACCATACGAGCGGTCGATAATCCTGTCGCGCACTACACCGGTCTCACTGTTGTCTACAACGATGCAACCGTCACCACGAACAAGAACGTTCGAGCCCTTGCCTCGCCCCCAGCAAACTCTCTCTTGCTCTTCATAGATCCATAGAGACCACCGTATCGCAAAAAGGCGGCCGATTGGAGTAACCCATGAGAATCCACTTGCTATTGTTCATGTTTTTCCTTCTTGGGTGCATTCCGCTTCAGCCGCCTCCGACCTTGAATCCATTGCCGCCTCCTGATGCCGGGCCTCCCGACATCTTCACCGGCTACATCGCCGATTGCAGCGATTCGTCGGTCGGTAGCCAGAGCACCAAAGTCGGAAGCTGGGTGCAAAGTTGCCCAAACTTCAACGGTGGATATGATGCCTGCATGGTGAAAGGGATCGACACCTACACCAAAGACGCCATCGTATGCGTCACCATCGATCTCAACGTGGGATGGCAACAAGAGATCGCCAAAGGCACGGCTAGCGACCAGCAAAAGGTCAACGCAAAGTGCGCCAACACCTGGATTCGCGACCACCGGCTAGGAGCCCGTCGATGACCTCATCCATTGCTTGGAACCGTCTGCCGCTTGGCAAGCTACCGTTCTCCCCGGATGCTCGCGACTTGAAGCTCGCAGACTACATCGACAAGGAGAAACTCATTTCAGCAAGCCAATGTCCCCTGGCACATGATTGGGATGCCATTCCAACGACCAAAGGAGCTTTGCCCGATCTGGATACGGATCCGTTGGGCAACAACAACGCCAACTGCTGTGTGTTCTCGGCTCCTGGTCACATGGTCAAGATGATCGGTCAGCAAACAGGTGAACCCCTTGTAGTCACCTCCAACATGGTCCTCAATGCCTACAACATCACCGGCTACAAGCTCGACCCCAAGCTGTTCGACAATGGCTTCTCCATTCGCGTGTTGCTCAAGCTGTGGAAACTGCTTGGGCTGTATGGAACCAAAGCTCTTGCCTACGCGCTTGTGAACTGGAAAGATCCCGATGAACTTGCACTGGCCTCCTGGCTCGGCTGTGGGACGATAGGCGGTTTCGCGCTGCCCAAAGCTTCCCAGGGACAGGTGGACGACAAAGGCCGTCAGCTCTGGTCCGTACCCTCTGGAGGCTTCTCGGAAGGGCAAGGGCCAGGCACCTGGGGCAACCACGCCATCTGGTGCTGCAAACCCTCGCCCGCACTCGATGGCGGCAATTCCTGGGGACAGAAGACCTACTGGACCATGGACTGGGGATTCCAATGCTGCGACGAACGCTGGCTGGTTCTCGTCGACAAGTGGAAGATGCCCTCTGGTATCTCTCCCAACGGCTTCGCGTTCGACCAACTCATGGCTGACGTGAAAGCCCGAGCTGCCGCTCAATCGCCAGATCCTCTTGCCTCGCTGCTCCTCTAGCATCTCTTGAGACAAGCGATGTGGTGCAATTTGCACTACAAATCGACAGGCGAAGACTTCATGTAGTGCAACTTGCACTACAACTTCTTGTTTGGCTTTGCGATCTTGGATGACTTCGTAGATTTGGCTATCTTGGCAGGCGTGGAAGCTTTTGGTTTGGGCGTCTTGACGGGCTGGAGCTGCTTGGGGGAGGACGGCGGCTTGGGGGAGGACGGCGGCTTGGGAGAAGAAGACTGCTTGGGCAGAGCCTTTTGAGAGGTTGCAACTGGTGGATTTCGTCCCCAGATGAGGTAACCGAGGCCCACGCCAACGCTCACCAGAGCGCCACCGATGCCTGCGCCGAGGTAAAGCTGCTTCCATGGATACGTTGGTCGGTGAATGAACGACAGCGACGTGTCGTCGAAAGAGACGAGCTTAAAACCTTCCGTGAGCGCTTCGCGGGCGAGATCTAGACGATCATCGCCTTCCACCCGCAAGACCCAGGCATTCGTGCCGGAAACGACGAGCTGGCCGTGTACGCGAGCGGTCTCCTTGGTAACGAAGGCATCGCTGCCGAGGATGTTGACCCT
>Ga0187853_10003117_pt1 | contig 13064 bp, 15 predicted proteins | sample June2016WEW_6_10_2_FD_132417 | JGI IMG/M metagenome (GOLD analysis project Ga0187853, IMG submission 132417) | Peatland microbial communities from SPRUCE experiment site at the Marcell Experimental Forest, Minnesota, USA - June2016WEW_6_100 | ecosystem: Environmental > Terrestrial > Soil >... | reverse complement strand
CGACGCTTCTGGGAGAAGGAGTTGTTCGACCGCCTCATCCGAGCCTGTGTCTCAACCGGGACTATCACCTATGACGAACTCACCCATGACAGCGGACCAGCTAGCAAGATTAGGAGCTAAATCCATAGGCAATTGCACAATTATGGGTCCGTCCCCCCGGCACCAACGTTGTGCGCACGGTTCTGCCTGGGAAGACTTGCTCCGATGGCGGGAAGAGCTTTCGCTGTGTTTATGAGGAGTTAGGTCAACATTTTATGCGCGATTTGAGAGGCAGACAGAGTTTTTGCGGACCACAGTTATGCAGCTGGAGGAGACGTGACGGATGAGCTGAAGGGCAATCTCCCAAACGTGCGATTCACACGGAAGCACATCGCGCGGAACACCGCGCAGTCCTCACTAAAGGCTGTGCCCTGGATTGGCGAAGCCATTGCCTATGCCCTCGGCAACTGGGCGGCGCTCCTCCGCTACACCGAGGACGGTGACCTGGAGATCGACAACAACGGGGCCGAGCGCAGCCTGCGAGGGGTGGCTGTGGGTCGCAAGAACTGGGTCTTCTTCGGCAGCGACACCGGAGGCCGGACGGCCGCCATCCTGACCAGCTTCCTCACCACCTGCAAGCTCCTCCACATCGATCCGTTCGTCTATCTGCGCGATGTCTTCGACCGCATCAGTGCCCACCCCGCCAGCCGGCTCGCCGAGCTCCTGCCAGATCAATGGAAGGCAGCCCGGACCACCGCCACGCCTCCTGACGTTCAACCTGCGCCCCTACGCACTCGAGACAAACCCCGTGCCATACTTATATGGGTTGGCCGGACGGTCACCGCTCTACCACGCCGCGCTGGGGATCGCGCGGACCGGAGCGAGGCGGGCCCGGCTCGCCGCCCTGAAGGCGAAGCGCCACGGCGATCGCTACGCTGGCTTCAACGCGATCGTCGAGCTGGCGCCGAAAGTGCTCCGGGTCGTGTGGGGGGTCTGGCGGAACGGGGCCCCGTACGACCCGCGGCAGACGGGTGGGCTCCGGCGGCAGCCGCGCTGAGCAACGGCGCTCCGGCCTGGAAGACCTCGTCTTTTCCGGGGAGCAGGCAGCGCGACACCACAACGTGGCGGCCCCACTGGGGACCACCGAGGGACACTGGCACGCCGCTCCCGCTCTCGTCAGCCCGGACTAGGCCGGGTGGGTCCCTCGGGCGGCGAGGCGACCGGATGGCACCACTACGATGGGGCGCGAGAGATCACCCGGGCGCGGCCTCGGGGGATGACGGCAAACCAGAGGTTTATGATGCGCTCCATCGATCAGCATCGAGAGGAGGGATTTACCTTGACAGCGAAGAAACGGGCGGGTCCCCCATTATAGATCCACCCTACGCTACCACGCTTCATCGCCCTCAAACATCAAGCAATCTTGCAGGATTCTTACTCACCATCTGCCGAATCTCGTCTTTTGTTGCACCACACTTTAGCAACATTGCAATGAACCATTTCATTGCAACCAAAGGTGGCGGCGAATGCGCCTGCCCTGTGTCTGTGGTCATGATGCACTTCTCTACTCCAATCTCTCGCATCTGTTTGAGCATTCTCCTCGGATCTACCGTATTTTCACGATGATCAATCTGCATGATCGGTGAGCAGAGGCCGAATTCGAATTCGAAGAATACATCATATTTCTTCAGCTCCCGTATGTGCTCCGGCGAGAATCCGATCATCTGCCACATCGTGTGGAGAATTATAATCTTCTTCACGCCCATCTCGATCGCACGTGGAACCAGGATCAGCGTCTCTTCGGGAGACAGGTGTCCGGTCACCAAACAGACATCAGCGTCGGCGATTATCTTTACAACCTCCGAGGTCTCCGGCGTTAGGTCTCCGTTCCTCACAACCGATATTGCTTGCGCCCGAGTCGTTGGAAGATTTATGCCCGCATAGGCAATTGTTTCCCTAGCAATTACGTGATGGAGCGTATCTCCGGCGGGAAAATATACAAGCCTCGCTCCATCGCCGTGATTTACTGCCACGCTCACAGCTCTCGGATTTATCCCACCACAGATTAAATTCATAAGTATCGAACCAAACACATGAAATCCTGGGACAATCTTATTAACCAAATAAGCTGTACCCGTCGTTGGGAATGCCATGTCTTTTATGACCATGCCCTTCATGCCAGCGTCTCTTGCCGCCTTCGCAAGCTCTATGGCGTCCAGCATGTGAGTCCAAGGGGCCAGATGTGGATTCGCATGCACGTGCATGTCAATCGCTCCGTGTAGAAGTTCCGCAGCCTGCAGATCGATGTTCTCTTTATACTCCTTAGCGCACATTGCTCAACTCCTCCATCCATGCAGTGTCCATCGATTGTGACTTTCAAAGGCGGCACGAAAGACCAGCGGCACTGCAGAATCACCCCTCGGATTCTCGGCCGCATCCCGACTCACATTGTCCCAGTCGTATAATCTCCAATGCGTATTTCACCTCCCCTCTCTCCTTCCTGTCGCTCCGCAATTACCTCTATCATCCGTCAGAACTGGTGCGGTTATCCTTCATACCGGGGCGCCCATCTGTACACCCCCCGTGTAGGCAGTTCGAAACGGGGGGCGGCCTGCGAACGACCAACCCGCGTCAGCGCGGGACCGCTGGGAGAGCTGAGCGACAGCAAGCGGGGCACAGGACCTAGGCGGAAACCCGACGTTGACGAGGATGCTACCACCAGCGGATAGCCGACAGATCTCCCAGGGTAAGACACAGAACGTTTCGCGCGTAGGCGCCGGATTTATAAAGCACACCCCGTGGCGGATGGAGGACTTCGCGGTCACGTGCCCGCTCGTCCCGGGTGTACCACACCTCGTATCCGGTTCCTGTGCGTCGCCCCGCGCGTTTGGATTGGGCTTCCTCCAGACCCCACCTCGCGGTGACGCCCTTGCCCTGCTCCTAGCCTTCGGCTCCGCGAGAACCTGGCGCGAGGACTTTCACCTCGCTCGTTCTGTGCCATGCCTGGCACACACGCGAGACCCACTCCGCGCCGGCGCAGTTCGGTGAACCGCGTCCGGCCCCGCTTCCACTGCTTCCAGGCCGCCGACCGGAGTCGGCGCCGGATCCACTCGTCAAGGTGCGTGAGCGCCGAAGGCGTCTGACAGAAGCCGAAGTAGCCGTGCCAGCCCCGGAGGTAGGCGCCCAGTTGCTGCACCATGGTCTCCAGACTCACGCCTCGGGTCCGCCGCGTCAGTTCCCGGACCCGCGCCTTGCACCGGGCCACCGTGGACGGCGCCAGCCGTCGTCGCGGCTCCGGCGGGCGGGTGAAGGAGAACCCCAGGAACGTCCGCGCCCCTGGTGGGGCCACCGCGCTCTTCGCGCTGTTGACCTTCAGCTTGAGCGTCGTAGTGATGAAGCGCGTGATGCTCGCCATCACCCGCTGCCCCGCCCGTTGGCTGCGGACGTAGATGTTACAATCGTCCGCATACCGCACGAAGCGGTGGCCGCGCCGCTCCAGCTCCCGGTCCAGCGTATCCAGCACGAGGTTCGACAGCAGGGGCGAGAGCGGGCCGCCTTGCGGCGTCCCCTCCTCGGTCGGACGCACCAGCCCATCCGCCAGCACTCCGGCGGTGAGAAACGCCCGGAGCAGCCGAAGCAGGCGCTGATCGGTGATCCGCTTGGCCACTTGTCCCATCAGCTTGTCGTGATTGACTCGGTCGAAGAACTTCTCCAAATCGAGATCAACCACCCAGCCGCAGCCGTCCGCAACGTACTGCTGCGCCTGGGCCACGGCCTGATGGGCAGAGCAGTGGGGGCGGAAGCCGTAGCTGTGCGGTGAGAACGTCCGGTCCCAGTCGCGTTGGAGCACCTGCAGCACCGCCTGCTGGAGGAAGCGGTCCAGGACGGTGGGCACCCCGAGCTTCCGGACCCCGCCCCCTGGCTTCTCGATCTCAACCCGCTTCACCGGCTGCGGCTGGTAGGTGCCCTGGAGCCACTGCTCCCGGAGGGCTGGCCCGTGCGCTACGAGGTAGCCCGGCAACTGCTGGACGGTCATCCCGTCGATGCCCGGGCTCCCCTTGTTCGCCTTGACGCGGTGCAGTGCTGCCTTCAGGTTTGCACGCTCGACCACCTCCTCCATCAACCGGTCGGTGCAGGCCGGGCCTTCGGGTGGGCGCGTCGCCGTGAGCGGTTCGGACCCTTCCCTCGCCGACTTCGGAGCTTCACTCCTTGGCGCTGCCGGGAAGGCCAGAACCGTCTGGCTTTTCTGCCGCCTGCCGCTCATGAGGCGCACTCTCCTACTGGCCGCTCCCTTTCCCCCCTTCCGGGGACCGCACGGGCCTTTGGTGCTGTGCGGCCTCCGGGGTTCCCGGCTCGTTTCCCTCCCCGACTCTACCCGTGGCTGCCTGCTGCCCGGGGGGATCACCGCCCGTCGCCGGGCGGCCAGTCCCGCGTCCGGGACCCCGAGCAGATCTCCCGAGGGTACGCTCGACCGCCGTCCGCGCGCACCCGCCGGATTTACGTTTTGCGCCTTTGATGGATAGGGGCTTCGCGGTCACCCGCCCGCTCGCCCGGCGCTCCCGCCTCGTATCCGGTTTTTGTTCCTCGGCCCGCGCGTTTGCGCACCGCTTCCTTCCGACGGCCCCTCGCGGGGACGCCCTTGCGGGTTGCTCCCCCTTCCCCTCCATCCGGTTGGGGAGAGGACTTGCACCTCCAAGCTGTCGAGCATGCTCAGCACACGTGACCCTCCCCGCGCGAAGCGCGGGGCTTCGCCAGCGGTGTTGGTGGTCGCTTCGCGCCCAGGAGTCGGATAAAGGGGAACTCCGTCCCCCTTTATAATCCCCCGGCAAGGATTCGATTCCTCCCTGCCCAAAGGGCAGGGCTTCCTCGAATGGGTAGTGATCCTTAAGGGTAGGTAAACTCTGGTGCGATCCGTTGCGAGGGCACCTGAATCAGCTCCAGAATTATGCCCAGAGTCGACTGCGTATCCAAATAGACGTACCGCCCGTCGCCGCTCGCACCGAGTCCCTCGGCCGCCTGGAGGATGGTCAAGCCTTGGCCTCGCAAGCGGGCCAAGGGTGTGTCTAGGTCGGGAACATAGATCCCCAAGTGCTCAATGCCCTCTCCGTGCTTTGCCAGGAAGTCGCGATGGATGCTGTCACCCTCGAGGTACTCGATGAGCTCGACGACCACAGACTCGGTCTGGGCCAGAGCCACCCGCACCCGGTAGGCCGCCGGGCGCCCGTAGTAAGTGACGTTCCTGAGGGGAGGGGCGCTATTCGTGTACATCTTCCAGGGGCCGATCCCCAGAACATTCCAGTAGTGCTTCATGCTCGCTTTGATGTCGCGGACCACGATGCCGAGTTGGCCTAAGCGACCCAAACCTAAGTCAGCTATCACCATTCACTCACCTCCTACCGTAACTTCGATGCCGCCTAAAGAACTGGCGGTTCCTTGGTTACCCGTGAGGTGCCCCATGGGACTCGAGGGCAGGTGGCAGGGACTCTTCTGCTGACGGTGTCTCCTTTTTCTTGCTATTCGGCTGATCACCCATTACGTCGAACGTGATTCGGTGATGCTGACCTCAGCTCAGCCTCAGGGGGCAGCTGGTTCGTTGATCTCAGGTAGCAGTCGGAACGGCGCTCTGCTCCACCAGAGAAAGTGACCCACCCAACTTCAGGGAGATTCTCGATCCCCTGCAGACGTGGGCGAGCCACGCCCACCCCCTCTAACTCTCTCCGCACAGCACCTTCGCCGCCTGGACATGGAAGTCCTTCGCCGAGATCTCCTGCCGCAAGGTTTGTTGAAAGTAGGGCGTCACTTTGTCGCGATGGCTAGCCCAGTACTTGTGGGAGAACGGCGGCATCCACCAACTGGAGGCCAAGGCGATGGCGAGCTTTAAGAAGCGGTTCTGCTGAAAGACCGGTTCTGCCGCTATCGACTTCCGCACGGGCAGGGCGCCGCGCCCCTGGCTGAAGACCCGGGCCGGCTGACCGGAAGATATGTGGACGATGAACTCCCATGCGGCCTCCTTCTCCTTGCAGGAACTCATTATCATGAGGCCCTCTGGGTTCGCCAGCATGTACTGCTTGTCTTTCACCCTTGGGAGAGGAACCACCTGAATCCTGCTGCCCAGCGCAGAGTCCACCTAAAGAATCATAACGGTCCTGCCTCAGATCAAGCGTGGAGCTACTACCCTTAGTGCTCAGGTTCATAAGTTCACTAACGTATTCCACCGGCTACGCGGCGGCAGGCAAGGACCGCAGCCTCTCGGCGGTCATCTTCTGGAGGAACTTGGTCAGGTCGCGCCGGGTAAAGGTCCACTCGAACGGTTTGGCCAGCACCTCGTAGGATCGCTCGAAGGCCAGGAGCCGCTCGGCCACCGCGGGCAACGACGCGAAGTCATTCGGCGTGAGGCCCTTCCGTTGGACAATCGAGAAGTAGATTTCGATCTGGTTCAGCCAACTCGCGTGGACGGGCCCGTGCACCAGGACCAGTCGGGGATGCTGAGCCTGCAGCCGCGCCACCGCTCGCGGGCCGCGGTGCGCCGAGCCGTTGTCCACGATCCAGAAGACCCGCCGCGCCTGGGTGTAGGGCGGCGCGGCCATGACCTGGGCCACCAGCCGATCGAAGGGCGCGATGCCGGTCTTCGACTCGCACCGCCCGAACAGTTTAGCCCGATGGACATCCAGGGCGGCCAGGTAGGCCAGGACCCCACCCCGGGCGTACTCGTGCTCGACCTTCATCGGCTGCCCGGGCTGCGGGGGGCGAGTCCCATGACAGCGCACCCGCGCCTGGATGCTGGTCTTCTCGTCCGCCGACAGGACACACGCATCATCGCGCAGGGCGCGGCCCTCCCACCCCCGGTCGTAGAGATCGAGGATGCGCCCGGCCTTGACCGCGAAGTCGGGATCGCGGGGGAAGATCCAGCAGCGATGCTGCCAAGGACGGATCGCATCCGCGTGGAGCCACCGCCAGACCGTGCTGTCGCTGATGGTGGCCACCAGTCCGCTCCGCCGCGTTTCCGCCGCGAGGTCCGCGACGCTCCAGCGGGCGAGGGGCTGGCCCTGCCGGGCGGGCAGTTCACACGCCAGCGCCTTGACCTGGACCACGACCTCGAGGGGGAAAAGCCCGGGGCCGCCCCGGGCGTGGCCGTTCTTCCAAGCCTGGGAGTCGTTGTTCATAGAAGCGCTTGCGCCACACACTCACCACCTCGCGGCGCGTGTGCAGGCACTGCGCGATGGCGTCGTTCGCGAGCCCCTCGGCCGCCAGCAAGATCATCTTGGCCCGTACAACTTGAAAGTACGGTAACGTATACTTCGCGGCCCGCTTCCGCAATTCCTCGGCCTCGCTCGGCGACAGCACGACGGGGTACGGGCTCTCGCGCGGCATCCCCCGGCCCTCCCTTCAGCCGCAGGATGCCAGATTTGTCCGGATATAGCAAGCACATATACATTAGTGTATTATAGAGCACTTAGTCATGCAACGTTAGTATCGCTAAGCAAAGTAAAGCTCGACACCGACACCCGGACACCATACCCATGACGGCATGGGTACGAAGCATCTCCACGCCTTCGTTCGCCCTCGCGCTGCCAGTGGACCAGACAGAGCCGTTCTCAGCACCTGGGCGTCGGCTACTACCGGCGCCCAGGTGGAGCAGAGACCCTTTCACTTCCAGAAAAGCGTCTGTGGGAGGATATCGACCGGGCTCTTCGCGTCAGGGGAGTTATACAACCTCTCGGGGACGTTGCCCATATTGACCTTGGCAATCCTCACGCCAGTATTCGCCGGGCCCAAGCCCACAACGCCTATGATATATACCTCCTCAGCGGCGATCTTCCAGATCTCCTTGCCCAGCTTGATTTGCTCGGCCTCTGGAACTCCAAACGCCTTCTCCCATTTTTCCATCATCTCACGCATAGGCGCCGGGGGCTCTTTCCCTTGGGTCCCGCCAGAATGGAGCCATTTGGCGTAGAGCGGCCCATGGCCAGAGGCGATGGCCACGTTGTACGGGATCACAAAATCTGGGTATGTGAACAATCGGTCACTCCCGTCGGCAACCCAGGTGCATAGCTGCACCTCGTTAGCTGCCGACCGGGTAAATGCCAGGCTCCGCTCGACCTCTTTGATGTCCACCTGGACGCCAATCATCTCCCACTGTTGCTTGATCACTTCTCCAATCTGAGTGAACGGGAGAAACATTCCACCCAAAGTCTGCAGCTCAAGGCGCAGTCGACCCTTCCCATCGGTGCGCAGCCGGAACCCTTGGGCATCTTTCTTTTCCAGTCCTATCTTGTCCAGCATCTCGTTGGCTTTCTGCGGGTCGTAGGTGGCCCACAGTTTCCGGTACTCTGGACCTGGGTTATACCTGTTTGTCTCAGCCGGCACAGTCGAACCGGGCGTGCCCGTCCCAAGCCAGAAAGTTTCATTGATCTGATCTCGGTCTATTCCTAAAGAAAGGGCGCGCCGGAAGTCCCTATTGTTAAACCACTTGACGATCTCAGGGTCGCCTTCGTAGCTCATATTGAAGAAAACGGCCATATCACTGCCGTAGTCGGCCGGGTCTAAGTGCACCTTGTACCCGCCCCTTTGTTGATTCTCCAGGAACACTGGCAGTTTGCTCAAATCAAGGTGCCTCTCCTGGAAATCGTACTCGCCTGCGATGGCTCGTAGGTTCAGAACCTCCAGGTTTTCCGCCAGGGTCATCACAACCCTGTCAATGTAGGGGAGCTGGTTCCCCGCAGTGTCCACCCAGATGCTGTACGGGTTGCGCTCCAGAACCCAGGTAGGTTTATTCGCTGGCGTCGTCGTTTTCCATGGCGACACGGTGGGAAGGTCTGGATTGAGCGACCAATCATTCTTGAATCGGAACAGATTGACCCAGTTGTCGAACCCAGCCTCTTTCACCTTCTTGCTCAATTCCGCCGAAGAGACGTATTTAGGATGAAACTGTTTCAGATAGTGGGCTGGCGCGAACCCACCCATTCCCTCCTTCCCTCGGAGGGCGGGGCCGCCGAGCGGAGTAGCGCCAGCCAATACCTCAGGCAGAAGGAAATAAGGGTTCTGGAACTCGAATCTGACAGTGTACGCGTCTACTTTCTCTACCACCCCAGGTTTCCCGCCAGCTGACATAGTGACCGAAGGGGTAGGAACCAATTCCTTGTTGTTGTATATGTCTTCGAACCAAAACATGATGTCATCGGCAGTGAAGGGATGACCGTCACTCCACTTCATCCCCCGTCGCAACCGCAAGATGAGTGTCCGGCCACCGTCAGCAAACTCCCATCCCTTCGCGATGTTGGGCATTATCTTGTTGCCGGTATAGTCCATGAAGAGAAGGCTGTCAGGGCCGGAAGCAGTCCGGACGCCGTTCCATAGGTCCGCCGGTCCCGTGAACCCTCGCCGCCAAGTACCGCCGTATTTCCCAATCTCGTGTACAGGTTTGATTACAAGTGGGTCTTCTCCAATGCGTTGCTTAACTGGTGGCAGTTTCCCTGCCTTGACCATTGCCGCCAGCTGTGGCGCCTCCTTGTAGGTTCTTGGAAACTTAGCGGAATCCGTGATGATCTCTGGGCCTTCCAACTTGCCCACCAGTTGCTGGCCTATCTTCTGGGCGAAGATGATAGATGGAGCCACCATCGCTAACACGAGAATCACCGCTGCAGTTATCGTGCTCCAACCGAATCCATTCTTTTCTTCAGGGTGCTCTGCTAAAGTGGGCAACGTCTTGTCACACATGAGCGACCTCCCCTTTACTAATGGGAGCGCTTTATAGATGAGATTATCTGCGGCGCGACCGTACGTTCCAACGAGCCAAGTCGTAGGCGTCCAGTGTCATCTATATCCGCTCCTGGCAATAATACGGCGAATTCGCTGGCCAAAACTCCGGTTCCATCGAATCTTGAAGATGATGGTTGGGGGGGACCGAGCCGATAGATTGGTATGTCGCGTCTCGCGGACAAATGAAAAAGGATGTGGAGCCCGTGCTGGCCACACCGCCCGGCAGACTCGCACCGGTAGGCGATGGTTCATCCTGCTTCTCCATGGTCATTCATCTCTGGTTCTATCCCAGTTCTGACCGCCGAGATTTTTGCACTCGAGAGCTCCAGTGAAACGGGCGCGCACAGTAAACGGTCCCGGGGTCTCGCTACAGCGAGGACCTCGGGACCAGAGGGGAACAGGTAAATCCCTATATCATGTTGTTCCTCAGCACTTCAGCGAACTTGTCCAGACACTGCTTCGGTGTAAGTTGGCCAACAAACGCCTGCTGGAACAAGGGCAACCCCTCCGAATCCAGCTTGCCGCCCCACGCAGGATAGGCCAGATATGGGCTTTTGATGGAATGGGGGATGCCCTTGATGAAGCCCGCATAGGAGATCCCACCGAACGGCGGCCGCTCTAGTAGGGCTTGCCGGCTGGGCATCTGGCCGAGGGTCTTGCAGTACTGGTAGTGCTGCTCGTCGTCCATCATCCAGGCCAGGAACTTCCAGGCGCCTTCCTTGTTCTTGGCCGCTTTGAACATGGTGAGGGTCTCGGTGAAGAAGAACGAGGCCCGCTTCTTGGCTGGGCCGACGGGGTGGGGGAGCGTGGCGAAATTCGCTTCACCCACAAACTTCTTCTGTTCCTCGACGGCGCCGGAGTTATGGTGGTACATGCTGGTCACGCCACGGGCGAAGCCCTCGACGATCTGGCGATAGCCGTCTGTCGGGGCGCTGGGCGGGGTGACCTTCCACTTCCGGATGAGGTCGAGGTACCACTCGAAGGCCGAGACCGCCTCCGGCGAGTTGATCACGACCTTGCCGTCCTTCAGGACTTGGGCGCCGTTCCCATACATGAACTCGGTGGCGTTCAGGACGGCAAACCTATCCTGGCCGCGCAGCCCGAAGCCGTACTGGTTCTTCTCCGGCTTAGTAAGGCCCTTGGCCAACGTCAGGAAGTCGTCCCACGTCCAGCCGAAGGTGGGCATCTTCAGGCCGTATTCCTTTACCCGGTCCGTTCGGAGGAAGATGGCAGTGTTGGGAAAGGACAGCGGGAGTGAGAGGATCTTTCCCTTCACCGTCACGCACTGCCACGCCATGGGGAGCGTGGTCGCGTAATGCTCCCATGCCTTTATTCGGTCTGTCAGGTCCTCGACGACCCCCATGCCGTCGAACTCGCCGAGCCAGCTGTCCCATATCTGGCAGCAGTCCGGCGGGTAGCCGCCGGATACGGAGGTGATGAGCTTCTGCCGCGCCTGGGCCTGGGGGATGAACTCTACCTTCACCTCGACATCCGACTGGGACTTGTTAAAGCGATCCACCAGGGACTGGATTACGGGGATGCGCTCCGAATCAGGGGCGCTGTACTGGAACTGGACGGTGCTAGCGGCGTGGGCCTTGCGGGTCCAGCCGAATGGCTCCTCCCACCAGGCGAGATCTGCCGCCGTGATGGCGCCGGACGCAGCCAACGTTTGGAGGAACTGCCGACGGGAAAGTCGCCAACGGTCTTTCATGTTCTGTCCTCCTTCTTAAGTCAGCCTTTTCTTGGGCACGCGTTCTCGGCCGCGGAGGTCCTCGGATCGGCTCCTAGCCCACGCTCATGCCGCAGGAAGGCCCGCCGTAGAGTGAAGCCTCACCTTCAGGGACCGAGCACGCGCTGACCCGTTCCGGGTCCATCCCCAGTCCCCCTTCTCACCTTCGTCCGATCACCTCCTTTGCCTGCTGTGGAGCCCTCTCCACCCGCTTCCGCAGGACCAGCGCTCGCCCGAGACCCCGATCGCCCCACACATGATTTCTCCGCATGCACGGAGCTGACGACGGCACGGCGCCAGCTGGCGCCGGAACCCCCCCATTGCTCGCGAAATGCTCCCTACTCCATCACGCACCATTTCCCCATCTCGTGCGCCCTGGAAAGCAGCATGCAGGAGAGGGGAGCGCTGACGCTGATAGCCGCGTGGGGATCCTGTGGTGATCGAAGATCAGAGCACCCCTACAGCGCACGCCTTCCTCGAACTCCACGTCGTCAATGGCATAACCCTGACGTCGGACGCGGGCGATCTCTCCCAAAGCTAGTGTCGGCGTGATGGTCACGTCACCCGGATGCGTGTGGTCAAGCGCGTAGCATATGGAGATGCTCATCTATCGGTCAGTCTCCATGCTTTCACGGATGAATTCCTTGGCCAATCCCAATGTCTGACTGACCCCACTGGGGCGCCGTGCCACCCGCTCGGGGTCTCCGTTCCGGCTGCCGGACGTAACAGCTTTGTTGAGTCGAGCGGCATGCCAGCCGCCCAAGGTGGCTGAGAGTTCCACTTAATGTTTTCAATATGTTCAACGATCAGGGAGGACAGCAATTGCCCGGATTGGCGAGCCTGTGCCTCCGCGGAGTTTCAGCGGTAACCCGATATAGATGAACCGCTTTCCCACCAGATCTACTGGAATAAGGAGATTTTCGGTGGCGAGGACCTTGCGATCGCGACAGACCTGGTGAGCTGGCTGCGGATCCGGAATGTCTCCTCGTTCATTCACAGGGCTATCGATGCTCCTCGCCTCGCTGGCCACATTGACAACCCCTTGATTGGCCAGCCACTCAGTCGCCTCGCGTCCTAGTCCGGGAAATCCCCGCATATACGTTTCGAATTCCTTCCCAATCTGGTCGTGGGTCGTCCGGAATTTCCCTGTGCTAGGACCTGGATCGTAATGACCAGTACGGATCAGGAACGTGTCCCCTTTCTTGATCGAAGCACCCGTCCTCTCGAGCCGCTCCTGAATATGCTGGGTCGTGATCACCCCGCCAGCGCCTAAATCAGAGAAGTCCAGGCAGATGGCTTCTGTGTAGAACCTGGTCACCGGTAATTGGTCAATGGATTCAGCTGTCGGTCTTGGATCCATATGGGTAAAGGCATCCACGTGTGTACCACAGTGGTCGAACATGATTAATCCCATCATGGAGTTAGAAATCTTATTCTGGTAGCTGGGCCCCGTCTCCTGGTGGGTAAGATGCGGATATATTGCCACGCTCGGGTATGTCGGGCTCACCACCATGCGATGGTAGATCTCGCGCGTAAGATCAATGATTCGTGGCACGGCACACTCCTTTCTTTTGCCTCACTAAACGACTACCGGCTG
>Ga0187853_10003109_pt1 | contig 13095 bp, 10 predicted proteins | sample June2016WEW_6_10_2_FD_132417 | JGI IMG/M metagenome (GOLD analysis project Ga0187853, IMG submission 132417) | Peatland microbial communities from SPRUCE experiment site at the Marcell Experimental Forest, Minnesota, USA - June2016WEW_6_100 | ecosystem: Environmental > Terrestrial > Soil >... | reverse complement strand
GTAGTGCTGCACTTATTTAAAGCACGTTGCATCCGTGGTCTTGGGGCAACACGAAAAACTCTGATGCGCGATCGTCGATCTCGTGCGTAAGCTTTTTTTGAGCCAACGACCGAAGCAGAAATGGCAAAAGCTGCTCTAAATACAAGCCGGCCGAACGTCTCGGCCTCAGCGATGGCAACGCCGCTGCTTACCATATCAAACGTCTTAGGACGCGGGCAGTTCTCACGCGATATACGATTCAAATCGATTGGCGGAAGATCGGCTTTCCCGCAGATTTCGTGATTCTTGCTGAATCGGATGAAAAAGCGGCGCTGATTGCGTTGGAACGGTACCTCATCCTTCTTCAGGACTATTACCAAAAGCACTTTGGCAATGTGCTGCTCCTACCAACCTCTTCTGGATACGTGCTGCTGAGAGACATAAGTCACTGTTACGGTGATAAAACGATGCTTGTAATCACCGGCAGTGGGACACGCGATCTCGATATTGCTTTCTTTCGGGAGAACTACATAACCCGAGCATTCGAGGGCATACGAACAACGCTTATGACCACTCGATACAGAACTGTGGACAACTTCGTGATACAGAGCGAAGCCCTCGACACATTACGCGCCATCTTCGAGGCCACAGGCGCGTCTGAAGAAGAGATCAGTCGAATTAGAGAGCATCTTAAGTGGACTTTCGAGTAGCTGTGTCTGAGTCCACTCTGTGTCGTCGAAATGATTCGGCTGGTTCTTCTTCGATCTGATTGGGAGTTATCGGCTGTGCTTACATCCCCTTGGACTCACAAGAGATGAAGGCTAAGTGACGAGCTGACAAGAACAGCGCTCGCACGTAGACCTCTCACATTGGAAAGAAGCAAGGCGGCAAGTCCATATATAGAAAGACCGCAAAGAAACAGGTCGTAGCTGCTGAAGGGTCCAAATGGCGGTAAAAAACAGCGCTAGCTCGAAAAAACTGAACCTCTTCGACGTTACAAATCTAGTAGTTGGCACTGCCATAGGCGCGGATATCTTCATTGTCTCGGCATTGGCCAGTGCCTATCTCGGACCTGCAAGCCTCGTTATTTTTATCGTTGCCGGGGTAATCGCGATACTTATAGCATTAAGCTTCGCAGAAGCTGCGGCTCTTGTTCCTAAGGTGGGGGGTGCGTTTTCATATGTATGCGAGGCTTGGGGGAACTTTGCCGGCTTTTTAGTGGGCTGGCCCCTCTGGATTGCCGAAGTTGCCGGGCTTGCCGTAATGCCGGTCGCGTTGGTGAGTTATCTTCAGTATTTCGTGCCCTCGCTCACGGTGCTTCAGGGCGACATCATAAAAATCGTTTTTGTCGCGGTTATCGCGTACGTAAACGTGCGGGGAGTAAAGGGTGCGGGACGGGTCAATGATGTGCTTACCATCGGAAAATTAAGCCCACTACTGCTGCTGATCGTCGCAGGATTTATCTGGTTGGTCGTTCACCCAGGCACAGCAGCTTCGAACCTTACCCCATTTGCCCCGCTTGGTTGGAGCAATTTCGGACCAGCGCTGATAATCATTTTTTGGGCATATACGGGCTTTGAACTGGCGGTTATTCCCTCTGGTGAAATAGAGGATCCGACGAAGACCCTCCCGAAAGGGATGATTATTGGCATGGCAATTGTAACCTTCTTTTATATAGCGATAGGCTTCACGGCGCTCGCTGTGGTCAACTGGACGTCGCTCCAATTCGATCCCGCACCCCTTGCCACAGCTGGCAGCGTCGTCCTGTCGTACACGCCGGAGCTTGCCCTTATCGGAGGTACGATACTTGGGCTGGGGGCGCTCATCTCAATTTCTGGGTTTGAGGAGTCTGCTACGCTAGCGACCGCCCGGCTATCCTATGCGATCTCACTGGATGGACTATTTCCAAAGCTTTTCAGCCGAATTCATCCAAGGTTTGGTACCCCTGTCAATGCGATTATTATACAGTCCGCCATTGTGTTATCCCTTTCACTAATTGGTGGATTAACGCAACTCATCATTTTTTCAGCGTTTAATCTTGCTTTTGTCTACCTGGTCACGTGTGCCGCCGTGCTGACACTCCGAGGGAGGCAAAAAGAGAGTGACCGCATGTCCTTCGGACGGCTCCCCGGGCTGGCAATCCCCGTTTCGGGCGTTATCTTGAGCGTGTTTCTCATATATGAATGTGGCATTAGCACCATAGCACTCGGAATCGTGTCGATTCTGATTGGCATCCCGATCTATGTGTTTTATGCGCCGCGCACCGAGCTAACGACTCTAAAGAGGGACTTCTATTCGAGTGAAGCAGTTCTTAGGAGGACCATACACAGTAATCTAAATTTCTTTAGACCCCACCGTAAATAGATCTATTCGACTGAAGCGGTTCTTGCGAGGGCCGCGCACACAGAAAAGTTTTCTGAGGGCATTTGGTGTGGCTGGTTTGGGAGGCTGCAGCACGTCGATCAGAAGGATAGATTGAATCCCTCTGGCCTTTATTCGAAGTGCGGGTAACGACGAATTTTGTGCTATTTTTGCCGCATCCGTCCTAATCGAGGCACAAGTGCGATCGTGACTAGCACGACGAGCACAAGCAGTGACAGCACCGCTACGTCCGTATTGCTGTAGTCAAACAGTCCGAAGAAGTTTGTTGGTATGGGCTTAGCCCCGACGGCGGTATAGAGGGGCGCACTATAAAGCCACCCGTGGGAGGAATTGTTGTAGTACACGTAGACGTTGTACGCTGCTCCTGTGGTGTTTGTGGGGACCGTCGGAGGCGACAGGACGCTAATCTGCTCGCCTGCGCCGAGACGTACCCAGCCGTAGCCGTCGTTCTGTTGAACGGCGGCCGAGGAACCGGTGCCGGGATCTTGGTTCAAAACAGCTTCGCCATTGACGCGGCCGGGCAGCGCTGCGGTTCCGTTATGGAGTATCGCATAGGGGGCTACCCAAGCCGTTGTGTTGCCGAGATTGGTTATATCCCACATGATCGAGTTTTGAGGACTTGGCACCTGTCGAACAGAGGTTACTGTGATCGCAGGCCAAGCCCCTACCGGTTTGGGTGGGTAATCCTGCTGCAGTTGTGAAATGATCGCAGGAAATCCGAGCTGCTGATAGTCAGCAATCGTAGCTCCCAACCCGAAGAACACATTGAAGCTAGTGAAACCCACTCCCTCGGAATAACTCCAATCCAGTAGCGTTTTGTATGTACTATAATTTAGGGCCGCGTTGTTTTTAGCCCACACGCCAGCCGTTATGCCCTGCGGCTTTCCGAGGTTGTACGATATCAGAGCCGCTTGTTGTATGCTCGCGATTTCGGAGGGATAGTACGCTTCCCACCACATTTCCGTAACATCAGGATTCGTGTAGCCGTCTTGCCAAACGCCGCACAAGTCGCAGTTAAAAAAGGTAACAGTGGCGAAGTAATCCTTCAACGTAGCAAAATCGCCACTTCGTCCTCCCTCGGTAGCTACGTTTTGCCAGCCAGCTTGCTTCCACATGCTAAAATCCGAATCGAAGTGCGTTATGGGCGTTGACTCGTTAGCGCCTCCGTTCCAGATGATATATTCGACATCCAAAATAGGGTACATGCCCAGCTGCTTAATTTTCTGCAACTCTTTGTCGTACGGGACGGGTTCTGCTGCAACGAGCACTACCGTGGTGAAGCCCTGTGCTTTAAAATACTCGATTGTGCCATCCCAGATTTGATTGGGCGCCAGCGACACGCTGTAGTCGAGCTGTGGCTTAGGTGCGGCATCTAAGGGGGCTAGGGCCGTAGCCGCAACCGTCGGCGGTGACGTCGAAACGGCCGTAGCAGGAACCGTCGTTGCTGCCTTTGGAACGGCCGTAGCAGGAACCGTCGTTGCTGCCCCCGAAACGATAGGCACAAAAATGGCCGAGCATCCGACGAGCAAAACTAATGCAAGAACGACTGACTTTCTGATCATTGTCTGTACTCACGACTCGCGAGCGGGCAACTTTAAAATAGGCCAAAACAAGTCTACGCTCCTCCTATTTGCGAGCTAAGGATCCCCGTTCGGTCGCTAGTAAGCATTTGTGGCGTTGTTGTACCCTTACGTGTGGGCTATTTATAGTTAGCTCCGGACAGTCGGCCGACCATCACTGAGCAACAAGCGTCGCATCCCTATATTTTGGAGCCCCGGAACGCACGCAGATGCCCGGCTAACGTCCCTGGTTGCGTTCAAGTGCCTGGCATCCTGTGCAACACGTCGGAGCGCTAAACAAGTCCTTTTGATGTCGCTGAATGCTTACGCACTACGCTGTGTGATTATAAAAGTCGTTGCGCCTGCTTGAGACAAATTTACTGGGCCGATTTGCAGATTGACCGTGGCGATCGCGACGTGCACCGAACTTGTTCCATTGACGAAAGTGAGGATCACATCTGATCCTTGGTGAACGGGGGTTGAACCTTGGTATCCTCGGTTTGCCATTTCAGTCTTATAAAAATCAGCAACTTGAGTAGCGGAGCCAGTTGTCTGGTAGGTCGTCACATTGCCCTCGCTGGTATTGACTGATGCCGTCTTCAGTGAGGGCTGATACACAGGCACGGCGTTAGTACTGTTCCCCTGCCCCCCAGAGGGGGTTGTTGACACGCACCCCGATATGCAGGTGGCCAGGACAATCAAGGCAAGCACCGGCACAAGAATGTACTTGGTTTTCATTGTTTTCATTGCTACCTCACCTAGCTTCGCCCTTATCGCTTTTACCAGTATCGGTGCTCGCTTCTGATCTGCAGTCTGCAAGCTGCGTATCCAGTTGCCGTGACATAGAAGCCTCGCACGGAGTTGATAATACTAAGACATCATCGGTATCACTTGCTGACCGCTTCAGTTCACTTCTCCCCTTTCAACTCCTTTCCGATGCTCCAAGCTTTTGCGAATCTCTTGCCAAGCTCCCAATAACTCTGGTCCGTCATGGTGAAGAGAAGCGGCCGCACTTTGCCATAGTCAACTACGCCGTCGGTCAGCACCGCATCCTCAGCGTACGTAGTGACGATTTCGCCTATGAACACGTCGTGTTTGGGAAAATCAACCACCTTTATGAGCCTGCGCTCCGTGCTAATAGGACATTCAGTAATCATAGGGGCCGTCTTGAGGTTGCCATAGAAAACGTGAAATAACTGCGCTTTGTCGACGTGCTTCCCTGACACCAAGCCACAGTAGTAAGTTTCCTTCACCATATCAGCAGATGGTAGGTTGATGCTGAACGTCCCGTTCTCTTTGATTCCGGCGTTAGTGTAATGGGCTTTTGCCATCCCGGGGGAGACACTACCCAGGTCCATAATGCCGACGTGCGCGATAGTGACGAAGTTAGGCCCCCCTCTACCGTTGCCCCTACGAGAGTCGTTGGCATGGGGTAAAGACAATTTTGCGCTCCAAGCTCAATTTTCATCTTGTACCTCCTTCCAAGTGCGGTTCAGTTCTCGCGTGCAGACATATGAAACTTTTCGATTGAGATTCCACTCATCTGGCGGACGTGTTGGATAGTTTAGCTACTCGGCGCCCTTACCAACGTGCGGAGTTCGCACTACTGCATTTTTGTCAATACGACAATCGTGGTCCACGAGGCGATTCCGTTAGCAGACACGAGCGGTCGCCTGAAAAAGAGCGAGCCGTGCTAGACGAAATGAAGGCTGGTTATGATGACATCAATTGCTTTAATCCCGATGAACGGGACTATCAAGCCGCCTACGCCGTAAATCGCAATATTTCTCAAGAGAATTGTTGACGCGTCACTCGGTTTGTATTTCACACCTCTCATGGCAAGCGGAATCAGCGCCGGGATGATAAGGGCGTTGAATATTACGGCAGATAATATCGCGCTCTCCGGCGATGAGAGCTGCATAATGTTGAGCTTGTTTGCTTGAGGGATAGCAACGGCGAAAATAGCGGGGATGATTGCGAAATACTTGGCGACGTCGTTGACGATGCTAAACGTCGTAATGGCACCGCGCGTCATCAGGAGCTGTTTTCCGATCGACACGACCGATATCAGCTTTGACGGATCGCTGTCGAGGTCGACCATGTTCGCGGCCTCTTTTGCTGCTTGCGTGCCGCTATTCATGGCGAGCCCCACATCGGCCTGCGCCAATGCAGGAGCATCATTGGTGCCGTCTCCGGTCATCGCAACGAGCTTGCCTGCTGCCTGCTCGGCTGCGACGATGTTTATCTTGTCCTCCGGCTTGCTTTCGGGAATGTAGTCATCGACTCCTGCCTCTGCCGCGATCGTTGCCGCGGTGAGTCTGTTGTCTCCGGTGACCATGACCGTCCTAATTCCCATGCTCTTCAACTCTTGCAACCGGTCTCGCATGCCGGGCTTCACGGTATCTTTGAGGTGTATCACACCGATAGCGTCGTGATCTATTGATACCACGAGCGGCGTCGCTCCCTTGCGTGAAATGCCGTCAACGACTTCTTTAAATCCGCCGGGAACGTACTTGACGTAAGCTGACATCACGTCAAATGCTCCCTTGCGAATTTCTGAGCCATCGGCTAGATCAACCCCACTCATCTTTGTGTCCGCAGAGAAGTCGATTACTTCGCTAATCTCCGGCTCAACCAAATCGGGCATCAGCTTCTTTGCTAGGTTCACAATTGACCGGCCTTCGGGGGTCTCATCACGCACTGAGGCGAGAAACGCTGCCTTCGTGACCTCCCCGCTTGTCTTGTCGCCAAGCGGGATGAACTCCTCTGCGAGTCTGTTGCCGATCGTTATCGTGCCTGTTTTGTCGAGGATAAGCGTGTTGATATCGCCTGCCGCCTCAACCGCTTTTCCTGATTTGGCAATAACGTTGAATTGCGTCACTCTGTCCATACCAGCGATTCCGATTGCGGAAAGCAACCCACCGATGGTCGTTGGGATCAGGCAGACGAGCAGAGCGATTAAGGTAGTGGTGCCTACCAGTGCACCGGAATAACCGGCGAGCGCGTTGAGCGTAACGATGACGAGAAGGAATATCCACGTGAGGCCAGCAAGAACGATAGTGAGTGCGATTTCGTTGGGCGTTTTTTGTCGCGACGCCCCCTCGACAAGCGCGATCATTTTGTCGAGGAACGACTCTCCTGGGTTTGCCGTAATGCGAATTATAAGTTCATCACTCAAGAGCGTCGTACCGCCCGTTACCGAGCTAAAATCTCCACCGCTTTCGCGAATTACCGGTGCAGACTCTCCCGTTATTGCGGATTCGTCCACGGCGCCCCTGCCCTTGATAACCTCGCCGTCATTCGGGATGACCTCGCGAGCGCTGACTCTTACCACATCGCCTTTCACAAGATCGTGCCCGTTTACTTCAACGATCTGATCCCCGACGACCTTATTCGCTGTGACCTCCTTTTTCGTTTTTTTCAGGCTCTCTGCTTGGGCCTTGCCGCGTCCCTCGGCAATCGCTTCGGCAAAGGTGGAAAAGAGCACGGTTATCAGTAAGATCGCTGAAATCGTGCTAATGAACACGAGCTGTCCGCTTCCGGCTATGGCGGCGGAGATCGCGAGTATGAGCGTATACACGAAGCCCACCTCGACAACAAACATCACGGGGTTTGCGATGAGCGACCGTGGATCGAGTTTTCGTATCGATTCCTTTAACGCCTCCACGAGCATTGCCCCGCCATACCACTTTTGGTTGTCCATGATGTGCCCCCTCAGAGGAGTGCCTCCCCCAGAGGTCCTAAAACCAGCACCGGGAAAAACGTCAGTGCGCCGAGAATCAGCATGACACCGATCAGTATGAGGCCAAAAATCCATGTGTCAGTTCGAAACGTTCCGGCATCGTACGGCGTAATCTTCTTACGCAGCAATGAATCAGACACCAGGAGCATAAGCGGGAACGTTATGTATCTTCCGAGTAGCATCGTGACCCCAAGCGTATAGTTCAAAAACGGGGTATTGGCACTCAAACCGGCGAATGCTGATCCATTGTTGGCTGCGGCTGATGAAAACGCGTAGAGCATCTCAGTAAAGCCGTGAAACCCTGGGTTGCCTAAAGCGCTCGTCGCGAAAACGATCCCTGCTGCGGTAAACCCGAGTATAAGGACCGGGTGAACGAGAAATGCGAGGAATGTGAGTTTGACCTCTTTGGATTCGATCTTCCGGCCAAGGTATTGCGGGCTACGTCCGACCATCAGGCCTGCTATGAATACGGCCAGTATCACGTACATCAGGATGGTGAGAAGGCCTGACCCGTCGCCGGCAAAAAGGGAGCCGATCATAAGGAGGAAGAGCGGCACGGCTCCTCCGATCGCCGTGTAGCTGTCGAGCATGCTGTTCACCGATCCCGTCCCTGTTGAGGTCGTCGACACAGTGAACATTACGGAGTTCTCGGTGCCGAATCGAACCTCTTTGCCCTCCATATTTCCCATCGACTGGTTCACCGCAAGGTTCGAGAGAGCGGGGTTTGACGACTCTGCAAGGAGCCCGATGCTGAGCAAAATGATAAATACGGTTGTCAGAGTTCCGATGAGAATCCACCCCTCTTTGGTGTTACCCGTCATCACCCCGAATGTATAGAGCAGGGAAATAGGGATAATTAGCATTGCGACGATTTCGATTACGTTGGTCAGCGGCGTGGGATTTTCAAAGGGGTACGCGGAATTTTGCGCGAAAAACCCTCCACCGTTCGTCCCGAGATGCTTTATCGACTCGAGCGAAGCAACCGGTCCTCGGTACAACGTGCTGATACTCCCTTCAACAGTGTGGTAGCTCAGTGGCCCTGCAAGCGTTTGCGGAACCCCCTGCACTAGCAACAAAATCGACACGATGATCGCGAACGGTACAAGCACCCGCGTCAGTGAGCGCACAAAATCAAAGTAGAAGTTGCCAATGCCGCGTATCTCCCGAAAACCAGGCCGTTGGTCCCTGCTCGCAAACCCTCTAATGAACGCCGCTCCGACCGCCATTCCGGTGGCGGCGGAAGTGAACATGAGAAACGTGATGCAGATCATCTGGGTGAGGTAAGACGCTTGAGTCTCGCCGGCATAGCTTTGCCAGTTCGTGTTCGTCATGAAACTTACGGCGGTGTTAAAGGCTAGGTCGATCGGCATGTTTACCGCACCCGTCGGGTTCAGGGGCAGGTACCCTTGAGTAATTAGAATCAGCATGACAATAACGATCATGAGCCCGTTCACCAAAAGAAGGGTCAGGACGTAGCGTCCTACGCCCATATTTTCACTTGGGTCAACACCGACTGCCCAGTGTAAGCCTCGCTCAATCGGACCAAACAGCGCGTCCAGCCGACTTCGCTCCTTGAAAAAAACGCCAACTAAGTAGCTGCCAACGGGGCGGACAAGGAGCAGCACAGCAGCAAGCTCCAGGATAATTTGAACAACGCCCAGGATGTCCATTCACACCACTAAAACCGTTCGGGGTATAGTATGATGTAGGTAAGATATATGAGCAACAATAGCGAGATGACTACGAAGACGACGTAGTATATATCCATCCCTCGCATAATAGGCATGCCCGTATAAAAACTTCACCCTTAGGGGCCTAAACAAACTATTTGGAGCATACAACGCAGATATGCGGCCACGCATAGCGCATCGATACGCGCACAATTCAAGTTCACTGTAAGAAGAACAAGGCGCGAACTCATTTATGTATAAGCACATCCTGCTTCCAATTTCGAACCCAAAAAATGCTGAGTACACTTTGAAAGCAGCGCTAAGACTGCTCGATAAGGAAGGGGCACTGATACTCCTCGGCGTGCTTCGCGCGCGTGAAAACTATCCTGACCGGAACAAGAACTATCGCGACAAGGTCAATCTCATAGTACGGCTGATGCAATTAGCGCAGAGGTTCAACGTCGAGGCCGTCCCAGAAATCACGCAAGCCTCCTCCGTTTATGATGCCATTGTTCAGCAGATAGCGAAACACGATGCGGATCTGACCTTGCTGGGTTACAGTCTGCGATCAACTCTCTACAAGATTCGTCACGGCGACATCATCTATCCGATCATGAAAAACGCCAAGTGTGATGTTATACTGTCGAATCTAAAATATGACAGTGCATTTGAGCGGATACTGGTGCCTTCAGCAGGATACAAGCATTCTATCGCGGCGCTCAAGATAGCCGAAACGCTAACAGAACCTACACAGGGCCAGATAACGTTACTGCACATAACCGAAGCAAATGAAAGTGTCCGGCTAGACGACCTTAAAGCATTGGCGTCCGCGAATGAGCGAGTAAGCGTGGAAGTCCGTTCAGGCTCGGTCGCTGAGCAGGTTATAGCGATTGCAAAAGATTACGATGCTTTGATTATGGGAGCTTCGGAACGTCCGCGCAGCGCAAGCGTCGTTTTTGGGACTGTAGTTGACAAAGTTATTGAAAACGCGCAAAGTAACATCCTCGTCGTGAGGGCGTAGACGAAGATTACTTCGCGGTTGTGTTCGTGGCCGTTGCATTCAGCGCTGCTGCATTTAAGGCCGTGGAGTTCGCCTCTGCAGATTTCAGCGCCGAGGGGCTTAATAGATTATCCAATGCTAAATTGAGTTGTAGTACGTTGACCCGTGACTCTCCAAAGACGCCGGCAACGGGATTCTCGGTGTATTGATTCACGAGCCGGTTGAGCACATCTTGAGAGATGCCTGTCAAATTCGAAATGCGCGGAACTTGCAGCAAGGCGCTGCCTAATGCAATATTCGGATCAACGCCTGAGCCAGATTGCGTCACCAAATCGATCGGTACGAGACTGATAGACGGATTGAGCTGCTTTTGATAGGCTACCTCTTGACTGACATTCTCGATGAGGGCAGGATTGTTTGGTCCCCAATTGGACACTCCAGATGGCCTCGATTGAAAGTGCATCGGATCGACAAACGACTGCCCGATTAGGCTAGAACCAACAACTGTGCCGTTTTGTATCAGCAAGCTTCCTTCGGCAGCCGGCTTATCCGCGATTTGCCCTATGCCTACGAGTAAAAGAGGGAAAACTAGTCCGCACAATACTAAAAAGATCACGGTCGTTTTGAACGCTGCAAACAGGTCACTTCTTAGCATTGATGCCGCATGGAAACATATTCGTTTAAATATCTTGCGCCACAGCTGCAGTGAATGTTACTACCTACTAATATGTGTTATGCGTTCGGGAATCCGCATCTATGAACTGCTGAACCTGCGGCCCTAGGACATCGAATACCACAATCACGTGATCAATATCGTGAAGGCGAAGGGCAGCAATCAGCGGCGGCTCCTGCTTGATGTGATGACGCTGGCTGAGCTGCATGACTACGTGGCTAAACATACCGTCGCGAACAATGCGCCCCTTCCCAATAGCCCAGCAATGGGCCTGGGAGCTGGTGAAGCCGTGCGGAGCGGTGATCACAAGCACGTGCACTCGCATAGTTTCAGGCATACTTTGCCATCAACATAGTCCGGCACGGGGTCAATTTCCGGCGGCTGCAGCAGGTGCTGGGACCGGCGTCGATGAGCTCGACTGCTGTGCCTGCAGTTTAATGATAAAGATTTGCAGGTCACATATGCAAAGTGCCGTTTTGCATGACCACCTCTGGTCAATAACCGAAAATGAGACCCGAGGGCCCAGAACTCGAGCGGTTTGACCTAATCAGTACGTGTGACTCCCGGCGTTGATCATGGTGGGCTCCCCGCTTAACGGTGTTGTTCTGCGATTCGCATACGCGCGGGGTGTACCACCATGACGCACGTGCGGGCGTTCCGCATAATCTCGGTCACCGTGCTGCCCAGGAGCAGTCTCGACGCTGAGAATGAGCGTGCGTCTCCAAGCATGACGAGATCGTAGTGTCCTTCGCGCACTTCGTCCAGGATCTCTTCGGCAGCGTGCCCCTCCCGCACAACCGCGCGGACCGTGAGCCCTTGCTCTCGCATATATGCGCATAGAGGGCCGAGGAAGACCCGTCTCGCGGCTTTTTTCTCTGAGTCAACGTCTCCAACGAGCGCTTCGATCCGCTCCAAATCTTCCCGAAATATGCGCTTGTAACTCTCGTAGACGCCGTGCTCAGTGAGCACGTAGAGCAGCGTGTAGTCGATATCGCGTCGGAGCGCGTTTACTGCGCATTTCACGCCCTCCATCACTGAGGGCGATCCATCAAAACAGACAAGGACTTTCATGTTTAGTTACCACCAGTGATTCAGAAGGATCCCACCGCGTATTTGACGTAGAGCAGGAGATCGCAAAGTATGAGCGCCGCCACGGTCGGCGGGAGTGCTATTTTTATCCATCGCACCCATCCCATGCGCATCCCGTGCGTCTCCAGTGAGCTGTACGCGACGACGTTCGCCGAGGAGCCGATGGGCGTGAGGTTGCCCCCGATGTTGGCGCCCAGCGATACCGCCCAGACCATCAGGGCCGTGGCGAGAACTGACGGAATGAGCGACAGATCTCGGATAACGTAGCTCATCATCACGGCGAAGGGGACGGTGTTGACCAGCCCGCTTATGAAGGCCGACCCGAAAAGCAGCAGCGAGAGCAGTACGGCGTTGTTCCCCATGGACGCCCCTGCCAGGCCGGTTGCAAACACGCCGAGGATCCCGGTCTTTTCAAGTCCGCCAACTAAGACAAAGAGACCGATAAAGAACAGCAGCAGTTCGTAATCGACCTTCTTGAGGGTATCCTCGATACCTCCTCTGCCGACAAGGAGCAGGGCAAAGGCGGGAATGAGGGCGGCGAGGGCGACATCCAATGGGATGCCGAATGTCGCCTCGAGATACCCCCCACTGACGAGGAGTACCACAGCAGCGATGAGGGCGGCCAGGCCGAAACGGAGCATCCGTTTGCTGATGATGGCGCTCTCAGGAGCGACTCTCGAGAGCGCCCGCGTGTCAACGTTCGCGAAAGGCGTCAGCGCCCTCCGCTGCGTAAGATAGAGCACCCCCACTGCTAAAAGGGCGGCAGCAAGCGCGATGGGACCGTCATTCCTCAGAAACTCGTTAAAGCCAAACCCCAGCTGGGTCCCGAGTATAAGATTGGGTGGGCCGCCGATGAGGGTGGATGCCCCACCGATGTTGGCAACGACAACCTCCGCGACGACGAGGGGCACCGGGTCGATCTTCACGAGCCGCGCGATCTCGATTGTAATCGCCGCAAGAAAGAGCATGACCGTAATGCTATTGACGAACGATGCCAGCAG
>Ga0187853_10003103_pt1 | contig 13115 bp, 20 predicted proteins | sample June2016WEW_6_10_2_FD_132417 | JGI IMG/M metagenome (GOLD analysis project Ga0187853, IMG submission 132417) | Peatland microbial communities from SPRUCE experiment site at the Marcell Experimental Forest, Minnesota, USA - June2016WEW_6_100 | ecosystem: Environmental > Terrestrial > Soil >... | reverse complement strand
GCTCGCGCCGTCTCCGCAACCCCGACCAGCTCCGACGGCGCGAGCGCTAATCGTTCAAAGCGTAGAAAGGTGGGGTCCCTCTTGGATGCCGATCCGGGGTCCCGATTGGGCGCCGATTGACACCTGAACTTGTTCAACCCAATTATTCAGGAGCAAATTTTTCGTGACACCGTTCCCTGGGTCGTGATCAGAGTCGGCAAGCAGGCTCCTCTTGGCGGCCGAGTCGACGCCGCTTCCCGCCTCCATGGACGATCGATGAGGCGAACGACGCCTGCTTCATAGTCCGCGAAAGCACTGGATAAGCGCTCGGCTATTTCTACTTCGAGGACGAGCGGGGCGGCTTTCCGTATCAGAGAGTATGGGGCGGCCCGTCAAGCAACCTAAGTTTGGCTGTTAGCGTCGCAATGCGTCTGTCCGCCTCGGCGCAGGTGAGGTTCGGCTTGTATGCATCTAGCTCATAGGCTTCTTTCGCAAGCCTCTTCAGTGTCGCTGCCTGCTCGGCTGTCATAGGCCCATCGTGAGTTATCATCACAGTCCACCCTGGGCCCAACGCACCCGCCGCAATCCGAATATCGACGACAAGAAGCCCTCAACCTATTCATGTAGTCAAAACGAGTCCACGGCCCACGGCTGAGTCAGCAATCGGCATCCGGCTCGCCCACCATGAGCGGCAAGGCGCTCGGACAAGGCGGCGAATAGGCGCCTCAGTTGGCGGCCTCAAATTCCGGCTACTATTCGAGGTATGACAGAGCGCCGCTTCCCACTACCTTGGACTATCGATGAGGCGAACGACGCCTGCTTCATCGCGAAGGATGCCACTGGGCAGGCGCTCGGCTCAATTTCGCCAACCTGATTATCGATACTGCGAAGAAAGGTGAGCGATCCGATCTGCTTGCGCGGCCTTGGCCAAACAAAACGCGCAGCCAAGAGACGTAATCCACCGTACAAGTGTCAATATCAGCGGGTTGGGAATTGAGCTAGATGCGGTTTGTGGACAGTCGATATTCGATCAACCTGTTCTGCGAAGGGGGCGAAGGCGCCGGCATCGAGCGGATGCTCGATCAATACTTGAACCTCACTATCGCACGGGCGGTGTTCAAGGCGAAAATAAAGGAATATCCCGGGCGCCTGATTATGCTGTGCGATCACGACGCGAAGGTGCTGGCGCGTAGCGACCGACCGGAAACGATACCGAAGTAGAACGACTCAACTCCTGCGTCTCGACGCGCCGCCGCGTGCAATGGAAGACCCCAGCCGCCGATAGTGCCGGTGCGGCGACCGGGGTCCGCGGCACGCGAAACATAAGGTACCATGCGCGGTCAGTTCGGTGCGTAGTTACGCAAATGAAGCGGGGGGAGACGATGGAGCAAAAACCTGCCGAAGTTGCAACCTGTCCTGAGTGCGGAGCCAGGGTGGAATTTACAGATGATGATCACAGACTGATCGACCCGGCTTCTCAATGCAAACGCCCGGAGGGATGGGCGCGTTGCGCAAACCTTCGATTTGCTCTCTCAAAGGCTCGTCAGACGCATCGTTGATGGACGGCCGTGAATGAACCGGCTCGGCCCTCGCGAGTTTTCTCTTGCTAGTAAACTGTCCAAAGCTGCGAACCCGCGAATACCTCACCGAAGCCGAGGTCGCGCGACTGATGAAGATGGCGATGGGCAACCGCCACGGCCATCGGACGCCACGATGGTCCTTGTGGCATACAGGCACGGTCTACGGGCGTCCGAACTGGTCGACCTTCGGTGGGCTCAGGTAGAGTTCGGGACGGCCGCCCTCCACGTCCGGCGCGTCAAGCAGGGCACACCCAGCACCCATCCGATCGTCGGGATGAGCTGCGGGTCCCTGCGGCGGCTCCAGCGCGAGCAGCAGTCGAAGTCGCCTTTCGTATTATGGCCGAGTTCATGAGCGTCCCATTGTGGAGACTAACCTGAGGGGGACTCTTTTACTGCATCGGCCAAAGCAGACTGCTCCTTCAGACGGTATCCACGTTGCTGCGCCTCCACGGGGTTGATCCCTAAGGCTTGCAAAGCCTTCGCATTGAATAGGAAGCGACCACTCTGCTCATCACGAACAAAGAGACTGATTTCCTCATCTGATTGCGTCACCATCATTCTCTCCCATACTGCATCAAAGCGTGGCGTTTGAAGCGACAAACCATTTAGGGGAGGTTAAGCTTCGTTCAAGGGCTGCAAGGTTCACGATGCTCGACGCGGAGCTGTTCCACAAGCCATGACCCTGAGTGGCAGGTACGAGACGCGCGCGACCAAGGAAAACGACAGCGGCTCAAACCGCGCGCTTGTGACCTCGCTCGCCAAAGGCCCCGTGCTGTCCCTTAGCGAGTCGTGGATGCGTTTTTCGCTCACACCGGGCAATTCGAAAACGAGTCACCGTCCCGCATTGAAGGCCGCTGTTCGTGCGATCGCCAAACAGACCCATTGCGCCGAAGGCGGTCGCAAAGAAAGCGAGAGAACGGCGGAGAGAGGGATCGCGGCACGGCAGCGCCGGTGCGCCAACGTATCGGTTCCGCAATCGGTGCCGAATTGTTGGTGAGATGCGGCTAAGTGCTGGTCGGAGTGGCAGGATTTGAACCTGCGACCCCCACGTCCCGAACGTGGTGCGCTACCAGATCGCGCTAGCGCCACTCCGCCTTGATCCGCTGTTGTCCGTCCACAATCGGTCTGTAAGGATGGGTCATGGTATGGGTGAGCGAACGACGCCCCCAGAGGAACATTGATAAATCAGCCGCTTAGTTCCGATGTTTGGCGGACTCCCTCTCCGCCAATCAATAAAATCAATGACTTAGCAGTCATATTTCAGTGGGTTCAGGGGGTATTTTCAGGGGGGCCCATCCTTGTCATTTGCGGTGGTCCAGCCTCCGCGCCGCACAGCGTCTATGGGCCGACGCATTCTCGACTTGCTCAACGATCGTGCCATGTCGGTGTCGTGGAATTTGCCCATCTCAGTGAAGCTGCCGGAGTCTTTGAGGGAGATTATCATTTGGGCATCGGGAAACATTGAGCAGGTTGAGAAAGAACTGCGAAATGCCGATCGCCAGTTTTTGGAGGCGAACCGAACGTTCTTGATTGTATTTGATGCGCTAGCCTGGGGCGAAACCCCGATCCTGGAGACCGCGCTACTTAGCGCACTCAGCAACATCGGGGTTGTAGAGTTTCGTATGGAATGGCGAATAAAACCCTCAACGCAGTTGTTTGAACCGGGGTGCTGTCGCACACCACCGCCTAGCTCGCGCCGCCAGCGCCGCGCCCCTCGCGCGCGCACACGAGGATTCGGCGCCATTGAGGTAAACGCTGGTTAAACCGCTGATCGTTCAATGTCGCCTGTTGGCGATGACCCCGTGGCTGAACCGCGCGGCCGGCGGCCGCAGCAGCATCAGCGGTCGCCGCGAAAGCCTGAGCGTCAGCGTGCGCCCCCAACCGAATTTAGCTAAGCGGCTCCCACCTTGGATGTGTAACGGCAAAACGAATTGCGGCCATGGATGAAATGTTGTTAGGACACTCATGGATGAAGTGTTGTTAGGACACTGTCGAGTAGTGCCGCGTCTTGCTATATCCCTCCGGTTGTGGTAGGGGTTCTCTCGGCTGGCCTGGACGATGGAGCTCGGGGACGGCGGCCAGCAGCCACAGCGCCGCCCAGTCGACAGCGCGACCTGCTGGGGCCGAAACAAGCAATAACAGGAAACAAGGCGAGTGCTAACCAATCGCCCTCGCAGATTAGGTTTTCAAGCGCAATACCGTCGAAGTGCGAGGGCAATTCAATTGCGCAATGAATATGCCATCGACCCGACGTACTGCGGTCCCATGAACGTAAAGCGCGGGCGCAGTCGCAGAGAACCGGCTTTTAGGGAACCGACTCCTACGGTCCCGTCGCGACAGCCATTTCTGGCAGATCGTCGCGACCTGACGGGCGTACCAGCTTATTCGTCGAAAGTTGCCCGTTATGCCATAGTAGGTATAGTGGCCCCGCATCATCGCGATCAGATGGGCGTGCTGCTCGGGGATGGACTGAGGAGTTTCAGAAACTGGATGCGGCATATCCGGGACCTTCCGGTGCAAACTAGTGGATTGACTCTAACATTTGTTTCCCCCGTTTAACAGCGGCGAGCACTCGATTTGGGTCGGCGGTCCATACGAAGGGTTTGGGATCAGCGTTTGTCTCTGCGACGAAGCGGTTGATGGCGACTTGCAGATCAACGACAGATCGAAACACGCCGCGCTTGAGGCGCTGGCGCGTGAGCTTGGCGAAGAAGCCTTCGATGGCGTTGAGCCATGATGCTGAGGTTGGGGTGAAGTGGAATGTCCAGCGGGATTGGCGCGCTAGCCATTGACGCACTTTCGGAGCTTGTGAGTCGCATAGTTGTCGACGATGGCGTGGATCACTTTTCCCATGGGGACCTGCTGCTCGATAGTGTTGAGGAAGTGGAAGTTATAAATAGCGCGCTTCGGACCGCACTTTACGTGAAGCTGACGCCCCCCCTTTGGTTGCCGGTGCAAACATCCAATATACTAAGGAGGCGAAAGCGAAAAAAGGCTCCGAAGTCATGATCATCCTGAAAAATCCGCAAAAATCTCCTTCAGCCGAGATAGCGCATATGAATGACTTGCTTGACGAGGCGCTAACAGAAACGTTTCCGGCCAGCGATCCGATCGCCATCAATGTTGAGCTTGAATTACCCGGACACGGAATAGCCATAACGCCCCGGGCTTCACACTCCGCTCTGAGGCACATTGCGCCGTGGACGCGGTAGCGGCGACGGGGGGCCACGGCGGGCCTGAACCTGGAGCCGACGCATGAGCAATCCATTCTCTCGCGTTACGACGCGAGTCGCCTATGGCGCTAGCCAGTTGCCACGCATCGCTTGGTATGTTGGGCACGGCCTCGCCGTACGCCGACTATCCGAGACGGCGCAGCGACGAGACAAAGCGCGGCCGCTTGCCCATACCAATTTGCGCGTGCCCGACCGCAAACGTCTCTACGCGGATATGGCCATTCTTCTCCAGCAGGACCTCGCCAATATTGAGGCCGGCCTTTACCCGATGCCCGCCGATCATGACGGATCGTTACTGACACTCCTGCATCGCTCGCGGCTTTTTTTCAATGATCTCCCCGCAATCCATCGGCGTCGCGAGAGCGGCTCGCACAACGATGTCCTAACCGAGGAGACGCGCGGGAAGCGGCCTCGCTACTATTTGCAGAATTTCCATTTCCAGACAGGCGGCTGGATGACGGACGATTCAGCGAGCCGATATGACACGCAGGTTGAGGTGCTCTTCAACGGAACTGCCAATGCGACGCGCCGGCAGGCCTTGCCTCAGCTCCATGAAGTCTTCGCCGGACGGGACCAGCGCAAATTGAGACTTCTCGACGTCGGCTGCGGGACAGGACGGTTTCTCGATTCTCTCAAACAGGTTTGGCCGCGGCTCCCGACCCTCGGGCTCGATATGTCTGAGCCATATGTGAAACATGCCAGGCATCACCTGAAACGCTGGTCGCGAATAAACCTCACAGTTGGAAACGCGGAGTCGCTGCCCGTGCCCGACGAAAGCCAGGACGCGGTGACAAGCATTTTTGTGTTCCACGAGTTACCGCCGAAGGTGCGTCGCATCGTTTTTCGCGAATGTGCCCGGGTGCTGAAGCCGGGCGGGCGTTTGGTCCTCGTAGATTCGCTCCAGCGCGGCGACCAGCCAGATTATGAAGGTCTTTTAGAACTCTTTCCGCAGAATTATCACGAGCCGTATTATAAGAGCTATACCAGGGAGGACTTTAGTGCTCTGGCCACCGGTTGCGGCCTGACGCACATCCGAGACGTTAAGGCCTTCGTCTCGAAGGTAATGGTCTTCGACAAGCCTCTCGAAACCCCAGGAGGTAATGGGCCATGCTCACTCGAACCGCAATCCGCAGCGATGCATTCCACCGCTCAGTCCGACCCACACGCAACGTCGCGCTGGCAACCAAAGTGTTTGACGGCGCGAGCGAGCGTAAGCCGCTCGGGCAATCGATTTATCTCATGGGGCGCCGCCATAACCTATCCGCGCAATGCAGAAATTTACGGCGAGAACAAGCTGGCCGAGTACCTTTACAAGGTGATCAGCGGCGCGGTGCGAACCTACAAGATTCTGAGCGACGGTCGCCGCCAGATCGGAGGATTTTACCTGCCTGGCGACATTTTCGGGCTCGAGTTCGCCGACGAGCACACCTTGTCGGCCGAGGCAATCGCCGACGTGAAGGTGCTGGTGATCAAGCGCAGCATGCTCACCGCGCTCGCTGCCCGCGATGTCGGAGTTGCCGGAGAGCTTTCTGCGCTTACTGGGTACGAGGTGCAGCGTATGCAAGAGCGCGTCCTGCTGCTCATCAAGACCGCGCGCCTGTCCGGCCAATGCCACTATGCCGGGACACCCGATAAATGCAGGGATCGCCGCCAATCCATAAGTGGCGCCGGCAGCTTAAGCCCTCAGCATCCGGGATTGCAGATCGAGCATCGCAGTCGCGAAGCCGTGGCTGTCGGCCATCATTTCGCGCATCATCGACAGCGGTGTCGCCCGCGAGGACTCCACTTCGCCGACGACGCTGCCGAAATCAAACGACAGTTCGGCGTCGAATTTGCGCGCCAGCTGCTGCATGCGCCGGTTCTCGGCGAGGCACGCCATATGCAGCATACGAAAGCCGCGGTTGCGGGCGGTGAGTAACGTGCGGCGCAGCAGCGCCGAGCCAACGCCGTGACTCTGCCACGGCTTCTCCACGCTGATGGCGGCTTCCGCCTGGTGCGGCAAACGAACGCCGAGTGGCCGCAGCTCAGCGGCGCCGCGCATCACGCCGTTGAGGAAAAAACCGTGCACGACGGTATCCAGAGAAATAGACAGATCGACGTAGCTGCGAATGAAATCGTCGGATACGCCGCCGCCAAACCGGCTGTGCCGGCTTTCAGGGTCAAGCCGCAGCACATGGTCGCGGTATTTGTCCGCTTCGCCGACCCACAGTTTGCGGATCACGCCGCCTTCGGGAAGAACGTCCTGCATCCTACGGATCTCCTGACATTGTCGTCAAAGACCCTCCCGATCGCGTCCTCCGCTCAAGTGAACGGCCGAGACGAACGTCTTTGCGCGTACGTCTCGAATCGAAACATCATGTTGTGCGGTGGCCGAAGTTTGGCAAGCGCAAGCATTGAGCAACATGCCTGCATTCCGTATACGCATGCCTAATAACTAGGTTTTTTGCGAGAATTATTCGCGTTTCCCGGCCTTCATTTGCTGCGCACGACACGTTGGTAGGACTCATTGATATGTGATGGATGCGATTATCCGTTTGAAACATTGATCAGGTTCAATGTCGCTGGCGCGTGATGGTGTCACACCCCGGATTGCGCCGTAATTTGCGCACGCATTTTGTTCTACGCTATGGGTGGCTGGAGGGCCTCCAATGGAGGAGTTGCGTCGATGTGCGACTATAGCCTTCACAGTGTGGCGTCACGACCGGCGAAGGTTGGCGACAAGCTGACCACGCGGGACTTCGGTACCGGCACGCGTGGGTTCGCTGCTGCGGAAGATGCTTGGGTTGCTGTTTGCGTTCTGCCAGGGACCGAATTGGCGTTTGCCAAACCGGTCGAGTATGGACCGAGAGGTCTGTTGGGCTGGGATCGGAAGACGATCGATCACCGAACGGCGATTTTTCGGCAGATCAACAAAGAGCGTGTCTCAGCGCATCACGACGCGCTGGAATTTCCGGACGGACAGTTTGTCCTCCTAACCAGCCTGGCGGAAGATCAGGAGGCAGTGGTGCTTCAGTTGCCGGCGCAACCCATGACCGCGTCGGAGGATGAGGCGCAGAAGCGCGCCGCTTACGCTGACTGATCATACGTGCAGCTACGCCAAGGGATGGTAGGCCGCCTCGCGAGGCGGCCTACATATGCTGAATTCACGTCACGGATTTTGGAAGGTTGGGAGGCGTGCTGGGGCTTGGTTGAGCGGCGGATGGGCATTCTGTTTCTTAGGGGCGGCGAGCCGTCTCCTATCGCACCGATGGGGCACGGTTAAGTTGGACGACTGCAATCTTCCGGGTCAGAATAGTGAACGCGATCATCTTCGCCTTGCTTTCGAGCAGGGCCACAGCATCGGCCGCGCTGATCCACTCAAGCGGCTTTTCCGTTGGCAATGCGCATCGGCAGGTGCAAACCTAGACCCCATAAGCGACCGCGGTCCAAGAGTTCCGGGTCCCCCGAAAACAGGGAGATTTTGAAGAAAAACAGGGAGGCGATTGAGCACGAACGGGCAATCACTGAGAGGGATTAGGGACTTAGATGATTTCTGCAAAAGCAAATAACAGAGAGAAAACAGAGAGACGACTCTTTGGAAACAGGGGGCGTCCGCTGTTCCCGTTCTTGCCCGGCTTCGGATTCTTTTTGGATCCGGTGGCGCAGAGAGAGCCGGTTTGCTGTCGGGCGACATGAAGAATTGATACAACTGTGAATGCTACCCCGGGCGAGTGAGCGTAGCGGATCATGCTCCTGGCTCTAAGCAGCCGGACCGGGGCCGGCCTTTTGGTCTTCCGCGATCCTCACTTCCGATTCACCCGTTGGGTACGCCATGATTGGCCTCGATTCGCTGATCTCACGACAGCTGCGCGTGCGGGCCCGGCCGGATTTTGACCTTGTGGCCGTCGGTAAGATCGACGGGGGGATTGAGGATCACCTGGTCGCCGTCCTTGACGCCGGCGCTTACCTCGACGGTCGTACCGAAGTCGCGCACCACAGTTAGGGCGTGGATGCGCGCGATCCCGTCCTCGACAACAGCGACGCTGAGACCGTCCCGGTTGAAGATGATCGCCTCGGACGGGACGATTAGCGAAGGCGTCTTGCGCGGGATCTTCAGTTCGACGGTGCAATAGGTGCCCGGCGACAGGGCGTGGTCTGGATTGGGTACGTCGATCTCGGTCAGCAGCGTCCGGGTGCCCGGCTGTAGCGCGTCGGCGATGCGCGTCACCGTACCGGGAAAATCGCGAGCCGGCATCTCGGGCACACGCACCACCGCGTCGACTCCCGGGCTAAGGCCGAAGGCTTCGTCCTGCGGCACATAGAGCTTGATGCGGATCACGTCGCTGTGCATCAGGGTGAACAGGAACGTGCCGCTGGTCGCGTCCGCCTGCACCAGGGTGCCGATATCGACGTTGCGCTGCGTAATGACCCCATCGAACGGTGCGATCACGCTCTGGTAGGCTTTCTGCTGATTCAATACCCGCAACTGCGCCTCTTGCGCCGTGATGTTCGCCTCGGCGACCGCGACCGCGGCTTCTTGTGCCTGGAGAGTCAGGCGATCGGTATCACCTTGTTGCGGGGTGACCCAACCTTTTTGGACGAGAGGGTTGTCGCGGTCCCAGGTGACCTGGGCGAGGTCGCGATTGGCCTTCGCCTGTTGCAGCGTGGCCTTCGTCTGAGCCAGGGTCGCCTCCGCCTGCGCGATCTGATGCTCGAGCTCCGGGGCGGTGATCTCCACGAGCAGCTGCCCAGCCTTAACGTGGCTGCCGATATCGACGTCGCGCCGGGAGATATAGCCGCTCGCCCGGGCGTAGATATTCGCCTGCTCGAATGCTTCGGTGGTGCCGGGCCAAGTCACTGCTATGGTGCCGTCGCTCGCACGCACCGGCGCGGTCCGTACGCTTGGGATGAAGTCGCGGCGCTGCGCTGCCGTAGCCATCACTTGCGCGTGCAGCCTGTAGTGCTGCCAAACGCCGATCCCTAATGCCGCGCACAGCAGCAGCAACACGCCGGCCGCCAGACGCTGCCCTCCGCTAAGTCGCCTCGCCTTGGTTGAGGCACGGCAGGGCTCGGTCGCGGGGCGGTCGGGCCCGTGGTCGCTCGGCTCTTCGCGCAACGGGACGCCAGCATCCGGTGCCGGAGGCTGCTGGATGTCATTCATTGCGGGTCCTCCGCGAAAACGCCATGCGCGGGCTTACCGTCGTTGCCCTTGCGCAGCAGGGCAAACAGATACCGCACCACAAGCAGTGTGGTTGGTATTGCAAAGAGCAGGCCGCCGATCACTGGGATGTCGATCTCGGGAAGATATCGGTCGGCATCGACAGGATGGCCGTCGTGCTGAGGAACAGGACGAGCGCGGCGAGCACGTAGAAGGTGTGCGGCAGCCTCAGAGCAAACCGAACAATACCCATGATGGTCGACCTGCGAGACTCGATTCTCGACCCGTCAATTTCTTCTAGACGTTCTCCTTCACTTAGGCGGCGAGCTTCGGCCAGCAGCGAGTCATCGTTTGACTGGCGCGGTGAAGACCAGAAAAATAGCCGAACTCGCGCCCTCACTGATCAATAGGGATCGGCACGTCCCTCGCGGCATGTCGGTCCATATGGCGATTCCGTTATGGGATACCCAGCCTTTGAACAACACTTGAGTCTATGGTCGGTTTCACCTGTTCGTGACCATTCCCTCGGCGGCGATAATGGTGAGGTTTGGCGATTGGCTGAGTTCACGCGGGCGTTACGTATCGCACGAGCCGTACGTATGTCTGGGTTTCGTGGCGCTATGGTCAAGTGGGACATGTCAGCGGCTTCGCATCTGAGCATGACGCACAGCAGGGGATTGAAGAGAAATCGGAGGCGTGGCTTCGAGGCAGGAAGGGCGCAAGAAGCGGCGCGTAATCGGTAGGTTAGTTCTTCGGCTTGGTCACCCCCATCGATGTTTTGATCGCGACATCGGCAAGTTCCGTGGTCTGTTCTGCGATTGCTTGTAATTGCGTCTTCACCAACTCGGCTTGGAGCTGCATCACTTCCTGCACGTTCTTGGCATGCACGAACTTCTAAGCGTACTCGAAGCAAGTCGCGACATTGCGTTCAGCAAATGTCCTCACCTTGCTATGCACCTCCTTCGAACCCGCTTGGGCTACCGCGACTTGCGCCTCAAAGGAGATGGTAACCTTCTGAGAGGCCGCGACGAAGTTGTCGAAGGCCTGTTTGGCCTCGTCCACACTTTTCTCGGCGAGTTGCCGGGCCTCAATCGGGATTTCGAAGTTCGATATAGTGTCCTTTGCCACGGCCACCCCCTTCTGATGTTCAGCGACCCATTCCTTAGAGACGACCATACACTGGGCCTTTCTTGTTGACGGCAACGCGCGGCCGACCTGAAAACCGACCCCCGCAGGTGGCCAGCGAAAAACGAGCCCATTGGAAGGCCGCGGGTCAGTTATTTTAGGACGCTAGCATGTTGGTACCAGTCCGTTGCGGTGAAAGTCGCCGTCCGGTGGGCCATCGATCGAATTACTGACGGATGTAATCGCGTAGCGCTTCGGTTTCGTGTTCTATCTCCTCGACGCGGTTCTTGACCACATCGCCAATCGACACGATACCGATGAGCCTTTCCTGCTGCACCACCGGCATATGGCGGAATTTTCCCGTTGTCATTCGACCCATCAAGTCCTCGATGGTGTCGTCTTCCGAGCAGGTCTTGACGTCGCGCGTCATGACCTGACCGACCGGTTCGTGCAGCGCTGTCGGCCCATGCTCGGCGAGCGCGCGCACAATATCGCGCTACCACAGGATGCCGACAATGCGGTGATCGGCACCGAGGATGACAACCGCACCGATGCGTCGCTCGGCCAGCAGCTGTACTGCTGTCGGCAAGATCAGCGTTCGGCTCGATTCTGACGACGTTGCCGCTCTTGCCGAGCAAAATGTTCTTGACGATCATTGCAACCTCCCTGGTTCGGCCGCAGACGGCCAAGCCGCCCCCTGTTTGCAAAGAGTCGTCTCCCTGTTTTCTCTCTGTTATTTCTTTTGGAGAAATTATCTAAGTCCCTAATCCCTCTCGGTGATTGCCCGTTCGTGCTCAATCGCCTCCCTGTTTTTCTTGAAAATCTCCCTGTTTGCGGGAAAAAACAGGGACCATGGGCCCTGGGCTGCTTTCGCGCCAGGGCGACCTGATGGTACGACCAGGTGCTGGCGTTCTTCGAGGCGCTGCCACCTTGCCTTGGGTATTCCGGCCACAGCCGCTTCCAAAATCTCCTGCACTTCAAAATGTGACGCCATCGGTAAAATCCGCAAGCGGTAAGGGCCTAGCAATGGTCGACTTTATCGCGGCCATATCCGATGGACAAAGGGCGATGGCACTGGACGCGGCGGAACATCACTATCTGCAAACGGTGCAAAATTTGGGTCGTACAGAAGGGCCTCCCCGGATGTGGGTTTCCGCCTTTATGTCTCATTTAAATTATAACAAGGGGACCTCGAATAATTGCCACCGATCGTCAGGCGCCCCGAATTTACCCACGAATGATTCGGCTTTGTTCTCGCTTCGATTCTGTGCTGTTCACCCCAAAGATGTCCGCGATTCCCAGCTACGGCAATTATTCGAGGTCCCCACAAGTACAAGCGGTGGAAATCCGCACCTTGCTCGACTAGTATCCGCGCCCGGATTCGGCAACGGTGCCAGATCGCGGGGGATGCCGATCCGCGCAGCAGCGTTAAGGAACCGCCAAAGGATCGGCGGGATGCTGCGAGCAAGAGGAGTCGATGAAACTTACCGACATTTCGGTCCCCGACTATTTCCACAAGGTGGTGGATTGTCAGTGGGCCTGTCCGGCGCACACGCCGGTCCCCGAATACATCCGTTTGATCGCGGCAGGCCGCTACAGCGACGCCTACATGGTCAATTGGGAATCGAACGTGTTTCCCGGCATTTTGGGACGCACATGCGACCGCCCGTGCGAGCCGGCCTGCCGGCGCGTCCGGGTCGAGAAGGAGCCGGTCGCGATCTGCCGACTAAAGCGCGTCGCCGCCGACTTCAAGGACGACATTCGCGCCCGCCTGCCCAAGCCGGCCGCGACCAAGAACGGCAAGCGCATCGCCCTCGTCGGCGGCGGCCCGGCCTCGCTCACGGTGGCGCGCAACCTCGCCCCGATGGGTTACGACTGCGTCGTGTTCGACCAGGACCCGGCGGCCGGCGGCATGATGCGGACGCAGATTCCGAAATTCCGCCTGCCGGAAAGCGTGATCGACGAGGAATGCAACTACATTCTCGATCTCGGCATCGCCTTTGTCGGCGGCAAGCGCATCGACAGCATGAAGGCGCTGCTGGCCGAAGGGTTTGACGCGAT
>Ga0187853_10003100_pt1 | contig 13122 bp, 13 predicted proteins | sample June2016WEW_6_10_2_FD_132417 | JGI IMG/M metagenome (GOLD analysis project Ga0187853, IMG submission 132417) | Peatland microbial communities from SPRUCE experiment site at the Marcell Experimental Forest, Minnesota, USA - June2016WEW_6_100 | ecosystem: Environmental > Terrestrial > Soil >... | reverse complement strand
GCACCCAGGCTCGCTCCCTCGATCGCCGCGCGGGCCTCCTCAAGATCGGCCATCGTCTCGACCCACAGCACGTCCACCCCCCCGGCGGCTAGCGCCGCCGCCTGCCGAGCGAAGCCTTCGACCGCGTCCGCAAACGGAAGTCTGCCGAGAGGCTCCAGAAACTCGCCCGTGGGGCCCATCGATCCCGCCACGACGACCTCGCTCCCGGCCTCGCGACGCGCGAGCTGGGCTCCCGTCCGGTTGATCTCCTCAAGGTGGCCGGCCAAGCTATGGAGTGCGAGCCGGGTCGGGTTGGCCCCGAACGTGTTGGTGAGCAAGATCTGGGCGCCCGCCTCGCGATAGGCGCGATGGACGGCGCGCACGGCTGCCTGTCCGGCGGGCTCGAGCACCCAGCGTTCGGGGGCGTCGCCCGCGGTCAGCCCGAGTTCGGCCAACCGCGTGCCCATCGGGCCGTCGGCCACAATCGGGCTGCGCTGCGCGAGCAGTGCGAGGAAGAGGTTCCGCGGAGGCGAGAGGGCAGCGCTCACTTCGGCTCAAGAATAGTCGGCCTGCCGATGGGGAGCCGTCGATGGGGATGGCCGGCCCCTCGGGGGAGTCCTGCGCTCGTGGGTGAAGAGCTCGTGACGCATGACCGGACGTCGCTCCCGAGAATCCTCGCGGCTGCTGCTCGAACGGACGGTCATCGTTCGACATCGCTGACGTGTGGGAAGCTCCGTCCCCTCGTCGTGCCAGCGTGCTGACCAACTGGACGTCGCAACCGGTCAGCCCGCCGCCAGTCCTGCTCTCGCGAGAGCTTCGGCCGCCCGGAGACCCAGGGCCTCCGGAGTCTGCTGGGCATACCGTCGGGTCGGCGCAGTCGAGGAGTGGCCGAGGTACCGGCTCACTTCCCCGAGCGGCATGCCGTTGTTGACCAGGAGCGTCGCCGCGGCATGGCGGATGCGGTGCGAGCCGAAGCAACGCAGGCTGCCACCACCGGCGTGATATCTGCGAGTGAGCATGAGCGATGGGGCATTCATCGAGAGTGGCCTCGGCTCACAGCCGGCATCGGCGAGAAACAGCCAGCCCGGATCACCGCCCGGAGCTGACGAGCACCAACCATGGCAAGGAAGCTGGCGCGGTCGGCGCCGACGGTGACCCTAACGGCGGCGCGCGGTCAGCGACCAGCGAGACCAGCTCTCGCCAGGGCCTCGGCTGCCCGCTCGCCGAGCGCGTCGGGTGTCTGGACTGCGTACCGCCGTGTGACCTGGGTCGAGGCGTGGCCCATATAGCGCGAGAGCTCCTCGAGCGGCATCCCGTTGTTCGCGAGCAGGGTCGCCGTCCCGTGGCGGATCCTGTGGCTCCCGAAGTAGGGGAGCGTCCCTCCGCCGGCGTGGTAGCGACGGGTCAGCATCAGGCTGAGGGCGTTCATTCCGAGAGGTCGGCGGCGATCGCGCTCGGAGCGGAACAGGTACCCGGGATCTGAGGGCGGATCGGTGTCGCGCACCAGGGTCGGCCGGCCGTCGGCTAGGTACTCGTCCAGCGCCGCTCTGGCGTCGGAGTGGAGAGCTACCAGCAGGGTCTTGCCGCCCTTGCCCCGCCGGAACCGGAGGAGCGAGCGCTCGGCATCGATGTCGTCGAGCCGGAGGAGCCGGACGGCGCTGTTCCGAGCGGCGGTCGTGACGAGGATGGCGACGATCGCCCGGTCCCGCAGGTCGAGCGGGCGGTCCCCGATGCAGCCGGCCTCGAGCGCCTGGAGGTCGCTAAGCGTCGCCCCCTTCGTCGGGGTCTCCTCCGACGGCAGGAGCGGGTCGAGGGCGGCCCGCCGGCGGAACCGGCCGAACGGGTTCGAGGTGAGATAGCCCTCGTCGAGCGCCCAGATGACGAGCGAGCGGATCGGTCGGACGTAGGCGTTGACGCTGTTCGCCGACAGCGTCTCGACCGGCACTATCCGGAGCGATCGCGCCAGCGCATGGGGTGCTCCGCGCCAGACACCCCGGACGCGCGGTCGATGTCGCAGGTCATCGACGTATGCGGCGAGGGTGGTGAAGCTGAGCGCCTCGGTGGTGGGCTCGATCGCGGTAGCCTCGAGCCAGGCGAGGAAGCGCGCGAAGTCGTCGCGGTGTTTGCGTCGCGTGACCGGGCCCCAGCCGATCCCGAACGTCGCCGTGAACTCGGCGACGAGCGGCGCGAGGGGGTAAGTGACACCACCCTGAACTGAGTCTGGATGCCTAGCGAGCATGACGTTATAATACCTCAGACCGACGTGCTAAGCAACCGTCCCGAGTCTGATTGGAGGCCCCCATGACACGCTCAACCGAGGAAGCTCGCGAAGCGATCCGCACGATCCTGGCCCGCTCGGGGCTCTCGATGCGAGCTCTGAGCGCCGCTATGGGTCGTGACCCCGGCTATGTCGCGGCCTACCTTGATCCCACTCGACCAAGCCGGGCCCGCCCCAGTCCAGAGGCACTCCTGGCGGCGTCTGATGCCACCGGGATCAGCTTAGTGGAGCTCCTGGAGGCCATCTGGGGGATCGATCGGCAGCGGTTGTCCAACGAGCTGGGCAGGCTCGGAGTCGGCAGCCCGCTGGAATCGCGCTACGGTGCGCTCAGCGACGACGAACGGGCCCAGGCGGCCAGCTTCATCGACTTTCTGTTGGCCCGCCACTCCGGGCGCCGGGCCAGGCGCTGAGTCGCCGGGGCCGGTGCGCCGGTCACTGGCACCGCAGCAATCTGGCGGCGCGATCTCGCAACCGCGATGGGCCGCCGCCCCGCTAGCCGAGGCGTCGCGTCCGCCCTTGATACAGGCTGGGCGGCACGATCGGCTCCGACGGATCGCCGATGGTCAAGCGATGGCGGCCAACTGTGTGCGCCCCTCCGCGGCTGGTGGAGATAAGCCAGACCCTGGGCAGGCCGCCCGCGCCGAGCGGCGGGGCATCCAGATAGGCGCCGTAGACGGCGGCATCGACCTGGTCGTCGTGCTCGCCGTTGGGGAAGGCTGCGAGCTCGTCCTCGAAGTCGGCTGGGCCCGCAGCTCCGCGCAGGAAGAAGACCTTGCCGGCCTCCATTCGGGCGGCCAGAGAAAGGGCCCTGGTCACCTTGTCCCGGTCGGGACGGACGGCCCCGGCGGGCAGGTTGGTGTGGGCGAGCAGGTCGCGCACGATGAGGGTGTCGAAGGTTGTCGCCTCAATGCACACCCTGGTCAGGCGCCGGGGTGCCGATGGGTCGCCTCCGGTACCAGATAACGCGGGCGGCAGCAGGTTGCACGGCCAGAGCAGGCGGGGGCCGTCAGATTCACCGTATGACGGGATTGAACCGCGCTCAAGTGAGTCGAGGCGGCCGGTCAGCCAGCGCACGTGGCCCCCATCGAGTCTCTTGCGCCAAGCGCCGACGAAATACAGGTTGTGCTGCGCATCCTCGAGCCACTCGATCACCGCGCTGTAGTCCGCTCGCGCGGAACTCGAGGCGTTGAGGTCTACCCCGACGCGACGGAGGCCGGGCGGCAGGTCATCGACGTAGCGGAACCACTCGCGGCGGAAGATGTTGCCGCCCATGCCAGCGGGGTCATTCATGAACTGGAGGTTGAACAGCGGGCTGCCCATGACGAGCCGGCGGGCCTCGAGTTCGGCGAGGGGAAAATGCTGCAGCCAGAGGGGAACACCGTCCTCGATGGCCCGGCGCACCCGATGGGCCCAGCCGGCCTGCATCAGAGAGGCATACAGATCATGCTCATGCCAGCGGGTGCCGACGAAGAGGCGCACCCCACCCGGTACCACCATCGGGTCGATGACCTCCAGATAGGTCTCCAGAGCCTTGGCCCGGCCGGGGCCGGTGGCGTTCTCCTGGGCACCCACCGGGTCGTCGGCGAACAGCACGTCAAGGCGGGGCCCCGCCCGGGCGGAGCCCAAACTCAGGGCTAGGCACGTTGAGTCCTTGCCCAGGTTGGCCCCACGGACGGTCCAGGCATCGTCGCGCCAGCAGGGGCCCTCGACGCCCCCTGCCGCCCAGGGGAAGATCTCGGCGAAGCGCGGGCTCTCAATCATCAAGCGGATCGCGCGCGAGCGAGCCTCGGCATCGTCGTCGACCGCGGTCAGGATGCCCAGGCGCAATGTGCCCCGGTAGAGGCCGATGAGGCGGGCGGCCCGATAGATTAGGAGCGTGGTCTTGGCAAAGCCGCGGGGCGCAAGTATCAGGGCCCGCTCGTGAGTGTTGGCAAAGCGGCTGAACTCGCGCAGGTGGGCCGGGAAGACCAGATCTCTCATGTACTCCGCGAAGGCGGCATCATCGGTCGCTGCCCGCTCCCGCAGCAGGCGCCGGTATTGGCTGGTCATGACGGCTCCTCCGGCTCCTCCGGCTCCTCCGGTTCCTGGCTTGCCTCGGCCTCAAGGTCGGCCGCCATCTGGCGCAGACGACTTGCTTCCTCGCGAGCATCAAGGTGCTCGGCAGGGTGATCGGACAGCTCGAGGCGCAGTGATGCACCCTCCGGCCCGCTGATCTCGGTGCGGCTCGGGGCATACAGGCCGCGCAGGCGGGCCAGTAGTTCTTGTGCCTTGATCGAGGCGTTGAGATAGCCGACGCCGAGGTTGGCCCGTGCGTTCAAGGTCGAGCGGACGGTTGCCGTGCGGGCCGTCTCCTCGGCGATCGCGATCGCCTTGGCCCGTTCGGCCTCCAGGTGCTCGCGTGACGCCCGCGCTGCCCAGGCCCGCTCGATGGCGGCCACGTGCGAGCGGACCTGGCGCTCCGAAATCGCGATCGGGTTGGGCGCTTCCGCTCCCGTTAGCGCGCGTTGGATGGCCGGCGAGCGAAGCCCCTGCAGCATGAGCTGCTCGATCCGCTCCCTGATGGCGGCGAGATCGGCCTCGGTTCTGCGGCCGCGCGCCGGCCGCAGAACCGGGCTGGTCGCTGGCGTGGATCGGGTCCGGTCACGACCGCTCACCTAGGGCACCAGCCTTGGGCTTGCGCCGGTGAAGTCGCGCCAGCGCTCGATCGCAACCTGGGCGTAGCGCGGATCGATTTCCATCGCGAAGCAGCGGCGGCCCAGGCGTTCAGCCGCGATGAGGGTGGTTCCGGAGCCACAGAACGGGTCGTACACCGCCTCGCCCGGCCGTAGGTGGTTCGCGATGGGGGTCTCGAAGAGCACCACAGGCTTCTGCGCGGGATGGTCCTGCTTCGCCTCGGTTGAGCCCGCCATGATCATCTTGGGCGAGGGGGCGCGCCAGATCGTGGCCTGGTTCCGCTCGCCGTAGAAGGGCACCTTGGCACCGGACTTGCGCACCACGAAGCAGGGCTCGTGGGCCCAGTGGTACCAGGAGCGGCCCATGGCGAAGAGGCCCTTGTCCCAAATCACCTGCTGGACCAGCTCGAAGCCGATGGCCAGAAGGCCCTGCAGCACCTCGAGGGTGTGGGCACTCGCATACCACACGTAGCCCACCGCCAGCGAGGGCACGAGGTCGAACGCTTCACTCCAGTCCGCGCGGGTGTCGCCCGAGAGTGTCGTGTTCCGATGACCGGGCTTTCGGCTGCGGGCGCCACGGGCAGCCCGGGTGTCGTCCTCTGCCCTCGGACGACCTATGTAGGGCGCCTCGGCGCGGCCCAGGGCGCGGTTTCCCGCAGCATCGCGCCAGGTCTGATCAAGCTGCACGCCGTAGGGCGGATCGGTGGCCAACAGGGTCGGGGTCGCGCCCGCGAGGAGCTTGGCGACGTCCGCAACGTTCGTTGCGTCGCCGCAGAGGAGCCGGTGGTCACCCAGGATCCACAGTTGGCCCGGCTCGACGTACACGTCGTTCTCCGGCGGCAGGTCGGGCAAGGCGTCGGGATCGCGTTGGTCGAGCCCGGCCGCCCGCAGCAGGGCGGCCACATCAGCGGGGTCATAGCCGGTCGCGTGGAGGTTGCTCGCCGCGCTCTGCTCTGCGAGGATCGCGGCCAGGAGCGCGTCGTCGTAGCCGCCGAGATCGGCGGTGCGGTTGTCGGCCAGCATGAAGGCAACCGCAGTCGCGTCGTCGAGCTCGACGAAGTTGGCGGCGATCTCTGTCCAGCCCAAGGCCTTGGCCGCTCGCCATACGTGGTTTCCCGCCACGATGTACCCGGTAGACGCCTGGGCCACGACCGGCTTCAGCTGTCCGAACCGGTCCAGACTCGCTGCCACCGCCTCGACATCGCCGACCCGCGGGTTGCGGGGATGAGCCTGCACGCCGGCGATGGGCACGATCAGAGCCCGCAGGGCCGGGGCGATCCGTGGCACCTCTGTCTCGTGCGGTCGAGTCGGACCCGACAGATCGGAGGCCCGCCCAGCCAGGCGTGGACGCCGGGCAAAGGCTCGAGCCGCTGTTCGAGGGGTCATCGTGGCACCGCCACGCCGCACGCGGCGAGCGTGCCCAGGCCGTTGACTGAGGCTTCGATGAGCGGCAAACAGATGGTCCGCATGGCAACCACATCAGACCACATGCGGGCCAGGCGAAGAGACGACTCCTATTGCGGGTCCTATACGGGTCCTATTACGGCCTAGCGAGGCTTACGTGTCCCCGAGGAACCGCTTGTGGAGCCGGCCAAGGTGATCGCCACCAAGGCCGCCGATCATTCCATCGAGCGCCCGAAAGTGGTTGGCCAGGGCCTTGAACGTTTTCCGCTCGGGTGTCGCCACCCAAGCCGCGCGCCACTGTTCCTCGAAGAGCTCGCGCGTCCACGCCGGCCGGCCGCGACCGAGGGGCCTGTACAGCTTGGGTCCCACGCCAGCCGCTGGGAGTGGTCGCCGCTCGTCGTAAGCCGTCCCCTCGGGCCGCTTCGGCGGGCCTTGGCGCACCGGGATCCCCAAGCTCGCGCTCAGATCGGCTCGCGTCCTGATCTCCGCCATCCGAGTCTGAAGCTCGGCTCGGATCTTGCCCTCTAGATCGGCATTCAGCCTGGTGATGTCAGCAGCAACGCGAGACACGAACGCCCTGACTGCTGAGCGTTCTCGTTCGAGAGCCAGCTGGAACGCCGCGGGATCAGCCGCGGTGCCGACGTGGGTGATCAGTAGCTCGGAGTCCCGCACGCAGCCGGTCGGGGGCTCGTTGGTATGCCCGGTGGGGCGCATGTCGAACAGGCCGTCAGGGCCACTGAACGGGATGTGCTCGATGACCTCGGTACCGACTCCGCGCCTGTTCCCGGAGGCATCGATGTCGACCTCGCGCGTCTCGGCGGTGGCCGCGCCCCAGACGACCACTAGCGGCTTCATTAGATACTTGGCGAGGAGTTCGGCGGCCAACTCATCAGGGCCCCGGGTCAGCAGATCGTCGGCTGACAATGCCACGATCTCCGCCGCGGCCTTGCGGTGCTGCCTCTCGAAGGCTTCGCCTATCGGCTCGTCATTGAAGAGGGGATGGGTCGGGACTGGGGTATTCATGGATGTGGCAGCATGGCTAGGTCCCGCGCCACGAACGACCTGGACAGGTCCTTGACGCGACACAAGGCGAGCAGATCGACAAGATCGCTCATCGCCGTCACCCAACTCCAATCGAACGCATGTTCGGGTGCTGTTGCCAATCATCCCTCAGCGGGACGACCGTGTCAAACAGTCTAGGGTCGTTGGCCGATGCCGCGGGGCGGTCGCGGTAGGGGGGCGTGGGGAGGAGCGGAGGGTCTGTGCTTCCGGCGAAACGGAGGGCTAGCCCTCCGGCCGCGAAGCCATCAGGATGGGGCGGAGGGAGGTCGGGGGTCACGCTTCGCTTGGGAAGCAGACACTCTGCCAGCTGAGTTACTCCCGCTCGGCGAGCAAGCGCAGTTATAGCAGATCGCGCGAGAGGGGCGGAAGGGGACTGGAACCGGGCCCTTGGGTCCCTCGGACATTCATTCGCCACACTGCGGCGGTCCGATAGATTGAGGCCTAGCCGGGTCTTGACAAGCCAAAGCAGTGACGCTCGATCGAAAGACGGACTGAAGTAAGCTGCGGCAAGGCAGAAACCCAGCTGGTATCGGTGGGGCGGGATGCTTGCCGAGAACGCGTTACACATCTATACGGACGGCTCTTCGCTTCCATCTCCGAGACGTGGTGGCATAGGGATCCGCTTTCTCTTGATCGACTCTCAGGGCCGCGAGGAGATTTCGGACTCCAGGCATGCTGGCTACGAGGGCGCTACCAACAACCAGATGGAGCTGCAAGCATGCATCGTGGCCCTTGAGGAAGCCCACGATCGAGGGTTGGCGACCCCGGTCTCCAAGATCGTTGTTCACACGGATTCCCAGTACGTCGCGGACAACGTGAACCAGGCGATCTTCACGTGGCCCAAGCAACGGTGGTCCACCAGGGCAGGCACACCAGTGCTCAATGCTGAGCTTTGGAAGCGACTGGTCAGGGCGATCAAGAACGCAGGCCGCCGAGTCGAATTCGAGTGGGTTCAAGGACACTCTCGTGATCCTCACAACCGAGCGGTGGACAAGATGGCGAAGGGCTCGGCCAAATCGACTCTGGGACCGGCTCTCTCCGTGGTCAGTGTGCGCAAGAAGTGGACGGGCGAATCGGTCTCCATCGGTAGCGTGCGAATGCTGGGCCAGCGCCTTTCAATCAGGGTAATCACGTGCGAGTGGCTGCATCAACAGAAGCTGTGGAAGCTCAAGTACGAGGTCATCTCGAAGGCAAGCCCGTTCCTCGGCAAGGTCGACATCATCTTCGCGACCGACGTGTTGGCCGATGGTCACGCCTACTTCGTCCAAGTCAATGAGGACACAGCCAACCCGAGGATCGCAAAGGTCTTCCGTGAGCTGACCGATCCCGATGGAACGCCAAGGAGCAGGTCTATCAAGGGGAAGGGCAACAGATCCCGTGTTCGTACGTTGGCGGGTACGTAGGGTGCCTCGGCCTCGCAACTCCGGGAGCACGATCACGTCGACGATCAGGGCGTGCAGTACTCCGTCAGAGAGGATGAGGCCCGTGCCCACCGCCTCGCCTGCCCGACGAGCAACGATGCCGTACCAGGCGTGAGGTAGCGATGCCGCCAGCCGCTCGGCGGGTACATGCGCGTCCTGGTCCTCGGCGGCTGCTCCCAGCCCATCAGCATGGGCTGAAACGCTACTCCCTCGGCCGACGAGTCTCGTGCTCGACCACGAAGGCGGGCACCTGCGTCCGCCGGTCGAGGCCAAGTTTCGCGAGTATCGAGCTGACATAGTTCTTGACCGTCTTGGCGGAGAGGAAGACGGCCGCGGCGATCTCCTTGTTGGTCTTGCCCGCGGCGATGAGCGGCAGGATCTCCCGCTCGCGCACGGTCAGCTCGTTCTCGACATCGGCGTCGTCCCCATTGGCGATGCGTCGAACGCGCTCGAGAAGCATGCCCGTGATGCTTGGATCGAGCAGCGACTCGCCGCGCCCCACGGCCTCGAGCGTGCGAACTAGTTCCGTGGACCGACTTTGCTTGAGAACGTAGCCCCGCGCTCCGGCAACGATGGCGGCGAAGACGTCGGCTTCGTCGGGCGAACTCGAGAGGAAGACGACCCGCATATCCGGGAAATCGTCGTGCAACAATCGGCAGGCTTCGATCCCCGATGCGTCCGGCAGGCGGACATCCATGAGAACCAGATCTGGGACGAACCTCCGTGCCTGGGAGATGGCCTCTGCGCACGTGCCGGCCTCGGCGACCACCTCGAACTGCCCGTGGCGACCGAGGAAGGCGATGAGCCCCTGGCGCACTACGTCGTGGTCATCGACGACGAGAAGGCGGAGCGGTCGGTCGGTATCGGACATCGAGGCGCCAGCATGCGCGTCCAACACGACAACCGCAACGGCGGGGCAGCGTGGAGTGGCTCATCGACACGCGTAAGTCATGGACCGCAGTTAGTCTCGATCCGGTAAACCGTACCTGGTGGAGACATGAAAGCGCCCTACACATTCTTCGCAGACCTGGCTGCCGAAGCGCCCGTCCCGGCCCGAGGCATCCTGAGCCAGACGCTCTCGGACGAGGGCGACATCGAGTTCCTTCTCTTCGCCTTCGCTGCGGGCGAGCAGCTTTCGGAGCACACGTCGGCACGACCGGCGATCATCCACATCCTCGAAGGCGAGGGCGAGCTGACCGTTGGGGGCGACGCCTATCCAGCCCGGCCGGGGACCTGGTTGCGCATGGCGCCCGAGGTGAAGCACAGCCTAGTGGCAAGGACTCCCATGCAGATGGCGCTCTATCTGCTCCCTCGCTAGCAGCGAGTCACGATCCCGCGATCGTGACGCAGGAACGAGAACTCGGACTCTGGTCCCGACTCGGTGCTGCGATAGGCCCAGGAAAGCAGCGTGCCCGCCGAGCCTGGCTGGACCTCGGGCCTCTCGTCCCATCCGCCCGCGCCCTGCCAGGACCTTAGGTCCCTTGTTGCGCGTCTCTGTTTCGCGGATGGTGTTTCCTGCCTAATCGTTGTTGCTGTGGGTGACGAGGGTGGCTCAGAACGCGGTTTCGGTGATCTCGCGAGGAGGGTTCATCGTGATCGCGAGGCGGCTGGTCGACTGGCGCCGGGCTGTCACGTCGCGAATCGGAGAAGCTGAGCTCGTCGTCTGCTCTCGAGCACGAACCGTTGCCCTGCTGCTCGCCTGCGTCAGCCTGATGGTCGTGGCTGGCTGCAGCGGCGCCGCTGGTCCGACATGCGGTGTCGGAACCGGGGCAGGTGCCTGTACTCGCGTCCTGTTCCTCGGCAATAGCTTCACGTACGTCAACGACTTGCCATCGACTTTTGCCCAGCTTGCCGAGTCGGCTGGGCGTCCTGTCCAGGTGGCGATGGTTGCCAACGGAGGAGAGACGCTGGCTCAGCATGCGGCCTCACCCGACGATCTAAAGGAGATCTCGTCGCAGGCCTGGACATACGTGGTTCTCCAGGAACAGAGCGAGACACCCGCCACGCAGGCCGGGCGCGACGACTACATGTACCCGGCCGCCAGTGCGCTCGCCGGCAAGGCGGAGGCGGTTGGGGCAGTACCGCTACTCTTTATGACATGGGCCCACAAGGACGGTTTGCCGGCGTCCGGCTTGCCCACCTACGAGGCCATGCAGCAGCAGATTGACGCCGCGTACCTCATCGTCGCCGACGAGTTGAAGGTGCCGGTGGCGCCAGTCGGGTTCAGCTGGTACATGGTCCGTCACGATCACCCTGACATAGATCTGTGGCAAGACGATGGCAGTCACCCCAGTCTGGCCGGCACATACTTGGCCGCGTGCGTCTTCTACGCCTCGATCTTCCGAGAGAGCCCCGAGGGGCTGAGCTTCCACGGGGGCATTCCGGACAATCAGGCAAGCGTCCTCCAGGCCGAAGCGAACGACAACGTTCTGAGGTTGCAGGCGCAGTGGGGCCTGCGCTAGCGACCGCGGGGTGGATCTCCGGCTTCTCGCCCGGTTCGATCGGTGCTGGGGCCGCGGCCGCCCCCACGATCAGGTCGTCGTGTCGGTCGGCGGCTGGCCGACCAGCATCGGCCGCCGCACGCGACCGGCGCCGGCCACCAGGCCACGTGCCAGGTGTCACGGCGTGAGTACCGCCTGGCCCGGCTGAACTGCAGTCAGGCGCGTTTGTGGAGGCTCACGCGGGCTCGAGCTCGATTCCCGCAGCTAGACAGTCCTCGGCAAAACGGGGGTGCGTCTCCTCGGTGGGCGACCACCGGGCGGGGAACGCCACCAGCCTCGCCAACCCGACCTGTGCGTACCGACCGATCAGGTCGACCCGGGCCCCGCCCGGCTCGCGCATCTCCTCGTCTGACGCATAGACCGAGAGGCGAAGCGTCGCCGGATCGCGGCCGATCTCCTCGCACCGGGCGCGGATCAGCGGGAGGGCCTCAGTGATCTGCTCAGGCGTGAGGAACACGACGTTGAGCTCGTCCGCAAAACGTGCCGCCAGCCGCCACGTGACCTCGTGGCCGTTTCCGCCCACGATGATCGGCGGGCGCGGCTGCTGGATCCCCTTCGGCACGTTCACCGCGCCAGAGGTCTATCGCAACGGGTCGTCCTGGCCGGCTGTGATGGGCTTGCGGTGTTTGGCTCCGGCCGGTGAGCAGGGGAAAAGATCGCGGAGTTCTGCACAGCCTATCCCCGTCACGAGCCCGTCGGCGCAGCTATCATGCCGACATGGCACTCGATCGTCTGTGGCGTGTCCCGGATGCCGTACCGGATGCAGCGTCTGTTCCAAAGGCTGCGCCTGAAGAGGGTGTCGTAATCCTCCGGGCTGCCCCGGCGGTCGACGACCCAGGCGCGCCGTTGGTCGTGGAGCAGCCGCGGACGACGACCGACAACCGACGGGTGCGTCTCTTGTCCGACGATGGGGTGGGCGGATCCTTGGATTTCCTGTTCCGGTCGGGAGCACGCGACTCGGCGCTGATCCAAGGCGAGGCGAAAGATGCGCTTGCCGCCATGCCGGACGGAGTGTTTCAGACGACGGTCACGTCGCCGCCGTACTGGTCGTTGCGCGATTACGGCATCCCCGGTCAGATCGGGCTTGAGGCGTCGGTCAAGGACTACATCGCCAGCCTCGTGGCGATCTTCGACGAAGTGAAGCGAGTCACGAGGCCGGACGGGACGCTGTGGCTCAACATAGGGGACTCTTACACCTCCGGGGGTCGGACGTGGCGAGCGCCGGATAGGAAGAACCCCGTCCGCGCCATGCAGTTCCGACCGCCGACGCCCGATGGCTTGAAGCCGAAAGACCTGATCGGGGTACCCTGGCGCCTCGCATTCGCCCTGCAAGAAGCGGGGTGGTACCTGAGAGCTGACGTCATCTGGAACAAGCCGAACTGCCAGCCGGAGAGCGTGAAGGACCGGCCAACTCGCTCGCACGAGTACATGTTCCTGTTCAGCAAGGGCGAGAGGTACACGTACGACCCCACGGCGGTGCGTGGGCCGAACGGCCGGAACTTGCGCACCGTGTGGGACGTGAACACACGCGCCTACAAGGGAGCTCACTTCGCCACGTTCCCGCGTTCTCTGATCGAACCGTGCATCGCCTTGACGAGCCGACCTGACGATCTCGTGCTCGATCCATTCATCGGGTCAGGGACGACGGGGGTGGTCGCACTAGGCGTTCAGCGCCGGTTCGTGGGGATCGAGCTGCAACCCGACTACGTGGCGATCGCCGAACGCAGGCTCAACGGTGCCGTCGAAAAGGCGTAGCGACCACACAACGCCGGTTGCTGCGTCGAGCATGATCGAGACGCCGGACG
>Ga0187853_10003088_pt1 | contig 13151 bp, 13 predicted proteins | sample June2016WEW_6_10_2_FD_132417 | JGI IMG/M metagenome (GOLD analysis project Ga0187853, IMG submission 132417) | Peatland microbial communities from SPRUCE experiment site at the Marcell Experimental Forest, Minnesota, USA - June2016WEW_6_100 | ecosystem: Environmental > Terrestrial > Soil >... | reverse complement strand
GGCTCAAAAAGAGAGCGACGCATGCAGAAAATAGCGCCGTCGCAAGCCAGCACGGACCCGATTTCGCTCTCTAAGTGCCGAATGGTCGATTCGTAATCCGAATAGACCCCGGCGCCCTTGCCAACCACAGCGCTATCTTGTTGCCAGAAATGCGTGTCACCCGTCACACAGCCCACTCGCTTATCGGCAAAGTGGCGCACAAGGCGACGAAGGCACTCCGCCGCGATATGCGCATTGGCATCTGTGAAGAAAAGCAATTCGCCACGAGCGCGTTGGACCAGGCGGTTGAGGGCCCTGTTTTTCCCACCCCGCTTCTCCATCCGCAAAAGGGTGAGTCGAGAATCTTTAATAGCCTGCACAATCTCGTCAGTCCGGTCCTCCGACGCATCTGAGGCCACCAAGACTTCCAGGCGTTCGGATGGGTAGTCCCACCCGAGGGTCTCGTTCACTTTCCACCCAATATCCCTCTCCTCGTTATGAGCGGCAATCAGGACCGACACAGTTGGCAAGAAGTCGTCTCGCATCACCGGGCGAACCCGGCGCACGAGTGCAAGAACTGCGAGGACAAGCGGATATCCGACGTAGACATAGCCCAGCCAAGCCACTCCGATCCAGAAAAGAAGCGTCATTCGCTAGGCTCCAAAAGGGCGAAGCATGGGACTGAAGCCGACCCCAGCAGTAAGTCCTGTCCAGGAGGCAAACAGCAAGCCGCCCGCGGTTGTTACCACCCAGCCCCTCATTGTGCCCCCCGCCCCAAGAGGAGGATCTTAATAGTCTTAAACAAAATGAAGGCGTCTAGCCCGGCTGACATGTGTTTGATATAGAAAAGGTCGTACGCGAGTTTCTCCGCGTTATCTTCCACCGATTCACAGTATCCTCGCTGAACCTGGGCCCAACCCGTGGCCCCCGGCCTCACAGACCAGCGTTGGGAGTAAAAAGGAATCTTACGGAGGTACTCCTCCTCCTCCCCTGGAACAAAGGGCCGTGGTCCGACAAAATACATGTCACCGCGCAGGATGTTGTAGAGTTGGGGAAGCTCATCCAAGCGAGTGTGGCGCAGCCAGCGCCCCACCCTCGTGCACCGTACGTCGTTCCACTGGGCCGGTTTGGGGCTTCCATCAGGGTCTGCTCCGTTACGCATCGACCGAAACTTATAGAGAGTGAAAGGCCTTCCATTCTCGCCAATCCGGATTTGCCGAAAAATAACAGGACTTCTCGAGTCCAGCCAGATAGCAAGCGCGATCAGTCCCATCAGAGGTAGGCAAAGCGCCAACGCCGCTAGAGACAGAATGAGGGAGAAAAGGCCCTTGTACAGCAGCGTCCAGGAGGAAACTCGAAAACCCTTGGAGAACAGCAACCAGCTTGGGCGAATTGAATCGATAGGAACTTTGCCTGTAACCGCCTCGTACACCTCAGCCCCCTCCTGAACCTGCACCCCTCGGCTTTTGAGGCGCAAAAGGGGCTCTACAGGCAACCTACTACGCCGGTCAGTCATGGTGACGATCACGCGTCTTATTTGCCGGGGAGCGACCACTTCCGCCAAATCTTCCAAGCTCCCAAGGCATGGCAAGCCTTTGACAGTTTCCCAACTGGCATCTGTGTTGCCCACGTAGCCGGCCAACCGCAGACCCAACTCTGGGTGTCTCTCAATCTCGGCGGCCAGACATGTCGCAAGGGGACCCTCACCAAGAAGAACTACTCGTTCCGCCAAGCCAGGTAGTCGGCTCAGGGCGGAAAACAGTCTCCGCCATCCCGCCAGGAGCAGGCCAACCAGGAAGATCCCCCCTAAGAAGACGCGGGTGTCTAATCGAACGGCAGGATACACGTGGTACAAGAAAGCCAGTATCAAGCACACGGTGCCCAGCACCTGCACAAGGCGGCTGAGGACCTCGCGAGAATTCGTCAATATGGACGAGTCATAAAGATCGTAGAAATACATGCACAGGAGGCACACTGTGGAGGCGAGAGCTATTTTGAAGAGCCCGTTTCCGTACTCGAGTATCACTCCAGTTCTAGAACCGAACCCAACGAAAGTGGCGGCAATCAGCGCCACAAAGATAAGCGACGCTTCCGAAACGGCCAGCAGAACCGTTCGAGTCGGCAAATAAAGTTTGAACTCTCTATTCATCGCTTGGCCCTTAGTGAAAGTGGTCACGAACTGGCTCAGCCGTTACCGTTAGTAGAAGCGTGTGGATAATAGTGGTAGTAATAACGGTCGTGGCTCTTGTCGTCACTGGCGTTCAAAACTACTCCCGCCACTTGCACACTATCGAGAGCGCTCAGTACCTGCCGCAGCGTGTCCCGTGGCGTTACCCGTGGGCGTGCAACTAATAGAACGGCGTCAGCAAGTACGGCCAATTGGTGAGCGTCGGCGAACGGGATAAGAGGCGGAGAATCCATGACAACCCACTCGAACGCCGTCGTTGCCAGCGCCATCAGTTCACGCATTCGGGAACCCTCCAGAAGTTCGAACGGATTCCCTGAAGCTTTCCCGGCTGGAAGGTAATAAAAACCAAGCGGATCGACGCGGCGCATGATCGAGTCCAGCTCTGCCTTGCCCTCAAGAAACTCGGCGAGACCGGCCATCGGAGGGAGCCCAAGGGCGCTCTGGACAGATGGATGACGCATATCTACGTCAAACAAGGCGACGCGGCGAGAACTGCTTGCCAGACTCGCCGCAAGGTTAATAGCCACAAACGTCTTGCCCTCCTTCGGAACGGAACTGGTGACAAGTACCTTGCTGACCGGCCGACGGTGGCGTAACTGAGTAAGACGATGGCGTAAGAACCGGAACTTCTCAGCTCCGAACTCGTAATTCTGCCTACACCCCACAACGCGATTCTCAGGACGAACATGGCAAAGAATAGCTGCCGCGTTTTCAAAGCCCTTTGCAAGAACCTCCGACGACCGCGTAGCTTTCGTCTCGCCGATGCCTTCGGAACTCTCGCGCTCGGACCTGTTATTCGCCTCTTTCTGAAGAGAAAAGCGAAAACCCCCGAATTGTTGGCTCACTTTCCCCCCCCAGCTCTCTCTAAACAATGCACCTTTGCCCCGTAACGTTGTGCCGGACCCCATGTACGAGGCGTTCCCCTGAGTTTTCAACCGCTTTGCGCGTGCGAATTCGAGCAGAGTTGCCGTGGTCTTTAAATTACTCCCATTGCCTCAGCTTCGCAAGTAAGTGAAGACACCGGCACCGGCAGACAGAATTATAAGCAGCGTTATGCTGGCTGCCTCGAAACCCCGGTACCAACGTAATCGGACTTGTTCGCGCTCGGTGCGCAGAGTCGGAATGCGCGCAACGACAGGAAGCTCAGCGACATCCCATTCGCCGCGTAGAGTCTTGTCCCTGAGTTCTCGGGCTGCCATCAGGGCAATCCCCCCAAACAGCCCTGACACCCAACCGAGGAAAATGATTTCAAGGGGACTTGGCTCGCTCGGCTTCTGCGGTAAGCTCGCGGGGTCCAGAACGCGAAACTGCTCGCCCTGCTGACGCTTCTCCAAATTAGTGGCGAGTTCGGATTGCAGTTTCTTGTGCAGCAACGACTGGTAGTATTCACGGGAATTCTCATACGCGCGAGTGATCTCAGCGAACTCCTGCTCGCGCAGGGGCGTGAGACTCAGATGCGATTGCACTGCCCGAATCCGCGTGCGGACCGCGTCCGACTCCTTTTCGCGATCCCGCACCTCCATATCAATCGATTTGAGCCGACTGTCGATTTCAGCCAGGGCCGGATCCGGATTCCCGGCTGGACCACTTTTAGTTCCGTCTGCGAGGGCGTTTTTTGAGGCGCTAGCATCCGGAGGAACATCCAATCGCCGCTTGAGCGCCTCCCATTCGCTTATTTCGTCCTCCAGCTTGATGATGTCGGGATGCTGGGGAGTAAGTGACACTCTGAGATCTGCCAACTGCCTTCGAAGTTCCTTCAACTCCGCTTCGGCAGCCGAAAGTGGCGGGCTGGGGCCATCGCTGCCAACTTTGCCTTCCGAAGCCCGCTGCATCGCCTCATATTCATTCTTCATGGACTGGTAGTAGATCTTCTGTTGCATGGTGCGGTCGAGGCCGTCTGTGCTGGAGTGCAGTTGAGCTTCCAGACTGTTGAGAAGCCCTAGGTTGCTCCCCTCTTGTTCGGGCAACTCACCCAAGTTGCGTCTCTTAAACTCACTCTCGCGCTCCTCCTGCTGGGCCAAATCTTTGCGCGCCGCTTCAAGTTGACCCTCAAGAAAGGCAGTTGTCCTGATTGAGGCCTGAGTGCGCGCTTCGAGGTTCTCCTCGATGAAGAGAGATGTCAACTCGTTAGTAACCTGCTGAGCAACCCGCGCACTCCTGGCCGAGTAAGAAATGCGAAACGCGGTTAATTCCCCGGCCTTTCCTTGAGTCTGTACTTGAGTCTGTATCGGTTGGATACCTATGTCTTTCCGCATCTTGTCAACCACATCCTCAATGGCGTCATGCGCGCGTTCCCGGGGGTAAAGTTTGAACTCCTCGATAAGAGTCTCCAAGCGCGTGCGGCTCAGAATCTGCTGCGTCATGCTCTGGAGACGGTCCTGCGGGCTAGAGACGACGTTAGGGGTTACGTACTGCTCTGGCACCCTCTGTTCGACCACCAGCACCAACGCCTCCGACCGGTAGAGGTATGGCCACCGCTGAGCGACGGCAAAGCCGAGCCAGCCGAGGAGTAAGAATGGCCCAAGCAGCGACCAGCGCCGACGGATGATGATCGCCCATAAGTCTTTGAACTCCAAGCCCACCGAGTTCCCTGGTTCAAAATCGTCTTCCATGGCAACACCGCACCTGCGGAATTACTTCAATCTCTCACCTGCAGAAAATGGAATTCCGCCTGGACGTCGACACCAATCCCTGCTGGACGGCGCTGACTCCTTTTGTCGGCCCGACTCTTGACACTGTAAGTTAGACCAATTCGGTGGAACCGACAATGGGACGAACGGGCAAAGGCTTGCCCGAAGGTACCATCCAGAGCTTTGAATTCATTGATTAACTCCAACATACTAATGCACTTCTTCCTCAGACTCGAAGGGGTCCTGCTTTAGGAACACACTACACCTGCGACCAGCCTCCCGGAAAATGCAGAACGTCGCTGCTGTAGAGCCATCCGGAAACCGCATCGTTGCTGATTCCTCGGACGGTTAGCTCTTTGTTTCCGATAGTCGCTTTCTCGAAGTGGCCCTTTCCGGATGGGTCTCTAGGTGATCGGACGGTTTGGTCCTCCAGTATGTCGGCGGCTGCGCGGGTCGCGCTGGCATGTTCGTAACCCAAGCTTGAACATAGCGCGCCCAAGAGGGCACTTCACGCATGAGACGCTTCTTCTGCATGCATCAAGTGATACTCCTCGATGGTAGCAACCAGTCCGGTAGCACCTCCCGTACCAACCGGCGGTGCCTTCCGCACGATTTGACCGAGGCACCTGACGTTGGCACCATACGCCCCGGGACCTCTATTTGGCAGCGCAAAGATCATCTCGACCCGAGCCTTGAGTGCTACCAAATTCTTGCCCCTAAACAACACACCAGATCCGCTAATGTTTTCCGTCTTTCCTTCGTACCATATGTTCTGGCCAATGTTCCGATAACGGATCGTCGTCTCGATTGCAAAGCGCTCTGCGCGCGGTAAAACGCGAGTTTCGTTGCGCGGGACGCCACCGTCTTCACCTCCTCTCTTCACACCAGCAACGACGGCAACGTGATTCCGGAATTGCTTAAGAACTAGCCCAACTTCCGCAGTTAAAACGCTAAGAAGCTGTAAAATAATCAGCTTCAACCGCGGGAAAACGCCGATCAGCACAGCGAGGAGATTTGCCTTCATCAGGGTTTAAACCGCGAAAGCCGGTGCCTCCAATTTCTTCACAGTTCCTAAGTCTTGCATTATCAACCCAGGCATGCCAAAGTCCCCACTAAATTTCAACCTTTTGTAGTTGCGACGGCGCTCCAGTCCGAGTCTCGGGAGCAGGCTCGCGTGGTGCTCCGGGGACCGACTCACCCCATGCTTGTGAATCTCGATTCCTGTCCGGATGGGCAGCACCACCTCCAGCAGCTCGATCTTCGTCAACTCCTCAAACACCTTGCGGGGTCCGTCGCCCAGCCCTACCTGGAGGCACAGTTGCCCCAAAGTTGTCCACGGCACCTAAGCGAGAAGGCAGAGCAGGATGTGGACCTTCACCTGTTACTCCTTTTGATGCCATATGGCCGCAGATCGAGGTCCTACTTCTGAATGCGAAACACCGCCTCGACTTCTGTGAGTTGCGCGTGGGCTCGCCGCGGCTCTTCTGCACTCCACTCCGTCACCTTGCGCGGCAGCAGGTAGCACCCTCCGCCCAGCGCTGCCCAGTCCCGGCACTCCCTCCGTTTCCTCCAGTGCACCCCCGCCTTGCCCTGAGCGTCCGTCTCCACGCGAAATTCGAACAACCCCGCCGCTCGCGTGTTTCCACCCAGCAACCTTCCTACGCGCTCGGCCACCATCAGCGGGGAGAGTTTCCGCCGCTCACAGCCCCAGGCCTGTTGCCTAACCCTTCTTCGATGTGCTTCTCGAACCGTTCGTGCATGGCCCACTCTCTTCCCCACCAAGGGACGCTGCGGCAGAAAATGAACACTTCCTGCTGCTCCGGCGCCGGGCACAGCCCCAATTCCAACCCTTCCTGCAATGCCTGCCCATCCTCCTCCAGCAACTCACTGGCAACTTTCTTCAACAGACCACGCGGTGTCCCCAGAATATGCTGCCGCCCTCCTCCAATTCATAAACTTCATCTCTTCACTCACCATGCCGCGATCCATCACCTCGGTCAGGCTCGCCTGCCCGTAACACGCTTCCCTCGTCGTGACCATCTCTTCCCCCGTCGTTGCATCCCTTTTCAAGGGCGTCGGTCTTCAATACACGGGCTTTTCGCGTGTCGCAGCGAGCTTGGCCAGAAGCCTCTGTTGAGAACAAAAGAGCTAAAGAAAGATCACATCTCAAAGAGGCGCGAAAAAATACTCTTCCACCTCAAGACTGCGGGAGTCACACTAGCATGCTTTCACAAACTAACCGGAGTCCATGCCGCATGGCAATAGTACGAAGGGGCCATAATTGCCCGAAGGTACTACCTCAAGTCTTTAGGTTTGCGAGCTAGTCGTCAGTTCTTCAGGGGGGGTAAATCGCGCACCCCACCCTCCTCCGATAAATCATGAAAGACCGCAAAGAGCGCCAGTTCCAAGCGGGTTGAGACACCTACTTTGTCAAAAATACTGGTGAGGTGATGCTTGACTGTCCGTTCACTAACGGAGAACTCTTTCGCGATCTCGTTGTTCGTACAGCCGGCAGCAACCTTTGTGACAATTTGAAGTTCGCGGACGGTGAGCCCATAGCGGTTTTGTGACTTGCCAGAGATCCCGGCCGCCTGTAGTTCTCGGAGAGTCCCCAGGATGTCAAAAACCTTTTCACGGCCGATCCAATAGTGGCCAGCCATGACGGTCCGAATGCTCTCCATCAACACGTCTGAGGCACACTCTTTCAGTACAACGCCACGGGCGCCGTGCTGAAGCGCTTCGACAATCTGGCTTTTTTCGATGTTCGCCGCCAGGATGATCGTGCGTACTCGGCTGGCAGAAGTTTCAAGCTCGGGCAGGACCTCCAGACCCGCACGACGAGGCATCGACATATCAAGCAGGAGGACGTCCGGTTTGAGCTCGTGAACGCACTTTACGGTTTCCACCCCGTCCGCAGCCTCGCCTACCACGCGGAAGCCTCGCTCTTCTTCCAGCAATCTTCGCAAACCCTGACGGAACAGTGCATGGTCATCCGCAATCAGGATGCGAACCGTTTCCGGCCGGCTGTGCGTTGGACTCATTCGCATAGACCTACAGGGGCAAGAGAATTTCCAGACGCGCGCCGCGTCCGGGCACGGATTCCAGTGCGAGTTCACCGCCGATTGATCGCAGACGTTCCTTAATGACAACCGGCCCCTTGCCGGTCGCTTGCAGTTCTGCAAACGAAAGGCGACCTGAGAAATCGAAACCGTGACCATCGTCGTCAATCGTAATCTTCAAGTGACCGTCCACCGGCACGCAGCGAACAAAGACCTTGCGCGCCCCGCTATGTTTCCGCACATTGACGAGCGCCTCTTGCAGAATGCGCACTAATTCGCGGCAGACGTGCGGCGGAACCGTAATCTGCCCAGACTCACAAGCAAAGCTAGCAGAGATGCCTGTTCTAATTCGGAACTTGTCGACAATGTCGCCGAGATAACTCACAAGCTGATGCGGGTCGAGTTCGATCGGCTTTACGCGCTCCATCAGATCCCGAAAGTCCTGGATCTGACTTGCAAGCTGGCTCTGAATTAGTCTGAGTTCTTCAGCTATGCCATCTACCTCTACTCGGCGGCTCAATACTCCGACTTCTACTTCGAGCGCGATGAGCGACTGAATAACCCCGTCGTGAAGGTCTTGCGCGACGCGAGTTCGTTCCACTTCTCGGACATGGGAGCGTAAACGGCCCAGAACGTACAGCCTGTAAACGACAGGCACTACCTCACGGATAAGCTGCCGAAGAAACCCCAGGTCCGCCTCGCGCCGCATTCGTCTTCGAGGATCAAATACGAAAACGCGCCCAGACCATTCTTTACCACAGGTGAAAGAAACTGCCAGAAGCGTGTGGAAGCCATGCCGGCTGAGGAAGCTATAGGGCAAAAAGCAGGAGACGCGATGCAGCCGGTCATCTTGATCGCTCAATGTCATAACGCGGAACCGGTTGGCTGTTCCGGTCCCGCGTAGCATGGTTGCGCACCAGCTCTCTCCAGGGAAACTGAAGAAATAAGTATCTTGGTCGGGAGGTGCAAGTTCGTGTAACTGGACTGGAATATCCTGAGCTCCACCTTGCCGTTCAGCATCCCAAAGAAAGCTCTGTCGACTGCCTGTACGCTGCAACGCCGCCACTACTTGGCTTGCGTTGAAGAGATCGAGCATGGCTCGGAGAATTGTTTGCAAGGTCTCTCGCATCCCAGCTCCGGCCCGGACCTTTGCAATGAGACGGCTGGTCACTAGAGTCTCGGAACGACGTGTCTTTTCGTTCTGCACCAGGTATCCGAGTACGCATCCCAGTAAGAGTAAAGCGATTGTCCACTGAGACAGGCCAGGAATGCTGAGCGCCGAAAAATGATGCGGGCCAGCGGCGGCGGCGTTACCGACCAGCAAAAGAAGCGCTGCACAGCACCCGGCCGTGAATAGGGTCTGCACCAGCCCCCAGCGGTATGCCGCGGCAAGCACAATGAAAAGAAGGAAGACAACAAAAATGGGACCACCTCCCGCCTTGGTGAACAGAAAGGCGACGCCAGTCCAAAAAACGCCGGTGACATGGAGAACCAGTCGCAGCGACCGGTTCAGGTCGGATTGCCGCCGGAGCACCTCCACCATCAACAGACTGAACGATGCATAAAGAAGAAGGGCCAGACGAGCGAGCCGTGTATACGGACGTGGCCCGATAGGGTCAATGTAGATTGCTAACAAACAACCCAATGCCAAGAAAGCCTGGGCAACGGTCAGTGCGTACTCAGCCTCCTGGGCCTCGTTCGGATCAACCACTGCGCGAGCAGGGACCAAGAATAGCCGACGTATTTCGGGCCCTATCATCCACCGTCCTGCCAGACGACCTACCCATCTGGTCATCGGTAATTCCCGGTTGCCTCGGCCGGCACGCAGCTCAACTAAGGACACGAACGCCCCCCTCCTCACACGCCGCACCGCTTCGCATCGGGCCGCGGGTATAATGTCTAAGGTTCCCCCGGCGCTCCTCCGGGATACCTTCCGCCAGTCCGACGCCTCCACTGCCGACCTACGGTTACGACATCAACGGTTCTTTGTCAATATCCGGAAAAGTAATCAGATATCGAGTAACCGACAGTGGCTCGCGCAAGGCGACGGGTAAATGACTGCGCTCTGCTGGTGAGGGGTCATGTGACGCAGTCTATTCTCGTCTCGCCGCCGGACCGTTGGGTAAGAGCAGGTGCCGACACCGTGCCGGAAAACTGCGTGCTTCGACCGACCACAGCCCAAGCCACCCTCCTGTATTGGATACCGTAGATTTCTTGCCCTGTCAAGGCCCTGGCCAGATTTTTTTTGGATTATTGAGCTCTGCGTAAAGAATGCAATGGCCAGTGCAAAAGAGAGGGAAGCTCTGATTGGGGGGATGCAGCCGCGCAGTTTCCTCGGCGAGCTCCGGATAGCGTCGATTGAACGGATGAGATCATCCATCAGCTCATCGACGTCATTGGGGCAGCCCTGTGCCGGTTCCCGCTTGGCCAAGGACCAAACGCCCTCCTCGGAATTTGGCTCAGGTGCGTAGGAGGAAAAATGCTCCATGCGGAGACGCGGGTGTTGACGCAGGAGATCGAGCAGCGGTTCAACGTAGTGGGTTCGAGAGTTGTCAAGGAGTGCCAACACTGGGACCCCGTAGATGCCGCAGCAAATGGCCGAGGAGTTCACATACCTCCTCCTGCCCGATATCCTGGAAATGGAGCTCGTAGTAGAGGCCCAGCTGCTGTCGTTTAGAGCTGACGGAGATTCCTGTGACGAGGGAGATTTTGTCCCGCCGATAGCAATGACGAACGATGGGAGTGCGGCCACGCGGTGCCCAGGTCGTGACCACATTCGGGATCAACAGGAATCCGGATTCATCGGCGAACACTGGATGGGCGCCCAGCTGCGTGGCGTTTTTTTACCCGGGGGCCACTCTTTTCGCTTCTAGCGTTCGACGGCCTCCTCCTCGCGGTCGGCGGCGCGAGGTTCCGGTTTCTGGTGGCTCCAGTCCAGGCTGTGCATCAGCCGTCAGATATGATCGCGGTGGTAGTGCACCCCGAACTCACCCTCGATAACCTCGGCAATTCGCGCCGTGGTCCACAAGTTGGTCCGGTAGCCGTGCGCGATCGGCCCCTTGAGGTGCAGCTTCACCAGGCGGCGCCGCTGGGTCGGTCCCAGCCTGGCAGGGCGCCACGGGGACGAGCGGACCTTCAAAGCCTCCGATCCTCCTCGCTGCCGGGCATCGCGCCACCGCATGACGGAACTGGCGTTGCGTTGGATGCGACGGGCAATTTCATTGAGGGAGAAACCGGCCTGCAGGAACGCCAAAGCTCGCCGGCGCCGATCTTCCAGCAGGTCGGCGTTACCCTTCAGTCTGGGCCTGGGTGCTCCCTTCCTTTCTTCGAATGCCGAGAAGGCGGTACTACGCTCAGGCCCTGCTGGCCCGTGGCACTTTTAAGCGATTGAAGGCGCGCTTGGTTCTTGCTACGATTGTCTTGTGCAGGTTTGTGTGAACCATCGTTGATCGGCCCCGGCGGTATAATGCATAACCATGGATTGGAACCAATGACTCCGAGCCGCGATGAAAGGCGCGTCATCATCATCGGTGGCGGTCCCGCCGGCTTGACGGCCGCATACGAACTTTCGAAACACTCGATACCAGCCATCGTGCTCGAGGCCGACCCCGTTGTGGGGGGACTCGCACGCACGGTTGCCTATAAGGGATACCTATTTGACATCGGTGGCCACCGTCTCTACACCAAATGGGACGAAGTGGAGAAACTATGGCAGGAAGTGCTCGGCGACAAATTGCTTCTGCGCCCGCGACTTTCGCGGATCTATTACCGCAAGAAATTTTTTCTTTATCCGCTGGTGGCGAAGAACGCACTGGTCGGGCTTGGACCCATCGAAGCCATCCGGATTATGGCGAGCTACCTGCGCGCACGCGTCTTCCCGTCCCCTAAGGAAGAAAACCTGGAGCAGTGGGTTTGCAATCGCTTTGGCCGGCGCCTGTACGAGGTCTTCTTTAAAACCTACACGGAGAAGGTCTGGGGGATACCCTGCGCCGAGATCCACGCGGATTGGGGCGCCCAGCGCATTCGCGGGCTCTCCCTGACCACCGCTCTGCGCAACGCGTTGTGGAAGAACAAAAACACGAAAGTGAAGACGCTGATCGACCAGTTTCATTACCCGGAACGGGGACCCGGGCAGATGTGGGAAACGCTGGCGAAGCGGCTGCGAGGGCAGAACCATCCAGTCTTGACGGAGCACCGCGTGGTCAGGATTCATCACCGGGACGGCAAGGTCACAGGGTTGGTAGCCGCGGAGCCTGGCGGCGAGAAGCACTTTGATGGGACCAACTTCATCAGTTCAATGCCGATCCGGGACTTGATCAACGTCCTCGACGAGCCGGTCCCCGCGGAAGTTCGGCGCGCTGCCAATCGCCTCCGCTATCGCGACTTCTTGATTGTCAGCCTCATCATTAATCGCAAGGAGGTGACTCCCGACAATTGGATTTATATCCATGAGCAGGGCGTGAAGGTCGGGCGCATTCAGAACTTTAAGAACTGGTCTCCTGCCATGGTGCCCGACCACAACAAGACATGTTTGGGGATGGAGTACTTCGTCTTCGAGAACGACGACCTCTGGTCGAGTCCTGATGACAAGCTGATCGACCTGGCTCGCAAGGAAATCGTGGAACTCGGTCTGGTGCGACCCGAGGAGATCGAGGAGGGCACGGTCGTCCGCATGCCGAAGGCGTATCCCATGTACGACGAGGGCTGGGCGGGTCAGGTGAATCTGATCCGGCACTATATCGAGCAAAACCTCACCAATTTGCAGTTGGTGGGCCGGAACGGCATGCACAAGTACAACAATCAGGACCACTCGATGATGACCGCGCTCTGCGCGGCGCGCAACATCCTGGGTGCGCATTACGACCCGTGGGCGATCAATGTCGAGGCCGACTACCAGGAAGAGACAAGGGAGGCGACAGACAGTAAACGCCCGGCCTATGCGGAGCCGCTCCGAGTCGGCTCCCACTCAACTCCCGGTAGTGCGAAGCACCCCTCCCCACGCGTCGCCGGAGGCGAGGACACGTAGGTCGGATTCCCCCGCCCGCGCTCTGGCCGCCCTGGGCGTCGAAGTGGACGGTTCCATTACGAGCTTCCACCGGAGGTGATCCTGATGAGCTTCTGGGTATCCAAGGAAGGCACGCCCTCATCCAGAGTGGCCCGGACTTTTTCATCGGCTGCCAGCGGCCGGACCCCCTGCCACGCCTTGGCGCCGAGGATGACCCGCACCAGTTGTTGCGGCTGATAGATGATGCTGGGCCAAAGGAAGACCTCGTTTGTACAGTGGCACGCTTTGGC
>Ga0187853_10003065_pt1 | contig 13227 bp, 10 predicted proteins | sample June2016WEW_6_10_2_FD_132417 | JGI IMG/M metagenome (GOLD analysis project Ga0187853, IMG submission 132417) | Peatland microbial communities from SPRUCE experiment site at the Marcell Experimental Forest, Minnesota, USA - June2016WEW_6_100 | ecosystem: Environmental > Terrestrial > Soil >... | reverse complement strand
TCCCTCAGGCAGGCCCTTTTTGGCCTATCTGAGTTCAAATCGAAAAAAACTTAAATCACCGCTAATCCATTCCCCTTCAATCGATTGGGAAGACTCCCATCGTCGTCTTCCGGACAGTACTGAGGTGATGCATATACACCTCTGCTCGAACGAGAGACTCCCCTCAGGCGAGACATTACGTGTATCGCCATTGCAGACATACATACCTGGTTGTCTGGCGAAGTAGGCACTGACGGACTTATTGTTTGGGGGCTTGGTCACTGCAATGACCTGCGCGAGCGCACTCCCGATGGTTGTTTCGCAACCTTCATGATGGCGACCGGCGGCGGGTGTCCTTGAAACGGGCTTGACCACGGGCGAAGACAATGAAAGGGGAAGCTCGAATCGCGTGAAAATCGCATTGGTTTCGTTCGACTTCGGAGAGTACTGTGTCCGGCTAGCTAGCGGCATTGCCCAAGGCGCGAATATTCTCCTTTTTCTTCCCAAGCCTGAAGCCGAACCCTATATGTATCTTCTAAGTAAGTCAGTAGAACTGCGGACGTTTCATAAGCCGAGACTGCGGCAGCCGCTTCAGCAATTACAATTGATGACCCATCTAGCGGAGCAGATTAAGGACTTCCATCCAGATGTGATCCATCTTCAGCAGGGGCATTTGTGGTTCAACTTTGCGCTACCTCTGCTTCGTCGCTACCCGTTAGTTGTTACAAGTCATGATCCGGTTACACATGCCGGTGAGAAAACTCCTCAGCGAATTTTCGATTGGGGCTGTTATCGAGCCAATCAAATCATTGTTCACGTCCCTCAGATGAAGGAACTAGTTTTCAAAAGACTACACACGCCAAATGGTCGGGTTCACGTGATTGCACACGTGCTCTGTGGCGACGATTCAGTGCAGCCACATGTTCAGGAGGAGGAACATGTCGTCTTGTTTTTTGGGCGGATCTCGGAATACAAAGGACTGGAGTACTTAATTCGCGCGGAACCTCTGATCACAGCTCAGGTGCCGCAAGCAAGAATCCTCATTGCCGGCACGGGCGAAGACTTTAATCACTATCGCCGTATGATGACGAATCCCGAGCGGTTTACTATTTACGACGAATATGTATCCGATGAGAAGCGAGCTGAGCTGTTTCGTCGGGCCAGCGTGGTGGTTTTACCTTATGTCGAAGCGACGCAAAGTGGTGTGATCCCGGTGGCGTACAGTTTCGGCAAGCCGGTGGTTGCGACCACCGTCGGAGGTCTGCCCGCACAGGTTGATGACGGTAAGACTGGTTACCTGGTACCGCCTCGTGACGAGAGGGCTCTCGCCGACGCAGTTGTGCGGCTTTTGTGCAACCGAGATCTTCGTCGGCAGCTCGGCGCCAACGGCAAGCGAAAGGTCACTGCTGAATGCAGTCCAGAAATCGTTGCACGTAATACGCTGGCGGTTTATCAACTAGCTGCCGGGTGCCAATTTGGAAACCATCAATAGAACTTTGGCCCTACAGCTCCGTACCGGGCCACTACGCTCACGAACGAAGGTTTCGATGCGATCTATGCTGGGGAAGACCGTTGCGCTAGCGGGCCGCAACCCCAGTTTCGTTGCGCTCGCCGATCAAGGCGTCGTTAGCGCTACTACCTTCGCGACGGGAGTGATCATCGGACGCGTGTGTGGCAAGGCAGAACTGGGAGTATACGCGCTCGTCTGGACGCTCATTGCTCTGACCACCGAGATTTCCGCGGTATTGACCACCACTCCCTACACTGTGTTCAGTCCCCGGTTGAGGCAGTACCAGCGGAGCCGGTACCTGGGAAGCGTACTCGTGCATCAATTGCTGCTTTCCTTGATTTTTGCCTTGATTATGGTTGCGGGGACGGTTCTGGGCTCGTGGCGAGGCTGGCTCCCGAACAATGTCTCGAGCGCCGTGACGACCACGGCCGCCGTCATCCTATTCATCGGCCTGCGAGAATTTGTCCGGCGGGTAAGCTTTGCAGCACTAAAAGTCGGCATGGCTCTCTTGGTGGATGTTATCGCGTGTCTTGTCCAGGCCGGAGGACTTTTGCTCTTGCTCCATTTCGGCGTGCTGAACGCCTCCCGAACGTACGCGTTACTTGGCATCTCGTCTGCGCTGGTTGCCGGTGGCTGGTTAACCCTTCACTGGAGAGCGATCCGCCCCGGCCCACGACTATATGGCCGAGACCTGACACGAAATTGGCGTTTTGCCAAGTGGGTCCTCGGGAGCTGCATCCTCTCGCTGTTCGCCAGGTACCTATACCCCTGGGTGCTGGCAGCTTTTCACGGAACCTCGGTCACGGGACTCTGGGCCGCCTGTTCTGCGATCGTCGCGCTGGGCAACCCTGTGGCTTTGGGCCTTGGCAATCACGTCCTGCCAAATATCTCGACCGTTTACGCTAGTTCGGGCACGGCAGCCATGCGGCGGCAAGTCCACCGTTCCAGCCTCCAGTTCGCTGCTTTTCTCATGCCCGTCGTGCTCATCCTCGCTGTTTGGGGAGAGCGCATCGTGACCGGCGTCTATGGGAAAGCATATGGAGGCAGTGCTGCCGTCGTGCTCCTTCTTGCAGTGAACATGCTGATCAGCTCTCTGATGTTTCCCTATTCGCAAGGGCTCTTTAGTCTGGAGCGCGCGAAAGCGGATACGCTAGTAAACGTCGTCACCGTCGCATTGCTGTTTACAGTTGGAATCGCCGCGATAAAGTCCTATGCGGCCCTCGGGGCCGCCGCCGCCTTGCTCGTGACCAGCGGCATAACCGCACTCATTCGAGTCGGAGTGTTTGCCCGCGAAATTCGTCACCGTGCTCCTGAAGGGCCGCCGGATGCGCGGTACCTCGCGGTCGAATCTCCCAAGTGACCCATGTTATCTGATTTTCGCAAAGATTATGACCGTTACGCGGAGTGCGGCAAGTCGGCATGGCTCGAGCCATCGCTAGTCGCCATTCTGTCGTATCGCGTCGGCCAATGGTGTCGTCGGATCAGAATTCCCGTCATAGGTCCCGTCCTCAGGTCCGCGCACGTTATTCTTCACGGCTTCATCACGCTGGTTGTTGGGATACATCTCCCAAGAGGGGCATGCATCGGCCCTGGATTGCTCATATATCACTTCGGTGGAGTCATGATTAGTCACAGTGCGACCATTGGCCGTAACTGCACGCTGAGGCACAACGTGTGCATTGGGACCCGCTACTCCAGCGACGATGCCCCTCAAATTGGGGACAACGTGGAATTCGGTGTAGGCGCGGTTGTCATCGGCAAGATTCGCATCGGTAATAACGTGCGCATCGGTGCGAACGCCGTCGTTCTGACAGACGTTCCCGACAATTCGACTGCGGTCGGGGTACCCGCTCTCCCCGTATTTACGCATTCTCTCCATCGGAGTACGGAAAAAGTTCATGCCCTGTAACATTGCGCTGGTCGGTTGCGGTGCGATTGCCCAGTCATTCCACTTGCCGGCCCTGGCAAACCGGCGCCACGATTTCGATAAAGTCTGGGTCGTGGATCCGAGCGCTAAGGCGAGGCAAATAGCCTGCTCAATCGTCAAGGCAGTACCAAGTGCCACACTCGCCGAGGTTGCGGATGACCTGGAGTTTGTCATTGTCGCCTCGCCGAACACGCGCCACTTTTCCGCGGCCCGGGAAGCGCTGTCCCGCGATGCTCATGTTTTGATCGAAAAGCCATTCGTGATCTGGCCGGACGAGGGGCGTGAACTCATCAAGCTTGCCGCAGAACGGCATCGCGTCATCGCCGTTAACCAAACGCGCCGCTTTTTCCCGCACGCTCGGGAGCTCCGGAAACGCATCGCTGCGGGCGAGTTCGGCGGGCTCAAGAGGATCGTGCACAACGAGGGGGTGAAGCTGAGCTGGCCATTTTCGTCCGGGGCGAGCTTCGCGCAGGATGCAAAACGCACCGGCGTCATTATGGATATGGGCGTGCACATTCTCGATTTCTATCAATATCTGCTCGACCCGACGTGGGCGTATGGATCGGCCATCCACGATGGCTTCAACGGCCCCGAAGGTTTGGCAGAGCTCCGCCTGAAAGCGAATGACGCGCCGGTGTCCATCAGGCTGAGCCGTTACCAAAAGCAAGAAAACACGGCGCATCTGGATTTCGAGAATGCACGCGTACAGGTCAGCATTTTTGAGCCAAACGCCTACTGCGTTACAAGCCAGTCAGCTCGCGGAGATCGCCGGTTCGTAGTTCGGTCTCCCCGTGTCGATTCTGCATTTCTTTCCGACAGAATACTGATTAATTTTCTGGCCGCGGCGACGGGCCGGGAAAAGGCCGCCTGCGAGGCGACATCGTCTCTTCCGGTGATTGATATTCTCGACGAAATCTATCGGTGCGCGAAGCATTACCCCGAGACTCCGGGAGTGGTCTGAACGAACATGAAAATCGTCATTTTCGGCGCCGGAGGATTCATCGGCGGTTGGCTTTGCGAGGAATTGGCGGATCGACAGGATGTCGAGCTTGTCGCTTGCGTGCGCCAATGGTCCTCGGCTGTGCGGCTCGCCCGACGCGGGCTCGACGTCGTTCAGCTTGATCTCGAAGCGGCGACTCGCGACCTCACCGTGATCGCCAGCGCCGATGTCGTCGTGAACGTTTCCATGCCGCTACCAGAGCGGGAACCCGAGTTGGCTCTTCGCCTCTACTCCGCCTGCGCGGTCGCCGGAGTGCGAAAGTTCATCCAGTTTAGCTCGATGGCCGTTTACGGTGATCGGACCGGCGACGTTGATGAGGATACTCCACTCGCGCCGTCGGACGACTACGGGCGCGGCAAGGCTCAGATGGAGAGGCGGCTGCTTGAAGCGGCCGCGGGATCAGGGCCGCAACTTTTCATCCTGCGCCCGACCATTGTCTATGGACCGTTTTCTGACGCGTGGACCGTGCGCTACGCGCGCCGCATCGCGGTCGGCCGCTGGCGCTCGCTTGGCTGGGCGGGCGCCGGAACGTGCAATCTGGTGCATGTTCAGGACGTTGCCAAGTCTGTCGTTCTCACGGTCCGGGCGCAGCCGGACTCGAAATCACATGTGCTGAACATCAATGGGCCGGAATTGGTTACGTGGAATGAATACATCGCCCGTTTCGGCGACGCACTGGAAGTGAGGGACCGTACTTCCATGAATCCCCTTCTTTTCAGCCTGACTTCAACGGCTGTTCACGTCGTGCGAAAAGCCGGCAGTTGGGTCAAGCGTAAGTCTATTCGCCTTCCCTTGCAGAGTGCGCCAGCTCTGGTCCGAACCGCACAATCCGTCGTTAATCTCTATCCCACGCCGGAGGAGCTTCATCTTTTGCGTCGAAAAGTACGGTGTTCCAGGGATCGTGCGGCGCGCGTCATCGGTTTTAGTCCGTCGATGTCGCTCGACGAGGGTTTGCGCCAGTCCGTAGCCTGGTGCCGGGTACATGGAGTTGTCTAGCTCGGACTGGTCGCGGTGCTCGAGGCGGTAAGCCCTCAGCTCGAAACGAACTCGGTTTTCTGATTTATCCATGTTATATACGACTGCCACTAACAGAGGTCTGCGGCCTCTCGGCGCAGAGCCATCAAGACTAGAGTGGATCGCTGCAATCTTTGTGGTGATCGTTCAGCAGGGTGCTTTTGTATCAACCCCTCTGGTTCTCAGCGACCCGTCTTCGTTCGCACTGCAGGACATTAGAAACCCTTTCAATACGGCCGGCATTGTCATAAGCGTCGTAGCGATGGGGATCGTTTGTTTTCCCTGGATTCGCCAAATTGGTTTCTTAGCGTTGCACAACAGATCCTCGCTCTTGTTCATGTTGATCGTGTTGATGTCCGTGACATGGTCCATGCATCCGGATCTGACGATCCGCCGGGGTATCGGTTACGTTTTGACGATGCTCATTGCGGCGTATCTCACATTTCGATTCGATGTGGTTGACAGAATGAAGGTGCTTTCGGCGGCCTTTGCAATTGCGGCCATAGGCTCGGTGGCGTTTGTCGCGGCCTTGCCTGAATACGGAATCATGCAGGATGGGGATCTGGCTGGCGCCTGGCGCGGAATTTTTGCACACAAGAATCACTTCGGTCCGGTAATGGCAGTCGCGGTTTTTACTGAGCTGTTCCTTCTAGTTGCAGGCCGGGGCCAGCCGCGATGGCGGTTCGCGTCGTTGAGCACTTACTTTGCGTTGGTTGTGCTCTCCCATTCGGACACAGCCTTGCTTCTGTCGTTGGCGTATGTAGCCGGTACCTGCGTCTATCTTCTGTGGCAGCGAGATAGATTGATGGGTATCGGTATTTCGATAGCGATTGTTTCGTTTCTCTGCGCAGCTCTCGTCGTTGTGTGGAACGATCCAGCTTTTGCCCTTGGCGTTCTGGGTCGCGACACGACCCTTACCGGGCGCACCGAGTTGTGGCACGCGATAAATACACTCATAGAGCAACGGCCAGTGCTCGGCTGGGGTTACCGGGCAATGTTCCAGGCGAACGATGCCTCCACCGCTGTCATAGAGCGTGTTGCGAGCTGGGGCGCGGGTAGCTCGCACAACGCATTTCTGGAAATCACATTGGAGCTCGGCCTGGTGGGGGCGGGTGTGATGTTGGTGATCATCGTCACCGCGCTACGGCGGGGCCTGCGGTGCTGCACCGCGGGAATTCTTCCCCTCGGCTGGTTTTCACTGATGTTCTTTGTGGGAGCGATTCTCGCGGGCCAAACCATGGAGACGCTCGGAGAGAATCAGTTGATCGAATGGCTGGTATTCAATGTCCTCATCTTCAGTTGCGGACTAGGTTTGGCGTCACGCGGGGAGGCCGGCCCGGCGAAGGTCCGCCGTCGCCTTGTCCGAACTATGATGGCGGTCCCGCAATGATCCTATCGGCAGCTGCCGAAAAAGGACCTCGGTTGCAGGCCCTCGATGGGTTGCGTGGAGTTGCGGCTCTGCTGGTCGTCCTGCTTCATGTTGAATGGCCCAACCATCTAACGGAAAACAATTTTGTCCAACATGGTTATGTGGCAGTGGATCTATTTTTCATTCTGTCCGGGTTGGTAATTGCGTCCAACTATTCGCATCGGATAGCCAATTTAAGAGAGGCAAAGAGCTTCATCGGTTTGCGTTTGTTTCGGCTATATCCACTTCATCTTGCGATGATTGGGGCCTTCTTGTTCCTCGAATGCGCGAAGCTTTTCGCCCAGCGCGCGTTCGGGATAATGGCCGGACCGCAAATCCCGTTTACCGGAAGCGAGTCATTTGGCGCGCTTGCGGCCAACGTATTCCTCATCAACGGATTACACGTTCTGAAAGGGCCTGCCTGGAATGGGGCGAGTTGGAGCATTAGCTGTGAGCTTGCTGCCTATCTCGTGTTCAGTATGGTAGCCCTAACCGGGCTTCTTCGGAGTCGTTTGTTTTTCCTAGCGGGGTCCTTGATCGCCGTGGCAAGCTATGCCGCTCTTGCACTCGAACGAGGCACCCTCGACGTCACTGTGGATTGGGGTATCATTCGTTGCCTCGCAGGCTTTTTTCTTGGAATGCTGACGTACCAGTTTAATCGAAGGGATATTCTTGGCCAGTCGCGGATCCTGATCGGAGCGTGCGGAATTGCTGTGACGATCGCCGTCGTTTTGACGATGGCTTTCGGTTCCGGCCCACTTATTGCTTTCGTTATTCCGCTTTTCGTGATTGCAATCGCACTGCTTCAGTTTGACCAGGGCCTCATAGCGCACCTATTGATTTCCCCGGTAGCGCAATTTCTAGGTCGCATCTCCTATTCGATTTACATGGTTCACGGCTTCCTTGTGGTCTGTCTTCTGATCATCTTAAAACGGGTATTTGTCTTATCCACTGCCCTGAATCCAATCAGGGAATACCCCATTGTCGTGATTAATCCATGGATCGGCGATCTCCTTGTTGTTGGGCTAGTTGTGTTCGTGGTGGCGGCAGCATCAGCGACTTATACCTTTATTGAAGAGCCGGGTCGTCTTTTAGGCCGGCGACTCTTCGCCAACTCGAGAAGCCGAACTTCTACGCTCATATATTCCCCCGATAAGCATGAGGACAGATTCGTCAAGAACCCTGGTGACGTTCTGGCGGTGAGTTCGCGCCGTTAGTTAGGGGCAGGCCCAAATGCCCCGATCATCCCCCGAATGATAGAGATGATCATTTCTTGCGACGAGCTACTTCTCAGCATTTGCACAGGTTGATTGACTGACCACATCCGACAGTGCCCAAATCTTTCTAGATGAGGCTCTGGCAGAAGCAGGTTGTTCCTATGGCGCTACCACCACTGCGAATTCTCACCGTCGACGAACAGCACACCCTGGTTACGACGTATCTCAAGCAGCGTACTACTGCGGACCAGATCAGCATCCTCGAAGCAGGTTGCGGGCGTAAGTGGCATTTTGATCTCCAAGGCGCTCACTATAGGCTGACGGGTATTGATCTTGACAAAGACGCATTGGAGGTTCGCAAGAACGAGGAGAAAGACCTGCACGAAGCAATAGTCGGAGATTTGCGAAATGCGTCGCTGAAGCCGGAGGGATATGACGTCATCTACAGTTCTTATGTGCTGGAACATATAGAAGGCGCGCAACAAGTACTGGACAATTTCTGCAAATGGCTAAAATCACACGGACTGTTGATCGTCTATTATCGTCTATATTCCTGATCGGGAGTCGGTCTACGGTTTTCTTTCCAGGCGCACCCCGCATTGGGTTCATGTACTGTTTTACCGCTACCTATTGCGCCGGCCGGACGCTGGAAAACCTGGCAATGCTCCCTATCCAACATACTACGATGCCGTTGTATCACGAGAAGGCATATGGGAATATGCCCACAAGCATCAGCTAAACATCCGAGAAGAATGTGGTTACTACAAGCCGCGTGGTCTTGTAAGCGTGTTGATGAAATGTGCTCAGTTACTTTCATTGGGACGCCTCGCGTCAAGTCATTGCGACTTGCTGTTCATATTAGAAAAATACTGACCACCTCTCTAGCCCCTCCCAAAGCACTAATGGATCGCTGATTCCGAAGCGTAACCTCTAAGAAAAGCCCTGAGAGTAAAGTATGAGTCTCATCGATATCCGGCCCCCGGAGGGCAAAACCATATTGCTTCCTGCCAGCACCCCTGATTCCGCTCGCGACGCCCACCAACCAACTAGCTGGCCCGAGAAGCATGACATCTTCGGGGTCAAGATCTCCGCCACCACCTACGCTGAAGTCATAGATGTCCTGATCCAGTCCGCTAAGCGCCGCCGTCCGACCATCGTTGACTTCGCGCCCGTCTCCGTACTCGTCGAAGGGGCGCAGAACCCGATCTTCCGTTCCAAGCTCAATTGCTTCGACTTGGTCTGTCCCGATGGCCAGCCGGTCCGCTGGTGTCTCAACCACTTTCAGAAAGTCGGTCTTCGGGAGACTGTCTGTGGTACCACGGCTACTCTCCTCCTTTGCGAAAGGGCTGCCCAAGACGAAATTGGCATCTATCTCTACGGTTCTACACCAGAGACACTGCAGAAACTCCAGACAAATCTACTTTCCCGTTTTCCGCGCCTACGGATCGTGGGCACGGAGTCCCCGCCATTTTCATCTCTCAGTCCCGGGGAACACGAGAGGGTCGCTGATCGCATCAACGGCTCCGGGGCGGGCCTCGTATTCGTGGGCATAGGCTCTCCTAAACAGGAAAATTTCGTTTGGGAGCAAAGGTCCAGGATCAGAGCCGCCCAACTCTGCGTCGGCGCGGCGTTTGATTTCATAGCCGGGACGAAGAGACGCGCACCGCGATGGATGCAAGACTCAGGGCTGGAATGGATGCACCGGGTCTGCAGTGAACCAGTCAGGCTTGGAAAGCGTTACACACTAGGAAACGCCCGGTTCGTCACGTTAGTTCTGCGGGAGCTTCTCCGTTCAAGTGGGTACTGTATTATGCGGAGCATTTTGGGTTCGGTTGCGCGGCAAGACATTATGGCCACGAACACGGATGTTGGTGGCCGCCGCAGTAAACCAGGAATGAATTCGACGAAATCGCCTGGACAGTTGCCGAATGACCGACTCAAGGTGATGAAAGGATCCGCCGGCCGGCTGTTGCAGAGACTCGGCGCTGGTCGTCGCCTGCGGAGAAGGGCTCTGAAAAGTCGCGACTGCAGTGTTTTGATCGTGGGTCCGGGGCCTATGTCGCAGGGTGGTATTAGCGCTGTTGTGGCGATGCACAAGAATTGCAGTTGCTGGGACTCGCAGAACTGCATATGGCTGGAAACGATGAACGGAGGCAGCGGCGTGACGAAATTGGTAACCGCCGTGATAGCGTTCGGTCGTGCAGTAATGCTACTTCCCCGAACGCGACTTATGCACATTCATATGGCTCTCGGAGCGAGCCTGTTCCGAAAGTTCCCCTTTTTCGCTTTAGCACGAACATTCAACAAGGCAACGGTGGTGCACCTGCATGACTTCGACAGCCGGTTCAACAGTTTGATGGGTGGGCCACCGAGTCTGGGCCGAACCTTGTGTGCGTTGATGCTAAGACACGCGGACAGGGTAGTCGCGCTCTCCCGCTCTTGGGAGCAAATTATTCTGCGGCACGTTCCGGCGGCTCGAACGTGTTGCCTTCCGAATCCTTACTGGCTGCCACCTGGCTTTCAGCCAGCCAACAGGACAGGGCGCAGCGTACTTTATCTCAATCGAATTGAAAGTCGAAAAGGGTACGAACACCTTCTAGGCGCGGTTCCGGAAGTTCTCAAACACTGCCCGCGAACAACGTTTGTGTTGGCCGGCCACGGCGACGTAGTTTCTGCTCGACGAATCGTGGCGAGCCTCGGCATTGAGCGTGCCGTTGAGTTCCCTGGGTGGGTGGAAGGCGACCGGAAATGGCGACTGCTGGCGGAAGCCGACATCCTATGCCTTCCGAGCTTCGCGGAAGGTGTACCGATAACATTGCTGGAGGCGATGGGGGCCGGATTGGCGGTGGTGACGACCCCAGTCGGTGGGATCCCTGACGTGGTGAGGGACGGTGAGAATGGCATTCTGGTACAGTCAGGTGATGTCACCGGCATTGCGGAATCACTGATTCGACTACTTACGGATGCTGACCTGCGGGGCCGGCTATCTGATGCTGGTCGACGGACAGTCGAGAAGATGAATTCGCTTCCCGTTATCGATAAGACCCTCAAGAATCTGTATGCTGAGTTGGAAGAAGCGGCTTTGATCCATCCGGGACGCGTCAATACCATCAGGTCATAACCACTTGGTCAGCGTAACTTTTGGGGACCTGAGAAGTGAATTCTGACGGCGCTCCTACTATGGGGACTGGGTATTGTGCTTTACGAGTATGCCCATTTGCGGATTAGCCTGGCCATTATTGATAATGCTCATAGGATCGTTGGCCGGCCACCAAGATGGGTCGGATGGCGAGTGGAACGTATAGTTCCAATAGGTTCCCGACAGCCCGGCGGCTTGTAGCGCAGTTAAGAAATTATCGAGAACAGGGAGCCATTGAGGATCTGTATTTGGAACACCAAACTCGCCCAGAAAACCCTTGAAATGATGCTGCTTTAACCAAGTTAGGAACGGTTGAAGATGATCCACACCCCAATTCGGATATGCTCCCTGCGCAACATAGCTCAGTAAATATCTACCGCTTCCATCGCTATCAAAATAGAGATGAGCTTCGTAAAGAAGCTTGTTGGCTGGGTCGGTTATGCTCAGACTGCCGTTGTCTCCAGGCCACCAGTACGCGCTAGCCCATTGAGTGCCCTCCACTAATATCTGGGTGTTCATGTCCACCGCACGGATGGCATTGACTGCAGCCTGCGCGGCGGTTGGCCACACCGTTGCGTCGCCCATGTTGTACGGTTCATTCATAATGTCGTAGTAACCAAGCCCTGGAGTGCCCTTCAGCGCTGTTGCAAGTTTCATCCACAAATCGGCGAAGGCGGACACTGGTACGGTAGGTGATCCAATGGTAAATTCACTCGAACCAGTGTTTGGAGTAGCATTACCATTCGCTTTGATGTCTGCCGCCCAATTGAAATTATAGCGACCATAGTCATGCACATCGACAATCACTTCAAGGCCCTGGGCACCGGCGGCTTCAATAAATACCTTCATTGATGAGAGGTAGGTCGGGTCCAAAGGACCAGCGAGTGTCGTTTGCGCCCTCTCCCAAGCAATGGGCAGGCGTATCAAACTAATATGGTTGCTCTTTACATAGGCTAGTTCACTTCCACTAGGAAAGCTGCCCCATGAATATTCCGCCTCACTCATATTGATGCCGATCGGAACTGTCACCGGATTTGGCACCTCGGAGGGAGGCGCTGGCGGGGCGCTCACCGTGAGGCTCACCTGTTTGGAGTTGCTACCACCTGCATTGGTTGCGCGAACGATGAAAGTGGAGACGCTCAGCGCCGTCGGCGTGCCACTGATGATGCCGGTGGAAGAGCCCAAGCTAAGTCCGGAAGGTAGCGCCCCGGTCGTCACGCTCCACGTGAGCGGAGTAGTGCCGGTGGCCGCCAGGGTCTGTGAATACGCGCTCCCGGTCACTGCGCCTGGCAAAGGCGACGTGGTCAAGATCGAGGGAGGCGTCACCGCGGCCGGAGCAGCCATTAGCGTGACGGACGCGGTCGCTGAGCTGGCAGCATCGTACGTGCTCGTTGCAGTTATTGTCACTGAAGGCGCAGCCGGCGCACTCACGGGAGCGGTGTAGGTTCCTGTGGAAGATATCGTACCGACTCTAGGATTTCCCCCTTCATTGCCGTTCACAAACCAGCTGATTCCCTGATTTGTTGTCCCTTTCACCTTTGCAGTGAATTGTTGAGCTTGGCTTGTGTATAGGTTTGCCACACCCGGGGCCAGGGAGACTGTTATCGGGGTAAGCCCAGGCATGACTGTTACGGTTGCAGTGCTGCTTTGTGCGGGGGCGGTTTTACTGCTTACCGCAATAACGATTCCGGCATTCGAGGTGACTTGTTGCGGAGCTGTGTAAAGACCAGATCGCGAGATCGTGCCCGAGGCTGAATTGCCTCCTGGAACTCCGTCTGCCAGCCATTCGAGATCAGCCGTTGGTAGTCCAGACGACGTAGCTGTGAACTGCAACGAATTACCGGCGCCCAGGGCAGCCGTCTGGGGAGAAATGGAAACGGAAACGGCTCCCGCAGACGCATTCGTCGGCGCTGGAAGCGGTAACTTGCCAGACGGTAAGCCCCCGCAGCCAAGGGAAATCAGGTATAGACCCGACAAAACAAGAAGAGGCACAACGGGGGGAAGTGTAACACGGGACATTGTCCTTATCCGAT
>Ga0187853_10003059_pt1 | contig 13252 bp, 17 predicted proteins | sample June2016WEW_6_10_2_FD_132417 | JGI IMG/M metagenome (GOLD analysis project Ga0187853, IMG submission 132417) | Peatland microbial communities from SPRUCE experiment site at the Marcell Experimental Forest, Minnesota, USA - June2016WEW_6_100 | ecosystem: Environmental > Terrestrial > Soil >... | reverse complement strand
TCTTTTCGGACCGGAGAGCCAGCCCGCAGTTAGCGCATGTCTCCGGTCTCTTGCTTGCCTGTTTTCTCAAGGGTTGCTCCCTACTGGTTTCGGCCGGCGGGGTAGGCGTCGGCGCTGTGGTGGTTTCCAGGCTGGCCCGGGGGTCGGGCGCAGGGCGACGAGGCTGAGCAAAGCAGGGCTCACCTCGCCCCATCCCACGCGTTGAGGCTCCCCGTTGTTTGGGTTGAGCGGTTCCAGATCGGCCGTGCGGCTCAACGGGCCTAGAGCGACGACACGCCAGACTCTTCCGCCAAATGGAGGCCAGCGCACTAGCTCCCCGACCTGCACGGGGCACCCCGGCGGCGTCATCGGGCGGCCCGCTTCTTGAGCTTGTCGGCCCGTCCCTCAAACTCCTCGAGCCGGCGCTCGAGCTCTCTCACCCGTTTGGTGAGATACCAAAGGACTAAGGCGGCGGAGACAGTTTCCGCGATCGTGTCAGTGCCGATGGTCAGGGCGGCCCCGGCCAGCTTGGGCAGCACCCGGCGTGCGAGGTTGCGGACTTGGGCGCGGTTGGTCACGACTCGTCCTGCGCGTAGGTCACGGTGAAACCAGCCGATGCACCTGAGCCTTGTACCGAGCTGGGCAATGCCTCCACCGACCGATCGGGATACGTCATCGCCCAGGCATCGGACCAAGGCAACGTCCAAGAGCTGACCCCGTACAAAGTGAGATCTGTGAAGGTCACAGACCTGAAGTCAGCGAAGGGCCAAAGAGCTGAACCGTCGTTGGTCCAGCAAAAGTTTTCGCCGCTGGTGCAGCTCGGGTCCTCTTCTACCCATTCGGCCTCTACGCCTTGACCTGAGTAGGACGTAACCTCACCTTGGCCAGGCGCCGGGTATGTCTCACCGCTCGTGAGGTCTGTGATCGAGTAGGCCCAGAAGCCACTCGTATCCTGGAAAACTTCGGCACTGATGGCATCGCCGGGTGAGATCGTGAGACCAAGACCGGGAGAGCTTGTCTCGAGTCCGAGTGCAGCATCCGTGAACCACGCGTAATCGCTCTGTGAGCCGTCAATACAAGAGTCGGTCACCCCGGTCTGAAAAAGTTCGGGGGAAGTCGCACCGTTGACTCCCACCCAGTCCGACGAAGCGCTCATTGTCACCGCGGCACAGTCGAGAATAGGCACCGTCCAGTTCCCCCCTGCCCCATCGTTGGCGCCCTCGATGACGTATCCGGACCAGTTGGCCGAAGTCTGCGCTGGCGACGCCGGTACAGCTGGCGGAGACGGTGTAACCGGAGGCGGAGGCGGAGGCGGAGGCGGCATGACTCCGGCTTCAACGACCTCCAGGTGAACGACTGTCCTGATCGTGCCGCGCATGACCAGGTTGAGCGTGTAACCCTTCGCCCCAGTCGACGTGTTCGCTTGGAACGTGGCCGGTCGAACAACCCTGCCGGGCTTGCACTTCACAGTCCCGTCGAAGCCCGCGAGCTCGGGCGATGACGACCAGCGACACATCGTGGCGTTGTAGACCATCACTGGCCACTTGATTGTGCCTCCACTGGCGGGGAGGTAACGGGTCGGGACCAACATGGGAGCAACGGTCGTGCTCAGGTAACTAGCGCCCGCCGCCCTAGCCAGTCCCATCACTGCCAGTGCCCCCACCAATAAGACGGAGCCGATAACGAGTGCTGCGCTTGTGAGCTTCGATGGCCTGGTCACGCCGACGCCTCGAGCACCTCAAGAGCCTCGAGCAGACGGGTCCGGGGTGGCTCCGCCGGCCAGAGGATGGCCACGTGCGAGGTCTCTGGATCGGGCCTCTCCCCAGTGTCGATGCCCACAGCGGCGCCATAGGCGAAGGCGAGCACGGCCTCCGTGCGCACGAGCCCGACACTGCGGGGACGGGTCTGCACGGGGGTCAGGAACCGGAAGTCGAGCCAGAGGTCGCCATCCTCAGGGCGCCATCTCCTCGAGACCTCGGAAAGGGTGTCAATATCCCTGACAGCCTCGAGGGCCCGTGCCATGTCCTCGAGCGGGTTGTAGACCCGGATCAGTATGAACGGCGGCACGTCCATCCCCACCAGGCTTGCGGTGAACCTCTCCGGGCCCGGTGAGCGGGTGTAGCGTGCCTTCCTGTTGAGTGAACTGGAGGTGGCCGGGGAGGGTGAAGACCTCCCCGCGCTGCTCCGTGGGGGTCCTTTCATTCGATATCGCCTTTCTCTCTTGTCGATCATGCCGCTACCTCTCTCGTCCATCTTCGGCCCGGTCGCAGGCTCCGCTCATCGGGCCCGGCGATGAGCCATTTCCGCATTGCCAGGAACGGGATCGCGTAGCGCCCCTGCTGCCAGGTCCAGCCCATCGCCTTGCCGAGCTCGCCCCAGGTAGGCGCCTGGCCATCCTGCTCGAGGGCGATGGTCACGACCTCCGCGGCACGTAGACCGATCTCGTCCCTGTCGGCGCGAAGCTCAAGGCGGAATGCCTTTCGTGCCTCCCTCAGCCGCTTGGCCTTCGCTGTACTCGCCTGGCGATGGGCTCGTGAATCGAGCACTATGGAGGCAATAGCTGGAGGAGTGACGTACTGGCTCAAGGCAAGCAGCCGGAGCTTGGCATCATTGAGCTCGGCGATCGGTGCAGTCTTGAGCACCTCGCGCTGTGCATCAGACAGTGGCCGTTCAGTGGCGGGAAGCTTGGTCATTGGCACCTTTCTGTTAGTGGCCCTTGGCACATACACTCCAGCCTGCCCGGTCCTGTCCAGCGGCAATGCGTGCCATACAAATCGTGCTCGGTGCCGTCCGGGTGGCCGCACTGACGACATTTGCCAGGGATCACCTCGAGTACGACGGTGGGAGGCTCGAGGCCTGCGGGGGTGACAGTCGCGGTCATCGGTTCGGTTTTCTCGCTCGGATGATCGTTTCGCGATACTGGCGGGCGTTTGCGTGGTCCTCACCCGGGAGACCCGGGCTTTTGAGCTCGGTGAGGCTTTCAATTACGAAGCCGGCGTCGACCAGGGCGCCGCGATGCCATAGGACGACGGGCACGGGTTGGCCATCGCGGGGAAAGTCCTTCACGTTCACTAAGGCGAGCGCACCAGGGCGGAGCACGCGGAAGGCCTCGAGCCAGGCCCGGGTGTGCAAGGCGCGATAGGTGTCGCCCCACGCGATCGCGGCGCCATTGCCCAGCGAGAGGGGCCTGCCAAGTGAACGCTGGTAACCGTAGCGGCGCGATCCGTCACGGGCCTGGTGGTGCTCGGAGAGGCGATTTCCGTAGGCCGGGCTCGTGATCAGGGCGTCAAAGGTGCAAGCTCGGAATGGCAGCATGGTCGCATCTCCGCGAAGAGTCCGCGGGTCCTGTGCGGCCCATTCCTGTTCGAGCTCAACTCCGGCAGTCCACGCGATCCCTGGCCGGGCGAGGCGGTGAACCGTGCCCGTGCCTGCGAAAGAATCCAACACCTTGAGCTCGTGCCCGACGCTGGCAGCTTCCTGTTCGAGGACGGCAGTGAAGGCCTTGAGGTGTTGCCGAGAGAAACGTGCCGGATGGCCGACGCTTGCCGGAAGCTCGAGCCCGGGGAGGGTCGTGGCCATCACAGCCCCACCGCGTCACGGTTGGCGATGATCCGCTCCCGCAACTTCGAGCCCGTTGTGCCCACCATCACAGCCACGCGTTGAATCTGGTCCTCGAGGCGCCCAGCCCGAAACTCACCACCCGGGGCAGCGGACCAGGCCCGCCATAGTGAAACCAGGATGGCGAGCTCAGCGGTGAGCTCAGGCGGCGCGTTGCCGGTCGACCCGAGATCAGCACACAGCATCTCGGCGGGCTCGAGGTCAGCGGGGGCGAGGGTCGCGGTCACCGGGGCCTCCGATCACCGAGCAGCACCCGGGCCGAGCGCACGTTGAGGATCTTGTTGGCCGAGCCCTCGCGCTTGCCGGTCTTGCCGAGGTAGTCCCTCTCGAAGGCACGGAGCAGGTACTCGCCTGCCTTCTGCTCGTCCCCGGCCTCCCACGTTTTCAAAGTGCTGGTCAACTTCGCACCCGTGAGGAATCGGTAGTCCTGTGCGCCCCCCTTGTCAGAGGGCATCGGGCTCGGATACTCCCTGCCGTAGACCCGGTACACGCCGACGAGGCGCACGCTGAGTCCTTGACGCCGGGCCGGAGCAGTCGCGCTCTTGCGTTGTTCGCGGGCGACCACTTGGCGGCGCTGTGTCCTGCGCATGGCGGTGCGATAGGCCTTGTGCTCTTGTGCTGCAAGACGCTTTTCGAACGGGGTGGCCCATCGCGGAGGTCGTCCGATGGGCCCGGTAGCAGGAAGACCGGCCTCCTTGCGAGCGAGCGCCTGACGCTCGGGCAAGGTGGTGAGCCGCGACGCCTCCGGGTGCTCACCGAGGAGACATCTGGACAGGGCCGTTCCGACAATGGCGGCGGCTTCAGTGCGATCGGACATCACTCACTCCCTCTTATTGGTCATCTGGAGGACGGCCTCGAGGTCCCCTGAGTGCAGAGCTTTTCGAGCTTGCGACATAGGAACTGGCTTGCCCTTTGGCTTCCACTCGCCGAAGCCCTTGCCAATCGGCAGGCCGGCGGGCATCTCGTCGGGCCCGTCAAGTGCCCATAGGGCGGTGTCGATCTCACAGGTGGCGAAGGCAGGTGCACTGGCCCCTTCGGCCTTTGCGAGGGAGCGGTGGAGGTTGACGCCAAAGCGCCCGATCACAGACCGCCTCCAGTAAGGCCGCCCGAGACGGTCGCCCACCTTCTCAGCGAACTCGAACCATGCGACCACCGTCGAGTAGCCTCCCTTGAGCACCCTCAAGGCCGCCCTGGCCTCCGGGCTCTCGTCGGCTCCAAGGGTTTCGCGTGCGCTCCGGATGATGTCCCCGACCGGCTCGAGGTAGCAGTGAGCAAACGCGTCGTCTTGGTCCTCTTGGACGAAGGACTCGATGACGGGGATCACGAGACCGGCCTTGTCGGCGAGCTGGCGGGCGTACTGTGCCTCGGTGGTTGTCAGCCACTCGAGATCGGAACCGTCCAGCTTGGAGAACGGGTCGGGGCGGCCGTGTCCGAGGTCATAGGACTTGCGCAGCTTGCCCAAGTCCACGAGGTAGTAGGCAGACTGCGTGTCCTTGAGTGGGAGCTCGGCAGGGCCCTTGTGCCACTCGCCCACTCCGAGGTAGAGACCGTGCATGACGGAGGCATAGGAGCCGTTGCGGTCGAATGCACGCACGTAACCCCTGGTCTCCTCCGTCTTGGTGAGATCTCTCAGCCATTCCGTCTGTGGGAGAAAGTGGTCACTGTCCACCCAGCCGGGACCGCTCAGGACAGGCTCCGGCAGTGATGGCGGAATTTTCAATAAGGAGCGGTCCTTGGCACGGAGCGAGTTGCGCAGGATCGTGGCCTTGACGCTGTTTGCTCCTGAGATTGAATACGAGGTGCCCTTGAGCGCGTCCCGGAGCTTGACCTGCGCTCCTACGAGCTGGGCAAGGTCAAGGGGCAACTTCGGGTCGTAGAAGTCCTTGCTGAAGCGTGGGAAGTCGATCTCGACGGTCCCCTTCACGCTCTCGATCACGAGCGCTCCCGTCTTGGTCGACCCGATCCGTACTCCGGGTACGCCGCGCTCGATGGCGCGGGCGGCCAGCGGGTGCTGGGTGAGGGCCTTTGTCCTCGCGACCTCGGTGCTGTCTGCATCGGGGTAGTGCCACTCGGTTTGCAAGCCAAGAGCACGGTGACTGGCGGGATCCACCAACACAACGGCGCGGGGTTGACCACTGACCGCGAGGGCGGCCTCGTGAAGATGGCCGGCGTCGGGTTTCCTGTCCAGGTCTTTCCGTGCCCCGTGCTCACCGATCATCACCTTGGAGTCACAGGCGAGGGGGGCATAGCCCGCGGCTGCCTTGATGGGCTTCGCCGGCTGCCTGGTGCTCTCAGGCTTGGCGTTGTGAGGCGCAGGCTTGGCGCTGACGGGCTTAGCGCCCTTGCGGGGATGGTTGGGCTCGGATGGCGCCTCGAGGTCCTCGACGGGTGCCACGGGCGCCGATCCGGGGTCCTCGACGGGTCCGGTCGTGCCGGGGAACGCCTCGGCGATGACCTCGGCGGCACGCTCGGCCTCGCGGCCTTCCCAGCGTGCATCGAGCGCCGCGGTGGTCACGGGGTCCTCGTTGACCGGGGGCGGCTCGGGGAATCTCACGCGGTCGGGGTCCGCGAGCATCTCGGCCACGTCGGCGCGGGCATAGAGCGCCTCGCGCAGTTCCTTGCCGTCGGTGCCCCTCGCAATGGCGCGTAGCTCTTGCGGGGTCGCGGCCGGCGGGAGCGTCAGCGCCTCGAGCTCGTCGGCCGCCGCGTCCGCCTCCACGTCGGTGCGGGGCGGCTCCGTGTTGTCGTGCTCGGGCTCGAGGTCGTCGGTGAATAAGTCACCGGCTCCGGCCGCGACGATCTTGTGACGAATCACGGCGCCGAGGCCGGCTGACCAGGTTTCGAGGTCGGCATAACCGAGCTCCTCCGCCCATCCGAGCAGACCGGTCACGATCAGGGCGGCGGTCAGGTGGGCACGCTCGTCGTCGGTGACGGTGACACCTTCGGGCGCCGCGATCACATTCACCGGAGGGTCGATCGGTGAGGTCGGCGCGGCTTGTTGCAATTGTGACGATGCTGGGTGAGGCATCGTCATGCTCTGATTTGCCCCTTGACCTGCTATTTGAGGGGGTCCAATGACGATCTGACGATCCTGACGATCGGTGCGGCTACTTCTCCGCGAGGCAGGACCAGGAAACCCCTCACCAGCAGGAATGTCTTTTTCGGAGGAGTGGTTCACGGAGATTAGCCCGCATAGATCGTCAGGATCGTCAGGATCGTCATTGGCATCAGGAATAGGCTCTTGGCCTGCGGTTTTGTTAGTTGACAATCCTGACGATGCCAACTCTTGATTCCGGGTATCGAAACTTAGGTCGTAGCGCAGGACGATCTCGCGCTTGCATTCGGTGCGAGGAGCCCGGGAAAAGAGGATCCCGACCATCTCGAGGGCCGGAGCCAGGCGCTCGAGCTCGGAGCGGAGGGCCTGAGCAGATCCAAGCGGGCCGGGCCGTCCCTTGTTCTTCCCTTTGGAATCGAGCCTGTCGCGGAGCTCACCAGTGCTTCCGTGCCACCGGCCGTCACGGGCGTTCATGACGAGACTTTGAACCGCGCAGGCAACCGGCGAGGCGTCGATCGCATCTTCGGCGAGACTGCTCTGACGGGCCAGGAAGGCCTTTTCGGCCTGACTGCTATTGATCTTGTCAACGGCGGCGACAGTGCGGATGAAATCGGCCATCCTGTGCTCTTTCGGTTCCACGGCTTCACGGGCGCCGATCACGGCAGAGGCCAAGTCGTAGAAAGCTCCGAGGATCTCAGGACGGTGGCGCTCGAGATCCGCCATGATCTTGGCTTCCTCACGCCGGCGCGGCGGCTTGCCCAGGTCAAGAGACAGGGTGCGCTCGGCAAGGTCGGGAAGCTCGGGGGTCACGCCGATTCCGGTCGCGATCACGGCAAGCATGATCCTTGTCGCCTCGATCTCCTTATTCGTGTAGAGGGTACGAGAAACCTGAGCGGTTCCTGTGATCGCGGTCGACAGCGCGTCCGAGAGCCACCGAGGGAAATAACGCAGGTTGTCAAAGGCCACAAGACGGTTAGGACGGGTCACTACCTGCCAGTCGTCAGTTCGCTCCGGGGCCGGTCGGAGCTCGGCAACAGAGGGATCCAACAACATGACCAGGATCCGGGCAAGGGTGCTTTTCGCACTCCCCTGCCCACCTCGCACGAGCAGGAGCGGACACGGAATCCCAGGGAAGATGACCGAAATCATCCAGGCGAGCAAGAGGTCCCGTTCGGCCACGTCTACATTTATCAGTTTCCAGAGCGGGTCAAAGGATCCGCCGTGAACTGGATCAGGCAACGGCAACATGACCGAGCTACGGCGGAAGATGGCGTTGGTCATGGTGACAACTCGCCACCCCTCGGTGGTGATCTCTACGAAGCGACCGGTTCCCAGGTCGGTGATGACGCGATCGATCTCGCCGCGCTCGTCCTTACGGAGGGCATAACGAAGGGCGACTGGTTCGGGGGCCATCGTCTCCGCTATGGCCTCGAGATAGGCGGTAGCACTACTCAATGCCCCCTCCCGTGGTTGCGTACCCCGGCGGAGGCCATAAGCCAGCATCATCTCTTGACGGAGACCATTCTTTCCTTTGAGCGGTCGCACGATCCCCGTCCCGTCCAGAGGCAGCGCGTAGGGGTCTCCTTCGTCACTCCGCAACAGACGGAATCGGCGTTCGGCATCACAGATCAGCTCGTCAACCTGGTGACGCGGTCGGCGGCCGGTCGTGGTCTGTGCCACCTGGACCATGGCATCGATCAGGTCGACGGGGACAATCCCTTGATCAGCGGCAGCCTTGAGCTCGGGGGCATACATCGCGACATTGCGGCAGGCGGTATAACGGGTGAGGATCTCCACAAGAGCAAACTCCTGCCCGTCGGGACAGGCATCTTCCTCGAGGTAGGCAAGCCCGGGGGCGAGGGCGATTGCGGCCTCAGGCGCGACGGCCTTGAGCTCGTCCGACAAGGTGACCAACGTAGGCGTTACTCCTTGTAGAACAAGACTCAGGACAGCTTCGAACGCGGCCTTGTAGGGGGCAAGGTGGAAGTCCTCGGCCGTCAGAGAAGCGAAGTGGGCGAAGGATCCCGGGCGGGCGATGATCGTCGCCACGGCGGATTTCTCTGCATCGTCGGCCCCGAAATCAGGCAGCCTGAGAAGGCGAAGCGCAGGAATGCAACCATTTGTCATGGCCGGGCTCATGACGAGGCCCCGTCGCCCGAGATCTTCACGGTGTTAGCGACGATCACTTGCAACCTGTCACCCGTCACAGAACCATCCCGGAGTAGCTCAGCTCCTACCTGCTCAATGACGGACCAGTAAGTCACCACCAGGCGGTAGACCCGACAGGTCAGGAAGTTCCAAGCAGCCGTTTGCTCGTAACTAGAGGCGGTGTCCTCCCAGTCGATACCAAGCGTCAACGCCAGGTAATGCCGGGCTTCAGCGAAGTCGTCATCCTCTTCGCAGTTATCGAGCCATTCATCTAGCTCGTTGAATAGCTCGATTTCGTCTTCGCCCGGGCCTCCCTGCTCACTCAGATACTCGGCAACAGGGCCAGCGAGGCAATACGAAGCAATGTCGAGCCAGTCTCCCGGACGCGTTGCGACCTGACGACAGACAGCCCAACGTTCCAAAGGATCAAGATCCGGGTCGAGCAATTCGATACCCTCAACCGTCCCGCCAAGATTGAGAGCTACTACGGCGTGCCCAGCTTCGTGGTGCACGGTGGTGAACAAGTGGGGATCGGTCACGATCCGTACCTCCGCATGTCAGCCTCGAGGACCTGCTCGAGGTCGTGCGTGGTGACGCTGGTGGTGGGCGCCACGGAGGACGCGGTGAGGTCAGACGGTGCGAGGGTCACGACAGGCCTTTGAGCCGGTCGCGCAGGTACGCGTCGCACATGGTGCAAGGACGCTGTACACTGTGACCGGCGGGTGAACGCCGTTGTGTGGATCCCGGTCAAGGATCTTGGAGCGGGCCTTCGGGCCCGCTCCGCTGTTTACGGTGCCCATCACACGTATGTCCTTCGTGAAGCCTTCGGAAGGAGACGTGCGCCAGTACGGGGCGAAGGCGGCCCCCGCGTCGGCGCAACAGGCAGCGGAGCCCGCGGGACTGGCTCAAACACACGCTGAGTCCATCCAACGAACTTGGAGACGGCAGCCCGAAGCGCCGCCCGAGACTCAGCCAGGCGCCAGGCAAGATCAGCCCGCCGGAAACCAGCGAGTTTGGCCGGATAGTTGGCCTCACTAGCAAATAAGCCGTCGATCATCGCCCCGAATCTGCGTCCCTCCGCTACCTCAAGCGTGGTCCACGGTGCGGTGAGGTGCTTCCAGACTGCGGGGCTCCCGGGAGCGACCTCATCAGAGCGCAGAAACTCGCCAGTGCCGAGAACGACGGCCTCGAGGTTGGTCTCTGTCATCTCAGGCCGCAACTTTCCGCGGTCGACCGATTTTAACTTCCGGACTAGCGATCCCGTGACCGCAAGAGCGACGGTCCTTGGCACAGACGGGGCAGCCGTTGGCTGCATTCACGTAGTCAGAGAGCAGGGTCCGCACCAGGGCGGCAAGAGACAGGCCGCGTTTCCCCGCTGTCGCGAGGGCCTCACGGTGGAGGTCAGGTGGCAACGTGACCCGGTAACTGGTGGTTCTCCGCTGAGCCGTCTGTGTTGGCACACAAAGACTGTACCACGTTTGAGGAAGGGTAATGGACGATCACTCCGCACAGGTTCCGCACCTTTTCTGCCCGTCGACCAGGTGACTTACAAACCTGTACTTAACACGCTGTGATTAGGGCTTTAGCCCTCACCAGGGACGGTGTCGCCAAGCTGTGAAGCGACTTCGGCAACCAGAGCCTCCGCGTCGATCTCGGCGGGATCGGTGGCCGGCTCGAGCTCAGTGAGGGCGGCGGTACGGGCCTGGTGAATCTTCCAGGCGAGCAGACCAAGGGCGAGCAGACCAAGGGCGAGAGCAATGCCAACGATCTGAGTCCGCCTCGTGTTGGCCTCGGTGGCGGAGGACTCCACGGTGATGTCGTCCTTGACCGGCGCTACGAACGGCGCCGAAAGCGCGGCGTGTACCTGTTCGGCGCTCGCTCCCCGCACCTGCGCTCGGTCGATCAGGATGGCGGCCTTTTCAAACTCGCCTCTGGCCCGGAACTGAGCAGCTCTCTCGAGCTCGTCAACGATCAGACCGGCGGCGGTGGTCAATGGCTGCGGTGGTGGCTTGACGGGCTCAACAGGGCCCGAGCCGTTCGAGGTGGGCGCTACTCCCCCGCTCCCGTTGCTCGCGGGCCTCTCGGCTCCGGGCTCGCCTAGAAGTCTTCGGGCCGTTGTGCGGCCAATCCCGAGAGCAGAGGCAACCTCGCGCTGCGATGCGCCTTTCTCCCTCAAGATGGTGGCAACCGCCGCGGTGGCGAGACCTTCGGCCCTCAGTTGCTCGGCTTGTCGAGCCCATTCGTTGCTCGGGTATTCTCCCATGGTGGGCCCATTCTACCGGCTCGGCTCACCCCGCGTATCTACTCACCCGCGTATCTGCTCACTTGCTCATCGCCGGCCAAGCCTCAGGGCGGTAAGATCCGGGTTCTCGCCCTCGCCTGCGTGCCACAGACTCAGCCGGCGGTAGTAGGAGTCGATCTCAGCAATATAGGGCTTCGTGGTTTCTCGGATGGTCCGGGCCGTACCTCTCTGTTTCCAGGTGACAGGTCTCCGCGACCAACTGAACGGGGCCCGGTGTTGTGCGGGCGGGTGGGCGAGTCGCTCCGTGAGCGGGATCAGGCGGAGAGAGCGAAGCTCCTCAACGGCCAACGTGAGCTCGCGAATCTCGTTGTCAGTGTCAAGGTCGGGATAAACCGGATCGGAAGAGCCAACATCGGGAAGCTCGAGATCCTCAAGCGCGCTCCCCTCACAAGCTGCAGCTTGTGCCTTCTGCTCCGCTCGGTAGGCGCGGTGCAAAGCATTGATGGCGTCGCGGCAGGCTTGGCACCGACAACCTGAGTTGTACCGTGAGACGGTGCCGTGGATCGCGGGCATCAGAGGGCGCTCAGCTTTCTCGAGGCGAGGTCGTACAAAAGCTCCCCCGGGCGGTCCTCGGCAACCTGGGCGATGCTCACAGGCACGTAAGCCCGCTGCCCACATTCAGGGCAGTGGCTCCGGCGGAACGTGGCCCGGCACCTCCAGACATGAGAACAGCCCGAACATTGCAGATAGATAACCATTTGCCTGTGATCTTACCGTTTCGGCGATGCACTGGTGGAACTGGACGATTGAAAATCCCGGTTTTTCGCTGTCCCTGGGCCACGATGGTCACAAGTCACGATCGGAAATCGGCAATGGTCACATATCACAGTCACATACGGCAGTCACAAGCCCCTCAAACCTCGCAGGATCGACCGGCGGCTTGCCTGGCCTGGCTACACAGATCCCGGTCTCCTGGTTCGCTCGAGAGGCACGGCCCGACCTGAGACCTGGTAAGGTGTCTGACGATTGACAGACATCGGAGGCAGAACAAGTGGCCATCGTGAACATTCGGGAGCTGAGCCGGCGCACCACCGCAGTCTTGACGGCGGTAGTGACCACCAGGCGCCCGGCGATCATCATGCGCAACGGCGCCCCGGTGGCGGCCGTCGTGCCGATCGACACCGAGACGTTCGAGGACTACGTGCTCGCCACGGCTCCTGAGTACGTCTCCGGCATGGCGGCCGTCGATCGTGAGATCGCGGCAGGGACCTTTACAGGGCGTCCCCTCGCCGAAGTAGAGGCGGAGATTGCCGGCATGGCGGACGAAGCGGAGCGCCGCGGGCTCTCTTATGATGAGATCCTCGCCGAGCACGAGGCGGCCGAACTCTCGCTGCAATGAGAGCACCCATCACGCTCACGAAAGCCGCCGAGCGTGACTTGCGCAGGATAGGGCTTGGGCCTGACGCTCAGCGGATCGGCGCCGCATTGCGCAGCCTCGAGACCAACGCAGCAAATCTAGACGTGGTGTCAGTCAGCGGTCATCCGGGGTGGTTGCGGCTTCGCGTCGGGGATTGGCGGATCCTCTATCGTCTTCATGCCGGTAGCCGGGTCGTGGCTCGGATCGTCAACCGCCGGGATCTCGAGGCCGCTGTGCGCTCACTCGAGTAGTCGAGCGGGCCGCTCGACTACTCCCCCACCTCTGCTCGGGCCCGCTCGGTGATCTCAAGGACGAGCTCCGGGCGATCCCTGGCCAGGTCGATCAGAGCTCTTAGCACGGCGGAGCTCGGCAGGTTTCTCTCATAGGCGATCTTGAGATCGTCGCCGGCGTGCACTACTGCGTCGACTGGCACCAATGTGGCTTGTACGGCGGTGTTCACCAGCCCCATCAAGGTAATTCCTTCTGCGAATGCCCCTGTCACGAGCCGGCGTTCTAACCTGTGATAGATTCCGGACGTGAATACGTCCGGAATCTCGCGGTCTCGATGTCAACAGTGCAGAAAGGTCCTCATCACCTCTCGCACCAAGCCATGGCGCTGGTGTTCGGATGCTTGCCGCAAGAAGGCGTGGCGCAAGCGACAGGCAAAAGCTGGCCACGCCTTCTTTTCGAGTGCCTCGGTCGAGTGGGCGACACCCTGGACCCTGTTCAACGAGCTCGACGCTGAATTCAACTTCAACCTCGACGTCTGCGCCACCGAGGACAACGCCAAGTG
>Ga0187853_10003048_pt1 | contig 13287 bp, 14 predicted proteins | sample June2016WEW_6_10_2_FD_132417 | JGI IMG/M metagenome (GOLD analysis project Ga0187853, IMG submission 132417) | Peatland microbial communities from SPRUCE experiment site at the Marcell Experimental Forest, Minnesota, USA - June2016WEW_6_100 | ecosystem: Environmental > Terrestrial > Soil >... | reverse complement strand
TGACTTCCAGGACCCTGTCCCACTGCTCTTCGGTCATTTTCCAGGATACGGCGTCCCAGTTCATCCCGGCGTTGTTGACCAGGATGTCTATACGGCCGAACGCCTCGACGGCCTGTTTTACGACCTGCTCGGCCTGGGCGAATACAGATATGTCGCACTCGATGGCGATCGCCCCGCGGCCCATCTCCCGGATCTGCCGGACATAATCCTGAGCCTCCTCCTTGTGCTTGCGGTATGTCAGGCATACGTTCGCCCCTTCACGGGCAAGTTCGATAGATGTTGCGGCGCCAATCCCCTGAGACCCGCCTGTGACAATCGCACTTTTTCCTTCCAGTAGCATAGCTTTCCCTGTCCCCGGTTCCGCAGATGTTTACCCTAAGCCCATCTTAGCAAGGATATTTTTTGCTTGGACCTAAACGACTCAAGAGCTATAATACAGCTATAATGTATTTAGTCAAGATCAACTTTCACCGCCGGGAAAAAGCAGGCTATACAGCCCGGAGCAGGGGCCGCTTCAGATTTTTGAAGTGATGGAGGAGCTAACAGGTGGGATCCGACTTGCAAGCTGCCGTGGTGAAGCCGGCCGATAACGATTCTTCGATGGGGGACAAGACCGAAGCGGCCCGCCACAAGGTTAAATTCGAGGTCTTCGGCGAAGAGATGCTCGAAAAACGGGTCAAACCCAGCGGCAACAGCGGCAGGGTTTACCTGCCTCCGGATTGGGTCGGCCGCCGGGTAAAGGTGATAAGAATAGGATGAGGCAAGATGCGGCGGCGGTCATGCGATGAAGACTGACGCGGAGATGGTGGAACGCCCTAAAAAAGAACTTCTCACCGCCGGATTTCCGGCTAAACGGTTCAGGGTTGTGCTATAAATGAGCGCCGGTTGCGGCAATTACCCCTCCGGCCGCCGGAGGATGTTGCTTGCAGAAGGCATCCCGCGCCCGCCCTGCGCGTCCGATAGACACGCGATGCGGTCGCCTTCCGCGCTCCGCGATGTGAAGCTATTTAAGTGATATATGTAAGTCTATAATTCGAGGAGCTGTCACGGAGGCAAGTAAAAGAGCCGATGGAAACAAATACAGAAGACACACCGATCGAAGCGGCGCGCGATCCGCAAAACCTTCCCGAGGCTGCTCACAATATGGTCAAGTTCGAAGTCTTCGGCGAAGAGATGCTTGAGAAACAGGTCAAGCTCAGCGGAAACAGCGGTAGGATTTACCTGCCTCCGGATTGGGTCGGCCATCGAGTCAAAGTGATACGAATAGATTGAAATCCCACGGGAAAAACATGGGGAAGATATGGATTCAGATGACAAAATCGCACGCATCAGGCCTATGGGACCGGAAGATTCCGAGGAAATATCCAGGATCTACGGCGAGATTACGAAAATAAAAGTCGAGGCCGATTTCGCCAAACTGATTCAGGCACATGCCCAGGGGAAGGATTCGGCCTGCTTTGTTGCGGAATTGGACGGCAGGGTCGTCGGGTTCATGATCAGCTATATTCTAACGCTGGGCTTCGGGATAGAGAAAAGCGCCTGGATCGCGACCATGGGCGTACACCCCAGGTACATGGGCCAAGGCATAGGCGCGCTTTTGGCTGCTGAAATCTTCAAATCCTACGAAGCGCAGGGGATTACACGCGTTTATACCTCCGTCAGGTGGGATTCCACGGATTTGCTTTCCTTTTTCAGGACCCTGGATTTTGAGAGAAGCGATTTTATCAACCTGACAAAAAAGCTTGGTTAGGCGGCGCAGGGCGGTGGGACCGCCGGCCGACTTGGCCACTGCCTTCGAAAGTTCATAACATAATTCAAGCTTGGGAATTGAGCAAACGCCTACGTCACCCCGGCCCCCGGACTAGACACTTCCGGGGCAGGGTTCGCCGGGGTCCAGAAGTGATTGAACTTTATTAAAAATACTGGATTCCGGCTCTTTTGTCGGCAGAAGACGCCGGAATGACGGCCTAAGTACTCTGGACTTATGTAGTGGATCTTTGACTCAGGACACTAGCCCGCCGCGACAGCTCTTTCCGCGAGTTTGTCAAAACAACCGGGATTGCATTTGCCCCCGCCGCCGCCAAAGGCAGCGGCGTTTTTGCAACGGCATTCCCGGCAGGCGGTCCCACCGCCTTAGGCTCCGTCTGTGAGCTTCCTCAGCTCGAATCGCTTGAGCTTTCCCGTGGCGGTCTTGGGCAGCTCTTCCATAAATTCGATCCATCGCGGGAACTTATAATGGGCGAGTTGCTTTTTGACGTAATTTTTGAGTTCCTCTTCCATTTGAGCATCCGGTGAATGCCCCGGCTTGAGAACGATGTAAGCTTTGGGTTTTATGAGTCCCTCCTGATCCGGCACGCCGACGACCGCGCATTCAAGGACTGCGGGATGTGAGATAAGACAGGACTCGACCTCCACCGGAGAAACCCAGATGCCTCCCACTTTGAGCATGTCGTCGCTTCGCCCCACGTAGTAATAGAACCCTTCTTCATCTTTGAAATATTTGTCGTCGGTGTTTATCCACTCGCCGAGAATGGTGGATTTTGTCTTCTCGTGCTTATTCCAGTAAGCTGCGCAAATACTGTCTCCCTTGATGAGCAATGTGCCGATCTGCCCGTCGGGCACATCTTCGAAATTTTCATCGACGATCCTGGCTTCGTATCCCGGGACGACCTTTCCCGAGCTTCCAGGCTTTATGCAGTCGGCGCAGTTCGAAATGAAAATGTGAGCGATTTCGGTCGAACCGATCCCGTCGGCAATCTGAACGTGGTGACGTTCCACCCATCGCCTGAGTATGTCTGCTGGAAGCGCTTCGCCTGCGGATACGCAAAGCCTTACTCCATCGAGGCTGCCCTCCGCCTGCAGCATAGCGGCATACAGGGTTGGGACGCCAAAAAAGATCGTAGGCCTGTAGCGGCGGATGGCATCGTAGACCAGAGCCGGTGTGGGCCGCGCCGGCATATACACCGAGGTCGCCCCGACGCTAAACGGGAAATAGAGCGCATTGCCCAGTCCATAGGCGAAAAACAGCTTGGCGGCTGAAAAACAGACGTCGTCTTCCCGAATCCCCAAAACCTGTTTTCCGTAGGTCTCAACCGAATAGACCATGTCGTGCTGCAGATGAACGGCGCCCTTGGGCGCACCCGTCGAACCCGAGCTGTAGAGCCAGAAGCAGGCATCGTCGGGAGTAGTCGGCGCCATATCCATCTCAGCCGGCTGCCCTTCGGTCAGTTGATCGAAAGACATGGCCCATTCGGGCGCCGGCCCGTTTACCACAACGGTATGTTCGAGGAACTGGAGATTTTCTCTTACCGGCTCAAGGACATCGAGCAGGGCGGCGTCGATAATCAGGACTCTTGTACGGCCGTCGTTGAGGAAATACATATAATCCTTGGGCCGCATGAGCGTATTGAGGCAGACCGGCACGGCGCCCATCTTGATGGCCCCGAAAAATGCCTGTGGAAATATCTCGGTATCGAGAAGCAGAAGCGCTACACGGTCCTCCATCCTTAGACCCAGGCCTTTAAGCCCGTTGCCGACCCGGTTCACGCCGGCCTGCATTTGTGCATAGGTCAAAGATCGATCCTCGCACAGGACAGCCACTTTATTGCCGCGGCCCTCTCGAACATTGCGGTCGACAAAATAATCGGCCGCGTTAAATTGCCCTGGAAGCCCGAGTTCAAGCTTCATCGCTTTTCTCCTTTCCCACCACAGATCGTTTAATTATGAGGGCCGAATATAAGCCGGCTTTCATATATCCGTCTCCAGCGCACCAGGCACGGGCAAGCGAGTTGCCCGTGCCACCCTGCCAATAAAAAACTAGTCCAGATCCAATTTCGCTTTACACTGATTACATTTTACGACGCCCCTGAAAACTTTATTGCCGCATTCAGGACAAATATAGCGGGCTTCTTCATCTTGAATCCATTTTTCAGTACCAACCTCTCGCCGATACGGAACAGCTCGTAAAATAACCCTTTTACCAACACTCATGGAAAAATTTTGAATATACTGACAAGGAAATTCATCGCATTCGTGACATCCGGTGTAACCTTTCTCTTTTGTGCAGGCCCTGATCTCACACTGCCGGCAATGCATAAAGAGTTCATCAGATAAGCAGCCACGGCATTTAATATCTTCTGTCGAAAGGTTTTCACTATTAGGAAGAGTACCTTTACCGGGAATTTCTCCCTTGTAAAGATTCACTAACCGCTCCTTGAATTTGTCATTATTATCGCGGTATGCGATATAAATAGCACAGACTCCGCAATAAAGGCCACAAGGAGAAATTAAATCCGGATTTATCATCATAATTCTAATATCCCCTGACGTACCAAATGGTTATCCCTTTCCTGGCTTTGACTTCTCTTACATAAAACTCTGAAAGGATGTCTCTCATTTTTCTTTACTTTTTCTGACTATGATTCTTGCTTCTTCAGGGATAGGAGGAGGGACAGGCTCGCCGGAAATCTTCTTCACCGCACCAAAGCGAGGGGGGCAAGCTTCAAAGCAGGTTCCACATTTTATGCATTTCTCCTGGTCAATTACATGAATCCGGTCCTTGCCTCCTGCAATAGCCTCTACAGGGCATTTCTTAAGGCAAATCATACAGGCCCGGCACTTATCCGGATCAATATGGTACGATATTACTTCACGAAATAACCGGTCTATCTCGTCACTGGTGAAAAGTTCCTTATATTCTTCTTCTTTATCAAGACGTGACGCCAGCTTATCCCTTTTCACCAGCTTAATATAGGGGATTAATTTATTGACCGCTTCAAGTTTGGACTTTAATTCATTTCCGTCAATCCCCTCCCCTTTGCCAAGAGGCCCTAACTCCTTAACCTGCTTTACAAAATCGTTAACACCCCCGGCAAAAAGGTTTGCTTCACTGCCGGACATAAATCCGATCCTTAACCTTTCCGGGTTCAGCCCCACATGCTTCATGATCTCTTTGAAAATATTCACCATGCTTAATGCCTGGTAATTCCCGTGAGTAACATAATTACATTCATTTAAATGGCATGCGCCAATAAACACCCCATCCGCCCCCTTTGAGAAAGCCTGGAGTACAAAACCCATATCGACTCTGCCGGAACACATGACGCGAATAAGTCTCATTTCAGTTGTATACTGTAGTCTGGAAACTCCAGCCAGGTCAGCAGCGCCGTATGCTCACCAATGGCATACAAAACCTAATATTTTAGGTTTAAACTTAAATCCTGTACCCATTCGTACTCACCTCATTACCCAGGTAGTCCAGGCTTTATTCAATCGTATGTTTCTACAGATCTCCAAGGGCCGCATCAATTTCGCTCAAGAGCTCTTCATCGGTAAAGTGCTTTAGCTGTATAGCATTTGTTGCACACTTTGTGTTGCAGAGACCATCTCCTTTACAGAGGACAGGATTAACCACGGCCTTTCTGCCTTTCGACGTATCATGAAATTCTATGGCGCCGTACGTGCACACCGCTATGCATTCCCCGCACGAAATACACTTATTCTCATCCACCTCGCAAACAGCACCGGAAGCGATGACCGTATCACGTGAGAGAAGCGTTAAGACCCGGCCTGCAGCCCCATAAGCCTGGTTAATCGTTTCCTGCATAAACTTAGGATAGTGAGCAGCCCCACACAAATAAACGCCGTCTGTACCAAAGTCGACAGGTCTTAGTTTGACGTGCGCTTCTTTGAAGAACCCATCCGGGCTCAAAGCCACCTTGAATAATTGGGATATTTCCTGACTTGCCGCCGAGGGAATAACAGCGGCGGCTAAGGCGAGTGAATCGGTATCTATAGCAAGCCTCTGACATAAAATAGGATCGGTCACGGTAACTCTCAAGACAGGCCGGCCCTCCTCCACAACAGCTTCCACCTGAGGTTTATCCTGCGGTTCATACCGGATAAACTTGACATCTTTATTTGAGGCTTCCCGGTAATAATCCTCTCTAAACCCATATGTTCTCATATCGCGAAACAGAATGTAGATATCCATCTCGGGGTTTTTCTCTTTTAGTTTCAGGGCGTTCTTTACAGACTGGCCACAACATATCCGGGCGCAGTAATTTCTGTCCTCCTGCCTGCAACCTACACATTGGATCATCACCAGACTCTGGGAGTTAATCAGCCTTTGGTCTCCCTTGGCGATTCGGTCCTCCAACTCGAGTTGGGTCATGACCCTGTCATCTTCTCCATAAAGGTATTCGGTAGGTGTATATGCATCAGCACCTATAGCGATGACGGCTGCACCATGTTTTATCTCCTTGAGCCCTCTTTCAGACTTCACCATGGTCACGAAATTTCCCACGTAACCTGTAGCCTGCGTGATTGCAGCAGCGGTATATACATGTACTAAGGGGTGTTGGTGCACCTTTCGGACAAGATCACGCAAATAGGCCTGAACATCCAGCCCTTCCAGGGTATAGTGCAGTTTTCGTGCTATTCCCCCAAGCTCGGTGTCCTTTTCCAGCAGGTAAACCTCATGTCCCTGGCCGGCTATGGAGAGAGCGCAAGTCATGCCGGCTATGCCTCCACCAACCACTAAAGCCGCCTTATTCACCGGCAGCTCGATTTCCTGCAAAGGTTCTAAAAAGGCACTTCGGGCTACCGACATCCGGACTATGTCCTTTGCCTTCCGGGTAGCTTCTTCCTTTTCTTTAGAGTGGACCCAGGAGCAATGTTCCCTGATATTAGCCATTTCGTAGTAATATGGATTAATTCCCGCCTCCCGAACGGTGTCCCTGAATAACGGTTCAAGGGTCCTGGGGCTGCACGCAGCGACAACCACTCGATTGAGGCCTTTTTCCTTTGCTATGTCTGTTATTTCTTTGGCAGCATTAGTGGCACAGGAAAATAGCTGTTCCTGAGCGTAGACAACATTGGGCAAGCTTAAGGCATATTCAACTACGGAAGGAACGTTTACCACCCTTCCGATATTAGCACCACAATGACACACAAAAACCCCTATCTTTGGCTCCTCTTCGGAGACATCCCTTTCCGGCGGATATATCCTCTCTCTGGAAAGATTTCCCCGCCTGTAGTCAAGGAGCTCCCCAACCTGCGAGCCGGCCCCGCTGGCGCTAAAAACCGACTCAGGGATATCCACGGGACCCTGGAAAGCCCCGCTGATAAAAATTCCCGGGCGAGAGGTCTCCATGGGATTGACAGGATTGGTTTTACAAAATCCGTGAGAATTGAGCTCGATGCCGAACTTTTTTGCCAGGCCCTTGTAATCCGCCGGAGGGTTCAATCCTATGGATAACACCACCAAATCGAATTCTTCTTCCTTTACTCCGTCTTCAGCAGTAGCGTACCTTAAGGTGACGTTCCTGCTTTCCGGGATCTCTTTTCCTATGGATACATAGCTTCTTATGAATCGAACCCCGGGAAGTTTCTCCGCTCTTTGGTAGTATCGTTCGAAATCCTTCCCATGGGAACGAATATCGTTATGGAATATCGTAGCTTCGATTTCGGCGTAATGGTCTTTTGTCAAAATCACCTGTTTCTGGGTATAGGTGCAGCATACAGCCGAACAATAGCTGTTAGCGCCCGGGATGACCTGTCTGGAGCCGACGCACTGAATCCAGGCTATCTTCTGCGGATGTTTTCCGTCAGAGGGGCGCCTTATCTCACCTTCGTAGGGCCCGGTGGAGCTTAACAGCCGTTCGTAATCAAGACTGGTTATCACGTTCGCAAACTCTCCGAAACCATATTCCTGCCTTAATTTAGGATCAAACGGCGCAAGTCCGGGAGCCAGAATTACCGCCCCTACATTTACTTCGAGTTTCTCCGGCTCTTGATCGAGCTCTATGGCGTCGTTCTTACAGACTCCTTCGCAAATCCGGCATTTCTTTTCTTTAAGGTAAAGACAGCTTTCATCAATATATGTGACAAGTGGAATAGCTTGAGGAAAGTATATATGGACGGCTTTATTCTTCGACAATTCCTGATTGAACTGATCGGGGTATTTGACTGGGCAGTATTCCACGCAGGTAGTACAACCCGTGCATTTGCTCTCAACAATATATTTGGGCTTCTTAGTCAAAGCGATCTTAAAGTTTCCCGGCTCCCCTGCAATACTGTCAACCTCAGTATAGGTCAGGACCTCGATATTGGGATGCCGGTCGGCCTCGACCAGCTTGGGCGCGAGTATTCACATGGAGCAATCATTGGTGGGAAAGGTCTTGTCGAGCTGGGCCATATGGCCGCCAATGCTCGGCGCTTTCTCGACCAGGTAAACCTTAAAACCGGCAGTGGCAAGATCAAGAGAGGCTTGGATACCGCTGATCCCTCCCCCCACAACCATAACATCTCCAAAATTATTACCGGGAAGACTTTTAAGAATCTGTTCTCCAATATTTTCCGGTTCTTTTTCCACTTCTGTCCGTCCTTATCAGGTTTCTTCGGTTCCCTAAATGACTGCCTGGATAATTTCCGTGATGTCCTTAATCTCTATCACATCACTATCCTCCCGGTTCAACCTGCTATCTTCAAAATTGGTGATGCAATACGGGCAGGAAGTAACAAGCACCTCAGCCCCGGCCCCGACGGCCTGTTCCAATCTGAGGTCGGAGAATCTTTGACCCTTTGGGGTTTCCATCCAAATCCTGCCTCCCCCCCCTCCGCAACATAGGCTATCCTGCCGCACATCAGCCATCTCAATGAGTTCTAGACCAACCACCTTCTTTAAGACCTCTCGGGGTTCGTCATATATGCCGTTATGTCGCCCCAGGTAACATGGGTCATGATAAGTAACTTTTTTCCCATACTCCCCGGTGAACTCAAGCCTTCCCTCATTAATAAGCTCAATTAAGTATTGGGAGATATGAACCACCTCAAAATTCACCCTAAATTCGGAATACTCGTTTTTGAAGGTGTGATAGCAATGAGGAGAAGAAACAAGGATTTTCTTCACCCCATTATCGATAAAAGTTTTGATGTTTTCTCTGGCTAAGCGTTTGAATAGTTCCTCATCGCCCGTCTTGCGTATGCTTTCTCCACAGCAATTCTCTTTGGGGCCCAATATGCCGAAATCTATACCCGCCCGGTTGAGGATATTGGCTGTGGCTCTGGCTACCTTCTTTAACCTTGGGTCATAGCTTAGATAGCAGCCGGGAAAATATAAAACTTCCATCCCCTCGGTGAACGTTTTTACAGACAGACCTTCTGCCCAATTTGCCCTATTTTTCCGTTCCTCATTCAACGGGTTGCCTTCTGCAACCAAGCTTGCGCTTATGCCGCGGACAGGACGCACAGAAGCAGGAAAAATCCCGTTTTCAGTGGCAATCCTGCGTAAGGATACCCCGGATTCTATCTGTTTTACTCCCCGGGGGCACCGCTGAGGGCAACTTCCGCAAGTAGTGCAACGCCAGATTTCTTCACTTTCTATTTCAGTCAAACCGAATGTAGCCTGCCGGATTATCTTGCGCATACTGAAGGTTGTAACCCTATTCCACGGACAAACAACATCGCATAATCCGCATTGATAGCAGAATTTGAAGGTTTCTCCACCATTGGTTTTTATGACTTCTATGATTTCTTTGAAGGGGGTTACAGTCTCCACTGTCTTTGTGAATCCTTTTCTTTCGGCCTGAAGTTTTAGCCCTTCTTTGACGTTGACATTCGGGCATACGAATCCGCCACTTTTTTCCATCCATATTTATTTACCAATGATTCCAGTCCTATCTCCACGTCCTCCAACTTCTCCTCTTCTTCTACTTCCTCTTCAATTTCTTCGTAAGTCAAGGCTTTAGCTAAGCACCACTGAACACACAAAGGCTCTTTTTGTGACGGATCGTCTTCACACATATCGCATTTTAGAGGGAGACCGGAATCGGGTTCTTTGAAAAAGTCTCTGGAAGGGCAGGAAGCCCTGCAGAAAGCACACTCGTCATATTCCTTTCCGTCAATCGTATATTTGTCTCTGCCATTACATTCGGCTTTAGCATACTCACCTGCGTGCACAGGAAGATATATGTCGTTTAGCGGCTCACGAACCACCCGAATACGAGACCTCGCAGGGTTATTGCTGCTATATTTTGGCACGGCGTGAAAGGCAGAGCAGATTACTTCACATGCCCTGCAGCCATTGCATTTCTCAACATCGATCTTGATTACCTTGACCGTCTTCTTAACTTTGCTCATTATTTAAAATACCCCGCTGTTTCAAGTCTTCGCTAACGTAATCCAAAGCCAATTCATGTAAAGACTCTTCAGTAGGAATTCCCTGATTATTCCATCCCTTGAATTTGTAGTACTCATCCAAGAGCTTAGCTTCAAGCTCGGGAAATCTCTTCCTCCAATGGTCCTCGGGCGGCTGCTCGTCAGCTCTAGTCATGCCTCTTCTTATATTAACGGCCCTAAGTAAAGTTCGGTTTCTCCTGACTACTTGCGATAGTCCGGCTTCATCCATATCGATCCCGGTCGCTGCTGAGATAAAATCCGGGTAATTGTGTAAATGATAGGGAGGCTTCAGGGGAAATGACGACAGACCGGCGCACACCCCGAGGGAATCATCAATGTGGTGCATCTTCTCTTGCCAGTCAACAATTTCACAGCACATTTGAACAGTAGGGTAATATGGAATTGATCGTTCTCCGCGTAGTTCCCAGTCCAGAAAATATTGCTTGAACTTTTCATCAGGAACCTGGACCCAATCCTTTACAAACTCTTCTTTCTCTTCTCTGGTAGGAAAAGGCGCCTGGGGGAACTGCCCTTCAATTTGGGTAATGTTTATCTTCTCGCCGGTACAATACATAAGGTAATAAATGGGATTCAGCATTCCCAGTTTGAGAGGCAGTTGCTCATGTTTCTTAATGTTGTTATGAGCGTACTTCTCTGCCCCATTGCCAATCTGTTGGGCCGCCCAATGAGTGCCATTGGCCAACACATCGCCAATGCCTTCCCGCCTGACAATTGCATCAAGCAACCAGTAAAATCTCGCCTCGTTATCGGAGGGCAGTCCTGCCATGTCCCGGTCAGTCAAAATGCCGTCTTCATATAGCTCAAGGGCAAAGGCCATAACTTGCGGGGCCGAGTATGCGTCCACTCCATACTCCGTAGCACGTTGAGCGATTCTAAAACCAAAATCCAGGTCTGAATAGGCCGCCATTGTATAAGTGAGTTTCGAGAAGCATTTCATCATGTAGGTCGAAATTCCAGGGACGGAAATTGTCGCCCCGCATTTCATGGGACAATTATAGCAACTTATTAACCGCGTCCGCACACTTTCTTGAGTCTGCCTCCACTTCTCCTCGATTTCCTTGTTCCAAAAATCTTTTCTCCGGGTGCGGGAATTTCCCCACATGAAATTGGTGGTGTGCCACTCCTCATCGACGAGTTTCAACTCTTGCGGTGATCCAAGCCCGGCTAAAATGGGCATTACCCCCGGGATTGGTTTTTCTTCTCGCGCTTCTATGTATTTCAGCACTTCGTTGCAAAGCTTTATATATTCAGCCGGCCGGGCAATATTGATGTCCCTTGTTCCACGAACCGCTATCGCCTTCAACCCTTTGTCTCCCATAACGGCGCCTATTCCCAGTCGGCTCGCGCTGGACCTGCCATGCTCGATGGAAGCAAAATACACCCTGTTTTCGCCAGCCAGGCCGATAGAAGCCACTTGGGCGCCCGGCTCCTTCAACTCCTGTCGAATAAGACCTTCCGTTTCAACTGCGCCTTTACCCTGCAGGTGGGAGGCATCACGTATTTCCACTTTGTCATTGTTTATCCACAAATAAACCAGATTGGGGGACTTGCCGCGAATGATCACTTTGTCATAGCCGGCATACTTCAATTCCGGCGCCCAAAATCCCCCCATCATTGAATATGCCATTAACAAGGTCTGAGGAGAAAAGGTGGAAACAATGGTACGATTGGCGCCAACAGCAGGTGTGCCGCACAAAAGACCGGTGCCGAATATGAGTAGATTATCAGGAGAAAAAGGTTCGGTTTCAGGTGGAACCCTATCCCATAATATCTTGGTGTTAGTGCCCAACCCCCCCAGATGAAGCTCGGTTAACCCGGGGTCGGTTTCCACCTTATCAATGCTCCCTCGTGACAGATCAATTTCTAAATTAAACCCTGTCTCTCCGCACCTCATTTTTTATCCCTTCCACATCAATGGATTCAGGGGCCTTCGGATGCTGCTCTATGGTCAGCGCTAACTACAATATAGCTGCAATATAGTTATATCCTAGCTATCTCCGGTGTCAAGAAGAAAACTGGCCGCCGCTGCCGGTAATGGCAAAGGAGGACTGAGTTGCCTGGCCACTCTCAACCCTATGAAGAATTCCGGGCGGGCGGGGAGATAGAAATTGCGGGATGCCGACCGAGAGTCAGGGTCATAAAAGTGCCGGCCAATGGCCCTGCAGCGAGGTGAGCAGCCGTTTAGCCAGCGTCCATACGGAAACTCCGGATGGAAACCGGCTATTTGGCGTACCGATAACAGCGCTCGACGGGATACGTGGTGGAAAAGCCGAAAGACTCGAGTTTCCTTTAGTAATTAAGGCCCAACAATCGGGCTGCATCGACTCCGAGGATTTTTTCAACCGCTTCGGGCGGCAAGGACAATGCTGCAACATCCTCGAGATTGCGCTTGATGTCAATGATCCCTTCAAAATAAAGTTGACAGCCCGCTAGGCTTTCTTAAACGCGTATGTCAGCCGTCCATTGGGGGTTCGGCCGACCGCGGCCTTCATCTTCGTTCCTACCGACAGTTCAGTATCGGGAACGGACTTGTCGATACGTCCGAAGACTTTATATTCGCCGTAATCCACCAGTGCGATTGTATAGGGAACTTCTTCGGTGAAACCGGCAGGAGCATACTGCAAGGTGGAGTAGCTTACCAACTCCCCATTGCCGGCGATTTCAAACCATTCCATGTCGCCGGCAAGGCATTGATAACAGTGGGCGCGGGGTGGAAAGAAACTCTTCGCGCACCCCTTGCACCGGGTCCCCATCAACTTGCCCTCTTCCAGATAGCCGATAAAATCATTGACCTGAGTGACACTGGCGAAGCTGACGGTCCCGAATTGAGCGAATCGTGCATCCAATTCATTTTTTGCCATCTTGTGCTCCCCGAAACGGATCGTCAATCGACGCCGAGAATTGTGACGTTCCCATAAAGCCCAACGCCGCCAATGTTGTGAATCAGTCCGAAGGTGGGCTCCTTCACCTGGATTTCCCCGGCCTCTCCCCGCAGCTGAAGTACAACAGTTCGGATCTGGGAGCCGCCTGTCGCACCTATTGGATGGCCTTTGGAAAGCAGGCCGCCATCGATGTTCACCGGGATAG
>Ga0187853_10003043_pt1 | contig 13296 bp, 18 predicted proteins | sample June2016WEW_6_10_2_FD_132417 | JGI IMG/M metagenome (GOLD analysis project Ga0187853, IMG submission 132417) | Peatland microbial communities from SPRUCE experiment site at the Marcell Experimental Forest, Minnesota, USA - June2016WEW_6_100 | ecosystem: Environmental > Terrestrial > Soil >... | reverse complement strand
GCTATATAAAGATTAGGGGCTAGAAGTCGGCGGTGGCGGCATTATGTATTGGACGAGCCTCAGATGAGACAAGTTGAAGTTCACATGATTCACGACTATCTTGTTGTCAACAAAGAAGGAGAAGTCTTCACCAGAGTTGCCGCCCACCTTGTTCTTGACCTGTTCACGAAACTCGTATGATGGGTCTAAGTCACCATAGTAGAATCCGAGTCCTGCCATTTCAACCCTTTGCCAATCCTTGAGTTTCCATATCTCTTCCAGACTGTATGCTGTGCCGTCTTTGTGGAAATAGGAAGGGAACCCGTCCTTTGGCTTCATGGGGTCGCAAACGTCCTTCTTCGGAATCCAATAAGGAGACACTATGTTAAGGTGTCTGTCGTCTGCTTCTTTCATTGCGTCTACCAGTTTGCGTAACGATGTTGCTGGAAACACAATGTCATAGTCAATCAGGAATCCCCTGCCCTTGCCGTGTTCTCTCAAGCCCTTGAAGACCAAGGTTCTGCCCCAAGACGCACCTGTGCCACCCCATGTGTGACTGAAGACCGGACTCTTGTTAGAAAAGAGGATGGCCACCGTCAGATTCATGACTGTCTCCGGTGTGGCCCTGCCATCGTAAGACAGCAGACCCATGTATCTTTTCTCGGCTGGAAGTCCCATAGTCATCGCATCTAAAGGGATTTCCTGTTCCCCTTCATGAAGGTCTCTAGTTTCTTATGGACTTCCTCAAGCACCACAACGTCTTGCTTGTTGTGTTGGACGATGTAACTCATCGAATGAGGATTGACCATTGCGGTCTTCCAGATGGTCGGTTCTAGGGGTGTCTTCTCTTCTACATGAAGCAAAGACGCTACAGAAGCGAGTCTGTTCGAGTGGAGTTGGAGTTTGCTCTTGACCAGATAGTAGAGGTCAACGTGCTGAACCTCTCCGTAGGCCGGGAAGTCTAGACCCCAATCCAAGGCTCTCGTCCTAATCATAGGGATGTCGAACCCTGTCCCATAATAGGTGTAGAGAACGTCATACTTCCTCATAGCGTCTATACACGCTTGAGTCGTCCTCTTGTCGAAGGTCTCCGCGAGAGGTTCGTCTGGAACGCGCATACAGTCCCATGCAATCTCACGGCTGTCTCTGGTCTTGATGGCCCATGAATACATGATGTTGAAGTCTCCCTGTAGACCGTTGGCCTCAATGTCTAGATAGCCTAGTCTAAGGTCTTTACTCATGTAGTCTTCTTGGAACCTTCGCCAGCAGTTCGGGTGTCCTTCGCCAGTGTGTGCGTGTTCGCACTTCCACAGCGCGGGACTAATCAGTGGTTTCTTACCTTTCATAGCATACCCACCCTCACGATGGTATTTAAGGATTCGCTAAATTTCGCGTCCATTGGTTGTAGATACGCGAACATCCTATTTAGGCTTTGTCGTTTATAATGTTCCAACAGTCACATACCCCTTTGCCGCTTCCAGACCGTCAGGAGTTCCACAATCGAAGAACTTGCCCTTCACTTTGATGATGTCGAAGACAGTTCCTTTCTGAATCATCTGGAAGAGAACTTGGCTCATGCTCCCATACCGCAACTGTCCGTTCTTCAGAAGTTCCTTAGTGGTGGTCTTCATCAGGTCGGTGTAGATGTCCTTCCCGATGTAGGTGTCTGCTATGACATAGGCGTGCTCCTTGGAGATGAATTCGTCCATGAAGTTGTAGTTGTCGAAGTAGGAGTCAATCGCGCCGAAGACGACCTCTTTGAACTTGGTGTTGACGGTCATAGCCGGGATGCCGCTAGTCATCCAGAGAGAGGGGTTGTTCGACTGTCCCTTGCTTCCCTTGGTGTCCAGAAAGAGCGTGATGGTCTTATCGCTGAACGTGTTGTGGACATTGTTGTTATACCACGCATTCCACCAACCCTGATTGATTCGGTTGTGGACTATCCAGACCGTATCTGCCGGAACAGCATTAATCGTCCTCTCAAAGAGGCGGTTGCCATTGCTATCCACCAGAAGGTGCTTCTGGATTTGGTCTGGCGTGTATCCGCCAGCCATCAGAACTAGAACGCGCTCACTACTCATGAGTAAGGTATCCCGACCCTGCTTTATAAGGATTCTGGGATTGTCAGGGTTCGCACGCTCCCTGTTACGCCCGTTTGGGAAGCGTCGGCCCCTTATCAACTGAGTCTTTACGGCCTTGGCCGTAACGGTGCGGGGTCTCGCTAACTAAGCCCCTGCAATCCCGGCACATCCTATGTAGGTAGGATTAATAAGGATTCTGCCCAATACTTAGAGTCGTCTCTCAACTCGCTCAATATCAGCCCTTATCTTTCGTTTGATTGCTTTCGACTCGCCTTTGAGGTCGTTGTCAACATAGCACGTTAGACCAGAAAGTATGTCTTCTATACCATGAAGAACCGACCCTGCTTCAAGTTCGGCCACTCCTTTCTGAATCTTGGCCAAACATGGACTGGTCGGAGTTGGTGTTGGTGTCGGAGTTGGAGTAGGGGTTGGAGTAGGAGTTGGGGTTGGAGTTGGTGTCGGAGTAGGTGTAGTTCCAATCGAAGAGATGTTCAGCGCGGCAAGAACAGCAAGAATGTGGTTGCCTATTGTGGTAGTTCCGCCACCCGCAAAGAGTATGGCAACAGCCATCTTGTCGCTTGACCTCATAATGAGAGAACCACTGTCTCCGCCTTGGCTGAAACTTGAGCCTTCGTCCTGCACAATCACTTGGTCTACAAAGGTTGCGGTATTGCTTCCACTGTAACCTACGTCTACGGTTCCAGCAATGTCTATGACTTTTCCAGTGGTGACACCAGTGGTGCGCCCTGATTTGGTAACGGTGTCTCCAACTACTGCCTCTGAGTTTCCTACAGGAGAGAAGAGACCGTCTTCCACTAATTGATAGTTCGTCTGGTCATTCAGAATAGCGAAAGCGCAGTCTACAGTGTTGTTACCCTGTGTATTCGGAGCAGAGGTTCCCGCTTGTCCCGATGAGACACCAGTAGCCGCGTCATACACAATAGGCACAAAGCGTGTCAGTTTACCCACTTCATCACTGAGTATTGTGCCACCATCGTATGGGCCGGGTTGAAGGATGGGGTCTCCGGCAGTCGCATCGTTCTCGTTTGCAAGAACGTGGTTGTTACTAAGCATTCCTATCTTGCCAGTAACATTGTCCGTGTAGAAGTAATTTATCGTTCCAGCCGTGATTTTGTAGTGACCCACTGAAATGCCGCCAATCATAGGTCTCACTGCAACATCTGGATTGGTGTAAACAGAAGCCGGAGCCGAAACTGAAGCCGGGTGTTGTTTATGTAGGAAACCGTTAAAGTCTGGAAATGCTTTTATGACTCCAATCTCCACCACATCAATAAGAACCTTCACCCCATCTTCATCAAGTATGGAGTTAGGAATCACATCGTTCACAGCAAGAGCATTGACTGGAACCTTCTGAGTTACATAGACTCTAGCACACTTGTTGCCAGTCTTCTTTCCAACTCTCAGTTCGTCTTGCACATCTGCACTGAATCCATTGACGTTAACATACTCGTTATGGATGCCTTGCAGTTGCTTAATTACATTCGCAGATAGTCTTGTCATCAGTCTAACTAAAGTAGACTCTCTATTTAAGCCTTTAGTGCTCTCAAAACTGGATGTCCTTTGAAGTGTAGGTCAGAACGGTCTGGCCTTCGTTCTCATGCTCTATCGTGAAGACCATAGCAAGCAGAACTAGAGTCTGATATTCGCTCCTGATGGTCTTGAAGAGTTGGACGGCAAAGGATTCCGGGCTAGATTTGCTCTCTTCTGAGATGTGAGACATGATGATTTGAAGGTCGCGCCTTGCTTGAATGATGGTCTTAGGCGGAAGGACAGTGCCTCTGAGTTTGGGGATGTCCACTACAAGGGAAATTCGGGGTTGCCCTGTGAAGGCAAAGGTTATCTGCATAGCGTTTATATAGAACAGACCCCATTTAAGGATTATGGCCATGCTTCGTAACTCTCAAGGGAAGCCAGCGTTCTGGCGTATCAGCACCACTAACGACCCTACCAACAAGAACATCGAGATACAGACAGACTACTCTTTCGTCTTCATCTATGAAACCTTCCAAGGAGTGGCGTTGGGAGTGTCTCAGGCTCCAACTGGCACATGGAGTCCTCTTAAGGCAGACTGGTTGCTTCCAGACATATCCTACCCAACCACGATAAACGTGACCGTCCTAGACGGGGCAAGTCACCAGTCTTATGGCACTTTTCCGCTTCAACTCCTTGGCGGAGATGTCTACGCAATGAAGATGACCTATCCAAGCACTGAGAGCAACAACCCTGCTGGACATGGTTACATTGACGCTATGGTAAACGGACAGAGGATGACGGTGTATGGAGAGAGTTACATGGGTCTAGACTACGAGAATGAAGATGTCTGGACTAGAGGAAGCGGCAACTAGGTTATCAAGACATCCTGTTACTTTCGTTATGATTGTTACTTTTGTCTTGATAACTAATCGTTCCGGTTCATGAACCCACCACGCGCCCTCTCGAAACATCTTACAGTGCAGAAAACCTCTTCTGTCTTCACGCCCTCTCTGTCTATAGAGGCGATGTAAGATTGCCCCACCTTGAGGTTCTTAGGGTCTACCTCAGTCCCACAATCGCACTTCATGTCTATCAGTGGAACATTGGAAGGTCTGCGTTACCCTTCGGTTGGTCTTCCTTCTCGAAAGCCACATCGAGAACCTTGTGGAAGACCGTCCTAACAAGGATGAGTTTGGACTCTGCTATGTAGTGCTCCTTCTGAAGCGAGTCGAAGAGTGCCACAACTTCCTTTTCATCCATGTCATGATGAAGGCTGTTCATGAACTCCAAAAGTTCTTTTTCTACGTCTCTTTCTGTTTCCATACCAAACCCCTTCCTCTGAGCCTATTTAAATGTTCACAGGGTTAGGATTGTGGGTTTGTGGTTGTGTTTGTGGTTGTGTTTGTGGGGTGTGTTTGGGTTTTTATAACCATTGTCTGATTGTCTAACTGTCAGGACGACCCCCCTACCCCCCTGTAACAGTCGGGTGGTTATTTAAAGATTCACTACCCTACCATAATGGGGAGTCGGTTGACGAATCTTTAAATAGGGTTGGGAGCAAGGGGTGTGAGTATGAACACACAAGAAGGGAAGTTCCATCTCCATGTGGCGGCAAATGGTCTGCTCGAAGTCTCTTCAGCCAAGAGCATCCCGGCTTTCAGGACTCAAGTGCGAGTCACATATTATGAGAAGAGTGGCGATGGGAAGATGATTGGACGAAAGCAGACGCTTGACTCGACCAAAGGAGACCTCATCGCTGAGATAGAGATGTGGGAAGAGGAACCGAAATCTTCAAATACCCTCAAGAGCAAGGGGTCTGCATGAGCACAGAAATACCAAGCCCAGAACGAAAGATTACTGTCCCTATCACGGCTCAGACGAGAGCCGATTTTGAAGAGAAGGTGAAAGCGGCACTCAAAGCCGAATACAAAGCAGGAGATGTCGTGGACATCCAAAAGTTCTCAGACGAGCATCAGGTTCGCACTGGTAACGTGAGGAAGATAGTAGAGACACTCGATAAGGAAGGCTATTCTTTGAAGTTGCCAGCAGTCGTGAAGATGCCAATCAAAGAGGGAGACAGATGAGTTCACCACCGCCACCCGCATCTGAGGTCAACGCTCCGACAATACCTGAGCATTATCCCGCTTTTGAGGACTCCGACATCAAGGTTCTGGAAGGGAAGACAATCTCCAAGGGACAGGGATGGTGGAGCGCAATCCTTCTAGTGGAGACCTACGGTAAGATACAGGTGAAGTGGTATCTCTGGCAGGAGAAGGAAGACAAGGATACCCATGTGAAGTCGTGGAAGCGGAAGCAACACTTCACCATCAACCCTTGGAATTGGGCCGACTTCAAGAAGGTCACAGACGAGTTCCTTGAGAAGAGGAAGACGATAAAGCCGACACCCAAAGCAATGGCGAAGCCCTCATGAGCATATGGATAGTCCATAGGATGAAAGGAACAGGGGTTCTTGCTTTCCAGCATCCTGAGAAGACGTTCCCTCTCTGCCCTATTTGCGCTGTTGGCGATTATCGGGATTTCTACAACACAACCAGAGAACCTGCGAAGTCGGAGCCTCTGAAGGTTGGCGACAAATACAACGGCCATGAGATGACTCCTCTCACTCTCGCTATCAAGGAGATTGTGGATGAATACAAGGGAGCCACCCAGAAGTTCGGGGCGTTCCACAGCGCACATGAGGGCTATGCTGTCATACTAGAGGAGTTGGACGAACTGAAGGATGAGGTCTTCAAACAACACGACCAAAGGACTAAGGAGAGGTTGAGAGCAGAGGCTAAACAGGTGGCAACGATGGCACTTCGTTTTATGGTGGACATCACATCATGAGCACCGACCGCATCCCAACCGATGAGGAACGTGGCATCCCTACCTACAAAGAACGGGTGGCCAGAGCTTTCTTAGGGGCTATCTCAACAAACGACTCGGCCCTACCTCAAGAGCAGATAAGGGCTGTCCAAATCATTTGTGCAGACTGGGAGTTCGCAGAGGCGGTGAGAGACTATCTGAACACTATATTCCCTCTTCATCTTCAGAAACAAGTCTCTTCCGAAACGCCAAGAATTTGAGCCAGTAGTTCCTGTAGGTGAATGAGGCTTGGTGTCTGCTGTAACCATGCTCCATGAGGGTGGCCACTATCTCGTCCCTAGACTTGGGTGGTGAAGCTATGAAACAGGTATACATCCATTGGGCGATTGACGGGTATCCTAAGAAGGGCTTGGACATCTCTAAGGCACTGGATGTCTGCGGATTACATTAATGGAGAATGTTTCCGTATCCTCTAGATAGGTTAAAGTGGGAGTCCCTGCGGTCATCTCAATCTCAGCATCAAAGGTTCCTGTAGTAGCGAAGTCACCCAACTGCACCATATAGATGCATACTCCGGTCAAAGGAAATGCTGAAGTGCAAGACCCAGAGAACACCAGAGTAGGGTCTTCCTCTTGAGTCCAACAGTAGATTGTAAGCGTCTCCCCAGACAAGTCCCTAACCGTTCCATCCGCATTGACTATAGTGAAGGTTAGAGCGAATCCGAAGTTGTTCACTTTGACGACCAATCCTGATGGCATTTCTTTCACACAGGATAGGGAGTTCCGACTATTTAAGTCTCACTGGTCGCCATGTGAAACAGAACGTCCTTGTCCGGCATCTTGACGGTGAACGTCTTGCCATACACCTTGACGGTTATCTCATGCACTTCATCTGGGTCGAAGGCCATAGATTATACTAGGGTGGGGGTAGTATTTACGGGTTTTCGTCCTCATTCTCTTCCGGCTTCACCCTCAATCTCATGCCCTTCTTGAAGGTCTGTAGGGTAGTGTTCTTGACCTCAGAGAGTATCTTGAGTTTGAGGAACTCCTTCCATTCAAACCTCATCTGGCCAACAATCCCACTGCCCATGTATCCGAATATCTGAACAAGAGTCGTAACAAGGCTACCAGTGACCTCAGTGCCTATTTCTCCCTTGACCTCTTGGTGCGTAACCGCAGTCTGGCCAGTTGTCCCACCACTTATGCTTCCCTTGACCTTCTGATGGGTTCTAGGCGTTCCGCTTATTCTGGCTCCAACTGCCCCGCCTACTATCTGGTGAGTCACATCAAGCACACCAAACACCCTGCTTCCGATAGAGCCTTGAGCAGTCTGATGAGGTATGGTGGTTGTCTCGCTAGAAGAGAGTCCTATGCTTCCCTTTACCCTCTGTCCTGTATTCACGATTTCAGAGATGGCCGCACCGATGGCCCCGCTTATCAGGTCGAAGGTCGTCTCCTTCGCCTTCACAGAAGCCCCAACTTGGCCGGAGACCTCTTGGTGAGGAATGGTCATCGTGCTCGTCTCATTCAACCCCATAGTCCCTGAGACCTTTTGGCGTGTGATGCCCTTGCCCAGAATCGAAGTGCCGATTGTCCCGCTTACAAGGTCGTGCAGTATCTCGACTGCGGTTGCCTTGGCTCCAACAGAGCCAGTCACAACTTGGGAAGTCACAGAGGTCTGGCCAGTTTCAGACACACCCATAGTTCCCTTGACCCTCTGCTTCGTTATGACCTTGCCTAGAATTGAGCCACCAATCGCTCCGTTTACAAGTTGGCTCAAGGTATGGATTACACCAATTGCACTGGTTCCAACTTGGCCGCTTGCCTCTTGGTGAGTCACAAGAGTCGCGCCCGTTCCACTCGTTCCAACCTTTCCAGAGACCACCTGTCGTGTCGAGCCAGACCCAGAGGCAGACAGACCAATCGCTCCATACACCAAGTCGTGGACTATGACAGTCGCGGTTATGGCGATGTTTATGAACTTGGGATAGAGTCCAGTCTGTATCCCTGCGCCGATGGTTCCAAAGACTACATCATGTGTGACCACCTTCTCGGTTGTAGACTCGCCTATAGTTCCGCCCACTACCTGATTAGTGATAGACACTCCTGTTTCTGAGATACCGACCTCTCCTAAGACTACATCCCCGGTCACAACCGCGCCAGCCCCTTTTGCACCGATATTGACTCCGATTACATCATGAGTCACACCCTGTCCAGAGCCACTGGCTCCGGTGCTTCCGCTAAGTTCTTGGTGCGTTACATCAGTCACTCCTGAAACGTCATTGCCCAGAGCACCACTCACTACATCGCCAGTGACCACTGTTCCTGAAGCAGAGTTACCTAAGAGGCCGCTTACGGCTTGGTATATCACATTCGCTAGACCTGTGAGGTCACTTCCGATTGACCCAGATGCGGTCTGAGAGGTTATCTCGATTGCTCCACTGGCCTCTCCACCGATGGCTCCTTCCACTACATCATTGGTTATCCCTGACCCAAAGATAGCACTTCCGATGTATCCAAAGACTTCGCGTGCAGTAAACACTACACCAAGGATGTTGCTTCCGATGGTTCCGTTCACAAAGTCGTTGGTCACAACTTGGCCAATGGTATCGGCTCCCAAGAATCCAGACACGGCTTGGGACAGCACTTCAAATGCCCCAACTAGAGAGCCACCGACAGAGCCGGAGACCACTTGATGAGTGACAGCCAACTCGCCAGTGGCCGTGTTGCCTATCGAGCCACTTACAGTGTCGTTAGTGACCACCGTTCCAGTTGTATCGGTTCCTAATAGACCGGACATAAATTGGGACAGTATCGCAAACGTCCCTGCTAGAGAATTGCCCAATGAGCCAATGACTTCCTGATGGGTGACAGCCAGAGCACCGGAAGCATCATCTCCTACCGCGCCAACGGTTTCCTGATGCGTTATCTCGAATCCACCAGAGCCAACCGCGCCTATCGAAGCCGACACGACATCTGCTGTCATCACTTGGCCAGAGCCGCTTTCACCAATTCCTGCTTCTATCTCTTGGTGAGTAATCCCTAACAGACCAGATATGGCACTCCCAAGGTATCCGAATACCTGCGTGATACTAGAGGGAACGGCTATTCCAGAGATGGCACTTCCTATAGAACCCACTATATTCTGGAAAGTGAGCGCAATCGTTCCACTTGCATTGGCTCCCACCAACCCCTGTGCCATCTGTTGAGTTATCTTTATAGCCCCAGAAGCCGACCCGCCTACTGACCCAGAGACCACATCAGAAGTGACAATCGTTCCAGTGACGTTGCTTCCAACATTGCCGCTTAAGGCTTGTGAAAGCATCTGTAGCACGCCAGAAAGGGCATTTCCAATGGCTCCAAAGACAGTATCGTGAGTGACTGGTAGGCCGCTTGCAGACGTTCCTATGGAACCCAAGACCTCATCATTGGTGATGACCGACCCAGATGCACCGTCTCCCACGTTGCCGCTTGCAGTCTGATTGGATATTATGGTAGCCGCACTAACCGATTCGCCAATGCTTCCTGCCACTACATCGGTTGTTATAACCTGTCCAGAAACACTGTCTCCCATATTCCCTCTCAGGGCTTGAGAGAGCATCTGTAGCACGCCAGATAACGTGTATCCAATGTATCCAAACACAGTATCGTGAGTGGCCATTGTTCCAGTTGCAGACTCTCCTATCGAACCTGTTGCGGTTTGATGAGTGATGTTGATTGCCCCTGAAGCACTGTCTCCTACTGTTCCAGAAGCGGTCTGGTAGGGTATCGTGACGGCTCCTGAAGCAGAATCCCCTATACTACCCGGCACTTCATCGTTGGTGACTACGCTTCCAGACGCGCTCTTTCCGATGGAACCAGTCACTACATCGTGCGTTATGACCTCTCCTGCGGCACTCATCCCTGCGTCCAGTTCGAGATACACATAGTCATTGGTGACAACCTTCGACTTTATCATACTTCCAACCGCACCTGAGACAGTCTGATAAGTCATACCCATTGTTCCAGAGATAGCATCTCCAAGGGAACCAAAGACAGTCTGATGAGTCATTTGAACTGCGCCAGAGATGGCACTTCCAATGGCTCCCACAACCTTCTGTGCTGTATTGACGGCTCCTGAGATGACCGCACCTAAGGCTCCACTTATTTCTTGATGTGTTATGGCAAGTGCTCCAAGAGTGTTGCTTCCCATTGACCCAGAGACTTCTTGATGGGTCATCGTGGTTGCGCCAGACGCGCTTGCACCTAAAGCACCCGACACAACCTGTTTGGTAATGTTTGCGAGACCAGACAGAGCACTTCCGATGGCCCCGTATACATATGTGATTACAGAAGTGACAGCCACTCCAACAAGGCTGGCTCCAATGGAACCATACACCTTTTGGTTGGTTACAACTGCCCCATTAGCCGCGCTTCCGATGGAACCCGTCATAGTCTGATGAGTCATACTCATTGCGCTAGAGATAGCGTCTCCAATGGAACCAGAGACAGTTTGATGAGTAAAGTTGTAGGCCGTAGTGTCGGAGAGACCCACACTCCCTTTTGAGGTCTGATGAGACATAGTGAAAGATGTATTGGATGCCGCACCGCCGATGGCTCCTGTTGAAGTTTGATGAGTCAATTTTGTGCTAGTCTCTGCTATCCCTGAACCTATACTCCCACTAACGTTTTGTGCGCCTCTGAGTTCAGCCATCACACCACCCCAATATGCTCCGTTTGTCCATGAGCAAGCGATAGTCGCAGAACCCGCCGTTGCTCTAGTATTATCTATCATAATAGAGCCAACACCAGTCGTGCTTCTAGCATCTCTCGAATTGCCCGTTGTCGCAGAGGGTGTGGATGCTCTGTCAACGCAAAAGCCGCCAACAACCCAATTATTGGGGTCTTGTGTAGTGTCCGAGTTAGAAGCCGTAGTCTGAGTAGAGCCGGGGTCTGTGGATGTATGAAGATTTCCAAGTTTGATTTTTCCTGTGTAAGATGATGTGCTGGCAAGGAATCTACCGTTATAACTCATTGTGACTTTGATGACATTGCTTGCATTCGCATTGGCCGCGCCTTTGCACATCCAAAGGTCGCCTTCCGAAGCGTCTTGAGAGTCAGTGATGGTTGAAACATAAACGTAAGTATTCAAGGCTGTATCGGTTATAGACGAGACAGGAGACGCTCCTGAAATGAGAGAAGAAACGAAGACTACAATCCAATCTCCAACTACCGTAGTTATGGCTGGAAGACTGAGTATTTTGACTGTAAGTGAAGTTTGGGAAGCACCAGTATTGTTCTTTTGTCCAATAGTCATTCTAGCCCCACCCTATTCCAGCCCGATTCAGAGGACATACTAGAGAGTATAGTCCTTCTGAGTTATATAAGGTTGACCCGTCTAAAGGGTCTAAGTGCAGGTGATTGTGTAGGTCACGACTACGGTTCCGCTTGGTGACACAGGATACCCTGTCGCACCATTGGTCTGGTCGTGAGCCAACATATATGTGTGGCCACCTGCTGTTATGTAGATGCCGATGTTGCCGTAGGTCTCTGGCGTGACTTGAGCATTCGTCATCGTGCAGGTGAGTTGGAACGCGGTTAGACTTGCGGTTGACGAAGTGAAGGCCGCAGTGCAGGATGCCGCTACTGAGCCGTCTGTACCGGGAAGTGCGGATTGTATCACATAATCTGTGGCCGCATTCGGAGCACTCGTTCCGCTTCCAGCCATGATAGTGACAGCAGATACAGCACTATTCGCAGTGATGTCTTCAGCCGTATTTGCAGTGGTGTTCACAGGTGTTCCTGTGGTTGCAAAGTCGAAACAGTTAGCCATGACAAGCCCTGCAAACTGCTTGAGGCTCATGTCGTATTCCTTCTCGGTGTGGCCCGACATTACCTTGGGACAATCGCATTGTGGGACTACTCCCCGCTTCTCGATGTGGAAGAAGGGCCATCGGGCTTGCCTAACAACGAAAGTCTTCCTCACGGTCTTGTCGGGAGTCTGATGGATAGGGCAAGGCTCGAAAACCTTGATGTCCAAACCAACGTGCATACCACCCATTCCTGAAGACATATCTGGATATTACTAGGATTCGGGAGTATTTAAAGATAGCGCAAGTGCGCCTAGTATTGGGTGATGTTCAGCGTGAGTATCCAGAGTTGGCCAGCACCCTTAGTCCCTTCGTCTGTGACTAGCCTATTCATGAGAAGGATGTTGATTCCGTCATAACTACTGATGATAATACCGGGGCCATCAGCCGCATCGTTGTCAACTCCGAAGGCCGTCCAGTCGAACTCTGCGATGCCAGTCGGATAAGACGCTTCCCATGTGGCCGTGTCTCCTGTAGTGGCATTAGTCGTAATCTGTGGATAGGTCAAGTCTATGGTCTGCATATAGATTTGTGTGGTTCCGCCAGCAGGATTCAGAACGGTGACGCTTGTATCTGTAGGAGACGAAGGGTCATCTGAAACTCCAAGCCTTGAATTGGTGAAACTGAAAGGAGTGGTTGGTGAACCAATGCCAGCGATGAAAGCCCATCCTAGAGGCTTGTAGTCGTTGAGCAGACTGTTCGTCTTCGTTGTGGTTACTTTGATTAGTTTGTGACGGAACACCGTCATGGCTTCATTGGCAGAATGCCCCTGTATCTTCCAGTTGTAGATTGCCTTGTCGGGGTCGTGGAAACGTGCGATTGTGAACGTAGACCGTCTGGGATTGGAGAACCCTAGAGATTGGAGTGTTGGTCTCGTTACGACTGGCGGAACTGAGGTAGCCATTCTAGGATATAGAAGGGCAAGGGAGTATTTAAAGATGTCGTAAAACGTAGGGAAGGGGTAGCCCACTAAAGGCGGCTACGCCCTGCTTTCAGTTAACTCTCCGAAGGGAGTGTGTTCGATGGTTGACTTCTAGTGAAAGACACTATGCAGACCGCAAGTCGGTC
>Ga0187853_10003038_pt1 | contig 13313 bp, 13 predicted proteins | sample June2016WEW_6_10_2_FD_132417 | JGI IMG/M metagenome (GOLD analysis project Ga0187853, IMG submission 132417) | Peatland microbial communities from SPRUCE experiment site at the Marcell Experimental Forest, Minnesota, USA - June2016WEW_6_100 | ecosystem: Environmental > Terrestrial > Soil >... | reverse complement strand
TCCCAGGAAGATCTGGCCAAGGTGGGCACGCTGCTGGCCCAATCCGCCCGGGGCGAAGCGACCGGCCCGGATGAAATCACCCTGAATCGAAGAGACGGGAGCCGGCGAACGGTCGAGGTGCGCACCTATCCGATCCGGGTCCTGGCGCAAGTCCTGGTCCTGGGAATTGCGCGGGACATCACCGAGCGCAAGCGGGCCGAAGAGCAACTGCGCGAATCCCGCGAGCAGTTTCGCGCGCTGGCAGCGCGCCTCCAGGCCGTGCGCGAGGAAGAACGCGCCCGCTTTGCCCGGGAGATCCACGACGTGCTGGCCCAGGAACTCACTCTGCTTAAATTGGACTGTATGTGGCTCCGTCGCCGCCTCAGCCAACCTCTGGACGAGGCGGGACAGCGGATCCTCAAGGGGGAAACGGATAAGATGGTCGAGGCGATTGACCGCGCGATGGAATCGGTCCAGAGAATAGCTGCCGAACTCCGCCCCGTCGTGCTCGACACCCTTGGGCTGTGCGCCGCTATCGAATGGCTGGCCAAGGATTTCCAGACCCGCACCCAAATCGCCTGCCAGGCTATCGTGCCGGAGGGGCCGCTTGCCCTGGATCTGGATCGCTCGACCGCCTTGTTTCGCATCTTTCAGGAGGGCCTTGCCAATGTGGCCCGGCACGCCGCCGCCACCCAAGTGCAGGCCCGTTTGGAGTGGCAACCCGGGGAGATTGTGCTGACCGTACAGGATAATGGCTGCGGCATTCCGGCGCCCAAGCTCGATGATCCTCATTCGGTGGGGCTCAGGGGAATGCACGAGCGGGCCCAATTGCTCGGCGGCCATTGCCAAGTCTCCGGCTCGCCAGGGCAAGGGACCACTATCCAAGTCCGGTTGCCGCTGCCGTCCAACCAGCCCCAAAAGAACACACTATGAGCGCAATTCTTATTGCCGACGACCACGCAATGGTCCGGAGCGGATTGAAGAGAATCCTGGCTGAGGAGCTTCCTGGGGCCGAATTTGGCGAGGCCGCCTCGGTCCAGGAAACACTGGCCCGGCTCCAAGAAAGAAACTGGGACGCCTTGGTGCTCGACATCTTCATGCCCGGCGGGGGCGGTTTCGAGGTCCTGGCCAAGATCGCCTCGATGCACCCTCAGCTCCGGGTGCTGGTCCTCAGCAGTGCCCCGGAAGAACAGTTGGCCCTGAGGGCCCTCCAAGCCGGCGCCGCCGGTTATCTTAACAAGCAGGCCGCCGGTGAGGAATTGGTGCGCGCCCTCAGGCAAATCCTCTCCGGCCTGAGATACCTCAGCGACAAGCTGGCCCAGAGGCTCGCCACGGAGTTCGCCCATCCTTCCCCGCAAACCCGTCATGAACGATTGTCGGGCCGGGAGTTCCAGGTGCTCCAAATGCTCGTTGCCGGCAAGTCCCTCAAGCAGATCGCCGCCGAGCTTTCCTTGAGCCCTAAGACGATCAGCACCTTTCACACCCGAATGCTGGAAAAGCTCCGTCTCCAAAACGACGTTGAATTGGTCCGTTACGCCCTGGAAAACAAACTGGCCGAGCTCGCTCCCACTACTCGAGCCTCTCCAGACTGAGGGGTCGTGTCGAGCGTGTCGAGCGTGCGGAGCGTGTGGAGCGTGTGGAGCGTGAAGGCGCGTCCCGACGCTCCGACGCTCGACACGCTCCACACGTCCGCTGCAAAGAAGGCCGGAATCCGAGGTTCGGATTCCGGCCTTTCTGCAAAGTCGAAGTGGTTACTGCTTTTTCTCGTTCTGCATTCTCTTTTCGGCGTCTTCGGCCTTGATGATCTCGGGCTTGGCGCCTTTCTTGATCTCTTCGGTCGAAGGCACGCGGATAATGTCGCTGGTCAGCGGGGCGGGGGTGCTGCCCCGTGGGGCGGGCGGGGGCTCGATGCCGGTCAATTCCATTTCGTAGATCAAGGTGGACCCGGCTCCGACATCCGGCGGAATGGGCCGATCGCCACGGGCCAGGGTGGAGGGAATGTAAAGCTCCCATTTCGAGCCGACCTTCATGTTCTCCCAGGCTTCACTCCAGCCTTTGTAAGGGGCGCGGCTAACCATCATCTTGACGGGGCCCGGTCCGCGCTTGGACGAGTTGTCGAATTCCTTGCCCTCGATGGTGGTGCCGCGATATTTGACATTGATCACGTCATTGCTCTTGGGAATGGCGCCGGCGCCCTCCGTGATGATTTTATACTGCATTTCAGCCGTCTTGCCACCAGGTAGCGTCACGGTCAGAGTCTTGACGCCCTCCTTTTTCTTGTTCTCAGCCAGGAATTCGTCGCCCAATTTGCGGTTCTTTTCGGCCGTCTTGATCCGCTCTTCCTCGCGTTTGGCGGTGGAGGTCGTCTGGTAAGCCCGGCTGCCCTGCATCATCTGCTCATCGGTCATCCTCATGGTGCTCCCGGCCAGGAAATCTTTCATGGCCCCGGTTAGCACATCCATGTCCAGATCGATCTCGTTCTGCTTGAGGGTCTTGGCGATGCTCATCCCGATGCTGTAGCTCATCTGCTCTTTCTGGTCTTTGAACCCCGGAGGCAGCGCGGGCGCCGGTTGCGCGGCCGGCGGCTTAACCATCTGGTTGCCGACCGTCAGGTTGTTTGTCGCATGCACTAACGTCGGCTGTTGCGCCTGAGGCGCGGCCGGCGGCATGGCCGGCTGGTTGTCCGCCGCAGCCGCTGCCTGGACCAGCCCGGCGCCGAGTCCCATGATTAAAATCGATCTCAATGTTTTCTTCATAGTTCTGTGTGATGTGAACATTAAACGTTTACGACGCTCCGATGTACACGAAAACTCACCAAAGTCCAGCAGGAAGATAGCAAAGCCACGCTCATTTCCCTTCCGCCTTCGCCCGCGCTTGGTCGAGCAAGGTCTTGGCACGGCCGGCCAGTTGAGTGTTGGTGGTGACTCGAGTCACTTTCTCGAGCGGTTCGATGAGTTTGGCAGCGAGCTTGGCGGCCTGACCGCCTTGGAGGATGCTGGCGGCGATGCCGGCGGTGGCATTGCCGGCTTCCTCGCGGACCCCGGCATCATCCAAGTAAGGCTGAATAACTGCCAGCGAATCCGGGGACTGGATGCTGCCGAGGGCGGCCAGCAGGAGTTTCTTCTCATCGTTGCTTTGGACCAGGCCGGCGGCGTGGCGGCACATGGCCAGGCGCTCGGGCTCCGGGACATCCGAGTGGCCGGCAAAACCGAGATAACCCCGCAGACAGAGGAGCTTGTCAGTGGGAGTGGCGGCGTTGCGGACCAACTCAAGCAAGTCGGGCGCGGCCTCAGGAGTACTCCACCCGGCGAGCGCGCGGATGGCGGCGGCATGGACCTCGGCATCGGTCTCGCTGACCGCGGCGCGGACGCACTTCAGAGCGGCCGCATCACCCACCGACGCGGCCACGCGCAGCAGGGCGCATTTCTGAGCGGGCTGGGCCTGCGCAAGGCGGGCGGCGACCAACTCGACACAGGCAGCGCGGTCGGTGGTCCCGCCACAAAGCGCGCTCAGCGACTGCTCGGCCGCCTCAAGGTCCTCGGCGGACTTGGTTGTGGCCAGCAGATCGAGCAGCGCCGGCAACTGGCCCGCCCCCGCCAAGCCGCCCACTCTTCGGAAGGCGGCAACGCGGACCCTTGGTTCGGAGTCCTGGGTTGCCTTGAGCAGGTCCGGCACCGCGGCGGTCATGCGGCGGCGGGCGATGAGCTCGATGGCGGTGACGCGCTTGTCCGGTTCGGCGCGGCCCAGCATCGACAGAACGGCGGCATCGACTTCCTTGCCTTGCAGGCCGGCGAGGCTTTCCTGAGCAACCTGCGCGATTTCACGGTCGGCATCGTCCAGCAGCTCCGTGAGCGCCGGGATGGCGGCCGGTGATCCGATCTCGGCAAGGCCCTGGACAGCGGCGGTGCGAACCGGCTTTTCGGATTTCCGCGCGGCATTGAACAACGCCGGCAGGGCGTTGGTGTCTCCGCGGCGGCCCAGCGTTTGAATCAAGAGGATCTGGCGGTCTGCCGATGGCTTCTCGAATTCGCTGGCCAGGGCGAGCGTGACCTGAGAGCCGGGCAATTCGTCAGAGACGCGGGCGGCAGTGGCAAAGAGGGAAAAGTCGTTGCTGTGGATGGCCTCAAGCAGCAAGGGCAAACCGCCCTGGCGGCGAGTGAGGATGGCGCCGCGCCAAGCGGCCGTGCGAACCTGGTGGGCAACCTGGAGGGAGCGCAAATGATCATAGATGGCGGTGGCTCGCCTGATGTCCCTCCTGGCCCAAAGAGCCTCGGCGCAACGGAGCAGGCCCTCGCAGAAAGCGAGTTGGTTGGGCGCGGGCGCTTGCGGCAGGGCGGCCTCGAGGGCCTGGGCGGCGCTGGATGTGGCGATTTTGCCCAGGGACCGCGCGGCGGCCTGCGCCACGTCGGGATCGGCATCGTGGAGCAGGCCCGCCAGGGGTTTCAGGGCGGCGGCATCGCGGCGGACGCCGATGCTGCCGATGACTCCCACCAGGGGCCGTCCGTGGAGCCGGCCCAGCGCGTCGCGCAGGGCGCTGTCCACCGAGCCGTCGGGGATGGTCTCCAGGCCGTAGCGGGCCATGTGAGAGAGTTCCTCATCGCCCAGGAGCACAGCCAGGGCAGCGACGGCATCCTTGGTTCCGATACGGGCCAGTTCGCGGCAGGCGTCGGCTTTGTCTTTCCGGGGCGCCTCGGACTTCAGGACGGCGACCAGCTTATCCACCTGGGATTGGCCGGCGGACTCGGAGTCGGCAGCCAAGAGGGGCGAAGCGGCGAGGCACAGCAGGAGAGCGACGCGCAAAGAATTGAGTTTCATGGTTGACATGGGCCGGTGTAGTTTGAGGGTTCAATCAGAATCAGATAATCCACGGTTCGCGCATGGCGCGGGAGCGGAGGCGATTGGCTTGGGGGTCGTTGATGAATTCTTCCTTGACAGGGTCGTATTTCATGTCGCGCTTGAGCCACATGCAGATGTTGGCGGCGTGGACAGTGGACATCGAGCGGTGCATGACGACCGGGTTGGCGACGGTGGGCCGGCGGGACTTGACGCAATCGAAGAGATCGCGCACGTGGCTCATCGGGCGCCGGGTGCGGGCGATGTAATCGTTGACGAGCTTGCTGAAATCGGCCAGCAGCGCCGGGTTCGACACCTCCGGTTTGGCGTAGCCGTCGGCAATCGCCACCCAGCCCTCGGTGCCCTCGTAGCGGACGCCACACGAGCCGTGCCACCACTGGTCGCCGCGGGAGAGCACCATTTTGATGCCGTTGGCGTATCGCACGACCATGCCGTCGCCCGTCGGGTTGTTCACGTAGGTGTATTCGATGCCGGACGTGTCGGCCGCCCCGATGGCGACCTGGCATTGGGCGAAGGTGTGAGCGCCCCACTCGCCGATGCAACTGGTATGGAAGTCATAGTAGCCGCGCCAACCGCCGCGCGTGTACTCGGAATTATAGGGCCGCCAGGGACACGGCCCGAGCCACTGATCCCAGTCCACCTCCTCCCGGGCCGGTTCGGACTCGGCGGGAAGCCAGTTGAATTTCATCTCGGCGGCGTCCCAGGGGGCAATGTGGGCGCGGACGGTGTGGACCTGGCCGAGGCGGCCCGTGCGCAGGAGTTCGTTGGCAAAGGTGAAATTGTCTTCGCTCAGGCGCTGGGTGCCGGTCTGATAGACGCGCCCGTAGCGGCGCGCGGTCTCGACCACCGCCTGCCCCTCGGCAATCGTCATCGAGGAGGGCTTCTCGGAATAGACATCTTTGCCGGCGCGCATCGCCAAAGTCGAGGCCAGGGCGTGCCAGCGGTCGCCGGTGGCGATGAGCAGGGCGTCAATGTCCGTGCGCGTGGCCAGGAACTCGCGGATGTCCCGGTAGGTGGCGCAATCGTTGTTTCCGTACTTGTTGTCCACGGTCCGCTTGACCGCTTCGCGTTGCGACTTCTTGGCGTCGCAGATGGCCACGAACTGGACGTCCCGCTCCGGGAGCATCCAGGCCAGGTCGCCGGAGCCGCGGGCGCCCACGCCCAGGCCGCCCAGCACGATGCGCTGGCTGGGGGCGACTGCGCCGTTGAGCCCCAGGGCCGAGCCCGGGATGACGCCCGGCGCCGCCAGCACCCCGCTCGCCAGGACGGCGCGCCGGAGGAATTGACGCCGGCTCAACGAACCGGACGCCCCTGCATTGGAAAACGAAGAAACGCCAGAGCCATTTGGAAAAAGCAATCTCTGTTGTGCCATGCCTGTACGCTACCAAATCCGCCCCGATCAATGCAAAGCAAAGTTTTTGCCGGGCAAAGGCCGAGGGGCGCATCTCAGTGGTCTGAAGTATGGCCCCATCAGGAGCCTGTTGGAGAACGCCCTGGTTCAAACATGAAAGCAACCGCGAATGGACGCGAATGGACGCGTCAATTTGCGTCCATTCGCGGTTAAACCAATCGGGTATTTCAACAGGTTGTTAGCCGCGCCCGGGGCGGCTGGGCGCAGATCAGCGTCTGAACAGACCCTGCAGCCGAGCTTCTGTCCCCGGGACACTCGAGCTTGGGCGCTCTTGCCTCGAGCCGGGTTTCCCAGGAGCACGCGCTGAAAGCGCGGCCGCATACCAGCCCAGGGTAGCACCCTGGGAAAGCCGCCCCCTCATTACACCCTGGCGCCCTGAAAGGGCGCACGTCACAGAAGCTACCCCCGCCTTCCAGGGCGGGTCGTGCCATTGGAGGCTGGTTTCCCAGGGTGTCTGGGCTGATGTGCCCGCACGCCGTTGGCGTGCAAGAAGTCCAAACCCCTGCCCACGCCCGAACGGACGGAACGCAGGGGCGAAGGGTTTACAAAAGCTGACCCGTGCCCCGGGCGGCCAGGGCCAATTCATGAAGCTGCAAAGCCAGGGGCGGGGACGGCCTCGTCCCCGTTTCTTGGCGGCACGTGGGAAGAGGACCAGGGGACGAGTCGTCCCCACCCTTTTCATGAATTGGCCCTGCGGGGCGGCCTGAGCCCCAACCGAAACCTTGACTTTCCAGTTCAGTATAATAACCATCGGCCGCATACATCGGTCGGTTGAAACCTTATGAAAGCGTACCTTGTCACCACCGGCATTCTCTTCGGCCTGCTGGCCGTGCTGCATGTCTGGCGGGCCGTCGCGGAGTGGCCTCGCCCGACCGCTGACCTTGGTTTTGCGCTGGTCATGGTTGGCCTTGTTGCCGTGCCCGGCGTCCTCTCCTGGTGGGCTTGGCGGCTCCTGCGGAACTTGCCAGACCATCGAATCCAGCGCGGAAACGAAAAATGGAAGAGGAAGGATTCCGATGACTCAGCAGCCTAACTCCAGTAATTCAGCCACAGATTGCACAGATTCCACAGAAAGGAGTTCCCATCCGGGCCATCTGTGCAATCTGTGGAATCTGTGGCTCAAACATCATGCCATGCAACACTTGAAAACCATCCGATTCGTGGCAGCCCTGTGCGTGCTGGCCGCCGGCCCTGTGTTTGCCTCGGCCCAGGACCAGGACGCCAGGCTCTACGGCTTCTTCCAGCAGTATCTGGATGCGCATTTCCGGGAGCAGCCGATGGAGGCGACGCGCCTGGGGGATCATCGTTTCGATAACCTGCTGGACGACCTGTCCCGGCCCGCCCGAGAGGCCTGGCTTGCCCATGCGCGCCAGACCCTCGAGGCCCTCCCGCGCCAGGCGGATTATGCGCGGCTGTCGCGCGCCGGCCAAATCGATTTCGAGATTTTCCAGCAGGACCTCACGCGCTCGATCTGGCTGGCCCAAAACACGCGCCCTTTCGAGGAAGACCCGCGCGTCTATGGCGATTATATCAGTGACAGCGTCTATCTGTTGCTGACGCAATCCACGCTGCCCCCGGAGACCAACATCGCCAACTGCCTGGCGCGGATGGCGCTGATTCCGCGCGTGGTGGCCGCCGCCAGGGAAAACCTGCGCAACCCGGCGCGCGTGTGTCTGGAGACAGCCATCCGCCAGAACCAGGGCGCCATCGGGTTTTACGAGCGGGACCTCTTTCGATTCGCCGGCAAGACGCCGCAACTGACCACTCTGAAATCCGCCGCCGCCCGCGTGGCGGATTGCCTGAGAGGTTACCAGGATTTTCTCGAGCGGGACCTGCTGCCCCAGGCCAACGGCCAATGGCGGTTGGGCAAGCAACGATTCTATCGCAAGCTCGAATTGGAACTGGATGCCGGCCTGAACGCGGACCAGGTCCTTACGGACGCCCAGGCCGAATTCGAGCGAGTTCAGCGCGAGATGTGGGTGGTCGCGCGGCAGCTATGGAGCCGTTATTTCCCCCGGCAGGCGGTGCCTCCGGATGACGCCCCCGGCCGCCGGGCGGCCATCCAGCAGGTGCTCGAGCGCATCGGCCAGGACCACGGCAAGTCCGAAACCCTGGTGCGCGACGCGCGCCGGGCGGTGGCGGAGATTCGTGGTTTCATCGCCCAGCGGGACATCCTGCGGCTGCCGGAGCCGGACACCTGCCGGATTATCGAGATGCCCGAATTCGCACGCGGCAATTCCACGGCCTATATGAACGCGGCGCCGCCGCTCGACCCCAAGGCCGCCGGCTACTACGCCGTGAGCCCCCCGCCAAAGGATTGGGATGCCCGGCGCACCAAAAGCTACTTCGAGGAATACAACCGCAACCTGCTCCAAATCCTCACGATCCACGAGGCCTTCCCCGGACATTACGTCCAGTTCGATTATGCCAACCGCCTTGCCTCCCCGATCCGCCGCGTGCTGCAATCCGGCGTTTACGTTGAAGGCTGGGCCGTCTATACGGAGCAGATGATGCTGGACCAGGGCTATGGCCAGGGCGACCTGCCGCTGCGCCTGACCCAGCTCAAATTCTATCTCCGCGCCGTGGGCAACGCTATGCTCGACCACCACATGCACTGCACCGCCATGACCGACGAGGAAGCGCTCAAGTTCCTGACCGAAGAGGCCTATCAGTCCGAAGGCGAAGCCCGCCTCAAGATCATCCGCGCCAAGCAAAGCTCCGTCCAACTCTCCACTTACTTTGTCGGCCGCATGGCCCATTACCGCCTTCGCCAGGCCGTCCAGCGCGAACTGGGCGGCAAGTTCCAACTGGGCCGCTTTCATGAAGCCGTTCTCGCCCCCGGACCGGTGCCGGTGAAATACCTGCCGGAACTCGTCCGCTCGAGCTTGGAGGCGGTCATGAGTGGAGCCGCAGCTAGAAACGGGGATGCAGAAATGCCCGGCCGGAGCCGTTAAACTGTTCGCAAGCACTTTTGAAGGCTGGCTTGCGAGCCGTAGCGCGAAGCGCGGAGGCTGGAGCCAGTTGTCGGATTTGAACCGACGACCGACGGTTTACAAAACCGTTGCTCTACCACTGAGCTAAACTGGCTTCTTTCAACTCAAGCAGTCTGGCACGCATTACGGCAGGGTCAAGCGCCAAGCATGGCTCAAATCAGGGCCTCGAACCTCTCCTGAGGCACAGCTAACCCATCCTCTTTCAGCACTTGCACATAGCCCTCAATGGCCTCTTTGATGTTGGTCACTGCTTCTTCCCGCGTGGCGCCCTGGGAAACGCAGCCTGGCAAACTCGGACACTCGGCGACCCAGTACCTGTTCTCGCCGGGATAGATAAGCACCTGTCTCATGGCGCTAAACTACAAACCACGTGCCAGATGGTCAAGAGCTTGGTCGGACGGTCCCCGAGCCGAAATCCCTGGCGGCCCGGAACGACCGGATACCGACCACCGCCTCGACGTTGAGACCCGGGAAAGCCGTCTGCGAGGACATGGCTGCCGCCATCGCCGAGGGCCAGCCTAAGGGACCGCAACGGCCCGGGAAAACGGCCTGGTTCCACCATTGGCATGGACGGCGAGGCCCCGGGGGCCCACACCCTGACGCTCAGAGCGGGCGACCTTCCGGTGACGCGGATTGACGGCACCTCGACGAGGCATGGGCCTGGGCTGCCGGAAAAGCCACCGCGCGCAACCAGTTCAAAAAGTGAGGACTGACATTTGCATGGTCTTCATCGGGCTGGCGCCCGCGTGGTTCGTCCGGGCCCGCCAGGAGGACATGCGGCAGGCGCGGTTCGCCCTGGTCGAGCTATGCGCCCTGCCCATCTCGCCCAACTGGCCCCAGCTCGGCATCGAGCTGACCGCCGGCTGGGCGCGCCGAGGCTGGCAGGGCGCCATTGCCCACACGCGCCTCCTCGAGGCATCGCCGGGACGGTGAACCCGTCGCCGATGACGCGCAGTCTGGTGACCGGGCCCTCGACCCGAGGCCCTGGCGGCTCGGCCCGAGGCGAACCTCTCTACGGTGACCCCATCGGCCCGCGGGCGACGTCCGCCTCCCTACGTTTTCGGCACGAGAATCCTCAGAGCGGGGAACACCCGCCTGAAGTCGCCCTCATTGCGAGTAAGAAGGCCATCAAAGCGCGAAGCGAACGCACCGATCAGCACGTCCGCGACCGGTCGCTTTGGAACTTCGCCAGAGCGTTTGCCCTCGACGTAGCGATCCCAGGCCTCGTGCGCGGCGAGAGTGTCCGCCGCGCTCCACTCCGCCAGCCAAGCCGCGCCCAGGTGGAAAAGGAATTCGTTTTGGGCCGTCGCATCGCCGTTAAACACCGGAGCCAGCTCGACATAGCTGACGGGACAAATCGTCAAGCCTTCGGGGCGCTTGGATTCAATCAACTCCGCGGACGCAGCACCAAAGGAAGCGTCCGCCTCGGCCACGTCAATCAGCAAGCAAGTGTCCACCACCCAGGTCATCGCCCGCGCTCCCCTTCACGCAGTTCAGACATCCATTGCGCGGTGGGGCGGGCCTGGGAACGGAAACGGCGGGCGAAGCCCAGCATCGCCTGGGCGCCCAGGGGCGCGACCGGGGATCGAGCAGAGCCCCCCTGTTCCTCCAACCACGCCAGCAATTGCCGCGCATGCGGTTCGTCCAATCGTTTCACTTTTTCGATCGCCAGTTCGATTGCGCTCATGGCAACAGCCTAACACAACCGGTCATGCACTGGCAAACATCGCGTTGCACCGCGGCATGGACCCGGGATGGCCCGAACGGTCTCGTGGTTCGTCCGGGCCCGCCAGGAGGACATGCGGCAGGCGCGCTTTGCCCTGGTGGAGCTATGCGCCCTGCCCATCCCGCCCGACTGGCCCCAGTTCGGCATCGAGCTCACCGCCGGCTGGGCGCGCCGAGGCTGGCAGGGCGCCATCGCCCCCGAGGCCCGGACTAGTACATCGCGGCGTAAGTTCGTGAAGGGATCGGGGCGAGGCTGACGGCTTAGCGAGCGAGATTGGAGCCAGGGGGGCTGTTCTTCGACCTGAAGGCTTGACGACGCAAAGAGAGGTTCAACCAAAGCGTGGACTCCGATAGCGAGTCCAATTTGGAGCCGCTTGGGGGGATGGCAAGGGGACTCTATCAGCCGGCAGGCAGGCCTTGCAACGGCTTGCCCTGATAGGTCCATTTGAAGGGTTTAGCCATGGTGCGGTTGAAGTAATCGACAAAGGCTTCGAGTTTGTGCTGCAGGTCGGCGAGCGAGGCGAAATTGCCGCGGCGAATCACCTTACGCGCCAGGATGCCGAAGCAGATTTCGATCTGGTTCATCCAGGAGGCGTGTTTGGGGGTGTAACAAAAGCGAATCCGATGGGTGGGATCGCTCAGGAAGCGAGCGCGGCTCTCCTGAGTTTGGAGGACTCCCTCTTTGCCTTTGCTGCCCAGGAGGGTCTCGACGATAGCTGAGTCGCGAGCCACATATCGGACCAGGCTTTCGGATTGGTGCGTGTTAAGGTTGTCCAGCACAAAGGTGAATTTACGGGCCTGCGGCTGGGCTTGCACCAGGCTGTCCACCAGGTCGACAAAATCGGTTTCGGTGCGAGTGGGCCGACAGAGAGCCTTGACCTTGCCGCCGGCTACGTCTAAGCCCGCCAGCAGCGAGAGGGTGCCATGGCGCTCATACTCAAACTCGCGCCGGAGCGGTTGGCCGGGTTGCATGGGGTGGTCCGGAGCGATACGCGCCAGGGCCTGAATACCGGTCATCTCGTCCACACTGAAGGTCAATTCCCCCCGCTGGGCAGCGTCCTGGGCCCGCTGATAGACCTGGCAGAGGGCGCGGATTTTGTCTTCCTTTTGCGGATCGGGCTTGGCGTTGAGCCAGTAACGGCTGCGGTGAGGCTGCAGGTCGATCGCCGCCAGCAGGCGATTGACGTGCCGGACGGAGATACCGGGAACGATGGCTTCCTGGACCGCTTGGTCCTTCAACTCGCGTCCTGTCCAGTGGGTGATCGGCCGGCCATGATCCTCAGGCTTTTCACAAGCCAGAGCGATGAGGGCGCAGAGTTGCTCGGCGGTGAAGGTATCGGGACGGCCCGCGCGGGGGGCGTCCGCCAGCCGGCACAGGGTTGAGGGTGGGGGCAAAGCCGCCGCCGGTTGCGTGGCGGAGTTTTCGGAGGCGCGTGCTTGGGGTGGTTTGTGGGTGTAGCGCCCGATCCACTTGCGCACGGTATTGGCACACACGTGGAGAGTGTTGGCGATGGCGGGGACGGTCTGGTTTTCGGCCGCCAAGAGGATGATGCGGGCGCGTTCGACGCGGCGGCGAGGAGCGGAGTGTCGCCGGCTTAAACGTTCCAGTTCTGCTTGCTCCTGGGCGTCGAGAATCAAGGGAGTGGGAGGAGGGTGGGGCATAAACCTGGCATTAGCGTGGTGTGGGTGCTGGGTCAGGCCTTTGGGGTGTCAGCAGGCAGGGGTTGCCGGGAGCGCGGGAGGCTCGCTTGAGGCCGAGTGCTGGCCGGAACCAGGCTTCGGGGGAGTGAGGTCAAGCTGATGGGGGAAACAGCAAAAAAAGGTTGCATGGCGCATATCCTAATGTATTATTACATTAAGATGAAAGCAAAAAACGCCGATTCCACCAAATTATTGACGATCACCTTGAAACTGCCACTCCTGCCGGGCAGCCTCTCCACCGCTCGGAGCACCTGTGGCAAACCGCAATGCCCGTGCCATAGCGATCCCGCCCGCCACCACGGCCCCTATTATCGTTGGACGGGCATCATCAAGGGCAAGCGCACGACCCGAACGATCAGCCGCGAGCAGGCCCAAGCATGCCGCGCACGAATTAAGAACTACCGCCGGTTACAGAAAATCATCGCCCGACTCCTCCACCAAGCGCTCCAAGACGCGCCTTGGAACCAGTAGAATGTAAAATCCCGGTGCCCCGCCACACTCGCCCTCGCGGTCGGACCATCGCCTCGGCAGCCCATCGCTTCTTGGTGATAGCAGCGATGGCAAGCCGCTGGCCCCGTTCATTGCCCTTGGGTGCCCGCAAGCCTGATGCATTCAAGCCCTGCTCACGAACTTGCGCCGCGATGTACTAG
>Ga0187853_10003011_pt1 | contig 13394 bp, 8 predicted proteins | sample June2016WEW_6_10_2_FD_132417 | JGI IMG/M metagenome (GOLD analysis project Ga0187853, IMG submission 132417) | Peatland microbial communities from SPRUCE experiment site at the Marcell Experimental Forest, Minnesota, USA - June2016WEW_6_100 | ecosystem: Environmental > Terrestrial > Soil >... | reverse complement strand
TGCTCACTGAGCGCGGCATCTACGAGAGTTACAAGCACTTATTTCGGGAAGATTTGGAGCGGATCGAAGCGCTCGTTGGAGACGTTGACTCAGAGAAAAAAGCCGCGAGACGGATCTTTCTCGGCCCTCTATGCGCATATATGCGAGAACAGGGTCTCACCGTCCGCGCGGTTGTGAGGGAGGGGCATCCTGCCGAAGAGATCCTGGACGAGGTGCGCGAAGGACAATACGACATCGTCGTGCTCGGAGACGCACACTCTTTCTCAGCGTCGAGACTGCTCGTGGGCAGCACGGTGACCGAGGTAATGCGGAACGCCTGCACGTGCGTCATGGTGATACACCCCGCGCGTATGCGAATCGCAGAACAAAACCGGTAAGCCACGAGCCGCCACGATCTTTGGGATCCCGCGCCCCTCGCGAGATCTAGCCAGTGTAAATAGTGGGCCCCGTTGAACCAAAAGCGCAGACGGCAGACGAATGCGCACTAAGGCGCGGATATCTAAAAAAGTCGCATCGTTTGCAAACTGAAGGCGCTATCGCGGTCTCTGTCGCAATCTAAAATGTAAATGTTTGGCAACAAAGCCCCTTATTTTATTAATGACCACAACGCCGGCTCCCGTCACACTCCCCGCTCTGGGTTGCACCGTCGGCTCACACTCCGCAACCTCCTTACCGATCTGAACCTGAATAGACCGGGACTTCTCGGTCGCAAGCACCTGTGATGGATAAATGCTTCGGTGACCGGACATCACGTAGCTGACAACGCACGCTACTGCGGCGTACGGCGCGACTGCCGGCCCAAAGAGCTCAATTGATATAATACTGGCGGCGATGGGGGTGTTGGTGGCTCCCGCAAGAACGGCTACAAGACCAATTGCCGCAAACGTCGCCGAATTCAAGCCAAATACCTGCGCGAAAAGAGCGCCGGCCGTGGAACCGATAAAGAAGATAGGGGTGATGATGCCGCCGCTTCCCCCAAAGCCCAACGTTATGCTCGTGAACACGATCTTCAAGGGGAAGGCGTACCAGACGGCGTGCTGCCCCTGCAGCGTGGCTTGGGTCGTGACCAATCCGAGCCCGAGGTACTGCGTCGAAAATATTAAAGTTAGCAGTATGAGCGCCGCCCCACCGATGATGCCCTTGGCAGGCGCCCATAGCGGCAGACGTTCTGCCGCCCTTTTGAAAAGAGTGAAGAGCTCAATGAGGAGGAGCGCAACGATCCCAAAGAAGATGCCTGCAACAATCACTTGCGCCAAGAAGAACCCGCTGAAGACGGGCACGAACTGGAGGGGGCTGTAGAAGTAGGTAATGCCGAGGGCAGCCGACACCTGGTAGCTGACGATCCCCGCGATAAACGCGGGGAGGAGCACGTCGTACATGAGACCTCCTACAAAGAGGACTTCGACCCCGAAAATAGCACCCCCTAGGGGCGTGCCAAAAACGGACGCAAATCCGGCGCTGACCCCACAGATGACCAATTTCCGGCGGTCACGGTCGTCGAACTTCAGGAGATCGCCAAACAGTGAAGAGAGCCCTGCCCCTATCTGAGCGCCCGGCTCTTCCTTGCCTGCGGAGCCGCCTGACGCGATAGTGATGAGCGTGGCAGCGAGCTTCACCAAAACCGTTGACGGCTTTATTTTACCGGATCGTTTGTGAAGGGCATCAATAATCATCGCCGTGCCGTGCCCTTCGTCATCTGGGGCGAGGTATTTCGTCATGGCGCTGCTAACAAGGAGCGCTAGGGGAAGGAGGAGAAAGTAGTAAGGAAACTGGCCGGTCAGGGCAATGCTGTAGTCCAGCGCCTTTAAGAACACGGCCACGGCTAAGCCGACGGCGACTCCAACGAGTGTGCCTAGCACGCACCACTTGCAAACGCTGATGAATAAGACGATTTGCCTAGTGAGGATATGCCTAGTGAGGATATTCGACACACGTAAAAAAGATCGAGCTGAGGCTTTAATGGTTGCCCTTTAATCGCGCCCGGAAGTCGACTTTGAGCGCGGGGCCGCATGGTCACTAGTTCAAGCGCTTATGATGGGCTTTTTGGGCCCGTTCACCACATTAAACTTTCGTGCCTTCTTTTTCTCTGTGTGTGCTTTACAGCGATTCTAGCTCAATTCTGCAGCTTGTTTTTCCCTTTCCTTTGATTTTTGCGCCGCTCCGAAAGCGTGCCGCGATATCGGCTCATTTCAAGCAAAATAGAGGCTTGCAAGCAATTTACATTTCGCGATGAGCACATATGAACACGTGGGCGTAGCTAAGTAGATATTCCCAAGATGACAAGTTGGAAGATATAAGCGGGTATACGACCGGAGAAGCGCCAAAGCAAGGGAGAGCGAGCGCTGTCTCGTCGCTTCCTGCGATAATCCAACATATGCCGAGGGCGCTATCTATTGCCAAGAGCACCGAAAGCAATACAGCACGGCGCATAAAGCTAAGACGCACGCGAAGCGTGCGAGCGAGTGCTGTATCTATGCGAGGTGCGATAACCCGCTAACCGTGACGAGCAAGAACTGTTGCGAAGAGCATCGCGATGGTGTGTTTAGCTACGTAGTCATGCAGCTCAGCCAGCGTTCACATCAAGCGGGAACCGCTGCTGCTTGCCGCCCTTCGCCTTCACGATATTGATCACGTGATTGTGGTATTCGATGTCTTAGGGCCGCAGGTTCAGCAGTTCATTGATGCGGATTCCCGAGCGCATAACACACGCATTAGTAGGTAGTCACGTTCACTGCAGCTGCGGCGCAAGATATATAAACGAATACGTTTCCATGCGGCACCAATGCTAAGAAGTGACCTGTTTGCAGCGTTCAAAACGACCGTGATCTTTTTAGTATTGTGCGGACTAGTTTTCCCTCTGGTACTCGTAGGCATAGGGCAAATCGCGGATAGGCCGGCTGCAGAAGGAAGCGTGCTGACACAAAATGGCACAGTTGTTGGTTCGAGCCTAATCGGGCAGTCGTTTGTCGATCCGATGCACTTTCAATCGAGGCCATCTGGGGTGTCCAATTGGGGACCAAACAATCCTGCCCTCATCGAGAATGTTAGTCAACAGGTAGCCTATCAGAAGCAGCTCAATCCGTCTATCAATCTCGTACCGATCGATTTGGTGACGCAATCTGGCTCAGGCGTTGATCCGAATATAGCATCTAGCAGCGCCTTGCTGCAAGTTCCGCGCATTTCGAATTTGACAGGCATCTCTCAAGATGTGCTCACGCGGCTCGTGAATCAATACACCGAGAATCCCGTTGCTGGCGTCTTTGGAGAGCCGCGGGTCAACGTACTACTACTCAATTTTGCATTGGATAATCTATTAAGCCCCTCGGCGCTGAAAGCTGCAGAGGCGAACGCTACTGCTTTGAACGCAGCAGCACTGAATGCAACGGTCACAAACGCAACAGCGAAATGATCTTTACCTACGCCCTGACGACGAGGATGTTACTTTGCGCACTTTCGATAACTTTGTCAACTACAGTCCCAAAAACAACGCTCGCGCTGCGTGGACGCTCTGAAGCCCCCATAACCAGCGCATCATAATCCTTTGCAATCGCTATAATCTGCTCAGCGATGGGACCTGAACGGACTTCAACGCTTACACGCTCATTCGCGGACGCTAATCGCTTGAGGTCGTCGAGGACTTCACTTTCATTTGCTTCAGCTATATGCAGTAACGTTATCTTGCCCCGCGTAGGTTCCGCTAGCGTTGCTGCTATCTTGAGCGCGGCGATAGAATGCTTGTATCCTGCGGAAGGAACCAGTATCCGCTCAAATGGGCTGTCGTATTTAAGATTCGACAGTATGACATCACACTTCGCATTTTTCATGATGGGATAGATGATGTCACCGTGACGAATCTTGTGAAGAGTTGATTGCAGACTGTAGCCCAGCATCGTCAGATCTGCGTCGTGTTTCGCTATCTGCTGAACAATGGCATCATAAACAGAGGAGGCTTCTGTAATTTCTGGGACGGCCTCAACGTTGAACCGCTGCGCTAATTGCATCAGGCGCATGATGAGATTAACTTTGTCAAGGTAGTTCTTGTTCCGGTCGGGATAGCTTTCACGCGCGAGAAGCACGCCGAGGAGTATGAGCGTTCCTTCATTATCGAGCAGTCTCAGCGCCGCTTTTAAGGTGTACTCAGCATTTTTTGGGTTCGAAATCGGAAGCAGGATGTGCTTATGCATAAATGAACTCGCGCCTCATTGTTATTACAGTGAACTAGAATTTGTGCGCCTGTCGATGCGCTATTCGCGGCCCTATATCTGCGTCTTATGCTCCAAATAGCTTGTTTGAGCCCTCAAGGGTGAAGCTTTTATAGACCCATGCATATCATGCGATGGATGGATATATACTACGTCATCTTCGTAATCATTGCGCTATTGTTGCTCATATACCTTACCTACGTCATACTATATCCCGATCGGTTTTAGTGGTGTGAATGGACGTCCTAGGCGTTGTTCAGATTATCGTGGAGCTTGCTATTGTGCTGCTCCTTGTTCGCCCTGTAGGCGGCTACGTAGTTGGCGTTTTTTTCAAGGAGCGAAGTCGACTCGACGCGCTGTTTGGTCCGATTGAGCGAGGCTTATACTGGGCGATCGGTGTTGACCCAAGTGAAGATATGAGCGTAGGACGCTACGTCCTGACCCTTCTTTTGGTGAACGGGCTCATGATCGTCATTGTCATGCTGATTCTAATTACTCAAGGGTACCTTCCCCTGAACCCGACGGCCGCGGCAAACATGCCGATCGACCTAGCGTTTAACACCGCCGCAAGTTTCATGACGAACACGAACTGGCAAAGCTATGCCGGCGAAACGCAAGCGTCCTACCTCAGCCAGATGATCGGCATCACGTTTCTCATGTTCACTTCCGCCGCCACCGGAATGGCAGTTGGGGCGGCGTTCATTAGAGGGTTTGCGAGCAGGGACCAGCGGCCCGGTTTTCGGGAGATAACTGGCATCGGCAACTTCTACTTTGATTTTGTGCGTGTACTGACGCGGGTGCTTGTGCCGTTCGCGATCATCGTGTCGATTTTGTTGCTAGTGCAGGGGGTTCCGCAAACGCTTGCAGGGCCACTGAGCTACCACACTGTTGAAGGGAGTATCAGCACGCTGTATCGAGGACCGGTTGCTTCGCTCGAGTCGATAAAGCATCTCGGGACGAACGGTGGAGGGTTTTTCGCCCAAAATTCCGCGTACCCCTTTGAAAATCCCACGCCGCTGACCAACGTAATCGAAATCGTCGCAATGCTAATTATCCCTGTTTCCATGCTTTACACATTCGGGGTGATGACAGGTAACACCAAAGAGGGGTGGATTCTCATCGGAACTCTGATGACCATATTCATCGTTTTGCTCAGCATCGGACTCCTTGCAGAATCGTCAAACCCCGCTCTCTCGAACCTTGCAGTGAACCAGTCGAGCGGAAATCTGGAAGGCAAAGAGGTTCGATTCGGCACCGACAACTCCATGATGTTCACTGTGACGACGACCTCAACGGGGACGGGATCGGTGAACAGCATGCTCGACAGCTACACGGCGATCGGCGGAGCCGTCCCGCTCTTCCTCCTTCTGATCAACTCCCTTTTTGCCGGCGACGGGTCAGGCCTTCTCTCTGTCCTGATGTACGTGATACTAGCCGTATTCATAGCAGGCCTGATGGTCGGACGTAGCCCACAATACCTTGGCCGGAAGATCGAATCCAAAGAGGTCAAGCTCACATTCCTCGCATTTCTCGTCCATCCGATCATTATACTCGGGTTTACCGCAGCAGCGATCATCTTCGCAACGAGCGCTATACTGAACCCAGGGTTTCACGGCTTTACTGAGATGCTCTACGCGTTTTCGTCAGCCGCAGCCAACAACGGATCAGCATTCGCCGGTTTGAGTGCCAATACCCCGTTTTTGAACTATACGCTTGGGGTCACGATGCTACTCGGCAGGTACATAACGTTCCCCCTCATGCTCCTGGTTTCAGATTCATTCCTGCATAAGAAGACAACGCCCTACGATGCCGGAACGTTTCGAACCGACAAATGGATTTTTGGCCTCATACTGATCGGTGTCATCATCATTCTCGGCGCATTGACGTTTTTCCCGGTGCTGGTTTTAGGACCTCTGGGGGAGGCACTCCTCTAAGGGGGGGCACACCATGGACAACCAAAAGTGGTATAGTGGGGCGTTGCTCGCGGACGCGTTAAAGGAATCGATACGGAAACTCGATCCACGGTCGCTTGTCGCAAACCCTGTGATGTTTGTCGTCGAGGTGGGCTTCGTATATACGTTCATACTCGCGGTCGCTGCCGCGATAGCCGGAAGCGGACAGTTCGTCTTCATCAGCGAGATTTCGGCGATCTTACTGATAACCGTGCTATTTTCCACCTTTTCTGAAGCGATTGCCGAGGGACGTGGCAAGGCCCAAGCAGAGAGCCTGAAAAAAACGAAAAAGGAGGTCACGGCGAACAAGGTCGTCGGAGATCAGATCGTTGAAGTGAACGGGCACGATCTCGTGAAAGGCGATGTGGTAAAAGTCAGCGCTGGCGACGTCATCCCGAATGACGGCGAGGTTATCAAGGGCAGGGGTGCCGTGGACGAATCCGCAATAACGGGGGAGTCTGCACCAGTAATCCGCGAAAGCGGCGGAGATTTTAGCTCGGTAACGGGCGGTACGACGCTCTTGAGTGATGAACTTATAATCCGCATTACGGCAAACCCAGGAGAGTCGTTCCTCGACAAAATGATCGCGCTCGTCGAAGGCGCGTCGCGACAAAAAACGCCCAACGAAATAGCACTCACCATCGTTCTTGCCGGCCTCACGTGGATATTCCTTCTCGTCATCGTTACGCTTAACGCACTCGCCGGTTATTCAGGTGTACTGGTAAGCACTACGACCTTAATCGCTCTTCTCGTCTGCCTCATCCCAACGACCATCGGTGGGCTGCTTTCCGCAATCGGAATCGCTGGTATGGACCGAGTGACGCAATTCAACGTTATTGCCAAATCAGGAAAAGCCGTTGAGGCGGCAGGCGATATCAACACGCTTATCCTTGACAAAACAGGCACGATAACGATCGGCAACAGACTCGCAGAGGAATTCATCCCGCTTGGCGACAAGACCAGCGGAGAGGTCACGACGGCAGCGTTTCTCGCCTCAGCGCGTGATGAGACCCCCGAAGGCCGGTCAATTGTGAACCTAGCAAAGAAGCTGATGCCCGATTTGATTGAGCCGGAGATTAGCGAAGTAATCGACTTCTCTGCAGACACAAAGATGAGTGGAGTTGATCTAGCCGATGGCTCAGAGATTCGCAAGGGAGCATTTGACGCGATGTCAGCTTACGTGAAGTACGTTCCCGGTGGATTTAAAGAAATCGTTGACGGGATTTCACGCAAGGGGGCGACGCCGCTCGTGGTATCAATAGATCACGACCCTATCGGCGTGATACACCTCAAAGATACAGTCAAACCAGGAATGCGTGATAGGCTGCACGAGTTGAAGAGCATGGGAATTAGGACGGTCATGGTCACCGGAGACAACAGGCTCACCGCGGCGACGATCGCGGCAGAAGCAGGAGTCGATGATTATGTTCCCGAGAGCAAGCCGGAGGACAAGATAAAGATCGTGCAAGCGGAGCAGGCAGCAGGCAAGCTCGTTGCGATGACCGGAGACGGCACCAATGATGCTCCTGCATTGGCACAAGCCGATGTGGGGCTCGCCATGAATAGCGGCACGCAAGCAGCAAAAGAGGCCGCGAATATGGTCGACCTCGACAGCGATCCGTCAAAGCTGATAGCGGTCGTGTCGATCGGAAAACAGCTCCTGATGACGCGCGGTGCCATTACGACGTTTAGCATCGTCAACGACGTCGCCAAGTATTTCGCAATCATCCCCGCTATTTTCGCCGTTGCAATTCCTGAGGCAAACAAGCTCAACATCATGGCACTATCTTCACCGAACAGCGCCATACTATCTGCAGTTATCTTCAACGCCCTAATAATCCCGGCGCTTATTCCGCTTGCCATGAGGGGTGTGAAATACAAGCCGAGTGACGCGTCGACAATCCTCTTGAGAAATATTGCGATTTACGGCGTTGGGGGCTTAATAGTCCCATTCATCGCGATTAAAGCAATCGATGTCATTATAACCAGCCTTCATCTCGTCTAGCGCCGCTAGCTATCTTTCAGGAGACCGCTCGTGCCAGCTATTGCCTGATCGCCTCGTGGACAACGATTGTCGTATGCACAAAGACGTAGTAATGCGAACTCCGCATGGTGGTACAAGCGCCGAGGAGCCAGCCCTCGCACCGTCCAACACGTCCGCCAGACGAGTGGGATTTTAATCGAAGAGTTGTATATGTCTGTACGCAACATCTGAATCGCACCTGGGAGGAATCACTGATGAAGATTGAGCTTGGAGCGCGAAATTGTCTTTACCCCATGCCAACGACGCTCGTAGGAGCAACAGTAGAGGGAAAGCCTAACTTCATCACCATCGCGCACGTCGGCATAATGGACCTAGGAAGCGTCTCCCTCGGGATGGCAAAAGCCCACTACACTAACGCTGGAATCATAGAGAACGCGACGTTCAGCATCAACCTACCATCTGCTGATATGGTGAAGGAAACTGACTACTGTGGCCTCGTGTCGGGGAAGCGCGTCGACAAAGCACAGTTATTTCACGTTTTTTACGGCAACCTCAAGACGGCCCCTATGGTTGCTGAATGTCCCATTAGCATGGAGTGCAAGCTCATAAAGGCGGTTGATTTTCCCAAGCACGACGTGTTCATAGGCGAAATCGTCACCACTTATGCTGAGGATGCTGTGCTGACCGACGGCGTAGTAGACTATGGCAAAGTGCAGCCGCTTCTCTTCACCATGGTGGACCAGAGTTATTGGAAGCTAGGCAAAAGGTTCGCAAAAGCTTGGAGCATCGGAAAGGAGTTGAAAGGGGACACGTCACCTGAAGCGGTCGGCAAGTGATACCGATGATATCTTGAAACTATCACATGCGTGTACGAAGCTTCTATCTCACGGCAACTGGGCACGCGGCTTGCGGACTACTGATCAGAAACGAGCACCGACAATAGTAAAAGCGATAAGGGCGAAGCTAGCTGAGGTAGCAATGAAAACCAAGTACGTTCTTTTGCCGGTGCTAGCCCTGATCATCCTGGCCACCTGCATATCGGGGTGCACGTCAACAAACCCCTCTAGTGGACAGGGGAATAGTACAAGCGCCGTGCCTGTATATCAGCCCTCAGTGAAGACAGCATCAGTCAACACAAGCGAGGGCAATGTGACGACCTACCAGACAACTGGCTCCGCTACTCAAGTTGCTGATTTTTATAAGACTGAAATGACAAACCGAGGGTACCAAGCGTCAACCGCCCTTCACGAAGGATCAGATGTGGTTCTCACCTTCGTCAAAGGAACGAGTACGGTGCACGTCGCGATCGCCACCATTAACGCACAAATCGGCCCACTAAATTTGTCTCAAGCAGGAGCGACGACGTTCATAATCACAGAGCGAAGTGCGTAAGAATTCAGCGACATCAAAAGGACTTGTTTAGTACTCAGGCGGGTTGCACGGGGCCGCCACGCGCTTGCACGCAGACGAGAGATAAGCATATTCGAGTGTGCGAGCATCGCGGTGCGTTCTAGAGCGTCAAGATACGTCGAGATGCGACACTTGTTGCTCAGTGATCCTCGTGCTGACTGTCTACAGAGTAACTATAAATAGCCCACACGTAAGGTACAACAACGCGACAAATGTTTACTTGCGACAGAACGGGGAGTCTTAGCGCGCAAATAGGAGAAGCGTGAACGTGTTTTGGCCTATCTTGAAGTTGCCCACTCACGAGTCGTGAGTACAGACAATGATCAGGAAATTAATCGTTCTAGCGCTAGTTTTGCTCGTCGGATGCCCGGCCATCTTTTTGCCTGTAGTTTCAGGGGCAGTATCGACGATCCCCGCTACGGCCGTCTCGGGGACAGTGCCGACGATCCCAGCCACGGCCCTCGCCGCTTCAGATGCGGCGCCTAAGCCACAGCTCGACTACCGCGTGTCGCTGGCGCCCAATCAAATCTGGGATGGCACAATCGAGTATTTCAAGTCACAAGGCTTTACCACGGTAGTGCTCGTCGCCGCCAAACCACTCCCGTACGAAAAAGAGTTGCAGAAAATAAAGCAGCTGGGCATGTACCCTATTTTAGACATCGAGTATGTCATCTGGAACGGCGGCGCTAACAAGTCAACGCCCATAACGCAGTTCGATTCGGCTTTTAGCACGTGGAAACAGGCTGGCTGGCAAAACGTGGCCACAGAGGGAGGACGAAGTGGCGATCTTGCCACGTTGAAGGATTACTTCGCCACTATCACCTACTTTAACTGCGACGTGTGCGGCCTTTGGCAAGACGGCTACAGAAATCCTGATGTGACGGAGATGTCGTGGGAGACGTACTATCCCTCTGAGATCCCGAGCATACAGCAAGGGGCCCTGATTTCATACAACCTCGGGAAGCCGCAGGGCATAACGGCGGGCGTGTGGGAGAAGAACAACGCGAACCTCAATTATGATACGTACAAAACGCTACTCGATTGGAGTTATTCCGAGGGGGTGGGTTTCACTCACTTCAACGTGTTCTTCGGGTTGGGAGCGACGATCGCTGACTATCAGCGGCTCGGATTTCCTGCGATCATTTCACAACTGCAGCAGGACTACCCGCCCAAACCGATAGGGGCTTGGCCTGCGATCACGGTAACCTCTGTTCGACAGGTGCCAAATCCTCAAAACTCGCTCGTGTGGGATATAGCCAATCTCGGCAACACATCGGCTTGGGTAGCCCCTTATGCGATACTCCATAACGCAACCGCAGCCCTGCCCGGCCGCGTCAATGGCGAAGCGGTTTTGAGTCAAGATGCCGGCACCAGTTCCTCGACCGCTGTTCAACAGAACGACGGCTACGGCTGGATTCATCTCGGCGCAGGTGAGCAGATTAGCGTCCTGTCGCCCCCGACGGTCCCCACAGACACCAAAGGAGCGGCGTACAACGTCTATGTGTACTACGACAATTCATCCCGCGGGTGGCTTTACAGTCAGCCTCTTTATACGGCCGTCGGGGCCAAGCCCATACCAACAAACTTCTTCGGACTATTTGACTACAGCAATACCGACGTAGCGTTGCTGTTGCTGCTTGTGCTCGTCGTGTTCCTCACGATCGCATTCGTGCCTCGACTAAGACGGATGCGGCAAAAATAGCGCAAAGTTCGTCACTACACGCGCTTCGAGCGAATCTAGAGCGGTTCAAACTATGCTTCTGATCGACGTGCTGCAGCCTTCCGAACGAACCAGCCATACCAAATATCCTAAGAAACCTTTTCTGTGCGCGCGGCCCTCGCGAGAACCGCTTCAGTCGAATAGATCTATTTACGGTGGCGTCTAAAGAAATTTAGATTACTGTGTACGGTCCTCGCGAGAACCGCTTCAGTCGAATAGAAGTCCCTCTTTAGAGTCGTTAGCTCGGTGCGCGGCGCATAAAGCACATAGATCGGGATGCCAATCAGAATCGACACGATTCCGAATGCTACGGTGCTGATGCCACATTCATAAATGAGGAACACGCTCAATACAATGCCCAAAACAGGGATTACCGGCCCCATGAGCCGTTCGAGGTAAGTGCGGTCACTATCTATTTGCCTCCTCGCTCGGAGTGTCAGCACGGCGGCGCACGTGGCCACGTAGACAAAAGCCAGATTAAACGCTGAAAAGATGATGAGTTGCGTTATATTGCCAATTAATGCAGCGAATAGCACAATGGCGGACTGTATAATAATCGCATTGGAAGGGGTACCAAACCTTGGATGAATTCGGCTGAAAAGTCTTGGAAATAGTCCGTCCAATGAGATCGCGTAGGATAGCCGGGCGGTCGCTAGCGTAGCAGACTCCTCAAACCCAGAAATTGAAATGAGCGCCCCCAGCCCAAGTATCGCACCTCCAATAAGGGCAAGCTCCGGCGTGTACGACAGGACGACGCTGCCAGCGGTGGCAAGGGGCGCGGGATCGAATTGGAGCGAGGTCCAGTTGACCACAGCGAGCGCCGTGAAGCCTACGGCTACATAAAAAAAGGTTACAATTGCCATGCCAATGATCATCGCTTTCGGGAGGGTCTTCGTCGGATTCTCCATTTCACCAGAGGGGATGACTGCCAGTTCAAATCCCGTATATGCCCAAAAAATGATAATCAGCGCTGGTCCGAAATTGCTAAAACCAAGCGGGGCAAATGGTGTAAGGTTCGAAGCTGCTGTGCCTGGGTGAACAACCAACCAGATAAATCCTGCGACGATCAGCAGCAGTAGTGGGCTTAACTTTCCTATGGTAAGCACATCATTGATCCGTCCAGCACCCTTTACCCCCCGCAGGTTTATGTACGCGATAACCGCGACAAAAACGATTTTTATGACGTCGCCCTGAAGCACCGTGAGCGAGGGCACGAAATACGCCAGATACCGCACGAACGCGACCGGCATTACGGCAAGCCCGGCAACTTCGGCAATCCAGAGGGGCCAGCCCACTAAAAATCCGGCAAAATTCCCCCAAGCCTCGCATACATATGCAAACGCACCCCCCACCTTAGGAACAAGAGCCGCAGCGTCTGCGAAGCTTAATGCTATGATTATCGCGATTACCCCGGCAACGATAAAAACAACGAGGCTTGCAGGTCCGAGATAGGCACTGGCCAATGCCGAGACAATGAAGATATCCGCGCCTATAGCAGTGCCAACTACGAGATTTGTAACGTCGAAGAGGTTCAGTTTTTGCGAGCTAGCGCTGTTTTTTACTGCCATTTGTGCCCCTTAGCAGCTACGACTTGTTTTCTTTGCGCTCTTTCTATTTGGACTTATGCGGCCTGGTTATGTCCAAAATGATGACTCTGCGTGTGAGCGCTGTTTTTTGTTAGCTCGTTACTTAGCCCCCATCTCTTGTGAATCCAAGGTGGCTTGCTTTACAAGAACAAAACCCCTGTTACACTTAAGCTAAGGAGGTGAGTGCGCGCCGGTAACCCTCCCATCAGATCGCACGAAGAACCAGCCGAGTCACTTTGATGACACGGCGCGGACTCAGACTCCGGCTACTCGACAGTCGGTTTAAGATGCTCTCTAATTCGACTGATCTCTTCTTCAGACGCGCCTGTGGCCTCGAAGATGGCGCTCAAAGTGTCGAGGGCATCACGCTGTATCACGAAGTTGTCCACAGTTCTGTATCGCGTCGTCATAAGCGTCGTTCGTATGCCCTCGAATGCTCGGGTTATGTAGTTCTCCCGAAAGAAGGCAATATCGAGATCGCTTGTCCCACTGCCGGTGATTACAAGCATCGTCTTATCACCGTAACAGTGACTTATGTCT
>Ga0187853_10002986_pt1 | contig 13456 bp, 10 predicted proteins | sample June2016WEW_6_10_2_FD_132417 | JGI IMG/M metagenome (GOLD analysis project Ga0187853, IMG submission 132417) | Peatland microbial communities from SPRUCE experiment site at the Marcell Experimental Forest, Minnesota, USA - June2016WEW_6_100 | ecosystem: Environmental > Terrestrial > Soil >... | reverse complement strand
TGAGCGTCACTCTTTTCGAAAAAACCCAGATTTTACAGGCATTATCGAGGGAAGAAGTCAAAGAGCCAGTAGCAGAGAACTGCATACAACTGAATCTATTCAACTAACGTTGGGACAGTAGTGGTTAATTACGCGTGTTTAATGTGGCGCTTTCGCGCCGCACCAGATACTTTATCATAGGTTTCGGTTGTGCTCCGCAAAAATGCTGCAAACAATGTTTTGGCGATTTCTTGATTCTCAAGCAGCAGCTTTCGCAATTCCATATTCATGAGCGCGTAGGATGCCACAAGACTATATTTCGCGCCACCGTTCATGCCCGATTAGTCATGGAAGCACTCCGGACGGCTTTTTTGCGGATCACAAGGGGGGGATCCTTTCACCTTGCCAGGAGTTTGTCTCTTTCAAGCACCTTACCGCTGAGAATTATTGCGTGTATCTTCTTGGCGTTCCTCACATCTGTTGTCGGATTATCGTCGAGCACCAGCAGATCCGCGTGATATCCTGCCCGAACCTGTCCAACTTTGGACCAGCCTAAGATCTCCTCGAAGTTCGATGTCGCTGCGGCCAACGCTTGTCTGGGACTCAATCCAACCTTCGTAAGCAGCATCAATTCAGTGTGCAAGGATATGCCGGGCATTGTGCCGAACGCTGTTGTTCCACTACCCGTCAGGTATTTCGCTCCGGCCCTGCAATATTCCTTTTCAATTCTAAACAGGCTTTCGGATAATTCAGGCGGGAAGCTGTCCGCTGCATCACCAGGATTCTTGTCACGCTCTCCGGTTATGGGATTTGCTGGAAGATGAATGTCTTTGGGATCAAGGATTGCCGCAACGGGTTCTTTCCAGGGATTTTCATGATCCGGCAAGTCCAGATATTCGAGGCTCAAGGTCGGAATGAGTCCCACCCTTGCGGACCCGAGCACATGGGCATATTGCTTCAGCAACGGATCGGTCGAACCAATGTGTGTCAGATATTCATAGAACTTTTCCCTCGGATGACCAAATGGGGCCGCCGCTACTTCGAGGCGCATCTCCGGAGGCGCCAGTTCGAGCGAATAGCGGCTCACGTGTACAAAAGCCTGAACGCCTGCCCGAATTGCGTCAGGATAGGGTGTAAACCCCAGTTCGCCTATAGTTGCGATTCCAAGCTCGAGCGCACGGCCCACGATGACTTTTGTCTGTTCCGAAGATAAAGCATAGTGCAACAGCAGCACTTTGAAGCCGGCCCGGCTCAGAGCATCAACCTGATCCTTCAATTCTTTTGAAGACAGCTTTCTTCCGCGGTTCCGCAGGTCGCCTGTCGATACTGCTGGCGGTACGAGTCCGGTCTCGTCAAAGCCCGATATGGATTCCAATCTGTAAACATGCGGACTGGGTGCGGCCCCAAGGAAAAGCGGACCACGCCTGCCACCCGGCTCGTCCAAGCCTACAATGGAAGTCACTCCCATATACAGGTAAGCATTTGCGTGAGCCTGGTTGTTCTGTGTGGCGAATGCATCGTTCAATCCCGGGATGACATACTTTCCCAAAATATTGAGCGCTTTTGCATTCGCAGGAATTTTTATTTTTTCCCTGGATCCGGCAGCTGTGATTTTCCCGTCCTGAATGATGATGACGGAGTCCCTTATATCTGATGCGGATCTTCCGAAGTTGGAAACGTCGACAATCGTGCCGCCTGCCAGAACAAGTGTTTCAGCCGGAGAGGCTGAAATGGGTGATAGTCCGAAACATAACAGGATAACTGCAATCAGGAAAAGCACACGAAGTACATATCTCATACGGAAATGGACCGGATAGGAAATTCACGAATTCAATGCAACGCCTGCCGTCTCAAAGCTTCGATTTCCTTGAGCACCCCGTCAACCAGCGCCTCGACCAACTTTTCACCCTCGGTGCGCGATGCAAGTGTGGGATCCCCCCAGATGCCGGTTGGAGAATACGTCCCTTTACCCTTTGGATCGCGAGTGAGCGGGCCGCCATCGGGATGATAATCTTTGACCGCTTTGGACATGTTCGCGGAGGAAGGATCGATATAGAGCATCATTGATGTTTCGCCTTCGTCCGCATGGGTTCCTCCCTCCTGCTTTGATACAGCCTTTTCCACCGGCCCCAGAATCTCCTCAAGGTCTGTGTATCGAAGAATTATTCCTTCGGCGGCCAGGAGCTTTGCGGCAGGCTCCAGCGCGCGCAGAGTTGAAATCCCCATGTTCAGGGCATAAAACTTGCGCGGGCCGTAGCGCGCCAGGCTGCGACATACATCAACAATCAGGTCACGAGCTGTCTCCAGACGCAACGTCGTCGATCCCGGATACTCGACAAAGGCCGGATAAAAGTTGTATGGGATGGTCGGCGCGATTACCACGTCCGCTTTGGCTTTTACGCGCATCTTCATATACTCTGCTGTCGTCCAATCGGTTTTGAGTTTCAAATGCGGGCCGTGCTCTTTGGCTGCCGCCCCAATGGGTATGACGACCACCGTTTCGGGCGTCAATGCCTTCTCTGCTTCGTACCATGTGAGATCTTCCAGGAGGACTCCCTTGCTTTGACCCGACACGGCGGGACAGGCGAGCAAAATTATCAAGCCGACATACCTGAACATTTTGACCTCCAAAATGCCGGACGGCACAAATTTCAGCATCAATGAGTGAGCAGTCCGGCGATTATGCCCTTCTCCAACGAGAACTGGTCTCCTACGCCTCCGACAATGCACGTCTGCCTTTTCAAGCCCGCCTTTTCCCGGATGCGGTAGACAGGCTCGATACCGGTACAGTGAGCGCCGATAAAATTAGCGAGCCCGAATTCCCGCAGCTTTTGCGCGGTCCAATCGAGCGTCGCATCGTTTGCCCGCATCAGGTGAAATCCTCCGATGGCGGCATAAATGGGCGCCGCTCGCACATTCTTGCGGGAGTATTCCAGCGTGTTGATGATTCCGGCATGACAGCAGCCGGACAGAACTATCAGGCCGCGATCGGTATCAAGCACCAGGGAAGTATCCTCAGGGATGTTATCTTCCACAAGACCACCTGGCGTTTTCACCTTTCCCGAGCCGCCCCAGTTTCGTTCCGGGTAAATTCGCGGAATTGGGCCCAGTAGCCAAATCCCAGGAAAGAGGATCATGGGCTTGTCGTTTTCCAAAAATACACCCCCGCTCTTTTCATAGGCGGATTTCAGCGAAGCTATCCGATTGTCCCCCTTCTCATTCGGCGAAGGTATTCTTTCGTAAAAAAAGCCTTTGGCAACATGGACGCGAGATAGCGCAGCGGCATTTGCTTTAGCCAGCTCGCGACGTAGGGTCATGAGCCCGCCCGTGTGGTCATCATCGCTGTGGCTCAGCACCACTTCGCAGATTTTAGAAAGATCGATCTTCATTTCGCGCGCGTTGTTCAGGACAGTGTCAGGGTGCGCTCCCGTGTCAAAAAGTATTTGATGACCGTCTGCTTCAACCAACGCTGCGAAGCCCCATTCCCCCACACCTTCTTCAGTTAGATTCGTGGAAAGGATTGTAATGTGGACTGTCCGAACGCGATTCTGTTGCTGAGCGGTTTGTCCTTCACATGCAACAATGCTTAGGGCAACTATTACCAGCAACAAAAAGCGTCTCACGTGTCGCATAGCGTCCTCCGGAAAAGCAAAATCTGCCGTTCTTCCTGAAAATGTCGATCCAGGTCCGAAGGACCGGCAGTGAATAGGCCCGGCCGTGAGGCCGGGATTAGGGCAATTTTGAAAATGAGCGCCGAAGGCACGGCACTTCGACGTGCAATTTTGTGCCGCGCCTTCGGCACTCATCCATTTTTTGCCTCCCATCCCGGCCTCACGGCCGGGCCTATTCACTGCCGGCCCTCCGGGCCTCCAAAACAATTGCGCGAACGCCAGGCAGAATAAATCAACTGATTTCTACAACACTAGAAATCATAGCGGAGCCCCATCTGCATGATCCGCGGAGTTCCCTGAATCTGAGAGATGGTCCCAAAACTCGCCGAGGGAGTGGAGATTTGCGGATCGATATTCAATCCCATTCCGGCGTGATCTGAATTTACAGCTCCCAATCGTTGAGTGTTGGTGGCGTTGAATACTTCCCAGCGAAACTGGAGCCTCTGCCCTTCTCTTATCTCGAACGATTTGCTCAATCCCATGTCCAGAGCAACGTAACCCTGGCGGCGCAGAACGTTCCGGTCCCCCGTTTCGCCTGCCCTGGCGTTGCGGAAACTCTGAAATGCATAGGTCGGATCAGCGAAGAGATTTGGATAATCTCCAGACTTGGTAGGAGCAGCTTCAATGGAACGAATGCGGACTCCGCTGCTCGGCTTTTTCCAGCTCGTTGCCCAGGTTTGTGAATCATACGGTGTTATCTCGGGCACACCCGTGTTGTAGCGAAAGATGCTGCTCAGCTGCCAGCCACCCAGGAATTGGTTGGCAACAGGACCAATGGAACTCAGGAATTGATGTCCGCGGCCCATGGGAAGCTCCCAGACCGCATTGGCATTGATGATGTGCGTCATGTCAAAGTTTGAAAGCGCTTTGTTATCGTCCGGCCGCACGGCATTGATAATCATATTGTCCGACCAGGCGCCTTCCCGCTGGAGGCCGGAGGCATTATCGATGGACTTGCTGAAAGTATAATTAAAGTCCAGGTTGAGGCTGTCCTTGAACCGCTCGCGTATGCTGATCGTTGCAGCGTGGTAGTCGGAGTGCGCAATCGTGCTCCACGCATCCAGGGCACCGTATTGAGGCTGGTAGAACGGACCGATATTATCAAGAGTATACTGAACAAAGGTCCAGTCCGGATCATTGGATCCATCGCGCGCAACTCTGCTGTATACGCCCTGGGTTGCTGTCGGCCACCCTTTCCTCCGATAGTCGGGAAACAAATTTTCGAAGTATGCAATTGGCTTCACCTGGCTGATAGGCACGTTGTTCCAGCGAAGGTCATACAGGAGTCCTGCCGCCGTATACCAGTCCATGCCGGACTTTGGATCCACCAAATTGTTGGGCAGCATGAGGTCTCGCTGTGCCAGCAGGTTGCGCGCCATGCGCCCTACATAAGAAGCCTCAATGGTCAGGCCGTGGGCAAACTCGCGCGCGATCGAAAAATTCAACATGTAATTCACCGGTGACTTGAGAGAATCGTCCATTGAAAATTCGATCCGGGCCGAACCATCTGCCGGTTGCGACAACGGAAAGACCAGCTTGGATGGAACAGTAATGCCGGGCAACGTTCGGATTGTTTGGTTAAAGCCGGTGAAAAGAGGTCCCGGGTTGTCGGTAACGTTATATGTGTTGGCTGTAATCTCCTGCGAGGATGAGAAACCCAGCATGTTGTTGAGATCAAAAGTCACAGCCAGCGCGCTGCCAACGTGGTCGTAGGCCATGCTGAAGCCTCCACGTATCACAGACTTCTGACCGGCGCCGAAGATGGCTTTCAAAAGCCTGTTTCCAAAGTTAGGTTGCCAGGCAATGGCTGCCCGCGGCGCAAAGTCTTTTTTGTCCCACGGATACATGCCCGGTCTGCCATTCACGGGCCCGGATTTGTCCAGCGAAACCAGCGTATTATCAGGAATGCCTTTGGCTGCGGAAGCGACCCTTTGATTGAAGAGCGTGGAGAGGCTGGGGGATGGCTTCACTTCCAGCCCATTGGCTTCATAGACTGGGCGGTCTAAATTGTAGTGCAGTCCCAGCGTCAGCGTGAGATCACGCCGGATATGCCAGGTGTCCTGGGCGTACATCTCATATTCCTCATCCGCCCAGTCTCGCCCCACGCCGCTGCCGGCCGGAAGCAGACTTCCATCTGCTCCGAAGTTGAAACTGCTGCTGTAATAGGAGTAGCGCCCAATTACCGCCGCAAGCGCTCCCTGGAGATCGGACATGCTGCCCGCAATATTTGTGATGGGGTCGGTCAACACCCCGCCGGATTCATCATACCAGGTAGGATTTGTATCAGCAGTGTCGTAGGATCCCGCAAATGATGTTTGTCGGTTTCTGATGATCCGTACGTTCCCTCCGAAAGCAAATGTATGATTCCCCTTCACCCAGGCCAGATTGTCTACGATATTCCACACTGGTACCGTCTGGGCCAGAGTTCTCGCATACGCTCTGGGTGAGTAGACAAATCGAAAATCGATTTGATTGTCCGAGGAATCTCCCTGCTGCGAAAAACTCTCGCGCGTCAATCCCAGGCGCAATGTATTAACCAACGCATTGGTTGCTGTCCAAGTATGCTGAATGGCGAAAGCCATGGGATGGCTCCACAGATTGGTCCCCGGTGTGTCGGGAAATTGTGGCGCCCCTACGGTTGAATCCTGCTGGAAATTGCCGCGCACAAGCAGAGTTTGGCGGCCATCTCGCGTTAGATTGAAATCCATGGTGGCCGTATGTGCGTTGTAGTGCAGCGGCGTGGACGCGTTGAAACGATAGCCGCCGGTATTGAGCCCATCGCCAACGCCGTTATCGTTCGCGGGATATTTCCGCGCAGCGTCGGCCAGGACTGCCAGGGCCGCAGGATTGATGCCGACGGGATACATTGCGTTGAGATCACTTGGCGTCATTGTTGTGATTCCACCGGCGGTATTGGTGTATTTGACGATACCCTGACCCAAACTCGGGAGTGGAACGACTTGTGGACCGACAACAGTCTGCTTGTCGTCCCTCCGGCCCTCGTAATTGTAAAAGAAGAAAACCCGGTCCTTGATGATCGGTCCACCTAACGAGCCGCCAAATAGGTCCCGCTCAAGCTCGGGACGCGGCAGTCCCGAGCGATTGTTGAAAAAATCATTAGCGGTCATCCATGTGCCACGATTGGAGTAATAAAGTGATCCGTGGAAGTCATTGGTCCCTGTTCGAGTAATCAGAGAGATTTGCCCCCCTGCGGATCGTCCCTGTGCGGCATTGGAAATGTTGGTTGTCAGTTTGAATTCCTGAACTGAATCGGGAGACACTCGCAGTACAGAGTTAGACCAGTCTCCTGTCTGCTGTTCATTGATGTCGATACCATCCAGGGTAAGATTTGTCTGATCGCTGCGCGCCCCGCTCACATAGCCATCAGGGGTGACGCCCGCTTGAAGCGTCAGAAGGTTGGCAGCATTTCTATCCTGCAACGGCAGTTGCCGTATGCGCGCGCCTTCAAAAGCATTACCCAGTCCGGCATCCTGAGTGTTCAACATTGAAGCTTCCGCCTCGACAGTGACGGTTTCGCTTATTTCACCAACTTCCAAACGCATGTCGACCGTCATGGGGGTATCTACCAACAGATCAAAAGTCTGTTTTGCGGCCTTAAAACCTTTCAATTCGGTCCTGAGCGTGTATTTCCCGGGAACCAGTTGGACAAAGCGATAGAATCCAGCTTCATTGGAGACAGCGGTACGTTCTGCGCCTGAAATCCCGGTCAGGGTGAGCGATGCGCCGGGCGCTGCAGCGCCGGTTGCATCCATCACCGTGCCGGATAGCGATGTAGTCTGAGCATGCGCGGGGATTGCCAAGAGCATGCATAATACAAAAAAGCAAAGAATGTAAGGCATCCTGATGATTAATTTCCCTGAATCCATGTTCATTCTCCTTCTTAACACGGCTGTGGCTTTGAGGATTTTGAGTCATGCAATCCAAGCGACGGGTTTTCGATGCCCGGCCGAATGCTGAGAATTCGGCTCGCAGGGTGAACTGCGATAGTGTTAGCCAGAAATTAACAGGGTTGCTGGATGACGACGGCCCGACGCTTGAGGGATTATGCTCAGGTGAAGCCCGAAAACAGGAAGGTTGGCAGCGTATTCATTTCGTTCGCGAGTATTTCACAGAATCTTATTTTCTTTCAAGTTATTTTATTTATCCTAATGCATCCTGTCCTCCGCAAACAATGTAGTCGATTTTGTAGCTGCTGAAATCCTCAAGTTTCAACAACCGTAGAAACCTCGCCATACCTTAATTGATTCTTGTTAACCTTAACTACTTGGCTATGCTCACCCACCAGACGGTGATATAATTTCGAACAAATCCCGAAAGGCGTTGAACATGATTGCCCTTATGCCGTTTAAGTTTCCTCATCGGCGAGCAGTGATTCGATTTGCTTTCTGTGGTTTCCTGGCATGGATCTCGACCGTTTTCTCCACATTTGCGGGATACAAGGCACGACCGTATGTACCTCTTCCCATCGAATCCTACGCTTCCAGGCTAACAAGCGAGGGACTTACCGTGGCAGTAGTTCCAATGTTTACTGACGCACTTGCCGCGAAGACTTTCGACAAAAAAGACATTGTGTCAAGTGGGATAATGCCGGTGGCAATCGTCATTTCAAACAACAACGGATTTGCTGTAGATGTTTCTGGAGATTCGATCGAGCTGCTTGTCAAAGGGGATCACATCCGGCCGGTCAGACCCGAGCAAGCGATTATGCGAATCTTCCAGCACACTCTACCTACTCAGGAAGTGCGCGTCCCGAGCCCTGTTCCTTTCCCTCGGATCGCCATATATAGGTCGAACGCCGATGCTTTGGACGATTTCAATTACAAGCATCTCGGAGTCAAGAGAACAGAGCCGAACTCCGTAACTGCGGGATTTGTCTATATGCCAGTAAAAGGCTTCGCAAACCTCAGCGAAGCGCTTGAGGATGCCCAAATCTATATTCCGGATCTGTATCGGGCAGATACCAGACAGCCCATGATGTTTCTAGAGATCGATCTCAAGCCTGCGGTGATTACGGGCCCGAAAAAGTAGCAGAGTGACAATCACGAATCTATATCATCGTTGTGGATGGATATCGCCGGTCCTGCGCCCGGTTGTGCCTACTGAAAAATCCCTATGAGAGAAGTTCTTCGTTCCGATCTCAGTTCCTGGAAGCATGTACGCAAGAATCCACGGATCGCGAGAATCAGCAGGATGGAAATTATCCCGCAGGGCTGCCAGGATCTCGGTCACGGCATCCGTCTGACGTCCGCCTCAACCTGCGCAACAATCGCTAATTTCCCAGCACGAAATCAAGCGGCTTGCCGCTCATAACGGTGGTGAAGTCCGCCCACTTCCGGCAGTGCTATCACCCTGCCAAGCTCCAGCCGCTGAGTGGCTCTTGGCTCTGGTGAATCTTTGCCCAAGGATAAATGCGTCCGACTTTTGTGGTAATAATCAAAATAACATCGAAGAATCCTGCGCAGCGATTCTTCGCTTGCCACGATGACATGATCGAGGCATTCCCGTCGGATGGATCCAATCAGCCGTTCCACGTAGGGTGACTGCCACGGCGATCGAGGAGCAGTAAAGGACTTCATGAATCCCCATGTCTATCAACTGTCGTCCGCTCTTCCAGGTCCAAAACAGGCGAAAGCCCTTACGATGCTATGCGATCACAGTCTCTGGTTTGACAATGACCAGGGCAGAGTGCCAGGCGGGCCAGATACGCGAGAGCCAAACCCAAAGCACTCTGTCCCAGGTCCGAAGTCTTGGCCTGCTGGGAACAGAACGCCGCAGGACGTTGATCTGGCGGCGCAGAGCAACGATCTCAATTTGGAGCTCACGCCGCGTTCACAAACTGAAAATGATGGAGGAGAGCAAGGAAATCAAGACGCTAAACATGAATCGAGAGGCTATCAGTTCGACCCTGTAAGCGCAATATTTTCAATCTGGACGGAGTTTTCAGCAGTAGGCATAAATACTTATTTCAAAATGGGTATTTGAGCGGATATCCAATCCCAGCAATCGATGCTTTAATGGTGGCCAATAGGTGGCGTTAACGGCGTTGCATAGATCTCCGGCCTCTCGCTGCTCCATGCTGGGAAGGCCTCGAGGGACAATTTATTCTAGGAGATGCATCACGCATATTGAACAGGTGCCACGAGATCGTGGCTGTACCGGCTACAACTCAATTAGCGGTCGGACAAAGCAAACAAGATGCAACCTTGGATCGAATCCGGCCTATGGCACCGTCTTAACTTCTGAGATAGAGGTCTGTCTGCCATGTTTGACTTAGCGCAGCATATTGAGGAGCACGTGGATAGTATCGACAGTCTGGCCGCAGCAGCGCCAAAACAGCGCTTGGCATTATTGCTTGCAGGAGGCGACGGAACGCGGTTGCAGGAATTCACAGCCCAATTGACGGGAGTCCCGATTCCCAAGCAGTATTGCCCCCTGATGCGTGGACGCTCGTTGCTGGAACTAACCCTTTTAAGAACTCATTACTTTGCCCCGATCGAAAACACAAGGGTGATTATCAATCAAAACCATCTCGAATTGGCCAGAGATCAACTGAAGGCATTGCCGGAGAACAGCATTTTTGTCCAGCCGGAAAACCGCGACACTGGCCCGGGAATAATCTTCGCGCTCACGCAAATCGCGCGAACCAGCCCCGATGCCACCATTGCAGTATTTCCTACGGACCATTTCATCGACCATGAAAAGGCCTTTATTACCCATGTCCTTAGAGCGGCGTGCCTGGTTCATCAGTTTCCCCAAAAAATAGCAATCCTTGGCGTTACACCCAATAATCCTGAAACAGGGTATGGATACATCATGCCCGGTCGGCCTTTGCACACGACCTTGACGCCCTGGAGGGTTTCCCACGTAAAAGCCTTCAATGAAAAGCCCGATCCAATAATGGCGAGGGAATTTATATCCCAAGGCGGGCTTTGGAACACCTTCGTAATGGTTTTTCAGTTGAAACGAGTACTGGGATTGTTAAGAGACATGGCACCGAAGGATTCCCAAAGGCTTTTCGAATTGCAGGATTACATCGCGGAGGCCCCTGCGATATATCCACACATACATCCGTGGAATTTCTCGAACCACATCCTTGCTCGCATTCCGGAAGAACTCATCGTTCTCGAAGCACCGGACATGCGCTGGAGTGATTGGGGCACGCGGGAATCGATAGAACGTACATACAGGCACATGAACCTTGTGCCCGCCTGGCGGCCTCTGGACTATGATTCCGAGTATGGAGTCGCTTAGGCTTGGATAGGAGACACTACGATTTATTTCGCTGGGGATGTGCGGAACAAAGCATATCTCGAAATTGGTGGCTGAGTATGAATTCAGGCTCAAGGCCGATAGGTCTCGATAGATGATCAAAACCGACAGACTATGTAGCCCGCCGTTCATCGTATAAACGGGCGACGGCTTGAGTGAACGAGCTACCCATGCTTTTAAGTAGTTCCAGCGTTGATTATTCGATCCAGGCAGAGGGCGTTGACGAGTCGTCGCCTTTTTACACGTCAGCTTTTAGGAGGGGAAATTGTTATGACGGAGAAAAAAAGGCCTGTCGATTGGGAATCTCTGCTCAATGGCATCTTCCGCGGGAAGACGGTAATAGAATGTGGAATTGAACGTAACATCTATCTGCAAGGGCAACCTGCGGATGCGTTGTTCTACATACGGCGCGGCAAGGTAAAGCTCTCCGTTACATCCCAACAGGGCAAAGAAGCAATCGTCGCAATCCTGAACGCCGGTGAATTTTTCGGCGAGGGATGCCTCGCCCGTCAAACGGTGCGTATGGCAACGGCTACTGCGATGACAGATTGCACCTTTGACAAGATCGAGAAGTCGCTGATGGAGCGTATGCTTCATGAGCATCACGAGATTTCGGAGTTGTTTGTGAAGCATCTGCTTTTACGCAACATCCGATACGAAGCCGATCTTGTTGACCAGCTTTTCAACTCCAGCGAAAAGCGTCTGGCCCGGATTCTCTTGCTGCTGTCGCATTTTGGCAAGGAAAGCAAGGCCGAAGTTATAATCCCCAGATTGAATCAGGATACGCTGGCACAGATGGTCGGTACAACCCGGTCACGGATCAGTCATTTCATGAACAGTTTCAGAAAACATGGTTTTATCGACTATGACGACGGAGGATTGACCGTCCATAGTGGCCTCCTAAGCGTAGTCCTTCACGACTAACCCGCATATCTCAGACGGTTTCATTGCGAGGGGGTCCTACAGCAAATATGCTTTCGAAGGCTGCTTGATCGGTTCATGCTATTATCGTATAGATGGAATTCAGCAACAAACTGATTATCGCAGGGGCGACGCCCCTTGTAGGAAGCTATTTCGTCGCGCATCGTCGCCGGTGCCGAGAGAGCAGAAAAATGGCCAGTGAAAAACTGCGAATGGTTGGGTTCTCTGACTTTTGGCAAATGGGAACGCGAATCCCACTGGAATCGCCCCCGCTGACGCCGTCGAAAGCGGCGCGCAAGAATGTGCAAAAAGTGTAAAGAGTTCGGCCTGCCCTTCGCTCAGCGCCCGTCTGCGGCAGACAGGACTATTGCCGCAGCCAGGATCGCAATAGAAGAATAGAAGAATCCAATGAGTGTCCTCAACAATGATCTCATTGTTGAGGAACAAGCTTTTTGCTAAGTTTATGACAGGTTTGTTAATCTAAAAAAAGCGCTTGTATCCGATTTTGAGGAGGCCCTGTGGAAGGTCAGCTCATCCTGGACCGCAGCGATTTCGACCTCCTGTTCCTTGCTTTTCAGACGAACGGATATGAAGTCATTGGTCCAAGCGTTGTGGACAATGCGATCGTTTACACGAGCTTGAATTCCCCCAAAGATCTGCCTGCAGGTTGGACCGATGAACAGAACGGCGGGACGTACCGGCTGAAGAAGAGAAATGACGAAGCGCTGTTCGGTTATTCCGTCGCTCCTCAATCATGGAAAAAATTTCTTTTCCTTCCGGCGCTCTGCCTTTGGAAATCCCATCAAACCGAAAAGGGATTAGAGTTCTCAGTTCCTCAAGAGCCACCGCGAAAAATGGCTTTTCTCGGCGTACGAGCCTGCGAACTAAAAGCCATCGGCATACAGGACGGGATTTTCATGCATGGGACGTACGCCGACCCTTCCTACTCCCTGCTTCGCGGCGGTACTCTGATCGTAGCGGTCCAGTGTTGCATGGCCGGCGGCACATGTTTCTGCACCTCGATGGGGACCGGGCCCAGAGTGACCCAGGGATTTGATCTGTCGCTCACCGAAATCCTCGAACCTGGCCGGCACTATTTTCTAATCGAAGCGGGGACCGAGAGCGGCGCGCGGATCCTCCAGCAGATTCCGCGTCGGCCCGCGCGCGCTGATGAAATCGAAAAGTCGGAGCGCTTCCTGGCCGCAACCGAATCAAGAATGGGCCGCGTCCTGGACACCAAAGATATTAAGGGACTGCTGTACCGCAATTACGAGCACCCGCGGTGGGACGAGGTTTCGCGGCGCTGTCTCACCTGCACAAACTGCACGATTGTTTGCCCCACTTGCTTTTGCGCCAGCGTGGAAGATCGGACGGATTTGACGGGTGAAAACGCCGAGCGTTGGAGACGGTGGGATTCCTGCTTCACGATGGACCATTCTTACATCCACGGCGGATGCGTTCGTTCCTCCGGAATTTCGCGTTACCGCCAGTGGATGACACATAAGCTTGCGACCTGGATTGATCAGTTTGGCACCTCCGGTTGCGTCGGTTGCGGACGTTGCATCACGTGGTGCCCCGTCGCCATCGATATTACC
>Ga0187853_10002984_pt1 | contig 13461 bp, 11 predicted proteins | sample June2016WEW_6_10_2_FD_132417 | JGI IMG/M metagenome (GOLD analysis project Ga0187853, IMG submission 132417) | Peatland microbial communities from SPRUCE experiment site at the Marcell Experimental Forest, Minnesota, USA - June2016WEW_6_100 | ecosystem: Environmental > Terrestrial > Soil >... | reverse complement strand
GTACAGCACGTAGCCGAGGAATGGGATCGCGACTACCTCGGTGCCTACGAGGTCGGCGGAGGTCCGTTCGGTGACGTCGGGAGCCTGGTTCGCGTCGCCCTTGGTAACGATCGTCGCCCCGTCGAGACCCACGATCCGGTGGGTGACGAGCTCGCCGGTCGGATCGTTGAACGTGGCGACGACTCCCAGGCGCGGCACGCGATCGGCGCGGTCGACGATCACGACGCTCCCGATCGGGATCGCCGGCTGCATGCTGCCGCCCCGGACGACCAGCACGTCATAGGGCGTGACCCTGGGCAGCACCGCCAGGATGAGCAGCATGAGCAGGGCTGCCCAGAGGACAGCCTGTGTCGCCATCCATATAGCCTGCCGGAATGCGATGTGCGGACGATGCAACATGTCCGACCTCTAGAGTCAGGGGATGGGCGCGGAGGCGCTCTCCACGCCCATCCCGTCGAGAGATGGACCGGCTAGTCGGTCGTCCCCGTGAGGGAGGTGTTGATGTAGATGTTGCCCTTCTCCAGGGCGTTGCAGTTGCCGGGGCAGGACCAGCTGTTCTTCGTCAGGATGTAGATCTTGGCGCCCGCGGCGAGGTCGGTCACCGCGACGGTTCCTGCGGCGGCTGCCGATCGTGCGCTCTGCAGGTTGTAGATCGCGGCGCCCGCGGCGGGGTCGCTGCAGTTGTAGTCGGTCAGGGCGGTGTAGACCTGGAAGGCGTCCTGCATCCCATCCGGGGCCGCGGTCGTGACGACCTCGTTCGCGGTCAGGTGGAGCAGGTAATCGCCCGTGTTCTGGACGACCATGCACCCTTCAGAGGTCAGATCCGGCCCGGTTTTGGTCGAGTCCACGAACGAGTAGTTCGTGAGGGTCGGAACGGTGGCCGAGCAGTTGATGTTGACCTGGTTCCCGTTGCCGCACGGCCCGAAGACGAGGCTCGCCGAGCCGGTGGTGAAGTGGTAGTTGTTGGCTGTGTCGGTGGTCTGGAAGTACGCGCCGGTTGCCAAGACTCCGGCGCCGACGAGCGCGACGACGACAAAGAGCGATGCGAAGATGCGTTTCATCTGACGATAGTCCTCCAGTATTGGGGCCCGGGCGCCCACGGCGAACTCGGGCTTTGTCCAGTGCTGCTAATCGCGTTGCATCTGGCCTAGTGGATGCCCGGCAACCGCGAAGCAAAGTTCCGAACGGGCGAACAACACCGCGTCCGGGCGCGGTAACCCGGCGCATGGCCGACGCGCAAAAGCCCACCACCTCCCTCGGCGCGGGCAGCATCGAACGCGAGCCGCGGCAACTGCGCGGGCCCATCTCACCGGAGTGGACCCTACATCCGCAGCTCGCTCGACTTGCGAAGCGAACTATCACCGTAGGCCAAAAGTACTAGGACTAATAGGCCAAATGGCCTACTAATACTGGCCGAATGGCCCATAACGTAGTTAAGTGTTGATCCGGAGCACCATGCATGGTCGCCAACGACCATTGCACCGAGCCCATCCAGACTGCCCCGCTCGCGTTCCGCCGGTCTCTTGAGCCACCTCACACGCTCGAGGGTCGATCCGGCCACCATCGGCATTGCGGTGCGAGCGAGCACCAGCCTCTGCGCCGGGCTGGCACCGCTGCGTGGAGCACCATTGGCCGGGTCGAACGACCGAAGGCGATGAGGCGGGTCGAGGCCCACGAGGCGGGGCGGGCCATGGAGGCTGAGTTCACGCGAAACGCCCCCGACGCGGCCGCTCGACTGCGCCGTATGCCACGAGCGGGTAGATACCCGCCGGGCCGATACGCGGTACTGCTCGGCTGCCTGCCGCATGGCAGCCTGCCGGGCCAGGAAGGCGGGTGGTTAGGGTTCGGGCGTCCGCCAGCCGTCATCGGCGCGCGGCGTCTCGTAGGGTCCCTCCGTCCGAGTCAACAGGTCTACGGTCCACGGATCGCCGGTTCCTGGCCAGGGGGCGACGACTCGGACGGTGGCGGTCGCTGTTGTGCCGGGCGGAAGGGACGCAGTGGCCTGGGCGACGGCGTCGTCGGTGTTGCGAGCGTTGAAGACTTCGAGGTGCTCCTGGTTGATCATCGTTGTCTCCTGTGGGCGAGCGGTTGGCGAGAGTCGGCCAGAGTCGGCGACAAGGGGCACCGATTAGGGGCAGATATCGGCCACAAACGGGCAGATATCGGCCTCAAATGAGGGGTTGCAAACAGGGGTGGTGTCTACGGCCACCCCACCCCAAAACGGGCCTGTGACGCGCTAGGACGGCCTGTGGCGAAAGGGTGTTGGACACCGTGGATCGTGGCTTGGTGAGTGAAACAGTCACATATCCTGGTCTGACATGGCCAGGGACCACACCCGGACATTTACCCGCTGGATGGTGCTGGCGCGCCAGGGTCCGCCTCGGGCACTCGGCATCGCGGGTGGATGGGTGCGGACGAAGCTGGCGCCGAGATCGGTCGATCTCGCATAAGAAGGCCCAGTCGATCCGGCCAGGCCTCTCTAGGCTTCGCTATTGGCGCGACGTCTGCCGCGATTCGAACGGCGCTCCGGTGTCAGGAGCCCGATGAGGAGCCCGTCGCCGTGCCTACGTACGGCGATCTCCGTCCCCATTCCCGATGCCACACGCAGGAGCCTTTGTCGGATGGTGATCGGCTTCTCGCCATCCTCGAGCCGGATCTCGAACACGTCTGCCGGAGACCGGATCTTCGCGATCGCCGCCCTCAGCTGCTGCTCGCACTCAAGCCTGCGTTTCTGGGCAGGCGTGAGAGCAGGAGACTGGCTCTGCCCACGGGCATCCATCAGGCTCGAGTCCACTTTCCGGATCGTAACCACAATCGCTCCTTCGATTTCCCATCGATCCCCACGTCGGCCACTATATGGCAACTACCGTTGCTGCGGACCTGACGCGTGACGGCTGCGCGGTTTCCGCACCGGACCCGCCATCACGATGACACTCTATGAAAAGGGGCCTCGCCGTCAATCTGGCTATGTGAGTCGAGCCGGGTCCAGTTCAGGGCCCGGCGGACTGATGGCAGGATCGAGCAGCGCTCATCTCTCTATGGCCTTCTCAGTGAGGAAGGACAAGGTTGGATGGGAGGCTGTGCCGGCGGCCCAATTCCATTCGGGGGTCGTCACGCGACCAGTGTTATAGCGGGGCCTGCCGGGGCGAAGGGTTCGTTCTTGGTCAGGACGTGCCAGATGGCCTCGGCCAGCTGGCGGGCGATGTCGACGCGGGCAACCTTGGCGCCACGCCCGCGGCCGAGCCTGTGCTTGGTTCGCTCGTAGCGGTCTCGGAAGCGCGGATCGCGGGCGGCGTGGGTTGCCGCCTCGATGAGCGCCCAGCGCAGGTACTTGGGCCCGTTCTTGGCCAGCGGCCCACGGATGTCGCGGTTGCCCGACCCGCGCACGATCGGGCACAGCCCGGTGTATCCGGCCAGCTTCTTGGGGCTCTCGAAACGGCCGATGTCGCCGATCTCGCCTGCGATTGTGTAGGCCAGAAGCGGGCCCACGCCGGGAACGGTCAGCAGTAGTGGGATGTAGGGGTGGTCCGGCCCGAGACCCCGTAGGTCGGCCTCAGCGGCGGCGATCTCGACGTTGAGGTCATCGATCATCCGCATGCTCGTGGTCAGCGTGCCTGCCCAAGGCTCGGGAATGGTGAGCCGTCCCAGGATCTCGCGTCCCTGTGTGCCGAACAGATCGCTTACCGGGACTGAGTAACCGAATGTCATCAGCGTGGCATGGATGCGGTTCTTCAACGCGGTGCGGTGGTGCACGAGATGGAGCCGGAAACGGGCTCTCTCGCGCTCGGCACGGATCGTCGGATCGGGCAGCCAGATCTCGGGCACGAGGTCCCGTCGGGCCAGCTCGGCCAGGACATGAGCGTCGATCCTGTCGGTCTTGGCTGCGAGCGGAGCTAGACCCTTGACCTTCACGGCGTCTGCGATGGCGACGTCCCAGCCCCAGCGCTCGAGCTGGTCGTGGACGAAGCGAGCGCCAGTCATCGACTCTATGGCCGCAGTCACCTCCTGGCCGTGGAGCAGAACGTGGGTCGCGAGGGTGCGCAGAGCGTCTGAGTCGGGGTGAACGGCTGTCACCTCGATGGACCGGCCATCCTCGTCGAGCACGTGCACATCAAGCCTCTGGCGCGACAGATCCAATCCGGCGTACAACATGGCGTGGAGCCTCCCGGTGCTGGTTGCTCTGACAACCCAACGTTGTCACCGGCGAGGCTCCTATTCCTGATATTCCATGGTGGAGGGCCGTACGGCCACGGAGAGTCAGAGTCCGAGCCAGCGTCGCCAGCGCGGTTTGCGCGGGATGTCAGCGATACGAGTTCGCAAAGCGTGCCCGAGCGACCGGGCCCGAGGACGAGCATCATGTCCCGCGTCTCGGTGGTTACCGCGGAGCTGCCCTGTCGGCGCGTGCCAATCGAGCGCCCGGGCCTAAGTCGAGCGCCATCGAGCTTCCCCCTGGCTCAACAGGGGAATTCGACGGGATTGCGCACAGTTTTATCGTTGCCTCCGTTCGGTTTGGCCTAACTTTTAGGCAATATCTGGCATCTTGACGCTTTATTGAGGGTTGCAACAGGTCCGCGACTCCAGAGTGACCACGAGGCCGGGTGCGCAGTTGGTAGCGGGCCTCCACCGGAGTAGTGCACAAGGAAGCCTGGGGGGGAAGGGAGGTTGACTTCCGAAGTAGCCAGGTCTTGCGCCTGCCCCTGTCGTTCGCCGGTCTCTGAGCCTTTTCGCGAGCCAGAGCAATGTCTATGCCGAATGCAACGTCCAATCCGCATCCCTTTCTTGGCATCTGGCGAACAGCTGTCCATCGGCTGGGGAAGTTCTCGACGGCAGAGGGTGGCCGGGCCAAGGAGGAATTCCTTTCCAAGATGGCGAGTTCAAACCCTCCCCGAGCGGAGGAATTTGGCTCGCTCCTCACTCTGTTGCGTGAGGGGGCAGTTGACATCCAATGCCCAGCCAGCTTCACCACCAACGGCGTCTACTACGCCACGGTCAGTTGTGCCGGACAGGAGATAGGCGCCGTCTACAAGCCGGCCAAGGAGGAAACCCCGCTCAGTGATTTTCCAACAGGGACGCTTGCCTTCCGGGAGGCAGCCGCTTTCCTGGTCAGCGAGACTCTCGGCTGGCATCTCGTGCCGCCCACGGTCTACCGCGACGAGGCACCACTCGGTCCCGGTGCTCTCCAGGTCTATGTCAACAAGCCCTCGGACTACTACTCGGCTGACTTCTCAGAACGAGACAGGACGGCACTGGAGCGTGTGGCCCTGTTTGACCTGCTTACCAACAATGCCGACCGCAAACGAGCGCACCTCTTGCCCGGCAACTCCGGAAGACTGTGGTCAATCGACCACGGCCTCTGCTTCCATCAGCGAATGCTGGTGCGCACGTTTATCGAGGAGTTTGATGGCCAGCCCATTCCCGAGGACCTGCTGGGCGACGTGGCCGCCTTCCGGCAGTGGCTGGAATCAGACCAGCAGATGGCCGCTGCCCTCGCGACCCTCCTGTCAGCGCCCGAAATGGCAGCGCTACACTGTCGCGCCGACCAACTGCTGACCTCAAAGCGTTATGCGGGCCACCCTCACCGACTGGGGCCCACGATTCGTTGAAGGGAAGAGACGAACCCATGTTCCAAGAACCTGCCGACGTAGTGGATGCCCTGATCCGCCAGAACTACATCTCTTCGACCAAGGTCGGCACCGTCCTATACATGGCCGAGAAGTTGGGCAAACCGGTGCTGGCCGAAGGCCCGGCGGGTGTGGGCAAGACCGAGTTGGCCAAGGTCTGGGCCGCGGCCACCGGCCGCCCATTGATCCGGCTGCAGTGCTACGAGGGCCTCGATGAGACCAAGGCGTTGTATGAGTGGGAGTACGCCAAGCAGATGCTCTATACCCAGCTCCTGCGAGACAAGCTGAGCGATCTGTTGGCAGGCACAACCACACTGGCCGGTGCTGCCGACAGACTCGCCAGCGAAGAGGACGTCTTCTTCTCCCGGCGCTTCCTGCTCCCCCGACCGTTGCTGCAGGCGATCCTCTCCGAGACCCCCGCCACCCTGCTGGTGGATGAGATCGACCGGGCCGACGTGGAATTCGAGGCGTTCCTGCTGGAGATCCTCTCGGATTTCCAGGTCTCGGTGCCCGAGCTGGGCACGCTCGTGGCCAGGCATCCTCCGTTGGTGGTGCTGACCTCCAACAACACGCGCGAGCTCTCCGAGGCGCTCAAGCGGCGCTGCGTCTACATCTACCTCGACTACCCCTCCCTCGAGGCCGAACTGCGGATCGTCCGCCTGAAGGTGCCCGACCTCGCACCGCACCTGGCCCAGAAGGCAGTCGAGTTCGTGCAGCAGTTGCGGAAGCTGGACCTGCGGAAGCAGCCGTCGGTGAGCGAGACACTCGATTGGGCTCGAGCCTTGGTCTTCCTCAACACTAGGGCGCTCGATCCGGAGACCCTCGAGGCCACCATGTCTCTCCTGCTCAAGCAAGAGGCCGACCAGCAGCGCGTGCGGCACGAGATGGCGCGGGACGGCAAGGGCCGAAGCGGGACGGCCCTCGGGGAGATCGGCCGGGCGCTGGCCCCAGGACCATCGTCAGAGGCGCAGTCGCCAGAGGATTGAGGGAGCGGCGCTCGTGGACAGACGCCTCGTGGCCTTCATCACCGATCTGCGCGCATCAGGAGTGCGCATCTCGCTGGCCGAGAGTCAGGATGCCGCTCGCGGCCTGGTTCACCTCCCGACGCTGCCACGCGAGACCTTCCGTGCAGCGCTGCAAACGACGCTCGTCAAGGACCACACCGATGACCCGATCTTCGACAAGCTCTTCTCGCTCCACTTCTCCGCCACGCCCAAGTTCAGGTCGCCTGAGGATGTGCTCTCGCCTGACGAGCAACGCATGCTGGAGGAGGCCCTGCGCGCTACAGCCACCAACTCCAACCCCAACCGCCTGCTCCGGCAACTGGCCTCCGCGAAGAACCCTACATATACGGAAGTCAATCTCCGCGCGCAGCAAGCCCGTCGCACCCCTATGGGGATGATATTGGAGCGGTTTGGCGTCACACGGGCGGCGCACCGCCGGATGGGACTCGGCCAGATGGAGGCCGAGGTCGACCTGCTGACACAGAACCTGGCGGCCCAGGGAATGGACCCCACCGGGATGGAGGATGTTCAACGCTTGGTCAGCTACAACGAGGTGGTACTGACCGAGATGGTGGGAACATTCGCGGGGCAGAATCCCGGCCTGCCGCAATCGGCGGTGTCGAGCAGCGGCGACCTGGACCCATCGCTACTCAACACCTCGGTCTGGACAGACCTGCTGGTGCGCACGTTCGCCGGGCTTTCCGAAGCCGAGGCGCACGCCCTGCGTTGGGAAGTGCGGCGACTGGGGAGGAAGCTGCGCGCGCGCGCTGCCCTGCGGCAGAAGAGAGGCGCAGGCAAGGCACTTGACGCCAAGACTACGCTGCGGGCTAGCCTTCGCGCTGGCGGTGTCCCCTTTCGCCTCTATCACAGGAAGAAACACCTCAAACCCAAGTTCGTCTTGATCTGTGACGTTTCTGGCTCCATGGGCACGGCGGCGGAATTCATGCTGCGGCTGATGTTCGAGATGCAGGAACAGACCACCAAGCTGCGCTCATTCGCCTTCAAGGATCACATCCAGGACGTTACCGACGAATTCGTCCGGCTTCATCCCGACAGGACGGTTCTGCAGATCTTGGAGCGCTTCCCGTTCCCCTACTACTCCGACACGGATCTGGGGCGGAGCCTGGCGGAGTTCTGCGAGCACTTCATCGATGTAGTTGACCGCCACACGGTCCTCGTCTTCCTGGGTGATGCGCGAAACAACGGGAATGACCCCCGGCTTGACCTGTTCGATCGGATAGGGCGTCGCGCCCGGCAGGTCGTCTGGTTCAATCCTGCGCCTCGGGAACAGTGGGGTAAAGGTGATAGCGACATGCTCCGGTATGCGCCGTTGTGTACGACCGTGCATCAGATCAGCAATCTAGCCCAACTCACAGAGGCGGTGGATGGACTCTTCATGCCAGGCTGAGAGAGTCGCCAGTGGCCCCCAGTCTTAAATCCCAAATGCCATAGCGGTTGATCAGGAGGCCCTAGATGCCACTCTGCATCTCCTCCTCAAGTACGAGGCAGACGTGTAGCGGCCTTGCGCGACGTGCCACAGGGCAACAAGCCTGGTCGAAGCGAGGCGGCGTTGAGCGACCTTCGCCGGATGCTCGATGGATCCTCGCCTACGGCGGACGATTGAAAGAGTGGAGCTGATGGAAGATCGCCTCGTCAAGTTCATCGCCGACCTGCGGTCCGCCGGTGTGCGCGTCTCGCTCGCGGAGAGTCAAGACGCAGCCCGCGCCGTGACCCAGCTCGACACGTTGGATCCTGAGACCTTCTGCGCCGCGCTCCGAACCACGCTCATCAAAGAACACTCCGATGATCGAATATTCGACAAACTCTTCCCCCTCTACTTTCGCGCCAGTTCCCCTCCCTTTCTGTCGCCTGCGCGCGCGCTCTCCCCGGACCAGCGAGAGATGATGGAGGTGGCTCTACAGGCCCTGGCTGGCGATTCAAGTCGTTTGCTCCGTCTGCTGGCTTCCGGCCTGAGCCCGACGCTCGGGGAGTTGAGTCGTTACGCTGAGGAAGCCAGGAATGCGCCGCTGGGGGTGCTGGCCAGTCCGCCGAGGCTCACTCAAGCGGTCCTCCGCCGGGTGGGTGTGGCCAAGCTGGACGAGCAGATCGACCAGTTGTCGCAGCAACTGGTCGATCTGGGAATGTCCCCGGCCGGGTTGGAGGATGTTCGGAGTCTCATTGCCGCCAACCGAGAGGCTCTGGCCGCGTTGGCAGAGCAGATCGTGCGACAAGCCGCAGCTCGCGAGCTGCCGGAACTGTTCAGGGATGAGCTGAATACTGCGGCGCTGATGCTGCACTCCTTTGACGGGCTTTCCCAAGCCGAGGCACACGCTCTGCGCCAAGAGGTGAGACGACTCGGCAGAAGGCTACGCTCGCGCGCCGCACTGCGGCAGAAGAAAGGGGCCGGCAAGACCCTTGACGCCAAGACAACACTACGGGCTAGCCTTCCGACTGGCGGCGTCCCCTTCCACTTGCACTTTCGCAGAAAGCATCTCAAGCCGAGATTCGTCCTTATCTGCGACGTTTCGACCTCGATGCGCCCGGCTGCAGACTTCATGCTGCGATTGATGTATGAGATGCAAGGCCAGATCACGAAGGTACGCTCGTTTGCCTTCAACCGGGGCATCGAGGAAGTGTCGGGCGAGTTCGTACGGTATCGTCCGGACAGGACGATCCAACAGATCCTGGGCCGCATCCCGCCCGGATCCTATGCCACCGATCTGGGCGGGAGTCTTGCCGACTTCCGTGAGCACTTCATAGATGCGGTAGACCGGCGCACGACGATCGTCTTCCTCGGTGATGGCCGCAACAATGGGAGGAACCCCCGGCTCGACTTGTTCGACCAGATCAAACGTCGGGCCAGGCAGGTCGTCTGGTTCAACCCCGAGCCTCGCTCCCAGTGGGGCACAGGCGACAGTGACATGCTCCGATACGCGCCGTTGTGCGCGACCGTACATCAAGTCAGCAATCTAGCCCAACTCACAGAGGCAGTGGATGGGCTCTTTGCGGCACGTTGAGAGAGCGGGCTCGATTGCCTCGTGCCCCCGGCTCGGTCGCAGGAGAGGCGTCCTCATCGAAGTCCGACGCATCGTCCTAGCCGGCGCTGACGCCGGCGCCAACATCGGCCGTCACGCCGACACCGCGCCGCGCCGCAATCCTCACGCCCACGCCACGCCTTTGCTAGCGGTCACATCTTCGGGAAGAGACCGCCCTCCGCATTGAACTAACCTGCCCGCTTTGCTCGGAGCCCGCACTTGCCAGGCTCAGGAAGGACAACCGAGGCGTCATGAACATCGACGATGTGCACCGAGTCCTGATCATTGGCAGTGGCACGATGGGCCTGCAGATCGGGCTGCAGTGCGCCACGCATGGATACGAGGTCGTGCTATACGACATCGATCCGGCCGCCCTGGAAGCGGGGATAGCGCGCCTCCGCGCCTGCGCGGACGAGCAGGTCTGGATGGGCGTCATCGATGCTGCCGGGCGCGAGCGAGCGCTGGGAAGAATCGCTCAGACGACCGATCCTGCGATCGCGGCAACCGACGCGGACCTCGTGAGCGAGTCCGTGCCCGAGGACCCAGAGCTCAAGGGACGCGTGCTGGGGCAGTTCGATGCCCTGTGCCCGCAGCGGACGATCTTCACCACCAACACGTCCACCCTGCTGCCATCCATGTTCGCCGCTGCGACGGGCCGGCCCGACCGCTTTGCAGCCCTCCACTTTCACGGGCCGGTTTGGTCGTCGAACGTGGTGGACGTCATGCCCCATCCCGGCACCTCGCCCGAGACGACCGAGCTGCTAGTCGTCTTCGCCCGACGGATCGGGCAGATCACGATCCACCTGCGCAAGGAGAGTTCCGGCTACGTCTTCAACGCGATCTTCAATGCAGCCAATGGCGCTGCGATCGCGCTCGTAGCCAACGGGATCGCCTCGATCGAGGACGTCGACCGGGCCTGGATGGGCGTCATGAAGATGTCGATCGGACCCTTCGGGATGCTTGACGGAGTCGGCCTCGATACTGTCCGGGACATCACCGACTATTGGGCTCGGTGGACCGGCGATGCCCAGACGCGGAAGAACGCCGACTTCGTCAAGACGTACGTCGACCGGGGGTGCTTAGGCGTCAAGACTGGCGAGGGCTTCTACCGCTACCCGAATCCTGCCTGGGCAGTACGAGGCTTCGTCGAGGGCGAGTCTCGGACGTAGCGGCGACGGCTGGTGGCAGGCACCGCAAAGCCCGTCGGTCGGCCGGGATAGGCGGGGCCTCTCCGGTGGCTCGGCCCAGAAGGACCGCTGCAGGGACAGAAGCACAGGGGACAGAAGTGGAACCTGAGTCACGCCACGTGGACATCTGGAGTGACGGCACCCGGCTCTCGGGCGATCTCTGGCGGCCCGGGGGGTCCGAGGCCAACGACAAGCTCCCGGCGATCATCCTCTGCCACGGGTGGGGCGGCATCCGGTCCCACCTGAACGCAGCCTACGCAGCTCACTTCGCGAGGGCCGGCTACGTGGTCCTGACGTTCGACTACCGCGGCTGGGGAGACAGCGACAGCCGTCTCGTCATCAAGGGAGCAGTCCCCGTTCCCGATGCGAACGGGGAGGCGACCGTCCGCGTTCGGCTCATTCGTGAGCTGGTGGACCCGTTCGACCAGACCGAGGACATTGTCCACTGCATCGACTTCCTCACGGGAGAGCCCGGCGTCAACCCGGAGCGCATCGGCCTGTGGGGCACAAGCTTCGTGGGTGGCCACGTCCTCTACGTGGCCACCCACGACGGCCGGCCGAGCTGCATCGTCAGTCAGGTCCCGTCCATGGACGGAGGCTGGGTGAACGGGTTCTTCAGCCCGCGCAGGCAGGCCATTCAGCGAGCCCGCGGTGAGATCGATCCGGTGCCCCAGGGCGTCGACCGGATCGGCAGCCTCGAGGGCACGCCGTTCCTGTCTCGGATCGCGGACTACCACCCCGTGGACTTCGCCGGACAGCTGAGAATTCCCATCCTCATTATCGTGGCGGACAGCGATGAGCTCACCGACAACAGTCTTCACGGGAGGAGGGTGTTCGACATCGTCAAGAACATGGTGCCAGCGCGGTACGAGGCGTTCGCAGGGACCCACTTCGACATCTACGAGAAGGGCCGAGCGGAGTCGATCCGGATGGCAATCTCCTGGTTCGGCGAGCACCTGTAGGCTGCAGTCAGGCGGACCTTAGCGCTATGGCCGAATCCTCCAGTGTCTTTGACTTCGCTGCTCGATTGCTGAGTGAACGGCATGAGGGGCGCCTTCCATGGTGAGAACGTGGAGGCGTCCAGCAGCCAGCACCAGGAGGCCCGAGAGATGTTGTTCGCAGGAAGCAACCTCGGACGCCCTGAACCGGCATACTGGTCTCTGAGCCGGGCGGATGTGCCCGCATCCGGCGCCGACCTATCGGTCGGGACCGCGGGAGCAGCTTGCTGACGGGGTGAGCCGTGCGGGGCGTGGACGAGGCTGATCAAAGCGACATCACGACGCCCGCTCATCGCTCGCTGCTCAGCACATTGCGACGCGAAGGCCCGCTGACGCTTGCAGCGATAACCTCGCGGGTCGGCTTGAGCCGATCCGCTGTCATGTATCACCTCCAGGTGCTGAGCCGTTCTGGGCTCGTGGAGAGGCGGTCGGTCCGGCACGGGGTCGGACGGCCACACGACCTGTACGACGTCACGTCCCGTGCGCAATCGATGCCCCCGACCGACTACCGCGGGCTCGCGCAATCGCTCCTGGAAGCTGCTCGCGAGATCGGCGGGCGGGGCCTCGAAGCGAGAATGTTCGAGGAGCGGCGCCGCGGGCAACTCGCCATTGTCCAGCAGCGGCTGAGGGAATCCGGACTCGCGTCTGCATCGATCTTCGAGCGCGCGAAGATCCTCGCGCAGTTCTTGGACGAGCTTGGGTATGAGTGTGGCGTCGATCGTCGCGGCGCGGTCAGGGTGTGCGCACACCACTGCCCCGTCCTCGGCATCGCCGCCACGGCTCCGGCTGCCTGTGAAGCGGAAGTATGGCTGATCGCCGATGCCCTGGATGCGGATGTCACCCGCGAGACTCACATCGCCTCTGGTGCGCGCAGCTGCACCTACCGGGTCCGCGCCAGAGGCTGGGATTCGCGCGGCTGGGACGTCTCACAGTACGTCTCCGGCGGCTCAGGTGGCGCGGTGGAACCGAGCGACGACTCCTATCGCTAACCACTGATGCGCCGGTGCCCGCGGCCGCCCTGCGTACTACCGTAACGTGTACGACTGGAGGCGATCCCGCCTCTTCGCCGGTCGCCAGGGGCCGTTCACGATCGCGGGTTAGTGACGATCACAGGACGCGAGTCTGCGAGTCCGTACACTCAACGACGACGGCGGCTCTGGGGATCGTGACTGTGGCCGGATGCCAGGGCAGTCAGCTCCTGCCCTTCCGGCCGGCGGGCGATCCAGTGAACCTCGCCGGTAGACTGGTCCTCAAGGAAGGCAGCACGCTGAGTACCGCGCGGCTCCAACGCGGTGAGTTCGTCCTGGATCGACAGGAAGTGCAGCGTCGCCATGCGTCCTGCGGCGTGGAATTCCGCCAGACGCTCATAGACCCGGCCGTCGCCATCGTTGGCAAACGGAAGTACGACCACAGCCTGTCCCCAATGCATCCCCAGGCCGAAGACGGCGAAGACCTCAGAAGGCGTTGTGACCGTGTCCACCTCCGACGCCGCAATGACCACAGCTTCGGGTCTGGATAGGGGCAGCGACAAGGGCGCGGTTCCCAAACGCAGGATGAGTGTGGGCGGTAGGCACTGCGTCGCATCCAAGAGAAGAGTCCGCACACGGGCGGCGCCC
>Ga0187853_10002983_pt1 | contig 13462 bp, 7 predicted proteins | sample June2016WEW_6_10_2_FD_132417 | JGI IMG/M metagenome (GOLD analysis project Ga0187853, IMG submission 132417) | Peatland microbial communities from SPRUCE experiment site at the Marcell Experimental Forest, Minnesota, USA - June2016WEW_6_100 | ecosystem: Environmental > Terrestrial > Soil >... | reverse complement strand
TATGCTCTTGAGATATTAGAGCAATACCGTAATCAAATTTCAGATGATATGTATTTACGTCTACGAAAGATAATTGAATAATGCCCGTCCTGAGTCAAAGTCAAATAGCTGAAGCTATGGTACAGCAGATTCGTCTGCTCAAGCCAACCATCTCTGCCGAAGTAGGAACGCCCGAGCGTCTTATATTCGATACAGTATCGAACGCCATCGCCGAAAGCTCTATCGACCTTATAGGGCTCCAGGAAGCTCTTAACGTGGATAGCAAGTTTGGTGCAAACCTAACCAACTTCATGTCGCTCTTTGGATTCGAACGACAAAAGGCTACTATTGCTACGGGGTTTGTCAAGTTCAAGCGCAATTCTCCCGCGACTGTCAATATCGTTATTCCATCTGGTGTAATCCTCAAGTCTCATATATCGACGGCTACAGATGGCATCCTGCCCGAATTCGTAACTACTTCAACGGTCACATTACATGTTGGTGAATCTGAAACAGCATTGGTTCCTATCAAGGCCAAAAATCCAGGCTCTATAGGTAATGTTCCTGCCGAAGCGGTCACGATTATGTCGTTTGCGCCAGTATTGGGAATCACGGGAGTCACGAATCCAGCGGCAACAACTGGAGGTACCGACCAAGAAGACGATAACAGCCTCAAGACACGTTTCAAGAATACCGTCTTCCGAAACCTCGCAGGTACCGAAGACCAATTCCTCGCGTTGTCTGTAGCGACTGCCTATAGCACCAAGGCTAATGTCATTGGACCGATTTCCAAATACCAAGAGTATATTCAGGTCCCAACAGGCAATGACCAAGGTCAGTACCCTTATGGAGGGGGTGCATCGTACTATGGCTATCCATATCCGTTGATGGTACGCGGTTCTGGTAAAGACAAAAGTAATATAATCACCATCCCATCTACTATCGGAATCAAAAAAGGTGACCCTGTCGAGGTATATAAAGCCGAAGATAGTCCAGCCTTAGCCACCTTTGGCATTGTCTCATCAATAAAATCCTCGACAGAAATTGTTATCTCTAACCCAGTTACAGAAGGCGACGTAACAGACGGTTGGGTCTTTATCGGTAAATATCTACCTTACTATGAAACTCTAGTCAATAGTTGGACTACCGCCCTATCTACTAATCCATTTGCTAAGGAAATCTGGAAAGGATTACCAGTCTTTATCTCCGATACCACTTCTGGTATTAGCAAATTCTTTTTCCGTGAAAGCGTAGACTTCAATTTCAACTATCCGCCGCTTCTCCAGGGCGATACTCTGCGCGCCATGATTGATGGTACGGGTGTAGACCCCCGAACAAATATCACTGGCAAAAACCAGCCAAATATAACTTTCACCAATGTCTACGAAGGCGGACAAGAAGGTATCACGGGTATATCTCCTGAAGCTATTATACTCCTTGAATACGCATATACATCGTCGGCTTCGCGCAACAGCGTCGAACATAATGTCACAAATGCAATTGATGTATATATCGACGGCACAAACGAACAATCTACTTCGACGATTTTCACCGCTCCGTTGGCAGGAAACTCCCAAGCATTTGTGGATGACCCAACGAGCATGTACTACTATGAGAATTACCGACGCGATGGTGAAACTACCAAGCGACCGCTCGAAGGTAATATACTAACTACGCTTTTTGCTCTTCCCGTACTTGCTATTCCAGCACAAATCACGATTGGCGAAAGTAAATACTACCGAGGGGTCCACTATTGGCTGGTACATGATGTTTCGGGTTACGGAGGTACAGTTAGGGCGCGCGATGGCATTGAGTGGAGCGCTACGATTCCTGGAAGTAAAGGGGGAGCAGAAGAAGGCCCTCCGACTAAAATAAAACCAGAGCCCGAATACAAAGGTAAATTGTTTAGCGAACAAACAAGTCCGACATTGATTGAAGTCGAACCATATTTCTACGACCAGAATATCGAAGACCTACAGGCAGCGCTAGAGGCTAGTAGACAGATTACTACCGATGTACTTGCGCATAAGGCCCGCACTCGATATTTCAAGCTCGGCATTACCGTAGTTTATGCTTCACAAGTCACACCATCTACGGTCAATAATTCAATTCATGAAGCTATTGAAACGTTCTTTGCCAATCAGTATTTTGGTAGCGTTATTCGCCTCTCCGACCTTCTTGCACAGATTCATAATGTGGCTGGTGTACAAAACGTGCGTTGGTCTAATGACGTATCGAACGACCCGAACCTTATTCGCGTGTGGCAAACGGATATCAATGGTCAACCATTAGAGGGAATCTTCTTCGACCGTATTCAATGGGGTAGCGCAACTCAAAAGGAGATTCAAGCTCTGTATGTAGTCGGACATCCAGAACGAGGCTCATATAAGATTGTATATGGCTCGGGAGAATCCAAAGAAACGAAAGAAATCAAACCTCTCGAAGAAGGTACAACCGCCGCAATACTTGAAACGCGAATCAATGAAGTTATAAGCCCCGAAACAGTCAAAGTAAGCGAAGACCCCCGCTCAACTACGGGCGTTACCGAACCTATCCGTTCTTTTCGCATCGAATACAAAGCGGTTGGTAAACGTGAATACGCAACCAGCAGTGAACATGGGCTTCCAACCATATTTTACCCACCTGCCCCAACGGACAAACCGTTTGCGGGTGGCGAATATACCTTCGATTCTGACTTCTTCCTGCGCGATGATGAGCTACCCGCGCTGCCAACGGGAATGCAGGAAGGAGATACACTTCCTGGCCTTATTATCAAGTCGCGGGCAGAGGGAACATGGGGTAAGGCGTGATGTCCGAACCTCTTGGAACAACAGTAGAAACTCCAGATATCACGACTGTTATCAATCAACAGGTGTTTATTGAGCCGTTGGGTGGACCTAAACATCCTGTTAGTTATCTTGACGCTTTCCCAGAAACTCTATATAACAAGTCGCTCGACTCTAATTTAGTCGCTCTCATATATACGCTGCTTGGACCTGCGGGCGTAGGTACATTAAAGCAGAATTATTTAGAGGCTCGCCTCAATATCGAAGCCAACGGTCTACGCACAACAGAACTTGATGCTTTCTATGCCGAACCATTCTCCTTTGCTCGTCTAGCCTTTGAGACCTATACCGATGACACGGAAGGACTCCTAAATAACGAACAATGGGAGAAAATCCAGGAATCCGATTCGTCTTATAAGAATCGCGCCATAAACTATCTCAAGGCCGTACGCGCTGGAGGAACATTGCTCGGTATCAGCCTTGCAGCTAAGTCGGCGCTCAATCGCTCAGTTGAAATTATAGAGAACTATCATGCTCTGTACGATGGCTTCTCCGACGACCCGCTTGGACTTGAAGTTATCGGCTTGACTAAATCAACAGAGGAGATAATTCTTCTGCCACGCCAAGAGCATCCACAAAGCTCACAGCAAACAATCTCTACCGAGGAAGGTAACGCCATTGCAGGTACGTTCAAGCTTACAATGCCGCTTGGACCAAACGGAAAAGGCGAAGAAGTTCAGAATACAACGACAACCTACCCTTTGGCCTTTGACGTAGATTTCGAAGAACTTATGCTTGCGCTTGAAGCCCTGCCAGTCATCGGAAGTAAAAATGTATCGGTTACGGGCGGGCCGTTTCCTGGCAACCCATTGGTTATCAGTTTTATTAACGAATTGGCAGATAAGCCTATGCCTCAATTCCTTATCACGCAAAACTCTCTGGCCGACAACGAAGAACATCCTATTGAGATTGAAGTCGAAGTTAACCAAGTAGGAGCTTCTGCCGACGGAGAGGATGCGGTAATCCCTATTGAAGATTGGTATTTTGCTCAAGACGCCATCAACAATATCAAGCCAGTCACCTGTATTCCTACGCCAGGCAAAGCTCCTGGTTTGACCAAACGTCAGATTCCTAACGCTTCTTTTGCCGACTCAGAATTCGTCGAAGTTCTGCGCTACGTGACAGGCAAGCGTGGTCTCCCATGGCCCCCTATTAGCTCAACCACCTGGATTGAACCAGGCGTAGAGAACGAGGCTCCTGTGGCTATCAACGGGCAACACGCTAACTACGTCAATTTCCATAACGTTGCTGCGGCAGTAGCCTATACGGAAGAGGGGGCAGAACATCTAGAAGAAGTAGAGAACTATGCAGATGAACATATCGGCATTTATTCGCCTGCGCAACGAGCGCAATATCCATTTCTTGCCAAATTCCAAAGTCCGTTAGAGGAATTCAAAGCTATTGATGCCGCCGTTAATCCCCCAGAACCGCTCACGACAAAGGTAGGTCCCGAACCCCTAGTCAACTACGTCTATCCCGCCGTCTATCAAAACCTCACTCAGATTTCGGGAGCGCCTTCTGAAACGGCACCATTTTGGTCATCTTTGGAACGTTTGACAGGAACCGATTATCTAGAGATCGACCTAGGTACCGTACAAGCCGTCAACTTTCTTTCATTCGAAGCCTCACAAAAGCCTTTCCAAATCTCAGCTAGCTACGACCTTCTTGATGCCGCTCCAATGCGAAGTTTTATTCCTGTAAAACTTGTCAGCGAACGTAAAGCTACATCAACTCAGAGTACGTCTTACGAAGCTAAGAACATCAATCAGTGGTCGATTATCACAATGAATGTTGAGACATCACTAAGCGCCATGATTTACACGCGCTTTGTTCGTTTTGAGTTTACCCGTCCTGAAGAAGGTTTGCCGTTTCCGTATAGCGCCGAGGTACGTAATCTGCGCATTGGCCGTAACGTTGCGCCTTAGAACTGATACCCAAGGAATACGGTCGCTACGCCTTGAGTTCGGGAATGAAAGGAGAATCTACATAACTCCCTGACCGCCGATTCGATATCAGTAATGGACAGTATAGCACACGACTAGACTACTTCGGAGCCATAATCCATGATGGCAAACGTGTGTGCTGAATACTCAGGAGTTGTGATTGACCAAAACGTCGTCACAGGCTCTCTTACGCCCAACAACAGCTTCTATTACCAAGAGTTCCGTCTACCAGAAGATTACTTACGCGGCGTCAAAATTGGACAGACTCGTTTCCCTGGTATCTCAGGCTTTCAACTTCTTGCCGCCATAGAAGAAGACGCCGCGACTATATGCACTCTCAATTACACGATTGAACAACATAATTTCGGCAATTCTGCTTGGGAGGTACTGGCTAAAGGCACCGTCACAGGGGCACAGGCGGAAGGAGAACGTATTTGGATTGATGCGATTCTCGACCAAGAAATTGAAGTTACCGCAAGCATGACAACTAATGTCTCTGAGCTACGCATCGGCTTCCAAATCGTGTCGGGAATAGAAAAGCTTTACTACGCGCAACCAAACCCTCTGCCAGGGTTCGTAGAAGCCCTCCAGAGCGACGGGAAAGCCCTTCTGACGCCATCTGCGTCTTTTGCCTTCCGACTCCTCGCATTGACCGCTGATTCTGGTACGGACTTCTTAGGCGACCCCTATCGCTCCGTTGCAATTCATTCCAGCGCACAAGCCCCTGTCGGAGAGAACACAAACTCGGGTTATTGGCTCTCAGCACCACAGCCATCTAAGTTCGCCGTCACGAGTCATTACTCCGATTTGCGCACTTTTCCTTCAACACCAAGATACGGCGTAATCAATACATTGCTAAATCCCAGCTTTGAGTATGACGTAGTGGGTGGTCAACCTTTCGGGTGGTTTATCAATCCGCCGCTGGAAGAACTGCAACCCGAATTAGTTGGGTCTCCTAAAGTAATAGATTGGATACAACCACTTCAGGCACAACTTTCATCTTCAGGTTTTATACCCACTTTAGAAGAAGAATCGTTACTCGAAGAATTGTCACCTAAAGCCCCTGAACCAGCAAAAGCGCTATTTACAATTCAGCCCCTGGATGCCCTTTTGCGATTTGATACCTACGAAAGCAAAGCTACGCTCAAGGTCATTGAAGCTATCGAAGCTCCTCGCGGGGATAACGTACTCGAAGTCAAAACCATAGCTCATACCAAAGAACATTTTTATGAACCAGAAGGAACGTATGCTCAAATCGCCGTATGGTTAGGCAAACCAATAACTTTCTCCGTTTGGGTCCGTAGTAACGTAGGCAAATACTTTTTAGTCCTTGAAGTTGGGGATTCGACAGTTGGGAAATCCGAACAAGTTGTTGAAGTTGATGCAGAATGGCAAAGATTCTCTGTCACATTGACCCCTATTGAAAATGGTACCACAACGGTAGCGGTCCGCACTCTCGCTAACGAAACAACTGCGCGTATCTTCTACATAGACGGCGCTATGACTAACAAGGGAATTAAAGCAGCGCCTTACATCGACGGCGATAGTCCTAGTTGTAAATGGGAAAACCAGAGAGGTCGTTCTGCTTCTATTGAATTGGTGGAACCCGAGTTGGAAGATAATGCCGTCGTTATTGACAGTATTATTCTTGACCCTATTACTCCTGGCGTAGCATTCAACATTTATTACACTAACGATTTGACAGGAACAATAGAAGGAGAAATGACAGAAGAAGAGTGGGAACAAAAGCTCTGGGTTCACGTTCCGCAATCTTATGTCACGTCAGTTAAGACGACCTATGTACTACCAGAACCGATTACGGCCAAGTTCATAAAGATTGAGTTCAGCCAACTGCAAGCTCGCCCATATGAACCAGGCGATTACCAAAAGCCTACTACTTATAAGCTATTCCCCGATTGGGCGGCGACTCCGTTCTTGGCAGAAGTTGCTCTTCCAGCTTTTACGGCTAAGCGCGTCGGGGTTGTTTACGATGCCCTTGAACTAGGCTACAAGCCGCTTCTTGATGACCTTATTCAAGGCCCATCTTCACCAGAACATCCAACACCTACGCCATCTATCGCACCGCCTGCATCGAATCGTGTTGACCCAGAAACTCTGCGGATGATTGAAACAACGCTCAACACCTATACCAAGCCGCCAGCGGCACGAGGAGACCCTCTTACGCTTCTCGGCGCACGTGCCGCTACTAGCGCTAACAATGCGCCTAGCTATCCCGTCGAGGGTGAACCTCAGTTCCGTGGTAATCCAAGCATGGCAGTATCGGGATTGAATCGCCAGGCAATCGTTTTCGATGAATCAATGCCCGTGATGTATTTCTGGGTTACTTGTCGTCATGAATATAAGGAACTGAATGCGCTTTTCGAAAACGACCGTGCATACTTCGCGGGACTGAAAGAACTCGCTTTCTTACGGAGTCAGTTCTCAGTTACCGCCGATACAGAATTGTATATCGAGGCAGGTACGGACGATACCAACACGGAACTAAGCGATTTCAATGTTGAAACATTTCCCGTCGAACTTGATGGTGTCGTTTATGGCGAAGAATCGGTTTGGTTTCCGTATTAGTCGTTTATTTTAAGAGCTTCGTCGTATGCTTTTCGCGCTAAAGCGGTTTTTTCTTCAAACTTTTTTGTTGCTGGGGCGATTTCTTTATTGAACTCACTCAACGCTGGAGCAGTCGCCTCATGGTACTCTTGCCACGCTGCAACAATGACCTCATAGCGCGCCTTATCTGCTGCTTTTTGTTTATCATCTAATTCATTTTGTTCTGTTATTTTGTTCTCCAATTGGTCCGCTTGTTTTTGAGTAAATACAATCCAATCCTCATTAGTCATTCCCTTACAGGATATAGGAACAGTTTTATCGGTAACTAATATAACCGTCATGATTTAGCTGGCGGTAGTTGATGATTTACAATATGGACGAAGAGTTTCATCGGTCTTGCTCCAGGGCCTTTCGTTTCTCAGTATAGCACATGACTAGACTACTTCGGCGGCGTAATGAACGATGGCTCACAATGCTTGAACGAAAACGATCCAATATCCCACTTACTGAGGAGTTTACCGAGCGCGAATGGCTCTACTACGACTCCTACGAAAAAGAAACCAAAGAACAGTTGCCATATCAACGACACGTTGATTTGCGTACATTCTTGTCTGCGTCAGAAGAGAATTGGACAGAAGGAGAATATGGCTACAACGCTATCTTTGCAAATTATCCTGCGTTAGGACTGCCAATTGAAAACACTACGGAAACCGAATCGTGTACGCCAATACACCCGATTGATTTACTCACAGGCTTCTCGGATACTGACTACTTCACATTTGGATTGCCTACATTTCCGTTATCAAAGGTTAATCTTGTTCAGAGTCGAATCGAAATCACATCCGACCCAGAAGGGCATTGCTCTAACACAAAACTAACAGCGGTTGTATCTCTCTCGAATAGTCTCAAAGCAATTATAGAAGGGGATAGCCAGTTTATCGTTGAGCGTTCTGTATTGCAACAGAATGAAATCAATCTTGGCGCAATTACGGGTGTCCGTCTAAAAATCGTTTGCGAAACAGGAGAAACGGGTACTGTTTACGTCATGGGTATGAAGCTCGTACTCGCGCCAGTGGAAGGTCAACCCGAATGGGCAGTATCAACGGTGGACTTTGATAACTGGAACGGTCTCCTGCGCAAACCTACGCCGATTGATGGAGATATTACGAAACCCTCATCTCTAAATCAGGGTATTCTTTGGCATTCCGATATTCTTCCTGGTTATAACGACCCAAGACCCGTCGATACGGAGTTTGGAGTAGTTATCAACTCAGGTTCGCAGACTAAGCAAAATGAAATTGTCCTCTATTTCCGCGAGGAGTCTTTGATTTTCCAAACCCAACTCGACCTTATCGGGGTAACACAATCAGAACTAGACGGACATCCTCAGCCCGATATTGGAACTAAAGAGTTTGCTCCGCGTACTATGGGCGAATTAGACAAAAAACCTATGTCCTCTTTTGACCATCTAGAGACAATGGAAGACTTAGAGCGTCTGCCTGTAGAAAATCCCGTCGAGGAGAGCTGGATTACGTTTTCTCTCAAATGGGGAGAAGGCACAACAAAGCTGATTATGACAAACTCTGTACTCCCTGGGTACATTTTCCCCGCAGTTCCAAACATGAATAACAACGCCGAATATCTGATGATCTGCTCACTTGAAGACTCTAGTGCTCGTGTGCGTATTTTTGCACTGAACGAAGATAAGTCTGTAGTGCAGGAGCCCGTCTTTGATTCGACTCTGATTGAAGATGACGGCGTCTTCCGCCGCCGCCAGGGTCGTATAGGATGGAAAGCTGTATTGAATGATAATGATGCGTATATACATTCCATTCGCCCGCGTAGTGTCGTCTTTGCCGAATACAAGTCTGCTCCGCTTACAAGCTTTACTCCTGTTGATGGTGCACAATTATTCGCCAGCTTTACAGGTAACGAAGAACTTTGGAATCAGGGCTTTGATATTATCCCAAGTAGCTCAAAAGGCGTCATTTTGTCTCGTGACAAGTCACGTACGCTCAGCGGAGAAAGTTTCCGCGTCGATACAAATGGGACCGAAAAGAACGTGGGTATCACTACTGACCTAATCGAGTTTATCGACTTTACCCAGGCGGAGATTCGTTTCTTCCTTTGGTTTGCGGGTGAACCACGTACCGTCGAAACCGTAGAACATAAACATGAAGCCTCTTTCCCTGGCCCGTATAAATATCTGCCGTTTTATCCGAGCGCAGGATACACCTCAACCAAACAAGAGATGTTTAGTAATATCAATGCCCAACTTGTAAGTGAGGAAGGCACTATTATCCCACTTACAATGCCAGAACTTGAAACAAACCAATGGCAGGAGATTATCATAAGCCTACCTACAGAAGAGATTGTACAAACTGGAAAATACTACGTACAAATCCTTCAACCGACCTTGACCGCATCTACATGGTGGGTTGATGACGTGTCTATCTTTGAGCGCTCAGTACAGTGGAGCGCGCGCTCTGTCGTAAGTGACCCGTGGAATAGCAATTACGCGCCATGGACCGACTTCCGCGAGATAGTCAATGTCAATCGCAAGGGTATCCTTCTTTCTCCTCGTGGCAAGGAACTACAACTACGAGCCCGTGCGTTGCGCCAGAACTCCGTTATCAAGTCTCCTAAGATAATTCCACGCTACGCTTCGCTGGGACGCCTTGTGTGGCCCGAGGAAGAGCTTACTGGAAAGACTGCGCCTACGGCTAAATTCAAAGTAACCCCCCTCTCTCCAACAACCTTTGAGTTTACCGATGAATCAACGAAAGGTACGGGAGCTATCGTTTCCCGCGAATGGAATTATGGAGATGGAGATTTCTCTTCAGGTAATGAGCTTATCACCGAACACACCTACGCCCTCAAAGGTAAATACTACGTCACTCTTGTAGCGATTGACCGCAATGGATTACGTAGTCAATTTACCGAAACGGTGACGGTCGCCTAATGTCTCGTCTACAAGAACCACCTGCGCCGCCATTTCCCGTTATTTGCGATTTCTATTTTGCGCAGATAGGTCCCCCAGGTAGCGCTACGTACGACGGCGATATCTATCCCTATTCGCCACTTCCAAGTGATAAAGGTGATGATTATCGCTACGCCTGGGGCACCACACCAATCTTCTTAGCGGTTGAATTCTTTGGCACCGCACACGAAGGACACGAACATGTTATTGCACCACCAGGAGTTTCGGTCCTAGAGTACTTTTGGGACTTTGGTGATGGACATACGGGCTATGGTCCTATTGTCACACACACCTATGAGGTTCCAGACCCAAATACAGCAATCAGTCTAACCGTCCTTGACTCGCTCGGTAGAGAGTTTTCTACCTCAAAGGCGCTTAACCTCATTATCGAGGATTTTGGTTACATTCATCAACGCATCCGTGGTCGAAATACAGAAACAAAAAAACAATACGCAAAAGGCTCAGGAGATTTCGCCCTATCAGTAGAGGGTAAACCAACGTACATCTGGATTGCGCGAGGCGGCAAACAGGTCCGCGAACAGACAGAGAAAGCTCTATCAAGCGACCGCGCGTCGATTCAGACGCATTGGTTACGCACCTCAAGTGGGGACTATAGCCTCACAAGCGACGTAGCGACCCGCACAAGGGGCCTTGCGCGCCATACGACAGATACATCGTTGACATCGGATACGGCGAAACAAAACGTTCATCGTACCGCTAAAGCTACGGAGAAAGCGTTGTCCGTAGATGCGCCAACTTGGGTTTATCTACGCACATTTGAGGCGACGTTAAAATTCGTAGGAAGATTACCAAAGAATACCGAACGTACTCTCAAATCCGTATTGACTTTTGTAAGCGCCTTGGTTCCTAAAAAAGTCTAGGACCGTTCTCCCGTGAGTATCCAGACAAGGTCTTCGCGCGAAAGCTTGGCGCTGGCAGAGTCCTCAGCGGCTTTGCCATCGAATAAGATACTATGGTATGATTGCTTCTGAGCAATAATTTCCGCCTTGCGGTCCTCAACCGAATTGCACATAGTCAAACTGTACCAAAATGTCGTGTCTAGCTCTGAGTCTACTCGGTTGTTCCTGCCCTGCCGCTGCTTGAGCCGAGTCCACGTCCAGGGTAGGTTGTAGTTGACGCCTACAGCCGCCTCGGGGAGGTCGATGGAGTCCGAACCCTTATCGGACGACAGAAAGACTCGGATGTCGGGGTCAGAACGGAACGCATCCTTGGCCGCCTGTCGTTGTTTGTCTGTACCGTGATACGCCACGTAGGATACGCCCCATTCGTCTAGCTTTTGTTCCATAGCTGGAAAACCGTAACTACTCCAAGTCATAAATATCAAACACTTGTCGTCGGGATGCTTCTCTGTCAGGATTTCTCGCAGCGTCTCGAACTTAGTATGGTACTCATCTGTCGGTGCTCGTTTCAATGTCTCTACAAGCCTTACAGCTATCTCTGAGCCCTTTACCATGCGCGGCGTATCATCTTCGCCGAGTTCCTCAACGACTCGCTGAAACTCCTTATGATTTTCTGCCGATTTTCCAATCATGGATGGCGCGTCGCACATCATTTGCATGACTTGGATGAGCGCAAGTACATTAAATTCGTCTGATTCCGATTCTTCTTCAAGGATTTTCACGGCGCTGGTCGCAAGCATGTCATAGATAGCTCGGTCGTGTGGGTCCCAATCAATCACAAGCGTATCCTCTATCACTTTTGGAAAGAGCTTGGTAACCTCTGGGTCTTTACGACTAACACGGTGTGTCATGAACTCAATCGTACCCTCTAGCTTGTCAAGCCGCCCCCACTTTTCGGGCTTATGTGAAATAGGGTTACGGTTGATGACATAATCCGCCTCAAACTGAGCTACCGTACCGAGAAGCGTGGGGTTAAGCAATCTCAAACAATTGAAAAGACCGTCGGGGGAGTTCTCAATTGGTGTGGCCGTTAGCTCCCATTGACGCATCCATTTGGCGCGAGGCTGTGGCGACTGTGTGCGCGTCTGAAAGGTCTTCCAGAGACACTTTTGTACGGCCTCATAGACCTTGGTAGAACGGTTACTCAGGCGCGTCGGCATCTCATCCATGAATGTTAAAATGTCTCTATCCTCGATAAGCCACTTAAACATCTCATCGTCCTGGCGGAAACTCTCGTAATTGGTAATGATAATAGCTTTTTCTTTAGCTTCTAGCCGCGAACTTACTTCGGCGTAAGTTACATCTCTATGGGTTGGCGTTCCGCTTACTACGAACGAATCTAATCCAGATAGCGCCTTGAGCTTGCGTTGCATATCAGTGCGGTTATTCTTCTTGACCACAATCAAGGTAAGGTCATAAGGATGACCCTCGGTTTCATGCCACTTAATCGCTGAGGCAATAAACATAGACTTACCGGAACCAGTGTCCCAAATCACAAGGCCCGCACTGATAGATTCATCCTTGATTAGACGATTGAATCCTTCCGTCTGCCACGGAAATAACCCGCTAGCGGACGTATCAAGGGAACTGTTGAGAACAAATGGTGGGTCGTCATGCAAATGCTCATAGGCGTCGAGAATGCCCTCTGGAGGGTCGGTAAACACGACGTGATATCCAGCATCGGCAGAAAATGAGAGGAACTCGTCTAGGCGACTCGGTGATATAGTACGATAACTTCCAACTAACGACTGGTAATCCCAAAACCAATCGGGATAGATACCGTCTACTTTCCAACGTCCTTTAAACTCGTCGCTCTCTTCCAGAAAGAGCCACTCGGCTTGAGCGTCGCGAGGCAACTCCTCGATTTTGTCAAGCAGGGTCTCGGTCAGTAGTTGGTAGCGCGCGGTCTTCATCGGAGTCGCTTGTCTTAGTATACCAGTATCCCCATGAGTTGCTCGGGACATAAGGACATGTCTCGATGAGGATACCCGCATATGTCGTCATGCCGATATAGTGTTCTGTCCCGCAACCATCGCACTTGCCAAGCTTATATTTCATCGACAACCTCCGCCTCAATCATCTTAGGCTCTGAAGGAATCATGATTCCGCGAACCTCTACCTCGATGTCATCCATCTCGCGCAGTGCATGAGCCTTGTCCACGATTGCCTCTAAGGTCTCTTTATCGCAAACTTCCTGAACGGCTCGCACAAAGATGCGTAGCTGAACCT